>Ga0209693_10000229_pt1 | contig 22062 bp, 27 predicted proteins | sample HubBroMetageWRM3_FD_188345 | JGI IMG/M metagenome (GOLD analysis project Ga0209693, IMG submission 188345) | Warmed soil microbial communities from the Hubbard Brook experimental Forest, New Hampshire - Hubbard Brook CCASE Soil Metagenome WRM 3... | ecosystem: Environmental > Terrestrial > Soil... | reverse complement strand
AGAAGCGATCAGCCGCAGGCACTCCGCCTCGTCCAGTTCCTCTAGCACACGGCCTAACGTAGGTCATGCAGATGATCTGGCGACGGCGGGCGGGAGCACGCGTCGATCAGCCGGGCACGGGTGGCCTGCAGCCGGCGTACGACTACTGCGGAGAACCGCCGGCTCAGCTCGTACCCGAGGAGCGGATCGGCGTCGCACGCCGCGCGCACCGCCCGGGCATCGAAAACGAAGGCCTGCGTCGGCTGCGTGGCGACGGCGCCAAAACGCCATTGATACGGCGCAAGCATCCACGACAGGCCGATCACGTCACCCCGGCCCAGTGCCTCGATGATCACCCGGCCCTCGCCCGGGACACTCGCGTCCAGCGTCACCTGGCCGGCATCGATCATCCAGAACCGGTCGGCCCGCGAGCTCTCATCGAACAGCCGCTCCCTCGATGGAATCGCGACGTGCTGGCACAGCTCGGCCAGCACGGCCAGCTGGGCGGACGGCATGCCGCGCAGGAACGGCTGCGCTCCGAGCACTGATGTTTGCTGTCTTGTCATAGCGACTCCTCATCGGTCGGCACCACCACGACTGGGCAGCCTCCCTTTATCACCAGCCTGACCTGGTTCCGCCCGTTCCGCAGGAGTCGTGCGGCCTGCCGCGCCGGGACCTTCTTCCCGGACCGGCGGGACCGTCGACCTCTACCGGCAGATGTGGCAAGCGCAGGTCAGTGCAGACCTCGGTTCCTCCGGTGATCATCGGCTGGATCAGCACCCTGGCGCGCGGGCCGAACTTGCCGGTCAGCTGGTGGTAGGCGCGCCTGATGTCCACCTCGGTGCGCAGGTCGAGCTGCACCGCGCCGGCGTCGGTCCTGTGCACCAGACCGGGAACGTCAGCCTTCAGCACCACCGGGCCGCCAAGGCTGGCGGCGGCGCGGATCGCGCCGTCGGCGCTGGTGACCGGCATGAGGCTGGTCACCACCCCCGCCGCCCAGATGGCGAAGTCGCAGACCGCCCATTCCAGGCTGGTCGCCGCGAGCACCGCGATCCGGTCACCGGGGCGGATGCAGTGGCGATCAGGCCGGTGTCTTGGTGCCGACCGTGCCCCCATGCTGGACGTAGGCGGCGAGCTGAGCGCCTAGCATGACCGACACCGTGTACTCGCCGTGCGAGACCGCCAGCCCGTTATGGTCTGGCGTCGGTGTTACGGTCCAGCCGTGCAGGTCCACATCGCGGGTGGCGCTCTTCAGCACGCTCGTTCTTCGGCGCTGGAGTACCAGCTGCCGTCATCGTTGAGGTCAAGGGCGAGTGCCAGCTCCAGGTCCGTGCTGGACCTCAGCGGGGCGAGATTCTGCTCAATGTTGATGAGGACGGGCGCCAGGGCCAGGTCAGCTGCTGAGTGCGGATGGGGCTGGGACATCGTTGCCACAGTGCTTCCGGCGTGGGCGGCAGAAACAGCTTGATCGCGGCCGGCAACCGCTTCGGCTAAGCCAAACAGCCCGGCAGAACCTGGCACAAGCCCTCGCCGGGTGCACTCATCCGGTGCGTGCCGACTCAGCTTCGGGCTGCAGGCTCGGCACAGCGATGATCACCACCGGGCACGGCGCGGCCCGCAAGCAGTCACGGGCGACCGGGCCGAGCGGAGCCCTGGGCTTGCCGACCGGGGCGTCGGCCGAGCGGGTACTGCCCAGGACGAGCATGGCCGCTCCCGCCGCACGCTCGAGAAGCACCCGGGCCGACAGGCCGTCGACAACCTCGAATTTGACATCCGCCCAGCCGTCCGGGCCGGCCGCCTCCGGTATCAGTGCCTTGAGGGCGGATCCCTCTTCGGGCTGGCCGACCGTACCCTGCCCGGCGCTCGGCGGCGCGTAGGGCGCCTGCTCGACGGCATGCTGATCCCGGGCGTGCACAACGTGCAGTCGCATGCTCCGAAGCCGCGCCTCCGCCGTGGCCCAGCGCAGCGCCGCCGCCGCGGCCCGGGAACCGTCCACCCCAACCAGGATCCGCCGCTGCTTGCCATTCTCGGCTCGAGCCGTCATGCCTGCCTCCCAAAAAGATCACCAATCTGCGGTCGCACTCGTCAAACGGTCGCAGCCACCGCATCGGAGGGCCAGGGGCGGTCGGCCCTGCGCTGGGAGACCTTGGTCCCGCGGCTGGGAGTTGACATCGTGATCGAGTCCACCGGCAAGTTCCGCTCCCGCGACCAGGCGGCCCTGCACCTGAAGGGGGGCGCGCGCAAGGTACTGCTGTCCGCGCCGGGCAAGGATGCCGACCTGACCGTCGTGGTCGGGGTCAACGACGGCGAGTACGACCCGCAGCGCCACGACGTGATCTCCAACGACTCGTGCACGACCAACTGCGTGGCGCCGATGGCGAAGGTACTCAACGACGCGTTCGGCCTGGTGCAAGGGTTCATGACCACCGTGCACGCTTACACCGGCGACCAGATGCTGCTGGACGGCCCGCATAAGGACCTGCGCCGGGCCCGCAGCGCCGCGGTGAGCATCGTGCCAACCACCACCGGAGCGGCCCGGGCCAACGGGCAGGTGATCCCCGAGCTGGCCGGCCGGCTGGACGGAGTTGCGGTGCGCGTCCCGGTGGAGGACGGCTCGCTCACCGACCTGACCGCGGTGCTGGCGCGGGAAGCGGCGGCCGACGAGGTCAATGAGGCGTTCGCGCGGGCCGCGGCCGGCCCCATGGCCGGTATCCTGCGTTACAGCACCGACCCGCTGGTGTCTCGCGACATCGTCGGCGACCCGTCCTCGTGCGTGTTCGACTCCGGCCTGACCCAGGCTGCGGGCACTCTGGTCAAGGTCTTCGGCTGGTACGACAACGAATGGGGCTACACCTGCCGGCTCGCCGATCTCACCGCGATCCTTGGCGGTCGGCTTTAACCTTGGCGGTGTTGGGCGGCTACCGGGACAGGGGCGCAGTGGATGATGAGTGAGTCGGGCAGCACCGGCCAGCCGGCTGGGACGGCCGGTGGCGCCGGCCGGATCGGGGTTTTTCTGCTGGATGATCACGAGATCGTCCGCCGCGGAGTACGGGAACTGCTGGAAGCCGAGCCAGACATCACCGTGGTGGGCGAGGCCGGGACCGCGGAGTCGGCGCTCGCCCGGATTCCGGCGCTGCGGCCGGATGTGGCGGTGCTGGATGTGCGGCTGCCCGACGGCAGCGGGGTGGCGGTGTGCCGGGAGATCCGCTCAGCGATGCCGCAGGTGGCGTGTTTGATGCTGACCTCCTTCGGCGACGACGACGCGCTGTTTGACGCGATCATGGCCGGGGCCGCGGGGTATGTGCTCAAGCAGATCCGCGGCACCGACCTGGTCGGCGCGGTGCGCACCGTCGCGGCGGGCCGGTCGCTGCTGGATCCGGAGGCCGCCAGCCGGGTCATGCGTCGGATGCGCGACCAGGCCGAGCGGACGGACCCGCTGGCCGGGCTGACCGGGCAGGAACGCAAGATCCTCGAGCTGATCGGGGAGGGGCTCACCAACCGGCAGATCGGCGAGCGGATGTATCTGGCCGAGAAAACCGTCAAAAACTACGTCTCCGCCCTGTTCACCAAGCTCGGCATGGAACGCCGCACGCAAGCCGCCGCCTACGCAGCCCGCATCTTCGAAGACCCAACCGGACCCGAACGGCAAGGCTGAAGCCTCTCCCCTGGTCCCACGAGGTCCTTGGGGTGGCGCAGTACTGTGATGCCGGCTGCGCGACGCCCCGCCGACCGGCGCCCATCGGCAGCCTCAGCCGACTCCAGCGCCCGCGCCACCTGCGACGCGGTCCCGTCGCCATGGATGGTCTGGTTATACGCAGCTCCCAGTGTTTCCTTCCATAGCCGGACCGGTGCGGGGCGGACGACCCTGCGCTTGCCGACCTTCGCCTCTGAGCCCCGGCATGACTTGTCGGGCAGGGTGTAGGTAGTGGGCCGGCAAGCCCGGCAATCCGGGCCGGGCCGACCGACTGCGCCTAGGAGTTAGGAAGCAGTGATGGAGGCTCGTCTCGGTGACCGCCTGCTGCCAGATGGCGAGCAGCGCCGTGCGGGCGTGATCATCGGCCTGCGGAATGCGGACGGGTCGCCCCCGTACGTTGTCAAGTGGCTGAGCGACGGGCACATCGCGCTGGTCTTTCCCGGGCCGTACACCAAGGTCGTGCACGGAGCGTCGGCCAGCTGATCGCCGCGGCCCTGGCCCGGGGCGTGCTCATCATCGCGCAGCTGAACCCGCGCATGCCGTATACCCAGGGCGATGCGGTCCTGCCGGCCGATGACATCGACTACGCCATCGAAGTGGACGAGCCGGGCCGGTGACGTCGTTCCAGGGCAGCTTCATCGTCAGCGAGCAGGGCACAGCCGCGATCTGGCGTCATGACGCCGCGACTCAGGCGGGGGCAGATCATCGATCAAGGTCGCGCATCCGTCCGTCCGCGACGAGCTGCGGCAGGCAGGCCGCGGGCTGGGATTCCGGCTATCCTGACCTGTCGTTCGCAGCGCCCGCCACGGTCGCGCAGGCGGGGAAGCGAGCAGAGTTATGGCCGCCGAGGATCAGATCCCTGGCGGCCAGAACCGACGGTGGCGGGCGCCCGCCTGTGCGGTCACATGCTGCGCATGCGGCGGAACTTGCGGATGTCGCCCTTGCCCGCGACCAGGGCCACGACCGCGACCATCACGGCGCCCAGTGTCGCCCAGGTAGTAATGCGCTTCATTGCCGGACCTCTCTTCTGTCCTTGGCGCGAACCCGATCGCGCCTGTCACCTCCCACAGTGACCGGTCGCGCCCGGATGCCCTAGGGCCTAAGGTCCGCGATGCGAGGGTCCAGAGTCCGGCCCCTCGGTCAGCAGCGGGCCGGACGATCCAGGACCGGACCAGGCCGGATCGGATGAGCCGGTACCGGACGCGGCGGGGCTGGACGAGGCGGAACCGGACGAGTACGCGACCTGTACCGGCCGGGCAGGCAGCCTGCCTCGCTGCTCCCCGCAGCCCCCTGGCTGACGTGCTCACTGGCCCGGGTGCAAGTTCGCGAGCTGGCCGGGAGTGACGACTCTGCTGCTCGATGCCGGGTACGACGCCCACCCTGTCAGGGGCCTGCCGACGGTCACCTGCTGCCGTCTTGGCGGCGCAGGAAGGTTGTCACCGCCGCCGCGAAGGCGCCGGGATCCTCCCAGAAGAACAGGTGGCCTAGTCCGGGGAAGGTCACCAGCTCAGCGTTCTCAATTCGGCTGGCCAGCAGACGGGCGTTAGGGTGCGCGACTGAATTGTGAGGTGCTTCGGGCAGACGTGCCCGCCGCCCGCCCTCGCCCTCTGGCTGATCGCTGATCGCTGGCTGGCCCGCCGGGCGCTCGACAAGCGCGGGCTGGCCGCCTGGGACGCGGACTGGCTGGCAGCCGGGCTGCACTGGACTCCCGGCCGTAAGGCCCGCGTGGTGATGACGAAAGTCCCGGGCAGTGCGGACATTCGGCCATGACGGCCGGAGCGGTCATGGCCGAAGAATGGGAAGCGTCGGATAAAGCGGGACATTGACCCGGGCCGGCATCTAGAAGGAAGGCATTCAGATGCGCCGTATATCAGCGTTCCGTTGGGCAAGTCTCGCACTGGCAGGGGTCCTGCTGGCCGCTACGGGGCTGCTGCTCTGGGGTTCGACCTACGTGCACAACACCGTGCGCAGCCAGCTCGCCGAGCAGCAGATCTACTTCCCGCCGGCGGCCGCGTTCGCCCACCCCGTGGCCGGCACCGAGATCACGCCTAGCATGATCCCGTCGGTCTCCCAGTACGCCGGGCAGCAGATGCTGACCGGCCAGCAGGCCGAGGCTTACGCCAACAACTTCATCGCCGTCCACCTCACCGAGATCGGCGGCGGCAAGACTTACTCGCAGCTGTCGACCGCTGCGATCGCGCAGCCCAACAACGTCAAGCTGGCCGGCCAGGTGGCGACCGTGTTCAAGGGCACGACGCTGCGTAGCATGCTGCTGAACGCTTATGGCTGGTGGAAGGTCTCGCAGCTCCTGTACATCGCCGCTATCGTCGCCCTCGCCCTCGGCGGGCTGGCCCTGATCGGCTCGGTCTTCGGCTTCGTCGCCGGACGCGAGACCCGGCACACCACGGGCGCCCCGGCCATCGAGAACATCCCGGCCAAGGTCGCCTGACACAAACCGCATCACACGCGACACCCTCCGGCCCGCGCCGCAAGGCGCGGGCCGGAAACATGCCGCGGCCCGGTCCGCGTAATGCGGGCTGTCCGCCCTCCCTGCACGCGACTGCCCGCACGGCCGCGCAGGCCGAGGCTCCCGCGGTCAACCTGCCCGCGCTGACGGTCTCCGTCGGCGACATGGCCGCCGCGCTGGAGCAGGTCGCCGGGCCCGAGGTGAGCGCGCTGATCGACTGGGTCCCGGACCCGGCCGTGGCCGCGATGTTCGCCACCTGGCCGGGGCGGGTGCACTCGGAGCGCGCCGCCAAGCTCGGCCTCACCCCGGATCCCGACTTCGTCTCGATCATCAACCTGCATCGCGCGGAGTCCGCCACAGGTCGGTGATGGCCAGCCCGAGGTCGGCGAGCATCCGCCGCAGCAGCGGCATGCAGAGCCCGATGACGTTGCTGGGGTGGCCGTCGATGCCCTCAACGAACGGCGCCGCGAGACCGTCGATGGTGAAACCGCCCGCCACCCGCATCGGCTCCCCGCTGGCCACGTACGCGGCCACCTCGGCGTCGCTCGGGGACCCGAACCGCACCACGGTCCGGCCGACCCCGCGCACCCGGCGCCCGGCGGACGGCTCGATCAGGCAGTGGCCGGTGTACAGCGTCCCCTCTCGGCCGGACAGCCGCGCCCACATCTCGACGGCACGCTCCGGTGAAGCCGGCTTGCCGAACGCGCGGCCGTCCAGGTCGAGCATCGAGTCGCAGCCGAGCACCAGCGCGTCCGGCCGCAGCGCGGCCACGGCCGACGCCTTGCGCTCGGCCAGCAGGTCCACGATCGTGGCGGTATCCAGGTGCTCCTCGGTGCTCTCGTCGACGCCGCTGACCACGATCTCCGGATCGATCCCGGCGCCCCGCAGCACGCTCAGCCGCCCGGCCGATCCCGATGCCAGCACGAAGGCTGCAAGGCCGCGTCGCATCACCCGGTCACGTTAGCAACCGCACGCGGGACAATACCGGCCATGACACCAGAGCAGCCCCAACGGCCCGCGAAGCTCGACGCGGACTACTTCGACCACTGGTACGCCGGCCTGCTCGCGTCGACCACCCGGAACGCGATCGTTGCCCGCACCCTCGGTCTGCCGCCGGGAATGCTGTCGACCGGCTCCATGACCTGGTCGGGCGTTGCCGAGGTGACCGAGGCGCTGCGGCTGCCGCACGGCGGGCTGCTCGTCGACGCAGCCTGCGGGTTCGGCAGCTACGGCATCGAGGTCGCCCGGCGCGGCGACGCGCGCCTGCTCGGGGTGGACTTCTCCAAGGTGGCCCTGGAGCAGGCCAGGGTGGGTGCCGCCGCGTTCCTGCCCATTGGCCGGGCGGAGTTCCGCACCGGGACACTGGCCGCCATCGGGGCCCCCGACGGGAGTGCGGACGGGCTGATGTGCCTGGATTCGGTGCAGTTCGGTCCCCCGCCCGCCGGGCTGCTCGAGTTCCGCCGGGTGCTGGCTTCGGGGGCACGGGTGGTGCTGACCGGCTGGGAAGCCGTCGACGCGTCGGACGAGCGGGTGGGCGCCCGCATCCGGGCGATGAACCTCGAGCGGGATCTGGCGTCGGCCGGTTTCACCGGCGTGCGGGTACAGGACAGGCCCGACTGGCGCGAGGCCGAGCTGCGGATGTGGCAGGAGCTCGTCGCCGCGCCGGCTTCCGACGACGGCATGCGGTCCATGCAGGCCGAGGGCACGCGCTCGCTGGCGAACTGGGACGCGATGCACCGCGTGTTCGCGGTCGCCACCGCGCCGTGAATCAGGCCGAGCGCGGGTAGCCGCGGGCGACGGTCCTGGCCAGGATGCCCAGCGTGCCGCGCAGCGCGCTCTCCGGGATGACCGGGAAGATCCCGGCCTGCTTCCAGCTCGGGTCGATGTCTGACCAGTCGTAGTACGAGGTCACGACCGTCGACCCGTCGGCTGCTGGCTCGAGGGTGTAGCCGTAGACGTGGCCGATCTGCGGGCGGATCTGGCCGAGGATCGTCCAGGCGATCTCGCGGTCGGGCACGAACCGGCGGATCGTCACCGTCACGTCGTACTCGCCGAGCTCGGGGTAGTCGTTCAGGGCTTCGCGGTCCATGTGCACGACGAAGCTGTCGCCGATCGCGGCCACCGGGTCGCCGCTGGCGTCCATCAGCATCCCGGAACTGTCGATCGCCACGTGACCCTGCGGGTCGCACAGCACCCGGAAGATCGCCTCGGGTTCAGCCGCGATCGTGCGCTGGACTTCGATCCGCTCGTCTGCCACCTCTCAATCTTGCCACCAGGCCGATACGCTCGTGGAGTGGCAATGGCCCCGATTCCCGCCGCGACGTCCACCGGCGAGGACGTGGCGCGGCGGCTGCTCGACGACGGCTATGTGATCGTCTCCGGCATGACGACCGCCGCCGACGTCCGGTCCGCCAGGGACGACCTCAGCCGGGTGCTCGAGACGGTGCGGACCGGCCGCAACTCGTTCGAGGGCTTCGACACCCAGCGCGTGTACGCCCTGTTCGCCAAGACCCGGACGTTCGACCGGGCCGCCGTGCACCCGCTGCTGCTCGAGGTGCTGGACCAGGTCCTCGGCCACTACCAGCTGAGCGCGCCGGTGGGCATCCGCATCGGCCCCGGCGAGAAGGCCCAGACCCTGCACCGGGACGACGGGGTGTACCCGCTGCCGCAGCCCTGCCCGCCGGTGGTCGTCAACACGATGTGGCCGCTGGACGAGTTCACCGCCGAGAACGGGGCCACCAGGTTCATCCCCGGCAGCCATCTATGGGAGCCGGGGCGCGAGCCGGCGGCCGACGACCCGGTGCTGACCGCCACCATGTCGCCCGGCTCGGTCATGTTCTACCTCGGCAGCCTCGTGCACGGCGGCGGGGCCAACAACACCGGCCGGCCGCGGCTCGGCGTGATCCTGGAGTACGTGGCCGCCTGGCTGCGCCCGCAGGAGAACCACTGCCTCGCCGTGCCGCGCAGCGTCGTCAGGACGCTGCCGCCGCGGCTCCAGGAGCTCCTCGGCTACAACATCTACCCGCCGTTCCTCGGCTACGTCGACGGCGGCCACCCCCGCAAGGTCCTGTCCGCCGACGAGTAGGACGACGCCGGCCGAGCAGCTGGCCGCACTATGTAAGCGGCCATTGGGTTCGAGCCACGGCGGGGTGTATCAGCGCTGGCATCCGACGCTCTGTTAGTCAGGCGGCGATGCGGCCGCCGCGGGGACCGGCTTGAAACGGGGGGCCATTCATGAATGCCGAGACGATGTTCCTGGACTGCCCGGCGTACCTGGACCGGCAGGGCACGGCGCGGTGCGGGCTGCCGGCCGAGGTTGCGGACCGGTACACGATGACGTCAACCGACGGGCCGCTGGAGAGCGCGAGAATCCGCTGCCCGGACGGTCACATGTTCAATGGACCGGTCGAGTCGCTCACCTGGGTCAAGGACCGCGAGCCGGCAGCAGGCCTGGAAGCCGCGGCCAGCAGCGCATGATCGCGTGAACGGCCTGGTGCCGCTCGGCGACCGGCGATCGCGGCGGCGTGCCGCCCTCGGCGGCGACCGCGGCCGGGGTGGCGAGCCGGCGCAGCGCCTCGCGGATGAGCATGGCGGGCCAGGCCGCGCGCTCGGCATCGGTCCACGGGCGGTAACCGGCGAGAGTCGCGCGCATCGCGTCCAGGTCCAGGTCGCCGCAGCCGTATACGTGGTACCAGTACACCGCGGTCGCCACGGCGAATAGGGCCGGCTCATGGTGCGGCGTGAAGTCCACGATCGCGACCACCGCGTCGCCCTCCATGAGCACGTTGTCGGGGCCGATGTCGCCGTGCACGATCTGCCGCGGGAGCTCGGCGATCTGCGGCAGGGCACGTTCCAGGTGGGCGAGCGCGGCCGCCACCACGGGGCCGGCCTCCGCCGCGCCGTAGCGGCGCAGCAGGCCGGGCAGCTCATCGACCAGGTATCTGGCGGATGCCACGCGCGTCCAGACCGTCTCGGGTATCCCGAGTACCGCTGCGGCAGGAAGCGTGGCCAGGACGGCGTGGTAGTCGGCGACGTGGCGCATGACCGCTGCGGTCTGCGCGGCGGTGGGCGCCAGGCAGATGCGGCCCGGCAGAAATTCCTCCACGCCGAGGCCTGACGCGCTGACCAGCGATCCCGCAATAGTACGCAGCGGCGTGGCCTGTCGGATTCCCGCAGCAGAGAGCACCAGGGCGGCGATCTCGTAGAGTTCGGCGACGGCCGGGTCGGACTCGGGCTTGACCGCGAACGTCCCGCCTGAGGTGATGAGCCGGATGGCACCGCGATGCCCGCCAGGCAGAGGCTCGGCGCCGAGCACGCGGCCCAGGCCGAATTCGGCAGCGATCCCGGCAGGGTCCAGCTCAGATCGCATCGAGCAGGATCGTGCGCAGGTCGTCGTCGCTCAGCACGACCGGATTGCCCTGCATGCTGCTCGACGCGGCGGCCTTCGCGACGACGTCACCAACGTCCTGCAGACTTAGCCCGAACGCGGCGAGGCGGGGTATCTCGAGCAAGCCAACGGTATCCCGGATCCAGGCGAAGCCGTCTTCGACGGCCGCGGCCGGGTTGCCGGTCAGTATGCCGGCGATCTCGGTGTACCGGTCCAGGGCGGGCTGGCCGTCCGGGGCAGACCGCAGCGCCCGCACGTTGGCCTCGATCACCGGCGCCAGCAGCGCGGCGCAGGCCACGCCGTGCGGCACGGCGGCGGTCCCGCCGATGACGCCGGCCAGGCCGTGCACCGCGCCGAGCTTCGCGTTGGCCAGGGCCATCCCGCCCAGCAGGCTGCACATGGCCATGTCGGTCCGCGCCGCCAGGTCGGTGCCGTCGGCAAACGCTTCGCGCAGGCCGGCCGCGGCGCGGCGCAGGCCCTCGCGGGCCACGCCGTCGGTCAGCGGGGTGGCCCGGACGGACACGTACGGTTCGAGGCACTGGGTCAGCGCGTCCATGCCGCTGGCCGCGGTGACCGGCGGCGGGCAGGACACGGTGAGTTCGGGGTCGACGAGGGCGACCGCGGGGATCATCAGCGGGCTGCGCAGGCTGGCCTTGAGCCCGTGCGCCGGCGCGGCGAGCACGGCGTTGGCGGTCACCTCCGCCCCGGTGCCCGCCGTGGTGGGCACGGCGACGAACGGCGCCGAGGGCTTGGTGATCTTCCGGCCGGACCCGACGACCTCCAGGTAGTCAAGCGGGTCGCCGCCGTTGCCCAGCAGCATGGCAACGGCCTTGCCGGTGTCGATGACGCTGCCGCCGCCGATCGCGGCGACAACGTCGGCGCCATGCTCGCGGGCGGCGGCCGCGCCGGCCCGGGCCAGGTCGACCGTCGGCTCGCCCCCCACGGAAAACTGCGCGGCCGGCAGTCCCAGCCCGGCCAGCGCCCCGGCGTGGCGCGCCGGGTCCGCGCCGGTGCACACCAAAACCCGCGACCCGAGGCCGGCCAGCACCTCCGGGAGTTCCGCCGCCCGGCCATGGCCGACCAGAATACGGCCGGCCGTGGCGAACTCAAACGGCCTCATGGCGCTCCGCTCGACCAGCCCTCGTCGCGGTCGGGGAACACGGCGGAGAACCGGGCCGACGCCCGCGGCTCGGCCATCATCTCGGCGACCGAGTCGCGCCAGACGGCATAGTGGGGCGTGAGCTTGTGCGCGGCCGAGGCGTCGTCGTCCCGGTAGACCTCGGTGAGGACCACGTGCTCCGGGTCGGCCTGATCGTGGATCACGTCGAACCGGAGCACGCCGGGCTCGCCCAGCGAAGCCTGCGCATTGACCAGCGTGGCGGCGAGGAAATCGTCGACCCGTCCGGGCCGCACCCGGACGTGAACATGGACGACCAGCATGTGCTCATCCTGCTACACCCCGGTCCTGCTACACCTGGCCTCCTAACCCGGGCGCAGAATTATCCGCTCGCCCGGCCCAGCCGGCGGGTGGCACTATGGGCGCAGAATTATCGACTCGCCCGGCCCGGCCGGGCGGCACTATGGGCGCAGAATTATCCGCTCGCCCGGCCCGGCCGGGCGGCATTATGGTTGCGGCGTGGCACAAGAGCGGTCCGGGCCGGACCTGAAGGCGGCCGGGCTCTGGGGCGGATCTCTGCTTATCCTGCGGTTCCTGACCGAGCTGGCGACGGTGGCGGCTGTCGCGACGGCAGGCGCGCTGGCGCACACCGCGGTGGCCTGGCGGGTCGTGCTCGCGATCCTCGGGCCGGTTTTGTTCGCCGTCATCTGGGGCCGCGCGATCGGGCCGCGGGCCGCACACCGGCTGAGTGACCCGCTGCGGCTGCTGGTCGAGATAGTGATCTTCGTTGTCTCGGCCGTGGCCCTGGGCCTGGTGGGCTACCTGGTCATCGGGGTCGTCCTCGCCCTGATCTCGATCGCCACCGCGGCCGCCTTGCGCGCGGTCATGCCGGGGTCCTGACGCTGCCACCGGCGAACCGGCCAAGCAGCGCGTCCTTGATCGCGGGCCGGCTGCCGAACACCAGCAGGAAGCCCGCCTCCCGGGCCAGCCGCTCGGCGTCGTCGCCGGCCAGCGCGGACCTGCTGCCGCGCCGGACCGCGAGGTAGTGCGCGGCGCGCGCGGCGAACTCCGAGGCCCGGGCCCTGGCGGCAGGCATGCCGACGGTGTCCGCAGCGTCGAGTTCGGCGCGGCACGCGTCGAGCTCGCCGTCCAGCGGGGACGGGCCGACCAGCGCGCAGCACCGGCGGCCCACGCCGAGGGCCAAGGAGCCGTTGCCGCGCAGGCCCTCCGACTGCGCCGCGACCGGGTCGTAGGGCCGCTGGTCGACGAGCCTGCCGTCGGGCACGAACACGCCATCGAAGCTCAGCTGGACGGTGGCGCTCGCGTTCACGGCCGCGAGCCGCTGCCGGGCCGCCGCAAGCCCCTGCTGCTGCCTGGCGTCCATCAGCAGCGTCACCGCCGTGTCTTCCGGGCCGCGTGCGACGGTCACCAGCAGGTCGACGACGCCCCAGCCGCTCACCCATGGCGCCTCGCCGTCCAGCAGCCATCCGCCGTCGGCCGGCCGCGCGGTGAGCCGCGGCGGCCCGGGGAGCAGCCCGGCCAGGGCCACGCCGCCGCGCACGTCGCCGCGGACCACGGCGGGCAGCAGCGCCTCCCGCAGCGCAGCGGGCGTGCCGGGATCAAGCATCGCGCCGAGCAGGCGGAGGTGCTGCAGCCACACGAACGTCGACGCCAGGCACGCGGACGCGAGTTCCTCTATGACCAGGCCGACTTCGGCGCCCAGACCGAGCCCGCCGACCTCCACCGGGGCGAAGATCCCGTACAGCCCCGCGTCGGCGAGGCCGTGCAGGTGCTCCTGGGGCACGGCGTCGGCCGCGTCGACCGCCGCGGCGTCGGCAAGGAATCTCGCGGCCAGGTCCTGGATCTTGGCCGGCAGATCGGAACCGCTCATGAGTTCCATGATCCCCGTCAGCGGACGATGCGTCAGACCGGCACGGCCGCGCCGTTGACGAGGCCCGAAGACGGTGCGGCCAGGTACAGGTAGGTGCGGGCGATGTCGGGGATCTTCGGCCATGAGCCGTAGTCGGCGTCCGGCATCGCCGCCCGGTTGACCGGGGTGTCGATGATGCTGGGCACGACGCAGTTCACGGTGACCCCGGTGCCGCGCACCTCGTCGGCGGCCATGGAGACGAGGTGCAGCACGCCGAGCTTGCTCACCGAGTAGGCGAACCCCGAGCCCTTGGTCACCACGCCGGCCCGGCTGGCGGTGTGCACGATCCGGCCCGCGCCGGCGGCCTGCATGCCCCGCAGCGCGTGCTTGGTGATCAGCGCGGCGGTCACCAGGTTCAGCCGGAGCTGGCCGGTCAGCTCCCCCGGTTGCAGCTCGGCGAGCGGCCGCTGCGGCGCGAACCCGCCCACGGTGTTCACCACCGCCCACGGCGCGGCCCCGGCGTCGAACACGGCAGCCACCTCGCTGTCGTCGGTTACGTCGGCGGCTTCGTAGCCGACGCCGGCCAGCCTGCGGTCGTCTTGGGGCTGCATCCGGTCCACGCCGGTGACCGAGGCACCAGCCTCGGCGAACGCCGCCGCCACGCCGGCGCCGAGTGCCCCCGCCGCGCCGAAGACCAGCACCGACCGGCCCGCGAAATCGACTTCCCCCATGCTTCGCTCCCCTCGTGTCGTGATCACGCTAGTCCCCGGATCACGCGGGCCGGGGGGGTGTCGCCGCGGATCGCCGAGACCATGTCCAGTGCCTGGCGGGTCTCGGCGACGTGGTGCGCGCGGAAGATCCGGGCCCCGAGCCACGCGCAGACAGACGTCGTGGCGAGCGTTCCGGCCAGCCGCTCCGCCACCGGCAGGTCCAGCGTCTCACCGATGAAGTCCTTGTTGGACACCGCGACGAGGACCGGCCAGCCGGTCGCCACCATCTCCGGCAGCCGCCTGGTCACCTCCAGCGAATGCCAGGTGTTCTTGCCAAAGTCGTGCGCGGCGTCGATCACGATCCGGGACGGGTCCACGCCGTCGGCGACCGCACGGGCGGCCAGCCTCAGCGTCTGGTCGAGCACGTCGGCCATGACGTCGGGGTAGCTCACCCGGAACGGCCTGGTCCTTGGCGCCTGCTTGCCCACGTGCGCGCAGACCAGGCCGGCCCCGAACTCGGCGGCGACCTCGCCGAGCCGCCGGTCCCAGCCTCCCCAGCTGTCGTTGATCAGGTCGGCGCCGGCCGCGCACGCCGCCCTCGCCGTCTCGTGCCGCCAGGTGTCTACGCTGATCGCGACGCCGGGATGGGCGGCGCGGACGGCCTCGATGAAGCTTGCCGTCCGCCGGATCTCCTCGGCCGGGTCGACGTCGGCACCGGGCGCCGCAGGGACGCCGCCGATGTCGACGATGTCGGCGCCCTCGGCGATGGCTTGGTGCACGCGGTTCATGGCCGCGGACTCGTCCCAGGTCACCCCCGGCCGGTAGAACGAGTCCGGCGTGCGGTTCACGATGGCCATGACCAGCAGCTGGCGCGGCGCGAAGCTGGCCTGGCCCAGCCGCAGGGTGCCCTGCCGGTGGCTCATGACCTGGGATACTAGATCCGGTCATACCCCAGACCGCCCCCCGGAGGTCATTATCCAGCGCCGCGCGCCGCGCTCGCCGCGCCCGTCATGAGGCGGCCGCGTCTGGCGCATCTGGGGCCGGCCCTGGAAATCCGCGACTTCCGGCTGTGGTGGCTGGCCATGCTCGGCATGAACACGGCGCTGCAGATGCTCGAGGTGGCCATCGGCTGGGAGGTCTACGCCCAGCACAACAGCCCGCTTGACCTCGGCTGGATCGGGCTTGCCGAGTTCGCACCGATGTTCGTGCTCGCGATCCCGGCCGGGCATCTGGCCGACCGGCTGTCCCGGCGGCGGGTGTTCGCGATCGCGCTGCTGGTCGGCGTCGCCGTCGGGGTGGGCCTGGCCGTGCTGAGCCGGTCCGCTGTTTCCTCGGTGCTGCCGTATCTGGCGCTCGCGGCCGGAGCCGGGACGGTGATGGCGATCGGCACCCCGGCGGCCCGGGCATTGCCGCCCACGCTCGTCCCGGCCGGGCTGCTGCCGAGCGCGATGACGCTGCGTTCCATCGCCTCGCAGTCCGCGCAGGTCGCCGGGCCGGCCCTCGGCGGCCTCCTCTACGCCGTCTCGCCCACGCTGGTCTACGTGCTGGCGGCGGCCCTGTGCCTGCTCGCGTCCGTGTCGGTGGTCATGATCCGGGCCCGGCCGGCCGCGGTCACCAGGCCGGGAACGCCGGCGTCGCCCGGCATCGAGAGCGTGCTGGAAGGGATGCGTTTCGTCAGGCGCACCCCGATAATCCTCGGGGTGATCCTGCTCGACCTGCTCGTCGTCCTGTTCGGCGGGGCCGTGGCGCTGCTCCCCGTGTTCGCCCGGTCGATCCTGCACGTCGGGCCGGAGGGCCTCGGCGTGCTGCGCGCCGCGCCCGCCGTGGGCGCGCTGGTCGCGGCCGCGATCATCACCCGCAGGCCGCTGGTGCGCAAGGCCGGGCGCCGGCTGCTCCTGGTGGTCGCGGTGTTCGGCGGGAGCATCATCGTCTTCGGCCTCTCCCGGATCTTCGCGCTCTCTCTGGTCATGCTCGCCGTCGGCGGCTTCGCGGACATGATCAGCGTGAACATCCGGACCACCACGGTCACGCTGGCAACGCCGGACCGGCTTCGCGGCCGGGTGTCGGCCGTCGAGATGGTGTTCATCAGCGCCTCCAACCAGCTCGGGGCGTTTGAATCCGGCCTCGCCGCCTCGCTCGTGGGCACCGTGCCCGCGGTCGTGGGCGGCGGGGTGATCACCCTTGCGATCGCCCTGAGCTGGCGCCGGCTGTTCCCTTCGGTTGCCAGGATCGACCGGCTGCAGGAGATCAGGCCGGCCGGCGAGCCGGACCTGCATCCGGGCCGGGAACTGCCGCAGACCTAGCCGGGATCCTGCTCGGCGGGCACCTCGAGCCGGACCCCACGGCGGGGCTGGCGCTGCTGGGGCTGCTGCAGCCGGTCGGAATCCTGCTGCCGCGCCTGCCTCAGCCGACCTGGCGGTTCTCGGTGGCCCAGTACGGGGCGCGCAGCTCCCGCTTCAGCACCTTGCCGGAGCCGGTCCGGGGCAGCTCGTCGACGAAATCCACCGACCGCGGCGTCTTGTACCCGGCCAGGTGCTCCCGGCTGAAGGCCATCACGTCCGCGGGCGTCAGCGACGCGCCGGGCTGGCGTACCACCGTGGCGTGCACGCTCTCGCCCCACTCCTCGGACGGAATCCCGAACACGGCCGCCTCGTAGATGTCCGGGTGCTGTTCCAGCGCGGCCTCGATCTCGGCCGGGTAGATGTTCATCCCGCCCGAGATGATCATGTCGTTCTTGCGATCGCAGATGTAGTAGAAGCCCTCGTCGTCGCGGTAGGCGATGTCGCCAACGGTGTGCAGATCGCCGCGGCGCGAATTGTCGTAGCTGTCCCGCTGCTTGTAGTACTCCTCATAGATGCCGGGCGAGCGCACGTACAGCTCGCCGGTGTGGTCGGGCCCCGTGCCGGTCACCTCGTGGCCGTCGGCGTCATACAGGACCACCTCCACGCCGGGCGCCGGCTTGCCGCAGGACCCGGGCTTGCGGCGCTGGTCCTTCGGCTCGAGCACGCAGTCCACGCCGAGTTCGGTGGAGCCGTACACCTCCCACAGCGAGTCCTCCGGGAAGTCGGCCAGGTACTGCAGCTTCAGCGCGTAGCTCCACGGCGCGGCATTCGCGATCATGCGCTTCATCGACGACCGGTCGTAACGCTTCTTGACCTCCTCGGGCAGCGCACAGACCATCCGGATCGGCGCCGGAGCGGCGAACGTCGAGGAGATCCGGTAGGTGTCGACCAGGCGCAGCCAGTCCACCGGGTCGAACTTCCGCTGCACCACGACGGTCTGGCCGAGCGCCAAGGCACCGCCCATGAATCCCCACGGGCCGCTGTGGTACAGCGGGCCCGACGTGAGGTAGATGTCGTCGGGGGTGTAGCCGATGAGCCCGACCAGCCTGATCGCGCTGGTGTCCTGGCCCTCCGGGCGCGCGCGGCGCAGCGCGCCCTTCGGCTTGCCCGTGGTGCCGGACGTGAAGATCATGGTCCCCGCGCCCGCCTCGGGGTTGGGATCCGGCGGCGGGGTGGACGGGGCGGCCGCGACGAAGTCATCGGCCAGCATTCCGTCCGGGGCAGGACCCCCATACACGATCACGTGCCGCAGCCGCTCGACCCGGGCGAGCAGGTCCGCGAACATCGGCCCCAGCTCAGCGTCCACGTAGGCGACCGTGGCGTCGGAGTGGCTGACCACGTACTGCGCCTCTTCCGCGGTCAGCCGGTAGTTCAGCGGCACGGCGACGAAGCCGGCCTTCCGGCTGGCGCAGATCGCTGCGACCACCTGCTGCGAGTTTGGCCCGCACCAGATGACCTTCTCCCCGGGCTGGACGCCCAGCGAGAGCAGCGCGTTGGCCACGCGGTTCGACTGCTCTTCCAGCTCACGATAGGTCCAGCGGGTGACCTCGCCGCCGCCCCGGTCGTCGATGACCGCGATCTTGTCCGGCTGGGCCTGCGCGTACAAGGTCAGAAAGTCAGGCATGGTGCCTAGCTTCCTACCCCAGCCGCGCCAGCGGAAGACGCACTACCACGACATACCCTGAGATATCGTGCAACGGTGACCGCAGGCGACTCGGATTGGGTACCGCCGGGAGCCGACACCAAGCGGCCGAACCCGGCCCGGGTCTACGACTACTTACTCGGCGGCACCCACAACTTCCTCGCCGACCAGGACGCCGGGCGGGCGCTCCTCGCGGTCGAGCCGAACACGCGGCCCGGGGCCCAGGCCAGCCGGGCGTTTCTCGGCCGGGCGGTGCGGTTGCTCGCCACGGAGGGCATCCGCCAGTTCCTCGACATCGGCTCGGGCATCCCGACCGAGGGCAACATGGATGAGATCGCCCACCAGGCCACCCTGGGCGCCCGGGTCGCCTACGTCGACAACGACCCGGTTACGGTCGCGCACGCCCTCGCGATGCTGGAGGGGAACGCCGACGCCGGGATCACCGAGGCCGACCTGCGCGAGCCGCGGCAGATCCTCGCCGACCACGACGTCCGCCGGCTCGTCGACCTCGCCCGGCCCGCCGGCCTCGTGCTCAGCATGGTCCTGCACTTCATCAGGGACGACGAGGACCCGTGGCGGATCGTGGCGACGCTGCGCGACGCGCTCGCGGCCGGCAGCTACCTGGTGCTGGCCCACCTCACGAACGAGAGCAGGCCCGCGGTGGCACAGGCCGCGGCGACGGTCTACAACCGCACCGTCAGCACGGACATCCACATGCGCTCGCGCGCGGACATCCTGCGGTTCTTCGACGGATTCGACCTCGTGGAACCCGGGCTCGTCTACATCCCGCAGTGGCGGCCCGACTCCCCCGCCAACGTGCCCGACGACCCCAGCCAGTTCTGGGTCCTGGTCGGTGTCGGCCGCAAGCCCTAACTTTGAGGCCGTGACCACCGCCTGGCTGGTTCCCCGTTACGGCACGTTCAGCGCCCTGGCCAACATCAGCCTGGGCGGCGATCCGGCCGTGGCGCGCAGCGCGTTCGGCCAGGGCAGCACCTGGTTCTCCGTGCTCTATCACGGCGAAGGAACCAACGCCAGGAGCCCGATACCTCCGGGCTACACCGGCGTCGCGGTGCTGAAGTTCGCGGCGTACCAGAACGGGACGGACGGCCTGCTCGATGCCGTCTCCGGCGGGCTGCCGGGATGGGTGCAGGCCGTGCAGTACGACCCGGAAAGCTGGAACTTCACGCCGCCGATCGAGAAGGGCGCCTGGCTGTACAACCCGCAGCCCAGGGTGAGCCACGCGGAGCTGTTCTGCCGCAAAGCGCACGAACTCGGGCTCGCCGTGGTGCTCACCCCCAGCCTCGATCTGTGCAACAACAAGCCGAACCCCGCGTACCCGGGCGCCAAACCGCAGTACCCCGTCGCGCCCGGGGAGCGGAACTACGAGGCGTACGTCCGGCACCGCCTCGCCTCGGCCGCCCGCTGGCTGCGGCCCGGCGATATGTACGAGTTCCAGGCCCAGGCGCTCGAAACCGACGCCGCCCTTTACCAGTCGGTGACCGCCACGGTCGAGGCCCAGGTGCGCGACGTGAGCCAGGGCGTGACGTTCCTGGCCGGCCTCGGCCGCACGAAGGCCAACTGGGACGGCGCCACTGCGGCCCAGCTCACCGCCGCGGCGCGGAGCGTGGCGCCCCTGGTCGCGGGCTACTGGCCAAACGTGGACTCCGCCGCGGCCCGCGTGCAGAACATGATCGGCTTCCTGCGGGACCTCGGCTACTGAGGAGGGCCCCGCTCAGGGCGACTCGACGCCGGCCAGGAACGCGTTCACCAGCGCGGTGAACTCGTCCGGCTGCTCGGCGAAGCAAAGGTGGGACGCGTCCTCGATGATCTCGAGCTGCGAGCCGGGGATCCGCCGGTGCATCTCCTCCAGATGCGACGGCCGGCACTCGTCGTACCGCCCGCCGACCAGCAGCGTTGGAACCGCTATCTCACCAAGCCGGTCCATGATGTCCCAGGTCTTCAGCGTTCCGGTGACCGTGAACTCGCTGGGCCCGTTCATCGTGTTGTACACGGAGTAACCGGCCTCGGCGAACGAACGCTCCAGGCCCGCTGGCCATGGCGAGAGCCGGCAGACGTGCGCCCGGTAGAAGCCAAGGATGGCCGCCTGATACTCGGGGCAGGCGGTGAAGCCCGCCTCCTCGTGCTCGCGGATGACCCGCCGCACCTCGTCCGGCTCCGCCGCCAGGAGCTCGTCGCAGTCCTTGACCCACCTGATCATGCTGGCGGGGCTGCCGCACAGGATCAGGCTCTGCAGGTCGGGCTGGCGGTCCAGCACGTACTGCTGCGCCAGCATCCCGCCCCAGGAACTGCCGAACAGGTGCAGCCGGTCCAGGCCGAGCGCCTCGCGGACGGTCACGAGTTCGTCGACGAATCTTTCGACGGTCCACAACGCGACGTCTTCGGGCCGGTCGGAGTTGCCGCAGCCGAGCTGGTCGTAGAAGATCACCTGACGCTGGTCCGCCAGCAACTCGAGGGGTTCCAGGTAGTAGTGGGTGAACCCTGGCCCGCCGTGCAGGCAGAGCAGCGGTATCCCGCCTTCGCCGATCGAGCGGTACCAGACCCGGCCGCCGGTGACCTCGATGAACCCCTCTTGCGCCATTACGCTCCCTCCGCCGGCGTGGTCGCCACCGGCTCGTCGGCGAACACCTGCCGCATTTCCGGCAGCCGCGAGGCATGGCGTGCGTACAAGTAGATCAGGACCACGAGCCCGATCAGGAACCATACCCCGATGATCAGCCCGACCTCGCTGTCCGGGTAGCTCAGCGGCGAGACGAACTTCAGCAGGGACTTGCCGATGCCGAGCGCGGTGAACCAGACGGGCAGGAACGCGATGATGCCCACGACCGGCACAACGAGGTGCAGGAACCAGTTGAACTCCGAACGCTGGAAGCGCAGGTAGTACATGACGCAGGACAGGTTGAACACGATGTAGATCGCCACCATGATCCCGGTGAGGATCGTGGCCAGCAGCGAGAATGTGTCCACCGGTCCGAAGTGGATGCCGAGCGGGATCCCGATCGCGAGCGTGAGCAGGCACTGGACGATCACGCCGATGTACGGCGACCGGTACTTCGGGTGCGTGGCGGCCAGCGGGCGCGGCAGCAGCCCGACCCTGGCCATCGCGAACCAGGTCCGCGTTGTGGCCAGCGTGCCCGCGTTGCCGTTGGCGAAGGTCGAGTTGAGGATCGCCAGGAACGCGATCACCCAGCCGACGCCCCAGACGTCCCGGGCCAGCTGGATCCAGGGGCTGCCGCCGTTCAGCTCGCCGAAACTGGCGAACTTGTCCGGGCCGAAGAACACGTCGCCCGCGTACGTGCCCAGGACGTAGAACAGCCCGATGACCAGGCATGACGCCAGGACGGCTATGCCGATCGTGCGCCGGGGGTTGCGCGCCTCCTCGGCGAGCGGCGCCGCGGCCTCGAAACCGATGAACGCCAGGATCGTGTAGACCGAGCCGGCCACCACGCCCGAGAAGCCCTTGTAGCCCTTGATCGTGGCGTAGTGCAGGCTGAACACCGAGCCGGTGTTGCCCGAGCCCGCCTTGACGATGAGCCAGATGGCCAGGACCACGAAGATGAGGATCTCCAGGGCGCCGAGCACCGTTCCGGTTCCGGCGCTGACCACGACGCCGCGGAAGTTCAGGCCCGCGATCACGATCGCCGCGACGATCATGAAGATCACCCAGACGGTGGTGAACGGCCAGTGGAACTCGGTCTGCGTGACCGACGAGACCAGGTAGCCGAACAGCACCATCGTTGTCGGCCCGATCAGCATCTCGATCAGCGAGTAGCCCCAGCCGACCAGGAACCCGATCGACGGGTGAATGCCGACGGCCGGGTACGTGTAGATGCTGC
>Ga0209693_10000225_pt1 | contig 22224 bp, 22 predicted proteins | sample HubBroMetageWRM3_FD_188345 | JGI IMG/M metagenome (GOLD analysis project Ga0209693, IMG submission 188345) | Warmed soil microbial communities from the Hubbard Brook experimental Forest, New Hampshire - Hubbard Brook CCASE Soil Metagenome WRM 3... | ecosystem: Environmental > Terrestrial > Soil... | reverse complement strand
GGTTACCGTGCCGTCTTCGCAGCCGAGGAGGATGTTCTCGCGATCGTGATGGTGGTCGCGGCCCGATCCGAATCTGAATGCTACGAACTGGCAGTGACCCGTATGCGTCTGCTCGCCGACAGTGATCAGTGATTGGCGGGTGACTCCGAGACGGGTTGCTTCGCGGTCGAGTTCGGCGATCATCCAGACCGGGAAGTCGACGTTGACCCGCCGGTGTTCCTCTCCGGGCCGCCGTGCCCGTGCCGTATCGAGGGCGGCGGCCATGTCCTGGCCGTCGTCGAACCGTTCGTCGAACTCGTTAGCTTTCATAGGCTTTCGGGGCGTGCAGTTGAAGGATTTGCTCGAATACCCACAGCGAATCCGGCGGCGTACGAGCAGGGAATTGGAAGCGATGAGGCCGCAGAGGACGACGCGTACCGACACATCAACGGCTTACGGAGACTCGCTAAAGCTATGCCGGTGGCAGCAGTACTTCGCGGACTTGCATATCTAGGAGTGAGCGCTGGTAGGGGCCGGCATGATCTGGGGCTCGAACAATGCCGGATCGGGCAGGACAACTGATGACGACACATCGCCGGTCCGTGTCGCTGAAAAGGGGGTCCGGTACACGGTTCCCCGATTGCCGCACTCGTTGGTGAGAACCGTCTCGGTCTCGTCGCCTCGCAGCGTGCCGTCGGGTTGCGGCTCCATCGACCAGCTGACCGTCTCGCTGGAGGTGATGGTTGCTCTTCCGGGGCACGTGGTTGTGCTCAGATAGGGCCTGTTCTGCCAGCGCCCCTGGTTGAAATGCAGCACGAATGTTTCGAAGAGGTTGTTCTCATTCACTCTGGACGCTGTGGCCGAGCATCCAGTGGATACACACAACGAACGAAGGGCATACCAATAGGTGACGTTGGGGCCGCCGGTTGTCGGGTGGCCGTTGGCCGTTTGCTTTGCCACGTGGTAGACGAGGCGATAGGTGCCGTCGAGTGCCGCAGCGATGCTCGTGACTGCCGGCGCCGGGGTGCTGGTCGTTGGGATGGAGCTAACGGTGCCTGGATCGGCCACGGTGACGGTGGGCGGCACATCGCCTGTCCGTGTCGCTACCAACGGAACCTGCCACACCGTTGCTTGCAGGCCGCATTGAGTCGTGAGAACGGTGTTGGACCACACCCCTCTCAGCGTTCCGTCCGGCTGTGGCTCGGCAGACCACGCGATCACGTCGGTTTGCTCGCCTGCAGCGATTTTCCCGTCCGCTCCCAAGCATCGCGGCTGGTGGTCTTGGGTCTGAAAAGGTGTCCGTTGCCAGTGGCCGTCGACAAAATGTAAGTCGGCCGTGTGCGGAGGTGTCTGGGCGGCTTGGTGGTTCTTGTCGTCGAGCATGGTGCCGGTGGCGACGCATCCGGTGGATCCGCACGATGAACGAAATGCCCACCAATCACTCGGCGGCCCGGTATCGGGGTGACGGCTCAGCCGATGACGCTGCCCGGACGATTCGGGGGTCCCGTTCGACGTCTCGTTCGCCCAGTCGAAGTCCAGGCGATAGGTGCCGTCCAGCACAGCGACGGGTGGGGCCGGTTTAGCGGCCTCCGGTTTGGCGGCGGTGTCGTGCTTCACGAACGTGCGACCGATGATCGCGGCCACGGTGATCACCACCGCGATCGCCGCCGCGACGAGGATCAGGGATCGCCTGCGCCGCTTCTGGTTCGCCCGCGCCGGTGGCGATTGAGCCTGCGACGGCGGCCCTGTGACGCTTGCGGCCCGCTCGGTCAGGGCTTTCGCGAAGTCACCGCACCGCCCGAACCGCTGAGCCGGCTCCTCAGCCAAAGCGGTGCACAACACCTGATCAAGGTGCGCCAACTCCGGGCGCCGATCGCTGAGCTTGGGCGGGGCCGCACTCAGGTGCTGACCGACAACGACCGCAGGGTTGGAATGCTGAAAAGGCGCACCACCGCTCAGAAGATGAAATGCGGTGGCGGCCAACGCGTATTGATCGGCTCGCCCATCAACCTCGGCGCCCATCAACTGCTCGGGTGCGGCGTAATTCACCGCTCCCACCGTCATATTCGTGGCCGTAAGACCGCTGACATCGTCGTATTGACGGGCTATGCCGAAGTCGGCCAACAGGATTCGTCGCTCGCCGTCTTCGGGCTCGGTGAGCAAGATGTTGGCCGGCTTGACGCCGCGATGCAACAGCCCTCGCTGATGGGCGTAGTCGAGCGCCCCTGCCATCGCGGTGACGATGGCGCACACGTCCGCTACGGGCATTCCGTCCGGATACCGAGTTCTCATGAGTTGGGCGGCGTCGGCGCCCTCGACGTAGTCCATCGAGATCCACAGCCGGCCATCGAAGTCGCCGTGATCGTGCACGCCGACAATGTGCGGATGACCAAGCGTGGCGGCCAGGTCGGCTTCGCGGTTGAAACGATCTCGAAAGTCAGCATCCGCCGACACGTGCGCCGGCAGAATCTTGAGCGCGTCTTGGCGAGGCAACCGCGGGTGCGTGACGAGATAGACCTCGCCCATAGCCCCGGACCCGAGCAGCCGCACGATGGTGTATCCCGCAAACAACTCACCGCGGCCCAACCGCATACGCGGATATTACCGCCACCATCAAGAGCGCAGACCTCACTTGAATGAGACCCGTTCGCGCTAGTGAAGCGCGTCATCGCCGAGCTTGGGCGACGAAGGAGCCTCGGCCCGGCAGGTCTCCACCGCGTTGTAAAGCTTTTCGACAGCCACGGTATTGTAAATACATCCTTTACACGTGGAGATCAGGGATAGCGCCCGTAAGCCAGCAGGGATACGCAACGCGGAACCAACCGTGGCGGCCAAACGACGCTTAGACGGACGGTGAGGCGGCAGTTAAGGCGCAGGGATGAGCGGGGTGGGCCTCCCGCCGGTTCGGGCTCGTACCGCAACCTTCAGCGATTGCGACCGCCGCCCCGCTGGACGAGCCAGATGGTTAACCCGACGGAGGCGACCACGGCGATGCTGAGCAGGACGGCGCTTGTCATAGCTGTAACCTACCGATTGGCTGCTCCCCGTCCTACGGACCGCCGTTCTTTATCTCCCGATAGCGATGCGGGTCGAGGTCTTCGTGTTCGGCCGCGATTTCACAGACGCACAGCTGTGCACCGCCCCGCAGCCATCGCCACAGCTGGGCCCCGCGCTCGCGCATGAGGTGCTGCTCGTAGACCTTGTCGCGCTGCGCCCGCGAGAACGCCAAGTCCAGGTCGGTGGGGAACCCTGCCCAATCGACGTGGTCACGTGCCGACACCCGGTCACAAGGTGCGTTGTCACTCGCCGCGCCATACCGCAGCCGACACTGCAATGGACAGACGGTATTTACCGCGTCCGTAATGGGGCCATCACACTCCCGAGCCACGCGTAGATACCTCCCCCGGTTGCGCAACCAAGCCTTGACTGGATGGTGCGACGAAAATGTTTCAGCAACGGGTGTCGGACGTTTCGGCTGCATTACGGTTGCTCGTGAGCCGCAGGATGGCGTGCCCGGTCAGCCAGTGGTCACCCTTGCCGGTCCGAGGTTGACGGGCAGGTGTTTTATTCCGTGCAGCAGGGTGCTGCTGTTCAAGGTTGGTTTGCCGGCGAGGGCCAGTTGGGGGAAGCGTTCGAACAGTGCTTGCAGGCCGATGTGCAGTTCCATGCGGGCGAGCGGGGCGCCGAGGCAGACGTGGATACCGGTGCCGAAGCTGATGTGGTCGCGGGCGTTAGCACGGGTGATGTCGAATTCGTCGGGACGTTCGAAGATAGCCGGATCACGATTGGCGCCGCCGAGGAGAAGGAAGACGGTCGAGCCTTGCTGCACGGTGTGGCCGTCGATCTGAAGTGTTTCGGTGGCGACCCTGGCCCCGATTTGGATGCTGGTGTCGTAGCGCAGCACCTCCTCTACCGCGTTGGGCCAGCCCTCGGGATGTGCCTGGAGGCGGGCGAGTTGATCAGGGTGACCGACAAGTGCCACGACGGCGTTGCCGAACGCATGGGCGGTGGTGATGAACCCGGCACCCAGGAGTAGCCCCGCGAACATCCTGACCTCGTTGTCGGTGAGATCGCTGTCCTGTAGGACGGCAGACAGGATGCTGTTGTCGGCACTGCTGTGACGGAGCCGCTCGATATGTGCGGCGAGGTAGTCTTCGAACTCACGCAACGCCGCCGTGGCGGCCTGGAAGTCGCGCCAGGAGGGGGCCGTACTGGTGAGCATTTTGGTGCCGGGGTCGGCGATTGCGTAGAGGTAGGGTGTCTCGTCACGGGGAATGCCCAGCATCTCGGCGATGATTTCGATGGGGATCTGAGTAGCGTAGTCGGCGACCAAATCGCAGTGGGTGTTGTCGTTGAGATCGTCGAGCAGGGTGTTGGCGATCTCCTGGATGCGGTGACGGAGTCCGTCGATTGCCCGGGGGGTAAACGCCCGCGACACCAGGCGTCGCAACCGCGCATGCTCGGGTGGATCGGTGACGAGCAGTGACGGTGGTTCCAGACCATTAAGCACGCCGGGATTGGTTTTCGCGAGCATTCGCTGAACGACACGAAACGGTGACCGGTCGCGCGGTTTGGTGGTCCGGAACCTGCCGTCACGCAACACGTCACGGACGATCTGCGCGTCAGGGGTGACCCACCCGTCACTGACCACCGCAGACATCCGGCCCCGTTGGCGTATCTGCTCAACAAGGTGATAAACGTTCTCGGGCCGGCTGCTATCGATCAACAATTGGGCGAACGGATCACCCCGGCGGGCGAGCAGCTTCAGCGTCGCACGGGGCAGTCCATATCCCATCACCCAATGCGACCGGGCCTTAATGTCCGCATTCACATTGTCCGCCCCTGCCCATCGACTACCGACGAGGCTAGCCGCGAACGAGCAGCAGTGTCGAGATTGGGAATATCTGCGCGTGCGGGTGTGATCGCGAGCCATCGCCACGTGCCCGCCGCAGGTGTGCGGCACAGTCGATGGGGCCACCCAGGTTGATGCTGGAAATACCTCCGCGACAATTGGATTCGAAGTATCTACTCAAATCCGACTGAGAACGAATGCCTCGATGTGGCGTTCACCGGCACGCGCTTCGTACTTCCGCCAGCCGGGATAGAGTTCGAGGCCTTTGCTCCAGATCTCGTCACGTTCGCGGGGTGCGGCGGGACGGGCGGCGGCATGCCAGGTATCGCCCTCGATAGACACCGTGGCTTGCGGGTTGGCCTTGAGGTTGTGGTACCAGGCCGGGTGCTTTGCGCCGCCGAAGTTCGACGCGATAATCGCCAGGCCCTCGGGGTGCGGGATTCCGAAAACCGCGACGGTGCGGGTTTGCCCCGACTTCGCCCCGACAGTGGTCAGCATGACGGCAGGAACGCCCATTGCGATCCCCGCGAAGCTGCGCTTACCGCCGGTGAGCTTGCCGGCGACCTGGTCGAGATGGTGTGCCGTCGGGCGAAAAAGTGCCACCCCCACCTTCGTGGCCGCGAAGGTGCGCATCATCCGATGGAATGCGTTGGCATCGTCGAAGGGGGTGCTAGTCCTCATGTTTGGCGCTGTCGACCTGATCCTGGTTGTATTCGATGACGGGCGCCGAGTCGCCGTAGACGTTGAGGGTGTGGATGAAGCGGTGCAACCCCATCGTCCCAGCGCAGGTGAACCCAAGCTCGATGATCTGCGCGGCGGTGAAATGCTCCCCCAAGCGCTTGTAGAAATCGTCGTCCATGGCGTGGTGGTCAGCAGACAGCAGGTCGATGAACTCGACGGCCATCTGCTCCTGCGGGGTGAGCGCGCCGTGGCCCGGCGCGAGCAGGCATGCGACATCCTCGTCGGTGATCGAATCATGTTTGCGCGACTGGCTACAGGGTTCGCATTCGCCGAGTTGGGCACTGCGTATGCGCAGTAACTCCAGGATCCGGCCACCCAGCAACGTGCCCGCACCGAGGTGGGTCCTGGCCATATTCACCTGGTCGAGCTGTGAGCTGCGGTAAGCGAAGATCTGCAAGGGCACCGGCGTCGCGTAGAGCCCGGCTGCGACGCCGGCCTCCACGATTTCGCGGGAGTGTGGGCTGAGCTCTTCCATGGGGATTGGTGCAATACGCGGCATCAAAACAGGCTATCTTTTTCGTGCGTCACTGAAAAGGTATTCTCCGACCCGATATTTTGGGGGAACTCGATGTCCAGACTTGCCGGAAAAGTCGCGATAGTTACAGGAGGTGCGGGCGGGATTGGTGCGGCGACGGCGCACGAATTGGCCCGTGAAGGCGCCGCTGTTGCAGTCGTCGATATCGACGAGGCGAAGGCAGTCGGGGTCGCTGACGAGATTCGGCGAACCGGGGCGCAGGCAATCGCGCTCGGTGGCGACCTCGCGCGGGAAGATGCGGCACGGTCTGTGGTTCAATCCACGGTGGCGGAGTTCGGCCATATCGATGTTCTGCACAACAATGCGGCGCTGACTGCCAGTAGCTTCTTATCCCGGGATACGACGGTGTCCGAGATGCCCCTCGACGTGTGGCAGCGATCAATGGAAGTCAATCTCGGAAGTCAACTTCTGATGTGCAAATACGTTGTACCCGAAATGCGCAGAAACGGCGGCGGTTCGATCATCAATATGTCATCGGGAGCGGCTCTGTCAGGTGACCGGACCCGGCTGGCCTACGGTGTGTCGAAGTCCGGAGTCCACACCTTGACGATGTATGTGGCGACCAGTGAGGGAAAACGCGGCGTGCGGGCCAACACCATCGTGCCCGGATTGATCCTGACCGACGCAGTACGCGCACATATCTCCGCGGACATCCTCGACGGCCTCGGCCGCGCCACCTTGACTCCCTATGTCGGACAACCACAAGACGTCGCTGACCTGGTTGTTTTCCTGGCCTCAGCGCAGTCCCGCTACATCACCGGACAGATGATTTCGATCGACGGCGGGATGTCCGCGCACGTCACCATGAACACCGGCGAATAGATCCCACCACCGCTCGTCGTATTCTCACCGCGCGCAAGACCCAACGCAGGCTCACGCGATATTCCTGCCGCATTTTCCGGTATCCCGGTTCGTGCCGCGTGGCCAGTGGCAAGAACGGCGATCACCGTTAACGCTCGTACCACCGGCACCGGCGCTGCAGATGTTTTGCGCGACATCGATGCATTCCCATTAGTCCCGGCGATATCAATGCCGATAATCGGCGACATCTGTGCAGTGTCACGACAGTATCGAAACAGGCAAAACTCACCGACACCACGGCGAATCGGCCAGCGGATGATGCGCGATTGCCGTCGCTGAATGCTGCTGCCAAGAGAATCGATGCGCGGCCAATCGAGTGCAATCACCGCACAGAATCCTGGGGATTCTCGAACTCTGCGTCACACGCTTTAATTGTTGCCGTTGTGTTCGCCCGTCACCACCTATCTGGCATCGCGAAGAAATGGATGTATCACCACGACCGTCCGGCGCGAGCTCAGCCGCTGCTCGGCCCAAGCGCGTATGCGCCGGTCTCCGGGTGGTGGTACCAACCGCCGGCGGCATGGGTGCCGCCGTCGACGTGGATCGTTTGACCGGTGACGTAGCTGGACAGGTCGGACGCGAGAAACACTGCGGCGCCAGCCATCTCGTCGACGTGACCCGCGCGCCCCATCGGGACCGTGAGGCCGAATCGCTGCTCGGAGCCCGGTGGCGCGATTTGCCTGATCCCTTCCGTCAGAGTGATATCGGGGGCCAGCGCGTTGACCCGAATGCCATGCGGAGCGAGTTCGAGTGCCGCGGTCTTGGTGTAGTTGATGACACCGGCCTTGGCCGCCGCGTAGGTCGCGTAACCCGGTGCGGCGCGGACGCCTTCGATCGAGGTGACGCTGATGATGCTGCCCGGCAGTTTCTGCTCGACGAGGTTGCGGGCCACTCGCTGCGTGCACAGGTAAACGTGGCGCAGGTTCGACTTGTACAGTGCGTCCCAACCGTTCTCGCTGGTGTCGAGGATCCCTGACCAGAAGACTCCGCCGGCATTGTTGACCAGGATCGTCACCGGCCCGAGTTCGGCGCAGGTCTGCGCGAGGGCGGCGTCGACGGCGGCACTGTCCCGGACGTCGGCGGCAATACCCAGCGCACCGATCTCCGCGGCGGCCGACGCACACGAGTCGGGGTTGCGCTCCCAGATCGCGACCTGCGCGCCGAATGCCTTCAGTCCTGCCGCGATGCCGCGGCCGATGCCTGCGCCACCGCCGGTGACAACCGCGACGCGGTCGGTCAGAAGAACGCTTGAGGGATCGAGTGCCATGGAACTGAATATAGGACAATCGCATGTCAACGTTTACACTCTTCACTAAATATGTTCGATATGTAACAACCCTGGGAGGGCTGCCATGGCCAGCACGATCTTCGTCACCGGCGCAACCGGGCAGACCGGTGGCAACGTTTGCGAGCAGTTGATTGAGCGCGGCGACCATGTTCGCGCCCTGGTTCGCAATCCGGATGAAGCCACGGCGCTGGGCGGGATCGGTGTGGAACTGGTCCAGGGCGACATCAGAGACGCCGATGATGTGCTTCGCGCAGCCAAGGGCGCCGAGGCGGCCATCCACTGTGCGGCATTGCTGGGCGGAGCCAGTCAGGACCTGGAAGACTTCAAGGCCGTCAACATGGTCGGCACCACGAACGTGCTGGATGCGGGGAAAGCCCACGGCATGCGTCGGGTGGTTGCGCTGAGCACCGGCACCTTCTTCAATCTGGGCAAAGGCGTCGACTTCGAAGAGGCCCCTGTTCTCAAGAACCCGCCACAGGACCCCTACACCGTCACCAAGCTCGCGGCCTTTCTGGAAGCACACCAGCGCGCCGCCGCGGGCGACGACGTGCTGACGTGCCACCCCGGCGCGATCTTCGGTCCTGGCCTGGTCGTCGAACGCGCCTTGCACCGCACCAGCTTCAACCGGGTGCTGCTGGCAGGCATGCGCGGAAAGATCAAGCGCTATCTGGCTTTTCCGGTGACCTGGGTGGCCGGAGCGGACGTCGCGAAGGGCTCGATCGCCGCGCTGGACCGGGGGGTGGCCGGTGAGCGCTACCTGTTGATCGGCCCGCCCGAGGGCACCTGCAGCACCGCTGCAGGCATCAACCGCGCCTGCGAGATCGCCGGAATCGACCACCGTGTCGACGATCTCGACTACCGCACGGATCCGGAGGCGTTGACCGCTGAATTCGGGCCCACCCTGATGGCCATCGCGGAAGCAGCCGCCAAGAGCGAGCGCAAGCCCAGAACAGATGACAACCTGACCACCCGGCGCCTCGACTACCAGCCGATGTCCTTTGACGACGGGCTGCGGCTGCTGATCTCATGGCTGCGCGAACTCGGCAGACTGTAGGGGCCGCCGCCGTGTCGAGCGCTGAATTGCGCAGATCCGGATCAGATCATGGAGATCTGGCCGACCGGATCCTGGACGCGGCCCAGCGGCTCGTGTTCCGCGCGGGCGCCCGGAAGATGTCGCTCTCGGATGTGGCGACCCTGGCCGCAGTGTCACGACCCACCATCTACCGGTACTTCGTGTCCAAAGAAGAACTCATCGATGCGCTGGGCAAGCGCGAGCGCCGCCGCTTCGGCACGGCGATGGACAAAGCGATGTCCGGTGTTGTCGGTGTCGCGCGACTAGAAGCGGCGGTCGATGTCATCGCGACCTTCGTCGAGCATCAGCCGCCCGGGCGGCTGCTCGACCTCGAGCCCGGGTTCGCGCACGAACAGATGGCGCAGGCGTTACCCATGCTGACCGACGGGTTGATGGTGGTCTTGCAGCGCTGCGCCCGCGAGGACGCCTTCGCCACAGCGGTGAATCCCCGCGACCTTGCCGGCGCAATCGCACGAACCGCAATGAGCCACTACATCTTTCCTGATGCTGATCCCGCCGCGGCACGCCGCCAGATCCGCGCCGCCGCCGCGCTACCTTCCGTTGAGTAAGAACAGGCCGTACGCCGCGATCGACTGCGCGTCGGCAATCACCCCGGAGCGGATCATCTGCTCGACGTCTTCGCGCGAGAACCACGCACTATGCATGTCCTGCTCCTCGTGCTCACGATCCGCATCGCCCTCGGCGATTCCGGTGGCCAAGAACACCCAGCCACGCTGACTGCTCATTCCAGGCTGTAGATGCCGCGACTGCCGTCCGGGCGACGGATGTCGTCTTCGCGCAGCACCAGCCACCGGTTCCGATAGATCTCCCGGGACGCGACGCGTTCAATGAAAGGCACACTGCCAGTATCACGACTTTCCCCGCGGGTAGCAGTGCCGCGAGCCCACACCGCGGTGTTTGCCTACGCCTCAACTATTTCGTCTGCATGACGAGCTCGAGTCGAATCTGTTGCCCCCCAAGAACACGCGACTTCCATGAGACTGGGGCCGCGTCCTGTTACGGGTCGTAGTAGGCGACTCCGCTTGCGGGACATCGGTGTTGACTTACCTCATCCGGGCTCCTCCGGTGGCACATTCCGGCATAGTGGCCGATAGTCATATCAACGAGATATGGGAGTTCGCGATCAACTTTGCCAACAAATGTACGAGCCAACCCGGTTCCCGCGAAAATGGATGAGATCTTTCATCGCGAAATCATCGTCTGCGGCGACGACGCGCTGGCGAAGACGGTCGCCGAGGAGCTAAGAGGCGCCGGCGCGCGGATTATCAAGATCAATACTGCCGCCGATCTCCTTGGCGCCGGGGTACATCGCGCGCGCGCCGTCGTCTGCGCCGGGCCCAATGACGCGGTAAATCTCGAAATCGCCTTGCTAGCAAGGCAATTCAGCCCAAATGTTCGCGTGGTGGCACGTCTGGCCAACAACGTGCTGCGCGAAGCGGTGGCCGCCGTCAACGGCCCCGGCGCGATCTTGGACGTCGCCGACCTCGCGGCACCATCCGTCGTCGAGGCAGTTCTGTCGCGTACCGCGCACCCGTTCGAGGCGGCCGGTATCGAATTCGTTGTCTGGGGAGCCGAGGCGCCGTACGACGCGACTCTGCGCGAGATCTACGCCGACCTGGCCCCGGTGGCGGTGGTCCACGGCAAGAACGCACCTGCCCCCGGCGAGGTGGTGCCATGTCCGGGAAGGGATCTGCAGGTCTATACCGGCGACTGGACCTCGATGATCGGCGTCAAGGACGAATTGGAATCCCGCGGGATCACCGTCCCTAAATCGACCGCGACACGCTCTCGCGACTCCCGGGTGCGACGCGTGATCGACGCCGCGCGCGCCATGCGTGACGACGTGAACCCGATGCTTTTCCCCTCGTTGGCCTTCGCGCTATTCCTCACGCTCGGCTCGACCGCCCTGGTGCACTTCACCTACCAGAACCCGCGGATGACGTGGATCGACGCCTTGTACTTCGCCTCCGAGACGATTACGACCGTCGGCTACGGCGATTTCAGCTTCGCCCAACAATCCACTTCCCTGCGACTGTTCGCTGTCGGGTTGATGTTCGGCGGCGTGACCGTTACCGCCATCCTCGTCGCGTTCCTCGCCGACCTGCTGCTGTCGCGGCGCTTCCTCGCTTCGGCCGGACTCCGCCGGGCACGCCGTATGCGCGACCACGTCGTCGTTGTCGGACTGGGTACAGTCGGCATCCGCGTCGTCAGTGATCTGATCGCCGCCGGATACGACGTCCTGGTCATCGAGCAGGACGAGAACAACCGCTTCCTGTCGACCGCGGCCGAACTCGACGTGCCGGTCATTTTCGGAGACTCAGCGATGCGCCAGACGCTGGAATCGGCGCGCGTCGATCGCGCCCGCGGGGTGGCGGTGGTGACCCATGAGGACATGCAGAACATCGAGACCGGGATCGTGCTGCTCGAGATCTTGGGATCCGACACCGAGGTGCCGATTGTGCTGCGCGTTCAAGGCCGCGCGCTGGGCGCTGCGGTGAATCAGCGGTTCGGTTTCGAAAACGTGCGGTCAATCGTCGACCTGGCAGCCCCCTGGTTCATCGGCGCCGCGATGGGCCTGCAGGTGCTGGGGACGTTTTGGGTCGGGCAGCGCTCCTTCATGGTCGGCGGAATGGTCGTGGCGGCGGGCAGCGAGCTAGATGGACTGCTGATGGGAAACATGTCCACCCAAACGCGCGTTATCGCGATCACTCGACCGGAAGGGCCGATCAGATTACGCCCGCGCCGGGACGCCGAACTGAAAGCCGGCGACACTGTCTACCTCATCGGCCCTTACCGGGAGCTGATCACGACGCTGCGCAAGGGCCAGCCGCCACTACCGACCACGATCAACGGTCAGCGTGTGGCGAGATTGGAAGAGGCGCGTTCGCAGCACCGACCACGTCCAGGCTCGCAATCATTGGGGGCATGACCCGGACGGTTCCCGAAATGGCAGCATGGATCGGATGGGTCTAGCCAGCACTTCCATCGCGCACGTCCGCCTCACTGTCACCGAGATCGAGCGATCCCGGCAGTTTTACGAGAGTGTGTTCGGTTGGCCGGTGTTGTTCGAGCTTCCCGACAATGCCAACGAAGCAACCCGCAACCAGCTGAGTTTCCTGCACGGCGGTGTCGTCTACGACCTGGGCGGTTCGCTGCTGGGGCTGCGCCCGGCCGCCAACGACCGCTTTCACGAGGATCGCGCCGGCCTGGACCACATCGCGTTCAGGTTGGGCAACAAAGCCGAATTAGATTCCGCGGCTGCACATCTCGACGAAGTCGGCGTCGATCATGAGCCGATCAAAGACATTGGACCGTCGTACATCCTGCAGTTCCGAGACCCCGACAACATCGCCCTGGAGCTGACCGCGCCGAAGTAGACTGAAAGAACTATGACCATCTGTTTCAACCACACCATTGTCGCCGCACGCGACAAGCGGCAGTCTGCGGAGTTTCTCGCAGAACTCTTCGGGCTGCCAAGCCCGACGCCGGTTGGCCGGTTCATGGCTGTGGCACTCGAGCACGGCGCCAATCTCGATTTCGCGGACGTCCCCGAGGGCGAGGAGATCCGGCAGCAGCACTACGCGTTTCTGGTTTCCGAAGAGGACTTCGACGCCATATACGGCAAGATCCAATCGCGCGGCCTGAAGCACTGGGCAGACCCTGGTAGAACTCGGCCTGGGGAGATCAACCGCAACCACGGCGGACGAGGGGTGTATTTCCCGGATCCGTCCGGGCATGCCCTGGAGATCCTCACCCGGCCCTACGGCTCAGACGGCTAAGCCATTCCCGGCTTCCCGCCTATTCATCCGGCGAGTGGTGCCGCACGATCTCCTGATCTCGATAGTCGTCGGCCATTTGCGCGACATGCTCGGGCAAGGTGCCGGCCGCGACGTCAGCCAAGGTCGTTTGTTCTAATACCGCACGCATGCTGGCCCGCAGCGCCCGCCAGACGTCGGTAAGCGCCGCGGTCGGCCCGGAGTAAGGCAGGTCACCGAGCCCGATGTCGCGGACGCTGGCCAACGGTCCGTCGATGCAGCGCAGCACGTCGGCAATGCTGATCTCGTTTCCCGGACGGGCCAGTTCATAACCACCGTCGCGACCGCGGTGGCTTCGCACCAGGCGATCGGTGCGCAGGTTGGTGAGGATGTCGACGAGAAATTGCGCCGGTATGCCCTGAGCCTGGGCCAAGTCCTCTGTCTTGACCAGCGAGCCACTGGCGGCCGTGGCAAGCTGGACCATGGCCCGCACCGCGTACTCCGCCTTGGCTGACATGCGCACCCTGAGGATTGTGCCACCAGCCCGGCGACGATGGGGTGCCTGTCAGGGCCGCGACTCCAACAGGTCGAGGACCCTCTCCGCCTGCTCGTCAGGGGTATGGATCGAAGTGAGGCGCAAGTCTGGATTCTTTGGCCGCTGGTACGGGCTGTCGATGCCGGTGAAATGGGTGATCTCCCCCGCACGTGCTTTGGCATACAAGCCCTTGGCGTCACGCCGCTCGCACTCGTCGATCGGCGTATCACAGAACACTTCGAAAAATTCAAAACCGGCGTCGGCGTGGACTTTACGGGCCATCTCGCGGTGCTCTACCAGCGGACTGATCGCCGGCACCAGCACGATTTGGCCGCAGTCGGCGAGCAGCGTCGCCACATGCGCCAACCGGCGCAGGTTCTCCGCTCGATCGGCCATGCTGAAGCCCAAATCGGCGTTCAGGCCGTGCCGCAGGTTGTCACCGTCGAGAACATAAGCAGGGACACCTTTTTCGAGCAACTTCCGCTCGACAAGCATGGCCACCGACGACTTACCGGCACCTGACAGGCCGGTGAACCAAAAGGTCCGGCCTCTGCACGCCCGATCTTCGGCAGTGACCAGCGACTTGTGCCGCACGGTGTTCGGGCTCGCCTGCTGCGCCGAGACGTCATGCAACACCATGCCCGCCGCCACCGTTCCGTTGGTGTCGGGGTCGATGAGTATGAACGAGCCGGTGCTGGCGTTGCGGGTGTACTCGTCGAGCAGCAAGGGCACCTGGGTGCGCAGCGAGATGCGGCCAAGTTCGTTGAGCTTTAGCGCCGTTGCGGTCTTGTCGCGATGCAGGGTGTTGACATCCAACCGATAGTCCAGCCCCGTTATCCTCGCGCGGGTGGTTCGGGTGGTGTGTTTGATGACGTAATCGCGGCCGGGCTCCAGTGCCGCGGCATCGGCCATCCAGCACACGGTCGCGTCGAATTCGTGTGCGATCCGGGGCTGGTTGTTGGTGCGGGCGATCAAATCGCCGCGCGAGATGTCGATCTCGTCTGCGAGGCTCACCGAGACCGCCATCGGCGGAAATGCTTCTGCCACAGGACCAGTCGGCCCGTCGATCGCGGTGACCCGGGTGGTCTTACCGATCGGCAGCACCACCACTTCGTCGCCGGGACGCATCACTCCGCTGGCCACCGTTCCGGCGTAACTGCGGTGGTCTTGATGCTCATGGGTGTGTGGCCGGATGACGTACTGAACCGGGAACCGGACGTCGACCAGGTTGCGGTCACCGGCGACGTAGACCTCTTCGAGGTGCGAGAGCAGCGCCGGCCCCTCATACCACGGCGTCTTGTCCGATTTGGTCACGACGTTGTCGCCATGGAGCGCAGACATCGGGATGGTGGCGACGTCCTGCACATCCAGACGTGCCGCGAAGGCATGGAATTCGTCCCGAATCGCCTCGAATTTCTCTCTGTCCCAGTCGATCAAGTCCATCTTGTTGACCGCGAGCACGATGTGCTGAATGCCCAACAGCGATGCCAGGAAAGCGTGCCGGCGTGACTGCTCGAGCAAGCCTTGCCGGGCGTCGACCAGCACGATCACCAGCTGGGCGGTCGATGCACCGGTCACCATGTTGCGGGTGTATTGGATATGGCCCGGCGTATCCGCGATGATGAATTTCCGCTTGGGAGTGGCGAAATAACGATAGGCGACGTCGATGGTGATGCCCTGTTCACGCTCGGCCCGCAAGCCGTCGGTGACGAGCGCCAGGTCGGTGTACTCGTGGCCGCGCTCCTGAGAGGTCCGCTGCACCGAGGCCCACTGATCTTCCATCACGGCCTTGGAGTCGTAAAGCAGGCGCCCGATCAGCGTGGACTTGCCGTCGTCGACAGAGCCGGCGGTAGCCAACCTCAATAGCGTCGCCATCAGAAGTACCCCTCCCGTTTGCGGTCTTCCATTCCAGCCTCCGAGATCCGGTCGTCGGCCCTGGTCGCCCCCCGCTCGGTCAACCGGGACACCGCGGTCTCGGCGATGACCTCCGACACGGTGCCGGCCTCCGATTCCACGCATCCGGTGCAGGTGACGTCCCCGACGGTGCGGAACCGCACCATCGCCTCGAACACCGGCTCGTCGGCGTGCGGCTGCATGTGCCGGTGTACCGCCAGTAGCATTCCGTCGCGGCGAAACACCTTGCGCCGGTGGGCGAAATAGATTGCCGGCAGTTGGATCTTCTCGGCACCGACGTAGGACCAGATGTCGAACTCGGTCCAGTTGGACAACGGGAAGACCCGGATGTGCTCGCCCTTGTGGTGCCGCCCGTTATAGAGGCTCCACAGCTCGGGCCGCTGGACCTTCGGGTCCCACTGGCCGAACTCGTCACGGAAGCTGAACACCCGCTCCTTGGCGCGCGCCTTCTCTTCGTCGCGCCGCGCTCCCCCGAACGCCGCGTCGAACTTGTTCTCTCGGATGGCGCGCAGCAGCGTCACGGTCTGTATCGGGTTGCGCGACGGGATGGTCTCGACGACGCGGCCGGCGTCGATATCGTCTTGCACTGACGCCACCACCAGGCGCACCCCGGCCTCAGCCACCAGTTCGTCGCGGGTGGCAATGACTTCGTCGAAGTTGTGGCCGGTGTCGACGTGCAGCACCGGGAATGGCAGCCGGCCGGGGTGAAACGCCTTGAGCGCCAGATGCAGCATCACGATGGAGTCCTTGCCGCCCGAGAACATCAGCACCGGCCGCTCGAACTCCGCGGCCACCTCCCGGATGATGTGGATCGCCTCTGCCTCCAGCGAGCGCAGATGGCTCAATTCGTACTGGCCGGCCGCCGGGCCAGCCTTCAGATCGCTGGTCATGGGTTCCTCATCGCATTCCTGATAATTCTGGTCGAATTGACCATATTTGTGGTCATTGCCATCCATGCAACCAGCCCGGGTCGCCAGTGTCAATCACGTTCCGATGAAGTACTGCGAAGGTCGGTTGACGGCTCAGGTGCGGGTCGCCGATAGTGCTGCGTTGGTCCGATGGCATCTCAGTGGTGCATCAACTTTGCCCGCCTCCGAGCGACAAGTTCCGCGGTCGTGTGTCAGCTTGCGCGTGTAGGCCCGCGTTGTCGCTGAGAGGCGGGCAAACTTGCATGCGCCCGGCACGCAGCTTTGCAGCTAGAGCCTGACCTCTTCGAGCTTGCCGGTGGCGACGTCGAAGACGAACCCGCGCAGGGACACATGCTTGGTCACGAACGGGCTGTTTTCGATCCTGTGCAAAGACTGCCGCACGTCCTCCGCGAGATCGGGAAAGGCCTCGGCCGACCACGGCGGTTTGACGCCGGTCTCGTCCTGGATGCCGCGCTTGAAGTCGTCGTCGGTGAAGGTGAGCATCCCGCAGTCGGTGTGGTGAATCAGGATGATCTCCTGAGTCCCCAACAACCGCTGGCTGATAGCCAGCGAGCGGATCGCGTCGTCAGTGACCACCCCGCCCGCGTTCCGGATGACGTGAGCCTCCCCCTCGTTCAGACCCAGGATGCGATAGACGTCGAGCCGGGCATCCATGCAGGCGACCACCGCGACGTGTTTGCTCGGCGGCAGCGGCAGCGGACCCTGGAAGGAACTCGCGTACGCGGCGTTGTTGGCCAGGTAGTGATCGGTAGCCGTCACTCAAGTCTCCTCGGGTATCGCGATGTGGAATTTGCTACGCAGGACAAGCTACCCGATGGGTCAGCTACCTCTTCGTCCGGCGCCTGACTGGTCGGCCGCGATTTTGACGAGCGGCTCGCGGTCGATGGCGCGCTTGAGGAGCTTGCCGGTCGAGCCCTTCGGCAGCACGTCGACGAACTGCACGATGCGCGGGATCTTGTAGGCCGATAGCCGCTCTCGCGACCACGCGGTGATCGCGGGTCCGTCCTGGGGCGAACCGGGACGGACGACGACGACGGCGGCGACCTCCTCGCCGTAGTGTTCGTGCGGGATACCGACGACCGCGGCCTCGACGATGTCCGGGTGTTCGTAGAGCACCGCCTCGACTTCGCTGGGGTAGACGTTGTACCCGCCGCGGATGATGAGATCCTTGGCCCGGTCGACGATGCGCAAGTTACCCTCGGCGTCCATCTCCCCGATGTCACCGGTGCGTAACCAGCCGTCGGCCGACAACACGTCGGTGGTGGCGTCCGCGCGATTGTGGTAGCCGCGCATCACCGTTGGGCCCTTGATGTACACCTCACCCGCCGTGTTTGGCCCGACGGGTTGGTCCGCCAGGTCGCGGATTTGAACCTCGGTGTCGAACACCGCCTGGCCGACCGTCCCGGGCGGAGCCGTGGGGCCGCCGAACGTCGCGATGGCGGTGGTTTCGGTCAACCCGTAGCCCTCGAGCAACGTGCAGCCGAACTTCTCCTGGAAGGTCCGGGCAACCTCCGCCGGCAGCGACGCCCCGCCGGATACCGCGAGGCGAAGCTGGGTGAAATCGTCAGCGGTGGCATCGCCGGCGCTGTGCAGCATCGCGTTCCACATGGTTGGGACGCCGGACATGATGGTGAGCCGGTCGCGACGGAGCATCTCCAGCATCGCCTCGGCGCTGAACCGTGCCAACAGTGACACGGTTGCGCCTCCGGTGAGCGCCGACATCAACACCGCAGCCTGTCCGAACACGTGGAACAGCGGCAGGCCGGTGCCGGCCCGATCCTCGGGGGTGGTGCCGCAGAGCCGGGCCGAGATCTCTCCCGCGGACAGCAGGTTGCCGACGGTCAACTCGGCACCCTTGGGCCGCCCGGTCGTCCCGGATGTGAACAGGATGACGGCTGTGTCGTCGGGCGCGCGATCGCGCATCGCGCTCAGAATTTCGTCGCCGGCTACCCGAGCGCCTTCGGTCAAGCTCCAGTGCGCTACTCCGTGCGTGGCCGCGGCTTCGGCTGCGGCCGGGCCGAGTTCGTGCCACGCGACCACGAGCGAACAGCCGGCGTCATCGATGAAGTACTCCAGCTCCGAACGCGTCGACATGGTGTTGACGGGAACCACCACCGCGCCGAGCGCGAGGATGCCGAGGTAGGCGATAACGAACTCCGGCACCGTCGGAGCGATCAGCAGGACCCGTTCCCCCGGCCCGATGCCCTGCTTGCGAAGGGCCTCCGCATAGGCCAGGGCGGCGTCGCGGAGCTGGGCGTAGGTCCAACTGCGCTGCGCACCCCGCAGCGCGACGTGTTCGGGGTCGCTGTCGGCATGCCGGAGAACCGGTGTGAGGACGCTGGCCATGTCATACCTTTCGGGTCACGCGATTCTGCTCGCCTGGCTATGCCGCGTGGTGTCGGGTTGGGTGCGGAAGTGCATGGCAAGCCATGCCGGGGGTACGAATCGGCGCCACGGATCGGTGGGAACGGCCAGCCGGTCGAGGATCGCGTAGGCGGCGGCCGGGTGGAAACCCAGCCCACAGTGACTGCCGTAGACCTCGATGTTCTCGGTGAGCGGCCCCGACGGGTGCACGCAAGTCTCCCAGCGCACGATTCCGTCGGTCTTGCTGAAGATGGATGTCGCCGGCACCGATGTGACGCTTGGCGGCCTCCAGCTGTCTCTGGAGTAGTCGGGCAAGTGAGCCGCGGCGTACTCGTCGTAGAACAGCGATCCCCTCGATTGACGTGGATCGGTGCTGTAGAGCGGGCTTCCGAGCGTAATCAGCCTGTCGACCGCTCCCTGGTGGCGAGAGGCAAGGTCATATCCGAGCATGCCGCCCAGGCTCCAGCCGATGACACTGGCGGGTTCGCCGTGCAGGTCGGTGATTCGACCCAGCGCCGCATCCATTCCGCTGATGATCCGTCGAGTGGGGCCAACGTTGGTCCCCAACCTCCACCCGTAGGCCGCGTATCCGGCGCTGTTGAGCAGTCGACGTAACGGACGGGTGGAGCGGTCGTCGGCGAGCAGCCCGGGCAGCACCAGGACCGGTCGACCATGACCCGACCGGAAAGCCGACAGCAACCGGCTGGTGGCGGTGAAGCCGGCGTACTCCGCGAGTGCCCGGGGCACCTCGAGCACCGTCAACAGCGGATGCGGTGGACTGACGTCAGTCGTCGCTGACTGAACCATGGTGATCTCCAACCGTCGCCCCACCCGGTGTTATCCAGGTCACTCCGACAGTTGTAGTTGAACCTGGTGTCAAGGTCAATTACGGATAGCCGGTTTCGCGACGGCGGGTGCCGTATAACAGTGACATGGTCAACGTTGCCATCCGGGAAAACCACGAGGACGACTACGCGGACAGTCCTCCGTCGATGGCGCGCTCGTCGCTGCTCCGGGATCTGCCGACTACCGAGCGTGGTCTCCGTACTCGCGCCGCATTGATTGCGGCGGCGCGAAAAGTATTCGAACGCATGGGGTATCTGGATGCCCGGCTGATCGACATCACGCGAGCGGCAAAGTGCTCGGCGGGCACCTTTTATACGTACTTCTCCAGCAAGGAAGAGATCTTCGCGGCGGTTCTCGAGGTCGCTCAGGAGGACATGCTGCATCCGGGCATGCCGCACGTCACCACCGAAGACGATCCGGCCGCCATCATCGAGGCCAGCAACCGGGCCTACCTGCAGGCGTACCAGCGCAACGCGAAGCTGATGGGCCTGCTCGAACAGGTTGCCAACGTCGACCCCGAGTTCCGCGAGTTGCGCACGTTGCGGTCGAACGCGTTCGTCCGGCGCAACGCGCGCAGCATCGCCAGGCTGCAGGCCAATGGCCAGGCGGATCCGGATTTGGACCCCCTGCTCGCGGCGCGCGCGTTGTCGGCGATGATGAGCCGCTTCGCGTTCGGGCACTTCGTCACACGCGAGGACCGCGACGACACGCCGCCGACGACCGACGAGGATCTCGTCCAGATTGTGACCCGGCTGTGGGTGAACGCCCTTCGGATTCCCCGACCGGGTCGCCGTGCCAGGCAGGGCCACTGATCAGAGCGGCGCAGAACTTGAACTTGACGCCGGGTTCAACTATTGGGTATAAGAAGCAGGTGAGAAGTGCCCGGCGTCGCCGCTACTTCGAGGCCGCATGACGCGCACCGCGGTGCTGGTGGACTTCGGCGGCGTGCTGACGACCAGCGTGCTGCAGGCGTTCGAGGATTTCGGCGCCTCGGTCGGTGCGGTCCCGGGGCTGCTGTTGGAGTTGCTCAGCAGCGACGCCGCGTGCCGGAAACTTCTGGTCGAGCACGAGTCCGGCGGTATCGACGCCGACGCCTTTGACCGCGGGTTCGCCGAGCAGCTGCACGCTCATGGCGTGGCGGTTGACGCCGACCGGCTCTCGGTGCGGATGCAGGCCGGTTTGCGGCGCGACGACGACACCGTGCGCCTGATCGAAGAGCTCCGGGCAACCAGAGTTCCGATTGCCTTGGTGTCCAACGCATTCGGGCGCGACTGCTACGCGGGCTTCGACCTGGGCGCGCTGGCCGACGTGGTGGTGATCTCCTCGGAAGTCGGCGTCCGCAAGCCATCGCGGCGGATCTACGCCATCGCATGTGAGCGGCTCGGGGTGACGCCCGAGCAGGCGATCATGATCGACGACCTGCGCCAGAACCTCGACGGCGCGGCCCGGCTCGGGATCGCCGGGGTGTTGCATACCGACGCCGCGGACACCCGCAAACAGCTCGACGAACGCTTCGGTATCCGCGTGGCGGCAAAGGAGACTCGATGAAGGTCGCAGGCAAGGTCGCCATCGTCACCGGCGGGGGTGGCGGCATCGGCGGCGCACTCGCCGAAGAACTCACCACTCACGGCGCCCGCGTGCTGGTGGCCGACCTCGACGCAAGCCGCGCGCAGGCCGTCGCCGACAAGATCAACAGCGCTCGGCCAGGGACCGCGGCCGCAGCCGGCGCGGACGTCTCCGACACGACGTCGGTTCGCAACCTGATCGCGTTGGCGGAACAGGACTTCGGCCCGGTCGACATGTACTTCGCCAACGCCGGAGTCCTCGGCACACCCGGGCTCGAGGCCGGCGACGCGGACTGGGATCGTGCGATCGACGTGAACCTGCGCGCCCACATCCGGGCCGCGCAACTGCTGATCCCCGGCTGGGTCGAACGCGGCGAGGGCTATTTCGTCAGCACCGCATCGGCCGCCGGCCTGCTGTCCCAGATCGGCGGAGCCACCTACGCCGTCACCAAGCACGCCGCCGTCGGATTCGCCGAATGGCTCAGCATCACCTACGGCGACCGGGGCATCCGGGTCAGCTGCCTGTGCCCGATGGGCGTGAACACCGAGCTGTTGTACGGCGGAGAGCGCTCGGGGCATCCGCTCGGCGTCGCCGCTACCCGGGCGGTCACCTCCGCCGGTGCGGTGCTGGAGCCCGCCCAGGTCGCCCGCGACGTGCTGGCCGCCATCGACGAGGAGCGCTTCCTGATCCTGCCGCACGCCAACGTGCTCGACATGTTCCAGCAGAAGGCATCCGACTACGACCGCTGGCTGCGCGGGATGCGCCGCTACCAGGCGTCGTTGCTGCACGACAGTCAATGACCGGTCCCTTTCGATCCCTTAACGATGAGGAGCCCCCATGCCCCTGTTCGACATCTCGGAACGCGCGCAGCAGCTGCAGAAGGAACTGCTCGACTTCATGGAGTCGCATGTGTACCCGGCGGAGGCCGTGTACGAGGAGCAGATGCGGGACTCCGGCGACCCGCAC
>Ga0209693_10000223_pt1 | contig 22246 bp, 21 predicted proteins | sample HubBroMetageWRM3_FD_188345 | JGI IMG/M metagenome (GOLD analysis project Ga0209693, IMG submission 188345) | Warmed soil microbial communities from the Hubbard Brook experimental Forest, New Hampshire - Hubbard Brook CCASE Soil Metagenome WRM 3... | ecosystem: Environmental > Terrestrial > Soil... | reverse complement strand
TACACGGCACCCTGCCGCAGAGCCCGATCGAGAGCCTGACCCCGGAGGACTGGTACCTCACCAAGTGACGCCTGCGGGGGGCTTGCCGCCCCCCGCATATCCCCAGACCCCGCATTCCCGCGGGACTCTGCCGCGCATGGCCCCAAACGGACCCTGTGGGGGATTCGCAGCCCTGTGGGGGCTTCGCACCCCTGCGGGCGCCTCCCACCCCGTTTAGCTCTCGAACGCGGACGGCGGCGGGCAGGCGCAGGCCAGGTTGCGATCGCCGTAGGCCTGGTCGATCCGGCGGACCGGCGGCCAGTACTTGGACCTCCGGTCGCCTGGCACCGGGTACGCGGCCTGCTCCCGCTCGTAGGGGTGCGCCCAGTCCGCGGTGAGCAGCATGGCCGCCGTATGCGGCGCGTTCTTGAGCGGGTTGTCCTTCGCGTCGAACTCGCCGGAGGCGACCCTGGCGATCTCATGCCTGATCGCGATCATCGCGTCGCAGAACCGGTCGAGCTCGGCCAGGTCCTCGCTCTCGGTCGGCTCGACCATCAGCGTGCCGGCCACCGGGAACGACAGCGTCGGTGCGTGGAAACCGTAGTCGATCAGTCGCTTCGCCACGTCCTCGGCGGTGATGCCGGTCTGGCTGGTGATCCGCCGCAGGTCCAGGATGCACTCGTGCGCGACCAGGCCGTCGTGGCCGGTGTACAGCACGGGGAAGTGCGGGTCCAACCGCTTGGCCACGTAGTTCGCGGACAGGATCGCGACGCCCGTCGCGCGGCGGAGCCCCTCGGCGCCCATCATCCGGATGTACGCCCAGGAGATCGGCAGGATCCCAGCCGACCCGTACGGTGCAGCGGCGACCGGGCCCGCGTGCCCGGGCTGGCTGGGCTGGCCTGGCACCCCGGGCTGCCCCAGGAAGGGGTGGCCGGGCAGGAACGGCGCGAGGTGCTCACGCACCGCGACCGGGCCGACCCCGGGGCCGCCGCCGCCGTGCGGGATGCAGAAGGTCTTGTGCAGGTTGAGGTGCGACACGTCGGCGCCGAACGTGCCCGGCCTGGCAAGCCCGACCAGGGCGTTCAGGTTCGCCCCGTCCACGTACACCTGCCCGCCCGCGTCGTGCACCTCGGCGCACACCTGGCCGACGGTCTCCTCGAACACGCCGTTGGTCGACGGGTAGGTCAGCATGATCGCGGCGACGCTCCCGGCGTGCGCGTCCAGCTTGGCGCGCAGGTCGCCCACGTCGATCGCGCCGTCGTTGCCGCACTTGACGACGGAGACCCGCAGGCCGGCCAGGACCGCGCTGGCCGCGTTCGTCCCGTGCGCCGACTCGGGGATCAGGCACACGTCGCGGCCCGGCTCGCCGCGGGAGGCGTGGTAGTGCCGGATCGCGAGCAGCCCGGCGAGCTCCCCCTGCGATCCCGCGTTGGGCTGCAGCGACACCGCGTCATACCCGGTGATCTCGGCCAGCGCGTCCTGCAGCCCGCCGATCAGCTCCAGGTAGCCGGCGGTCTGCTCGGCCGGGGCGAACGGGTGCAGCCCGGCGAACTCCGGCCAGGTGATCGGCTCCATCTCGGCCGCCGCGTTCAGCTTCATCGTGCACGAGCCGAGCGGGATCATCGACCGGTCCAGCGCGATGTCGAAGTCGGCCAGCCGGCGCAGGTAGCGCAGCATGGCGGTCTCGCTGCGGTGGGAGTGGAAGACCGGGTGGGTGAGGAATTCGCTGTCCCGGCGCAGCGCTTGCGGCAGGGTGTCGGGCGCCTCGGCGGCCAGCTCCACGTCCCGGCCTGCCAGGGCGGCCGCGACCGCGCGCAACTGGTCCTCGGTCGTGGTCTCGTCGCAGGCGACCTGCACCGCGTCCGGGCCGTCCTGGTACAGGTTGTAGCCGGCCTCGCGGGCCCGTGCCGCCGCCGCGGCGGCGGCGCCGGGCAGCAGCACCCGGACCGTGTCGAAGAACTCGCCGGCCCCCACGCGGAGCCCCTCGTCGCGCAGCGTCTGCGCGAGCACGGCGGCCCTGCGGTGCACCCGCTCGGCGATCGCGGTCAGCCCGTCCGGGCCGTGGTAGGCGGCGTACATGGCGGCGATCACCGCCAGCAGTACCTGCGCGGTGCAGATGTTGCTGGTCGCCTTCTCCCTGCGGATGTGCTGCTCGCGGGCCTGCAGCGCGAGCCGGTACGCGGGGTGGCCGTCCGCGTCCACCGAGACGCCGACCAGGCGGCCCGGCAGCTGCCGCTTCAGCGCGTCGCGGACGCAGATGTAGCCGGCATGCGGGCCGCCGAAACCCATCGGCACGCCGAACCGCTGCGCGGTGCCGACGGCGATGTCCGCACCGAACTCCCCCGGCGGCCGGAGCAGGGTCAGCGCCAGCAGGTCGGCGGCGACCGCCGCCACCGCGCCCCGGCCGTGCGCCGCCTCGATCGCGGGCCCGAGATCTCGCACCGCGCCGCTGGCGCCGGGGTACTGCAGCAGCACGCCGAACAGCTCCCCGTCCGGCTGCGCGGCGACCAGCTCCGGAGTGACCGGCGCGACGACCAGCTCGATGCCGAGCGGCTCCGCCCTCGTGGCCAGGACCGCCAGCGTCTGCGGCAGGCAGTCGGCGTCGGCGACGAAGATCCGGCCCTTGCCGGCCACCCGGCGGGCCATGGTCATCGCCTCGGCCGCGGCCGTGGCCTCGTCCAGCATGGACGCACCGGCCACCGGCAGCCCGGTCAGGTCCTCGACCACGGTCTGGAAGTTGATCAGAGCCTCGAGGCGGCCCTGGGATATCTCCGGCTGGTACGGCGTGTACGCGGTGTACCAGGCCGGGTTCTCCAGCAGGTTGCGGCGGATCACCGCGGGCGTGACCGTGCCGTAGTAGCCGAGGCCGATCATCGAGGTGAGCACCTGGTTGCGGCCGGCCAGGCGGCGCAGCTCGGCGAGCGCCTGCTCTTCGGTCAGCGGCCCGGGCAGGTTCAGCTCGCGATCGGCGGCCAGCCCGGCGGGCAGTGCCGCCGTGGTCAGCTCGTCGAGCGACGCGTAGCCCACGGACTTGAGCATCTGCGCCTGATCGTCATCGGACGGCCCGATATGGCGCTGAGCGAACTTCATGGGAGCCTCCTCGGCAGCCCGCCGCCGGGCCGCCTGGCGTTGCTGTTTGCCGGAGTCCCCCTCTGTCGCCACGTTTTGCGTGTCACCGCGCGCGCAGTTCCAGAGCCGCTTGTCCCGCCCGGTCCTTGATGCCTGAGAGGTTCCGGGGATGTTGCCCCTTCGGCGCCCCGCGGCTGGCTGCGCGAGAACTCTCCCGGGCGGTGTCGTCAGCGCACCCGAGCTTACCCGAGCAGCCCAGAAACCCGCTCCAAGACGCGGCCCGCCGCGCCCTCGACGTGCGCCGAACTCAGCGGTTCAGCAAAGTCCGGTGCCGGCCGGACACTTCCGAACCGCCAACGCCGATCATGGCTTCCACGGCTTCCCAAGATATCTTGCCCAAGAAGTCTTGGGCAACTATTGTTGGGCGCATGGCAGCGGACACGGCCGATTCCACGGCGCTGCGCGCCACCGACTCCACGGCGCTGCGCGCCACCGATCCCAGGGCGCTGCGCGCGCTGGCGCACCCGGTGCGATGGACGCTGATCGACCTGCTCGCCGCCGAGGGGACCGCGACCGTGACCCGCTGCGCGGAGGCGCTCGGCGAGTCCACCGCCACCTGCTCCTACCACCTGGGCATCCTGGCCAAGTACGGGTACATCACCCGCGCCCCGGACGGGCCAGGGCGGGACAAGCCATGGCAGCTGGCCGGCCCCAGCCTGGACCTGTCGGTGCCGGGCGCGGACCCTGACGCCGAACCGGCCGTGGCCGCGCGCATCGCGGCGGCGGCACTGCTCGACCACGCGGTGGCACGGATAAAGGAGAGCCTCGCCGCCACCCCGGCCCCGGTTAGCAAGATCGTGGGAGCGGTCACCTGGCTCACCGCCGACGAGGTACGGCAGGCCGCCACCGAGGTCGAAGCGATCATGGACCGGTACTCCGGCCGCGGGACCGACCCGTCGCAGCGCCCGGAGGGCGCCCGGCAGGCCAGGATGATCGCCGCGATCGCCCTCAGACCAGATCCGCAGGCCGAGCCCGGCCAGCGGGCGGCGCAGCGTTCAGGCCCGTCTTGGCATTAGCCGCCAACCGCAATTGGCGCCTGCTGTGGATCGGCCAGGCGGTGTCGCTGACCGGCGACAACGTCTTCGAGATCACCGTGCTGCTGTGGGTTGCCACGGTGCTCGCGAAGGGCCGGCCGTGGGCCCCGGCCGCCGCCAGCGGCGTGCTGATCGCGGAGGCCCTGCCGGTGTTCGCGGTAGGCCCGCTGGCCGGGGTCTGGGTTGACCGGTGGAACCGGCGCCGGACCATGCTGGCGTCCGACGCGTGCCGGGCGGCGGTGATCGCGTCGCTGGTGGCGGTGCCGACGCTCGGCAGCCGGCTCGCCCCGGCCGGCCAGATCGGGTTCGTCTACGCGGCCGTGGCCGCGGAAAGCTGCCTCGCCCAGTTCTTCAACCCGTCAAGGCTCGCGATCCTCGGCCTCGTCGTGCCGCCCGCGGACCGGGCGAAGGCCAGCGGCATGCTGCAGGCCACCTCGAGCGGCGCGGCGATCGCCGGGCCGGTGCTGGCGGCGCCGCTGCTGTTCGCCGCGGGCCCGCAATGGGCGCTGATCATCAATGCGGTGTCGTTCTGCGGCTCGTTCGCGGCGATCTGGCGGATCCGGCTGCCCGCCGACGCCGTGGTTCGGGCGGCGCGCGGGCCGGGGTTCCGCGCCGAGTTCGCCGCCGGGCTGCGGTTCTTCGCGGGCAGCCGGGTGCTCGTCGCGCTCTGCGCCGGTGTGGTGGTCACGACGCTCGGCACCGGCGCGCTGAACGTCCTCGAGGTGTTCTTCCTGCGCGACGACCTGCACGCGGCCGCCCGGTGGCTCGGGGTGCTGTACGCGGCCGTTGGGGGCGGCGCGGTGGCCGGCGCGATGCTGGGCGGCTGGGCCGCCGGCCGGATCGGGGCGGCGCGGGTGTTCTGGCTCGGCCTGGTGGCCGGCGGGGCTGGCCTGCTCGGCTACTCGCAGCTGACCAGCCTGCCGGTGGCGGCCGTAGTGCTCGGCCTGGCCGGTGTGGCCTTCGGCGCGCTCAACGCGGCCGCGCCGCCGCTGCTGCTCGCCAGCATCCCGCAGCGGCTGATCGGCCGCGTGATGTCGGTGTTCAACCCGATCCAGCAGGTCGCCAACGTCGCCTCGATGGCAACGGCGGGCGCGCTCGCCGCGACCGTGCCGGTCCGCACGATCTTCGCGGTCAGCGCGCTGCTCATCATCGCGGCCGGGCTCGCGCTGATCGGGCCGCTGCGGTCAGATGTCGTCCCAGCGGAACACCCGGACGGCGATCAGCGTGAGCGCGGCGGTGAGCCCGAGCATGATGCCGATCGCGGGCAGCGCTGACGCTGGTCCCTCCCCGCGCGCCATCACGTCCTGCATCCCGGTGACCAGGTAGCGCAGCGGCATCGCGTAGGAGACATCGCGGATCCAGGCCGGGGCGTAGTCCAGCGGGATGAACGCGCCGCCGAGGAACGCCATCGGCAGGATGATGAGGTTGGCGATGGCGGTCGCCGCCTGCTGGGTCTTCGCGACCGCGCCGGTGAGCAGCCCGATCGACATGAACGCGAGCGTTCCGGTGGCCACCACCGGGATCGCCATCCACCAGGACGCGGTGAGCTTCAGGCCGAAATACGGCCGGGTGGCGATGACCAGGAACACCGCCAGCTGGACCATGGCGACGGCCAGGCTGACCCCAATCCGCGCCATGACCACCGATGCGGTGCTGACCGGCGCGAGCCGGAGCCGGCGCAGCAGCTTGTCCTGCCGCCAGGTCACCAGCGTGATCGCGGCGCCGAACGCGGCACCCGAGGCGATCGCCCAGCCGAGCAGCCCGGGCGCGATGTACTGGATCGCCTTCAGCGACTTGTCCTCCACCTGCGCGGTGGTCAGCTGGAACGCGGGCGCCCGCCCGGATGCCCCCTGGTTCGCCTGCTGCACGAGCGACGCGAACACGGCCTGGACCACGCCGGCGGTGACCTGGTCGGCGATCGAGTAGTGCACGACCAGGGTGCCGCCCTGCTGCTGGACGGCGGCGTCATCGGTGCCGGCCCTGACGTCCTGCAACGCCGTGGCCAGGCTGCCTTTCCTGGTGATCGTCATCAGCTTGCCGAGCTGGCCGTGGCTGCTGGCGCTGGCCTGGTCGAGCAGGCTGACCCGGCCGATCTCGATCACGCTGATCCGCGGCGTTCCCGAGTCCTTGTAGATCGAGCCGAACAGCAGCAGGAACAGCACCGGGATCAGGATCGAGAACACCAGCGCCACCCGGTCCCTGACGAACCCGCGGAACATCGCCAGCGACAGACTGCGGAACGCGCCGCCGTTCATCCGCGGTACTCCCGCCCGGTGAGGTGCAGGAACACGTCCTCGAGGGTCGCGCCGGACACCCGCAGCCCGGCCAGGGCCCCGCGGTCGGCCAGCCCGGCCAGCACGGCGCCGGGATCGCGCGTGGCGATCGTCAGCGACACGCCGTCGTCGGTCACGCTGTCCGGCGCGGCGCCGGGCCCAGCGAGGCCGCGGGCGGCGTCCGCGGACAGCAGCCCAGACTCCACGCTGACCCGCAGCGGCTGGTCCAGCCGCCGGACCAGGGCGGCTGGCGGGCCGTCCTCGAGGATCACGCCATGATCCATGATCGCCACCCGGTCGCAGAGCGTCTCGGCCTCGTCCATGTGGTGGGTGGTCAGCACGACGGTCCGCCCCTCGGCGCTGATCTGCCGCAGCAGGTCCCACAGGTTCCGCCGGGCCTGCGGGTCCAGCGCCCCGGTCGGCTCGTCGAGGAACAGCACCTCCGGGTCGTGCACCAGCGCGCACGCGATCGACAGGCGCTGCGCTTGGCCGCCGGACAGCTTCTCGGTACGGGTACCCGCCTGGTCCTCGAGCCCGACGACGCCGAGCATCGCGTCCGCACGCCGCGCCGGGACGTGGTACAGCATTGCGAAGGTCTGCAGCTGCTCCCGCGCGGTGAGCCGCTCGAAGAACGACGAGGCCTGGAGCTGGACGCCGATCCTGGGCAGCAGCGCCGGGTTGCGCGGCCAGGGGGCCAGGCCGAGCACGCTCACCGTCCCGCCGTCGGCCTGGCGCAGGCCCTCGACTATCTCGAGCGTCGTGGTCTTGCCCGCCCCGTTCGGGCCCAGGATGCCGAAGGATTCACCATGCTGAACCTCGAAGCTGACCCCGCCGACCGCTTTGACCCGTCCGTACGACTTCCGGAGGTCACGTACGGATATGGTCGCCGGCACGCCCGCCACATTAACAGCCCGTAACGCATACTCCCGGGCTCGTCGGGCTCCGCCGCAGCGCTGGCCAGGAGGGTGGGCTCGATTCAGCCGAGCTGGCCGGCCCTGCGGATGGTTTCGTCGGCGGGCTCGCCGTCGCCGAGCTGGATGTCATCGACGATGGCGCCGTCCTTGAGCCGGATCATGCGCTCGCAGCGCGCGGCGATCTGGGGGTCGTGAGTGGCGATGATGACGGTCATGGGGTGGTCGTGGCGCATTTCGCGCGTCTCGGTCAGCAGGCCGATGATGGCGGCGGCGGTGTGGGAGTCCAGGTTGCCGGTGGGCTCGTCGGCCAGCAGCAGGTCGGGGGCGTTGATCAGGGCCCGCGCGATGGCGACGCGTTGCTGCTCGCCGCCTGACATCCGTGCGGGCAGGGAGCGCTCACGGCCGGCCAGGCCGACCGCGTCCAGCAGCTCGCGGGCGCGGGCGGGCTTGTCCCACCCGGTGCGGTAGGGAAGCACCGGGGCGATGACGTTATCCAGGGCGGTGAGCGCGGGCAGCAGGTTGTAGCGCTGGAACACGAATCCGACGGTGCGCCGGTAGGCGGCCAGCGCGCTGCCGTGCAGCGCGGTCACTTCCACGGACCCGTTGATGATCGTGCCGGCATCGGGACGCTCGATCGCGCCGACGAGGTGCAGCAGAGTAGATTTGCCCGATCCGGACGGGCCGGCCAGCGCGACCAGGGCGCCGGGCTCGATGCGGACGCTGACGTTGTCAGCGGCGACCGCGGGCCGGTCGCTGCCGGTCCGGTAGCGCTTGGTGATATCGCGAAGCTCGATGCCGCCGGGCTCGGTCGCGCGGGCGGGGGTGCGGTCGGTCATGGCTATTCCTTGGCGGACGCGGCTAGGCTGGTCCCTACCTAGTGACAATTCAAGCGTGTTACCTAGCGACTAGGCAAGGCCGCTGCACCGGCCGGGCAGGAGATCGAGGACATGGCGCTCCATCACGCTGTGCTGGCCCTGCTCGCGGCCAAGCCCGCGCACGGCTACGAGCTGAAGGGCAGCTTCGAGCAGGCAGTCGGCGAGCAGTGGGGCGGGCTGAACATCGGCCACCTCTACCAGGTCCTGGACCGCCTGGCGCGCGACGGCCTGATCGAGTCCGAGCGCCAGCCGCAGCCGGTCAAGCCGGACCGGCTGGTGCACCGCATCACGCCGGCGGGACGCGAGGAACTCGACCGCTGGCTGAACGAGCCGAGCACCCGAACCCGCGGCTACCGCGACGATTTCTTCCTCAAGGTGATGGCCGCGGCGCAGGCCGGGGACCCGGCCGCGCTGTCTTCTGTGCTGCGCCGCCAGCGGGCCTACCTGCTCACGGAGCTGCGCAGCCTGGGCGCTGCGCGCGGTGTCGCGTCGCAGTCGCCGGTGACGGCACTCCTGGTCACAGCGGCCGAGCTGCATATACGGGCGGATCTCGGGGTTGTCGACGCCGCCGAACGGGAATTGCGCCCTGACGTTCTCGAGACGATGCGGATCCCGGCAGCCGGGTCCGCCGCTCCGGCGCAGCCTCCCGGGGCGGTTTCTTTTTTTAGCCGGTCTTCCTTGCCCGCCGACGGGCAAGCTCATCGGGGCTAGCCGAGGCCAAGCCCACGCGGGTGCCGGGCTCCGCCGCGGTTCCGGCATCCTCGGCCCGCTCGGCGGGGAGGTCGGCGAGCGTGCCCTCGACCTCCTGCCAGACCCGGCCGAGCGCGATGCCGAACACGCCCTGGCCGCCCTGCAGCAGGTCCACTACCTCGTCCGGCGACGTGCACGCGTAGACGCTCGCGCCATCGCTCATGAGCGTCACCTGCGTGATGTCGCCCGCTCCCTGGTCCCGCAGGTAGTCGACGGCCGCCCGGATCTGCTGCAGCGAGATCCCGGTGTCGAGAAGCCGCTTGACCACCTTGAGCGTCAGAATGTCCCGGAAACCGTAGAGCCGCTGCGATCCGGAACCGCTGGCTGGCCGGACGCTGGGCTCGACCAGCTTGGTCCTGGCCCAGTAGTCCAGCTGGCGGTAGGTGATCCCGGCGGCCATGCAGGCTGTCGGGCCCCGGTAGCCGACCTCTTCGGGGCTCGGCGGAGCTTCCTCGCCGAACAGCAGCCCCTGCTCGTCACCGACGGGCACGCCAGCCCGGCGGGACTGGCCGTTGCCCTTGATTACCGCCACACGCACCTCCGGCCCGGGACGCCGAGCCCCCGGGTACTCGTCTCGAACCGTAGGCTGCCCGCGCCGAGGTCGTCAACGATCTGCTGCGGCGCGTCGCGGTAACAGTAATGAGTCACGACAAAAGCATCCCCCGGGCTGGCGAACGGCAGGCACTCAGGTTGCGCGGCCGAAGTCCTCGGGAGTGATCGTGTCCAGGAATTCACGGAACTTCTCGACCTCGTCCTCTTGCTCGTCCGGGATCGCGATCCCGGCCTCCTCGAGGATCTCCTCGGCCGCGAAGATCGTCGCACCGGTACGCAGGGCCAGGGCTATCGAGTCCGATGGCCGTGCGCTGACTTCCTTGCCGTTCGAGAAGATCAGGTCGGCGAAGAACGTCCCGTTGCGCAGCGCGGTGATGTTCACCGTGCGCAACTGGACATCCAGCGCCTCCAGGATGTCGCGCAGCAGGTCATGGGTCAGCGGCCGCACCGGCACTAGGCCCTGCTGAGCATAGGCGATCGCCGTCGCCTCCATCGGGCCGATCCATATCGGCAAGTACCTCTCCCCCTGCGTTTCTTTCAGCAGGACGATGGGCTGGTTCGTGGGCATCTCGACCCGGACGCCTACGACCTCCATCTGCCTCACGGCGGCTCCGTCCTCACGTGCGCCTGACGCGCTGCCTCACTTCTGGACCCTGCTCAAAGGGCACTCCCTTTGTCAACGTACACCCGCTATCCAGAGGTGCCCGCCCGCGCCCCAATTGAATTCGCCGAAAGGCGCTGCGGCTTGACCCCGCGGCCGAACTCACGCACCGGCGGCACCCGCTGGGGTGCCTGACCCGGCGCCAGGCCCGGCGCTGCCAGCAAACCCGGCCTCGGCCAGGGCCGCCTCGATGAGCGCGCCGTGCAGCCGCATGGTGACCGCTGCTATCTCCCGGGCCGTCCGCCCGGCCTGCTCCCTGGCCTCCGGGTTGCGCTGCCGCAGCGTGGGGGCAACCACCTGCTCGATGAACGACATCTCGCGCTCGACAGCCGCCCGGACGGCCCGCAGGTGCCGGGCCTCGACGCCGTACCTGCCGAGCACGGCCGCGGCCGAGGCGACCTGGAGCGCGTCCCGCTCGTACACCCGGCCGGTCCGGCGGACCAGCCCGAAATTCTCCAGCTCGGCAAGCTGCTTCTCGTCGATCCCGGCGGTGGCCAGGAACTCGCTGCGGCTCAGCGGGGCCTGGCGGCTCCCGGCGGCGGTCTCCTCTGGGTGCCGTGGCAGCCGCTCCTTGATCACCCGCAGCGGCAGGTACTGATCACGCTGCGCGATCAGGATGTACCGGAGCCGCTCCACGTCGGCCTCGTCGAACCTGCGGTAGCCGGACGGCGAACGGGCGGGCTCGATCAGCCCCTCCGATTCCAGAAACCGGATCTTGGAGACGCTGACGTCAGGAAACTCCGCGCGAAGACGGGCGATCACCTCGCCGATTCCGAGGTGCGCGCGGGCAGGCTGTGCGCTCATCCGCCGACCTGTGCGCCTCCGCCGCCATGCTCCGCCTCCGAGTACGGGCCGAGCAGGAACACCAGGCGGAACTTGCCCACCTGCACTTCATCGCCCCCGGTGAGGTCGGTCTCCTCGATCCGCTCCCGGTTCACGTACGTGCCGTTGAGGCTGCCGACGTCGCGGACTGTGAAACGGCTGCCGGACCGGTAGAACTCGACGTGCCGCCGCGACACGGTCACGTCATCGAGAAAGATGTCGCTGTCCGGATGGCGGCCAACCAGCGTGAGGTCGCTGTCCAGCAGGAACCGGCTGCCGGCGTTCGGGCCGCGCCGCACGACCAGCATTGCGGTTCCCGCCGGGAGCGTGTCGAGCATCGCGGCATCGGCGACCGGCTCGTCGCCGACTTCCGTATCACCAGCGTCAATGCCGACGGCGGAGATCACCGACGTGGTCTCAGCCGAACCCTCCCCCGAGCCGCGGCCCACCGGCGCGAGCGGGTTGCCGCAGTGCGAGCAGTAACGAGCCCCTTCGGGGTTCTCCTGACCGCACCGGATGCAGTACACGCTGGCCATGTTCCTGCCTAGCCTCCCATTCGCCGGCCATCCGGCCGGGGCGGGAACCATGTCAGCCGGCTGATCCTGGGTGGTTCGCCGCGAGAACTCCGCTGGTGGAGTCAACGCTACCCGCGCCGCACCGCGCCGGTCCATGCGCCACGCACGCCGTGCCTGGCCCGGCAGACCGGCCGGAAAGTGGCCATCCCCCGTGCCGGGCGCCCCGGTCACGGCACCGCCCGACGCGCCAGCGTCCGTCCGCACGGCTCGCGCACGCGCCTTCTCGCGACGCCTACGCCACATCCTGGCCGCACCTCCGACGCGCCACCGCTACTTGCAATTCAGCGATTCTCTCATGCGGGCGCTCTTCGCGCCGTCACTCTACGGCAGCTCAGACGGCAGCCGGAACCGGGCTATCGGCGGCTTAGCGCCCAGCCTGGGCGACCACGGCGGCCCACTGGTCGAGCAGAGCCTGCGCTGCGTCGTCGTCGGTGCCCTCGGCCCACAGGTGGGTGACCGCGTCAGACGGGTCGGGCAGGACCAGAATCCACCCGCCTTCGGGCTGCTCAACACGGACTCCGTCGGTGGTGTCGACCTTCCGTTCTCCCGCCGCTTCCACAACGGTCCGCATCACGCTGCCCTTCGCCGCCCACGGCGTCGGCATGGAGCGCTTGAGCAGGTGGGCCTCGGGGATCCGGGCGTCGATCTGGCTGAGCGTGAGCCGGGTCCTGGCGACGAGGCCGAGCAGCCGGGCGAACGTCGCGATCCCGTCGATGGAGCGGGAGAACTCGGGCATCACGAAGCCGCCGCGGCCGTCCGCGGCGAAGATCATGTCCTCGGCGGCGGCGGCCTCGTAGATCCCGTACAGCGAGGTTGGTGTCCAGTCCACCTTCACCGAGTGGAAGCGGGAGACCCGCTCGGCGACCCTGGTGGTGGTCACCGGCAGCGCGACCCGGCCGGTGCGCCGCTCCGCCGCGATCAGGTCGAGCACGACGAGCAGCGCCCGCTCGTCGCTGACCAGGGAGCCCTTGTCGTCGACCAGCGTGATCCGCTCGCCCACCGGGTCGAACCTGACGCCGAAGTCGGCACGTGACGACGAGACCAGCTCGGCGAGACGGTGCAGCCCGGCCCGGATCTGCGCGAGCGACTGCGTGGGCGACGCCTCGTCCAGCCGGTTGTTCACGGTGAGCACGTCGACGCCGGTCGTGCCGAGCAGGACGGGCAGCACCAGCGATGCGGTCCCGCCTGCGCAGTCGGCGACGACCTTCAGGCCGGCACCGCGGACGCCGGACATGTCGATGCCCCGGAGCAGCGCGTGGGTGTAGGCCTCGACGACGCGCGGCGGGTAGGTCAATTCCGCGATCTCGCCGGGAAAGGCGCGCCGGTATTCCTGCCGTGAGAAGACGCGCTCCAGCTTGCGCTGCGCGGCCTGCGACATGTCGGCGCCGTCGGAGTCGAGGAAGATGATGTCGATGGACTGGGGATCGCCCGGCGTGGTTCGCAGCGCGATCCCGCCGCTGTACTCGCTGCGCGCGGTCTCGAACCTGGCCACCGGCAGCGGCTGGGCCTCCAGGTCGACCACGTTGATCGCGCTCGCGTTGAGCGCGCCGTGCACCGCGCGCTTCAGCGCCCGCGCGGCGCGCGACACGTCCCGTGACGTGGTGACGGTCGTGCCCTTCTTCAGCGTCGTCGCGTAGGCGCTCGCGAGCCGTACGCACAGCTCAGGGGTGATCTCCACGTTGACGAGGCCGGACACCCCGCGCGGCCCGAACAGCGTCCGCTGCCCGCGGGACTCCCAGATCACGCTGGTGTTCACCACGGCGCCGGCCTCGATCGTCTTGAACGGGTAGACCTTGACGCCGGCGGACACGTAAGCCTCGGGCTCGATCACGCACTCGTCGCCGACAATGGCGGACTCCTCGATCCGGGCCGAGCGCATCACGTCGGTGTTCTTGCCCACCACGCAGCCGCGCAGGGTGGCGCCGCTGCCGACGTAGACGTTGCTGTGCACGACCGCCCGGTGCAGGAACGCGCCCTCCTTGACCACCACGTTGCTGCCGACGACGCTGTACTCGCGTATCTGGGCGCCGCCCTCGATCTTGGCGTAGTCGCCGATCGCGAGCGGTCCGCTGAGCGTCGCATCCGGGTCGACCTCGGCCCCCTCGGCGACCCAGATGCCCGGCGACACCTCGAAGCCGTCGATGTGGGCCCGCACCCGGCCGTCCAGCACGTCAGCCTGGGCCTTCAGGTAGCTCTCATGCGTGCCGACGTCCTCCCAGTAGCCGTCAGCGACCCAGCCGTACAGCGGCGCGCCGCGCTCGAGCAGCCGGGGGAAGATGTCGCCGGACCAGTCGGCGACCTCGCCCGGGGAAAGCTCGGCGAGCACCTCGGGCTCCATCACGTAGATGCCGGTGTTGACGGTGTCCGAGAACACCTGGCCCCACGTTGGCTTCTCGAGGAAGCGCTGGATCCGCCCGTCGTCGTCCACGATGATGATCCCGAACTCCAGCGGGTCGGGCACCCGGGTGAGTCCCACGGTCACCAGCGCGCCGTTGTCCTTATGGAACCGGACAAGCTCGGACAGGTCGATATCGGTGAGGGCATCGCCCGAAATGACCAGGAACGGCTGGTCCCGAAGCGCGTCCTCGGCGTTCTTCACGCTGCCGGCGGTGCCGAGCGGGGTCTCCTCGGTGGCGTACTGCAGGCTCATACCGAAGTCCTCGCCGTCGCCGAAGTAGTTGCGCACCATCGAGGCGAGAAACGCCGTGGTGACCACCGTCTCGTCGAAGCCGTGCTGCCGCAGCAGCCGGAGTACGTGCTCCATGATCGGCCGGTTGACCACGGGGAGCATCGGCTTGGGCTGGTTAGCCGTCATCGGGCGCAGCCGAGTGCCCTCGCCACCCGCCATCACGACAGCCTTCACCGCGACCCAGCCTCCCTGTTTCCCCCGGGGTTACCCGGGGGGACGAGTCTGCCGATCCCCCCGCTGCGTTGTCACAGGGGAACGTCCCCCCGATTCCCCCCGAAGTATGCGTCGCGCCTGCTCCACGTACAACATGGCGGCACACCAGTACAGTGCACTTCCCCAGATGGCAAACGCCCAACCGGCGATTCTGGCGACCTCGGAGTAGACGGCCGTGTGCGCGCCGAGGAGCAGCAGCGGGAACGCGTACAGCAGCGTCAGCGTGGCGGCCTTGCCGACGAAGCTGACCTGCAGCGGGCCGTAGTCGTGGCGTCGCAGCACCAGCAGCACGATCCCGAGCATCAGCTCACGGACGGCCAGCAGGATGACGAGCCACCACGGGATGATGCCTCTGACCGCGAGTGCGATGACCGTGGCCACGATGTAGGCCCGGTCCGCCGTCGGGTCGAGCAGCTGGCCGAGCCTGCTCTGCTGGTTCAGCGCGCGGGCGATCTTGCCATCCAGCCAGTCGGAAAGGCCGGAGGCGATCAGCAGCCCGAACGCCCACCAGTCCCCGGTCTGGGTCCGCAGGCCAAGCACCAGCCACAGGAATACCGGGACCCCGGCGAGCCGGGCCACGCTGATCGCGTTCGGGATGGTCAGGATCCGCGCTTGCGCGTCGGTCGCGGCCACGTCCTCAGCCGCTGCCTTTGCCATCCTGCCTCGCTGCCCTGCCTCGCTGCGCTGCGTCGCTGCTCCCCCGGGCCGGCCCTTCGCTCGCGGGCGGTGTGCCCAGGATACGGTGGCCTGGTCCCGCGGAAGACTAGGCGCCCTCCCATAGCGTGGCGATGCCCTGGCCAACGCCGATGCACATGGTCGCGGCGGCCCGCGGCACGCCACGCCGCCGCAGCTCATGCAGCAGTGTTGTGGTGATCCTGGCCCCGGAGCAGCCGAGCGGGTGCCCGATGGCGATCGCGCCGCCGTTCACGTTCACCAGGTCCGGGTCGAGCTTGAGCTCGTCGATAACCGCCACCGCCTGCGCCGCGAAGGCCTCGTTGACTTCCACCAGGCCGAGGTCGTCCGCCTGCCAGCCGGCCCTGGCCAGCAGCCGGGTCATCGCGGGCACCGGGCCGATCCCCATGTAATCCGGGTGCACCCCGGCCGCGGCCGCCCCGGCGTATCTGGCGATCGGTTGCGCGCCTGCGTCGGCCACCGCCCGCTCGGACATCAGCAGCAGGCCGGCCGCGCCGTCGTTCAGCGGCGATGAGTTGCCACCGGTCACGGTCCCGCCGGCGCGGAACGCGGGTTTGCGCGAGGCCAGGTCCTCGAGAGTCAGATCCGTACGGATCCCCTCGTCGGCGGTCACCTCACCGCCCGGCGCGGTCACCGGGACGATCTCCTCGGCCAGCAGCCCGGCGGCCGCCGCGCGCCCGGCCCGCTGGTGGCTCTGCAGCGCGAACCTGTCCTGCCGCTCCCGGTCCACTGCGTAGCGCTCGGCGACGTTCTCCGCGGTCTCGCCGAGGCTGATCGGCGGGTAGAGCTGCTGCATGAGCGGGCTCACCAGCCGCCAGCCGAGCCTGGTGTCGGCCAGCCCCGCGTCGCGGGGAAACGGCTCGGCCGTGCGCGGCAGCACAAACGGCGCCCGGGTCATCGACTCGGTCCCGCCCGCCAGGCAGATGTCGGCATCGCCGGCCGCGATCGCCCGCGCGGCGCCAGAAATCGCTTCCATGCCCGACCCGCAGAGCCGGTTCACCGTCGCGCCGGGGATCTCGACCGGCAGGCCGGCCAGCAGCACGCCCATCCGGGCGACGTTCCTGTTGTCCTCGCCGGCCTGGTTGGCCGCGCCCCAGTAGACGTCGTCGATCCGGGCCGGGTCAAGCCACGCATTCCTGGCGATCAGCGCCCGGATCACGTCCGCCGTCAGGTGGTCCGGGCGGACGCCGGCCAGCGCTCCCTTGATCTTGCCTACCGGGGTCCGGCACGCGTCGACTGCGAAGACCGCGTTCATGCCGCTCATGCCTTGAATGTACCGTCGGTGGCGCTATTGACCAGAGGGCCGTACCCGGACTACGCGGTGCGCTCTTCGATGAACGCGGCCAGCGTGCCGAGCGTGGCCAGCGCGTCGAGGTTGAGGTCCTCGCCGGCGACGTCGACGCCGAATCGCCGGTGCACCTCGCGCAGCAGCAGCGTTCCGGTCAGTGAGTCCAGGCCCACGCCGGCCCCGAACAGCGGCACCTGCTCGCCCACGCCGGCGAGTTCCGCGCGCCCGGTCGCCTCGGTCAGGATCTCGCGGAGCTCGGCGATGATCTCGGGCCCGCCGTCGCGTCTCACCGGCCGGTCATCCCGCTGCCACCGCCGTCAGACCGCCGTCGCCCACTCGGGCAGCTCGGGCAGCGGCCCGTCCAGAGCCCGGGTGAACACCGCGGCCGGCTGGTCCGGCGTGCCGCCCTCGGCCGCCCGGAAGCCGGAACCGGCCAGAGCGAGCCGCAGCGGCACGTTTCTGGGGCTGGCCAGGCACGGGACGGCCAGCGTCGCTGCGCCGGCCTGCGCGGCCGACCGCGCGAGCCACGCGAGCAGCGCCTCGATGACGCCGCGGCCCATGGCCCGGCACGACATCATCAGCAGCGAGACCGTCCAGGCATCCCCGGCGGTCTCGACGACGCTGCCGCCGACCAGCCCGTCGTCTCCGAACCTGTCGTGCAGCCGAACCGTCGCGACCCGGTGCGCGGGCGAGCCGGTCAGCGCGGCCAGCTCCGCCTCGGTCATGCCCCGCCCGGCCGAGTTGAACTGATGCGTGCGCACCGACAGCTCGTGCAGCCGCGGCACGTCCCCGGGCGTGGCAGGGCCGATCGACACCCGGGTGCCGCAGTACCGCAGGAACTCGTCTCGGGATCCGCCGAACGCCCGGGCCTCCTCCTGCCGGAGCCGCCGCTCGGCGTACATCTCGCCGCGGCGGCGCGCCTCGTCCGTCACCACCGGGGGGCTGAACTCCGCCCAGCCGACGGCGTCCGCCATGTCCTCGGGCGACAGCACCAGCGCCTCGGGCACCCGGAACGAGACCTCGGCCCGCTCGTACAGGTCGTCGTCGACGAACGCGACCGCGTCGGGTGCCATGGCCAGATCGGCGACGATCCGGCTCACCGCGTCCGACTTGCGGTCCCAGCCGCACTCGACGGCCGCGAATTGCAGGCCGGTGGCCTTCTCGGCGTACTCTGCGGCCTCCTGCGGGTTCCGGCTCGCGATCGCGTGCAGGATGCCCCGGTCGGCTAGCTCCGCCGCGACCGAGACCATCGCGGGATCGGGCGGTGGCGGCTGGGACCCGGACTCCAGATACACCCCGGACAGCATCGTGTTGTCAAGGTCCCAAATGACGCATTTGATCATCATGCCCGGCTGCCTTCCCCGTGTGAGCTGGTCATTTTGCCGCCCTCCCCGCCCCGCCCGAGCGCCCCGCCTGGCCGGGCCCACCCGCTCCGGCCACCCGCTTCTCCATCGTGACGTGCGTCGCCTCGAACCCGAACTTCCGGTACAGCGCGCGCATGCCGAGGTTCCGCGCGTGCACCTTCCCGGTGAGCTGGCGCAGCCCGGCCTCGTCGGCCGCCCGCAGCACCGCGGCCAGCAGCAGCTCACCTATGCGGCTGCGGCCAGCGACGTCGGCAACGGCCAGCGACCTGAAGTTCCCGTACCGCGCGCCGGTCAGCGAGTTGGTCCTGCCAGACAGCCAGGCCCAGCCGACCGGCTCGCCCGGCGCCGCCTCGGCGGCGGCCACGAGCGTGATCTCTCCCGGCTTGCCCAGCGCAGCACCGACCCGCCTGCGGTGCAGCCCAGCGTCGGTGACCGCCTCGTCGCCGAACGACACCTGCGCGATCTCCACCTCGAAGTTGGCGATCGCGTCAAGATCGTCGGCCGTGGCCTCCCGGACCAGGTATCTGGGCAGACCGGAACTCCCCGGACCTGCCTCGCCGCTCATCGCTCTCCCGTTCCCGTTCCCGTGCGCGCCCGCAGCGGCATTGGCCGGAACACCGTGCCGCCGCACTGCGGGCACCCGGCCTCCTGCAGCGCCGCGATGCGCGGCCACCGGCCACCCGGGCCGACCTCGTGCACGGCCCGGCACCCCGCGCAACGGTACGGCCGGGCCGCGGTCGCCCGGGCCTCGGCCGTGTACAGCGGCCCGGTGGCGTCGCCCTCGACGAGCGGCGCGGCAGCCGCCGTGCTGCGCAGATAGTACAGGTGGCTGGTGCCGGCCAGGATGCCTGCGCCGAGGTATTCGTTGAAGTTGGGCCACAGCGCGCGCACGGCGAGCCCCATGGAGCCGATCAGCTGCTGTACCTGCAGCGTCTCGTCGGGCCTGCGAGCGCCGAACGAGAAGAACACGTGCTTGCCGGGCTCGGGTGCCAGCGCGCTGACCGCTCGGGACAGGAACAGCTCAGCCCCGGCGACGGTGTACGGCGGGTCGGTGCAGGCCACGTCGAACCCGCCGACCAGGCTGCCGGGCAGCGGGTGGCGCAGGTCATGCTCGACCAGTTCCGCGTCGATTCCGGTGCCCGAGATCTGGTCGGCGGCCCAGGCCAGCACGTCGGGATCGGAGTCGATGACGGTCAGCCGCTCGATCGCGGCCGTGGCACCGACGGCAGCGGCGAAGGCGCTGATCGCGACCGACATCAGGTCGTCGTCGCCGAGCAGCAGGATCCTGCGGCCGAGCAGCGCGCCCTCCTCGTGCATCGCCAGCACCCGCCGGATCTTCGTGGCGACCGTGCAGTGCGTCTGGTCCAGCTCCGGCTTTGCCGAGGGAGCCCCCGCCGCCGCCCGGTCCAGCAGCGCGGCCAGCCCGGCCAGGGCGGCGGGGACGACGAACCCGCTGCCCGCGCACTCCGGGCAGGCCACGTTCAGGTCCGCGTGGTAGGCGGCGAGCAGCTCCCGGCCGGCGGTGGTCAGCCGGACTGGCCGTGCCCGGTCGACCACGCCGCGCCGCCGCAGCTCGTTGCAGACCGCGGCGACGATGGGCACCGGCAGCTCGGCCATCCGGCTCACCTCGCGGACGGCCACGGGCTCGCTGCGGGCGATGGCGCGCAGCACGTCGCCCACCCCGGACGGTCCCTCGGCCAGTCCCACAGCCGACGCGACGTCGGCGATGACCGAGTCCATGTCCATGAGGGTGTACGGTATCCTCCCGCATCATGCCCGGCATCGACGCGGCGCGCCGCTATCCGCAACTGCCCAGGCAGGAGCCGCTGGCGCCAAAGTTCCTTTACGCCGTCGACGCGAGGCTCACCCGCTCCTCGCCGGTGGCCGACATCACCCGGCTGACGTCGCTCACGGCCGCCGCGGTGGAGGCGGGCAACGGCCACGTGCTCGACACCAGTCACGTGATCTTCCCGAACGGCGCGATCACGCTGGTGCTGATCCTCGCCGAGTCGCACCTGTCCATTCACACCTGGCCGGAAGAGAACCTGATCGCGATCGACCTGTTCAGCTGCGGCCGGATCGACGGCGACGCCGTGATCTCCGGGCTCACCCGGTCGCTCCGGCTCGAGGCAGTCTCGGTGCGCAAGATGGCCCGCGGCATGCCGGCCGACCGCGGCCGCGCCACCGGCCAGGGTATTTAACCGAACGTTAACTATCTGTATCCCTGATAGCCGTCCTTACTCTAAGTGCTTGAAATATTGCTGTCCGTAGTGTGGCCTGATGGGGGCGCAAACAGGATCAGCGGCCGCACCGGGCAGGTTCGATTCGCTCGATGACGCCAAGATCAACCGGTTCCAGCTGAAGATCATGTTCGTGTCGGGCATGGGGTTCTTCACCGATGCCTACGACCTGTTCGTGATCGGGATCGTCGTCGCGCTGCTGAAACCCGAGTGGAACCTTTCCACCGGTCAGGTCTCCTGGCTGAACTCGGCGACGCTGCTGGCCTCGGCGGTCGGCGCGATCGTCTTCGGCCGGATTGCCGACATCCTCGGCCGCAAGCGCATCTACGGCTACGAGGTGCTGATCCTCGCCATCGGCGCGCTGGCGTCGGCGTTCGCGCCGAACTACACGTTCCTGCTGATCTGCCGGATCATCCTGGGGATCGGCATCGGGGGCGACTACCCGGTGTCGGCGACGATCATGAGCGAGTACTCGGGCAAGCAGACCAGGGGCCGGATGGTCGGCCTGGTGTTCGCGATGCAGGGCGCGGGCCTGATCGTCGGCCCGCTGGTGGCCTCGATCCTGCTGGGCTCCGGCATATCGAACGACTACACCTGGCGGATCCTTCTCGCGCTCGGCGCGATACCGGGGCTGGCGGTCTTCTACCTGCGGCGCCAGATCCACGAGACGCCCCGGTTCGCGGCGGCGGGCGGCGCCCACGAGGAGGCCGCTGCCGCGATCGGGGCGGCGACCGGCAGCGCCCCGGCCCCGCGGTCGGCCGTGGAATCGAAGGCGAGGAATCCGCAGAGTGTGCTCGGCGGCTTCATGATCCTGGCCAGGAGCCGCCGGATGCTGCTGTGGCTGATTGGCACCGCGGGCTGCTGGGCGCTGCTGGACTTCTGCTACTACGGCAACACGATCTCCACGCCCGAGATCCTCAAGCTGCTCAACCCGCACGCCTCTCTGCTGCACAATACGCTGGTCCAGCTGGGGATCTTCGTGGTGTTTGCGGTGCCCGGCTACATCGTCGCGATCCTGCTCCTGGACAAGACCGGGCGGCGCAGCATCCAGATACTGGGGTTCGGGATGATGGCGCTGATGTTCCTGCTCATCGGCATCATCCCCAGCGTCACGACCGTGGCCTTGCAGTTCGTCCTGCTGTACGGGATCAGTTACTTCTTCACCCAGTTCGGCCCCAATACCACCACGTTCATCTACCCAGCCGAGATCTTCCCCGTGGAGGTCAGAACCACCGGTCACGGCATCTCGGCCGGCGCCGGGAAGATGGGCGCATTCGCCGGGGCGTTCCTGTTCCCCGACATGCTCGCGTCATCGCTGGGCGTCCGCGGGGCCGAGATCGTGGCCGGCGTGGTGGCAGCGGCCGGCATGCTGCTCACCATCGCGCTCCTCCCCGAGCCGAAGGGCAAGACTCTCGAAGAGCTGTCGGCGGATGCCTACGCTCCACGTGAACTCAAGCTGGAGACTGCGCGATGACGTACCGGATCGTGGCTGGCATCGACGGGTCGGAACACAGCAACGCGGCGCTGCGGTGGGCGCTGAAGGAGGCCGAGTGCCACTCGGGGACGGTGACCGCTGTGGTCGCCTGGCAGGTACCGTTCCTGTCCTTCCCGGGCGGGTTCGACCGGAACGAGCTGGAGAAGGCGTACAAGAACTTCGTGATCGAGACCGTCAGCGCGATCGCGCCCAAGCCGGCCGTTCCGCTGGAGACCCTGGTCGCCGAAGGCGACCCGACCGAGTCGCTGGTCGAAGCGTCCAAGGGCGCGAACCTGCTGGTGCTCGGGATCCGCGGCCGGTCGCGGTTCGCCGGGCTGCTGCTCGGCTCGGTGAGCCAGGGAGCCGCGGCGAGCGCCCACTGCCCCGTCGTGCTGGTCAAGCGGTCCGACGAAGCCTGACCGGCCGCGAGTAACCCGGCCGGGCCGAGGTAGGTAGCGCTCGCGGGCGCCGTCGTCAATCCGCTTGGATTGGCAGCGAGCACCCGCGAGGCAGCCTTGGAGGCCGGATGAGCGAGCATGAGGTAGACGTCGTCGTCATCGGCCTTGGCCCGGGCGGCGAGTACGCCGCCGGGGAACTCGCCGAGGCGGGGCTGACCGTGGCGGGCGTGGAGGACAGCCTGGTCGGCGGCGAGTGCCCGTACTGGGGCTGCGTGCCGTCCAAGATGATGATCCGCGCGGCCAACCTGGTGACCGAGGGCCGC
>Ga0209693_10000222_pt1 | contig 22287 bp, 17 predicted proteins | sample HubBroMetageWRM3_FD_188345 | JGI IMG/M metagenome (GOLD analysis project Ga0209693, IMG submission 188345) | Warmed soil microbial communities from the Hubbard Brook experimental Forest, New Hampshire - Hubbard Brook CCASE Soil Metagenome WRM 3... | ecosystem: Environmental > Terrestrial > Soil... | reverse complement strand
ATGCACAGCCCGCAGAGGATGCAGCGCAGGTAGTTGATCTGGTAAACGCGGCCGTACCGCTCACCGGGCGAGTAGCGCTCTTCCTCCGTGTTGTCCGCGCCCTCGACGTAGATGGCGTCAGCCGGGCAGGCCCAGGCGCACAGCTCGCACCCGATGCACTTCTCCAGGCCGTCCGGCCAGCGATTCAGCTGATGCCGGCCGTGGAACCGCGGAGCGGTCGGCTTCTTCTCCTCCGGGTACTGGACCGTATCGATGGGCCGGAACATCTGCCGGAACGTGATGCCGAACCCTTTGATCGAGTTGAGGAAGTCAGGCACCGGTGACCTCCTTTGCTGCGGCGGCTTCGGTGGCTGGAGGCTCGCCCGAGGCGGACCCCTCCGGGTGGATGCCAACCCCGTGATAGTGCGGCAGATCCATGGGCGGGACCGGGAACGCCCCGGCCTCGGCCTCGGCCGACGCATCGGCCTCGTCCAGGTCCTCGGCCGCCTGGGCACGCTTGGCCGCCGAGCTGTCCCAGGCCCACGCCAGCAGCATCAGCACCACGACGATAGCGCCGCCGACGATGTAAATGCCGGTGCTCCCGCCCTGGCGGCGCCACACCCGGATGGTCGCGATCATCAGCGTCCAGCCGAGCGCGGAGGGGATCAGCACCTTCCAGCCGAGTCGCATGAGCTGGTCGTACCGGATCCGGGGCAGCGAGGCGCGGAGCCAGAAGAAGACGAACACGAACACGCTGACCTTGCCCACGAACCACAGCAGCGGCCACCAGCTGGTGTTGGCACCCGACCACACCGAGATCGGCCACGGCGCCTGCCAGCCGCCCAGGAACAAGGTGATGGCCAGCGCGGAGACGGTGATCACGCTGCAGTACTCGGCGAGCTGGGTCATCGCGAACTTCAGCGACGAGTACTCGGTGTGGTAGCCGCCCACCAGCTCTCCCTCGCCCTCGGGCAGGTCGAACGGCAGCCGGTTGGTCTCGCCGACCATCGTGATCAGGTAGATCACGAACGACGGCAGCAGCAGCACCGCGAACCAGGACGGGTAGTGCAGCCCGGCGCCGAACCAGTGGAACTCGGTCCCGTGTGCCTGGGCGGACACGATCGCGCTGGTCGACAGCGATCCGGAGTAGAGGAAGACCGGGACGAACGACAGTCCCATCGCGATCTCGTAGCTGATCACCTGGGCGGACGATCTGAGCCCGCCGAGCAGCGGGTAAGGAGAGGTCGACGACCAGCCGGCCAGCACGATCCCGTAAACGCTCATCGAGCTCATCGCGAGCACCAGCAGCACAGCCACCGGCAGGTCGGTGACCTGCAGCGGGGTGCGCACCCCGAAGATCGAGACCATGGGCCCGAACGGGATGATCGCGATGCTGATGAACGCGGGGATCACCGAGATCGCCGGCGCGGTCCAGAACAGCACCTTGTCGACGCCGCGGGGGACGATGTCCTCCTGAAGCGCCAGCTTGATGCCGTCCATCAGCGACTGCAGCAGGCCGAACGGCCCGGCCCGGTTCGGCCCCGGCCGGGACTGCATGTAGCCGAGGATCCGCCGCTCGGCCCAGATCGCGAACAAGGTGCCAAGCAAGAGGAACAGGAAGACCGCGAGCACCTTGATGATGACCAGCCACCACGGGTCGTGCCCGAAGTCGGACAGCGTCGGGAAGGTGGGGCCCGGCGTACCCGCCCGGAGGGCAAGGCCGGTCATTGTGCGCTCCTCACGGTGACGAGGCTTCCGTGGCCGGCGCCGAGGCTGCCGCGCACCGCGCAGCCAGCCGAGTTCGTGGGCAGCCAGACCACCCGGTCTGGCATGTCCGCGATCTCGGCGGGCACAGTGATGGTCCCGCGCTCGGTGGCCACAGTGACCTTACCGCCATCGCCGACGCCTGCTTCGGCCGCGGTCGCCGCCGACATCTTCGCGACCGCGGCGCGGGCGGTGGCGGCCAGGTTTGGCTCGCCGTCCTGCATCCGGCCGGCGTCCAGCAGATTGTGCCAGGTAGCCAGGAACGCTTGATTGGGGCCTGCCTGGAGGTTGGCAGGGGCGGGGCGGGTTGACGGCTCGGCCGCTGCGGCCGACGCACCGCGCGTCGGGATGGCTGATGCGGTTTCCGGGAAGCTGGACGTGATGTCTGGCACCAGCGCGTTGAGCTCACGCCGGGCGGCGTTGGCGTCGGGCAGCCCGAGGTGCACGTCCATCTCGTCCGCGAGAGCGCCGAGCACCCGGAGGTCACTCCACACCTCGGGAACGGCGAGCGCAGCGCCGAACGAGCCCGGCCTGCCCTCCCAGTTCACGAACGTGCCGGCCTTCTCGGCGACGGCCGCGACCGGCAGCACGACGTCCGCCCGGTCGGTCACCGCGCTGACCCGGAGTTCCAGGCTGACCACGAACTGCGCGGCCTCAAGGGCATCGAGGGCCGCCGCCGGATCGGGCAGGTCGGCAGGGTCGACACCGGCGATGACCAGGGCCCCGATCTCACGAGCCGCCGTGGCCGCCAGGATCTGCGACGTGTCACGGCCCGGCTCGGACGGCAGTGAGGCAACTCCCCACACCCGCGCCACCTCGGCCCGGGCCGCCTGGTCGGCGACCGGCCGGCCGCCGGGCAGCACCGTGGGCAGGGCGCCGGCCTCGACCGCGCCACGCTCGCCGGCCCGGCGCGGAACCCAGGCCAGTTTGGCGCCGGTCTCCTGAGCCAGCCTGGCCGCTGCGGACAGCGCGCCGGGGACCTCGGCCAGCCGCTCGCCGGCCAGGATCACCGCGCCCGGCCGCCGCAGCGCTTCCGCCGCCGCGGCCCCGGCCTCATCCAGGCCGCTGCCGCCTGCCAGCCGGCCAAGCACCTCGGCTTCGCCACCGGGCACGGTCGGGAGCAGCGTGCCGGACATCAGCGCCAGCCCGGGACCGGCCAGCGCGGCGATCGAGTACACCGCGAGCCCCCGGGACCTGGCCGCCTTGCGCAGCCTCAGGAAGAGGATCGGCGACTCGTCCTGCGGCTCGAACCCGGCCAGCAGCACCGCGCCGGCCTGTTCCAGGCTCGCGTAGGTCACCCCGGACGACTGGCCAGCAACGCTGCCGGCCAGGAACTGCGTCTCCTCCGCCGAGTGCGGGCGGGCCCGCATGTCGATGTCGTTGCTGGCCAGCGCCAGCCGGGCGAACTTCGCGTGGGCGTACGAGTCCTCCAGGGTGAGCCGCCCGCCGGTGAGCACGGCCGCGCGTCCCCGCTCGGCGGCCAGCCCGGCTGCGGCCGCGGCGATCGCCTCCGGCCAGGAGGCCGGCTGGAGCTCACCGTCGGCATCGCGGACCAGGGGGGTGACCAGGCGGTTCGCCTGCGTGGCGTAGGTGAAGGCCCACCGGCCCTTGTCGCAGTTCCACTCCTCGTTGACCAACGGGTCGTCGCCGGCCAGCCGCCGGGTGACCGCGCCGCGCCGGTGGTCGGTGCGCTGCCGGCAGCCCGCGGCGCAGTGCTCGCACACGCTGGGCGTGGAAACCAGGTCGAACGGACGGGCCCGGAACCGGTACGAAGCGCCAGTGAGCGCGCCGACCGGGCAGACCTGCACGGTGTTGCCGGAAAAGTAGGAGTCGAACGGCGCCCCTTCGGCGATCCCGATCTGCTCCTGCGGGCCGCGCTCGAACAGGTCGATCAGCGGCTCGCCGGCGATCTCGTCGGCGAACCTGGTGCAGCGCGTGCACTGGATGCAGCGCTCCCGGTCGAGCAGCACCTGGGCGGACAGCGCGACAGGCTTGGGGAAGTGGCGCTTGGGGCCGTGGAACCGGGTTTCGCCCTGTCCGGTCGACATGGCCTGGTTCTGCAGCGGGCACTCCCCGCCCTTGTCGCACATGGGACAGTCAAGCGGATGATTGAGCAGCAGCTGCTCCATCACGCCGCGCTGCGCCTTCTCGGCCACGGCAGAGGTCAGCTGGGTGTGCACCACCATGCCGTCGGTGCAGGTGGTCGTGCACGACGCCGGGGGCTTGGGCTGGCCCTCGATCTGCACCAGGCACTGGCGGCAGGCCCCGACCGGGGACAGCAGCGGGTGCTCGCAGAACCGGGGAATCTGGATGCCAAGCTGCTCGGCCGCGCGAATCACCAGCGTGCCCTTGGGGACGGTGATCTCGAAGCCGTCGATCGTGACGGTCACGCCGTCGGCCGGGCGGGCGACCTGTCCGCCGCCCGCGCCCTGGCTCGCCTGCAGCGTCATCGGGCGGACTCCAAGGTGAACAGGGTGGAAGCCGCTGGGTCGAACGGGCAGCCGCCGTTTCGCAGATGCTCGATGTACTCGTCGCGGAAGAACGCGATCGACGACTTCACCGATGGCTCGATCGAGTCGCCAAGGGCGCAGAACGCCCGGCCGGTGATGTTGGTGCAGATGTCCAGCAGCTTGTCCAGGTCAGCCTCGCTGCCCTCGCCGCGCTCGAGCGCACTGAGCAGCTGTACCACCCAGTAGCTGCCCTCGCGGCACGGCGTGCACTTGCCGCACGACTCGTGCTCGTAGAACTCGGCCCACCGGAGCACCACCCGGACCACGCAGGTGGTCTCGTCAAACAGCTGGACCGAGCGGGTGCCGAGCATCGACCCCGCGGCGGCAACCGACTCGTAGTCGAGCGGGACGTCCAGGTGCTCTTCGGTGAACAACGGGGTGGAGGAGCCACCCGGCGTCCAGAACTTCAGCCGGTGCCCCGCACGGATCCCGCCGGCCAGGCCGAGCAGCTCGCGCAGCGTGGTGCCGAGCGGCGCCTCGTACTGGCCGGGCGTGGTGACGTGCCCGGACAGCGAGAAGATCCCGAACCCCTTGGACTTCTCGGTCCCGAGCGACGCGAAATCGCTGGCGCCGTTCTCGATGATCCAGGGCACGCTGGCGATCGACTCCACGTTGTTGACGTTCGTCGGGCACGCGTACACGCCAGAGGCCGCGGGAAACGGCGGCTTCAGCCGCGGCTGGCCGCGTTTCCCCTCCAGCGAGTCCAGCAGCGCCGTCTCCTCGCCGCAGATGTACGCGCCCGCCCCGGTGTGCACGATGATGTCCAGGTCGAAGCCTGAGCCGAGGATGTTGCTGCCCACAAAGCCCGCCTCGCGGGCCTGCGCGACCGCGTACTGCAGCCTGCGGACCACCTGCAGCACCTCGCCGCGGACGTAGATGAACGCCGTGTTCGCCCGGATCGCGTAGGAGGCGATCACGATGCCCTCGATCAGCACCTGCGGGTTGTTCATCATCGTCGGGATGTCTTTGCAGGCGCCCGGCTCGGACTCGTCCGCGTTGACCACCAGGTAGTGCGGCTTGCTGTCGTCCTTCGGGAGGAAGCCCCACTTCACGCCCGTCGGGAAGCCGGCCCCGCCGCGGCCGCGCAGCACCGACTCCTTGACGGTCGCGATGACCTCGTCCGGCGACATGGCCAGGGCCTTGGGCAGCGCCCGGTAGCCGCCGTCGCGCCGATACCCCTCCAGCGTGAACGAGTCGGGCTGGTCCCAGTAGGCCGTGAGCGCGGGGGTGAGGATGGTGGTCACCGGGGTCCTCCGTTGCTGCCGTTCGCCGAGTCCGGCGGGTCCGGCGTCCAGCCCTGCTCCTTGGCCTTGCGCAGGCCTGCCAGGCTGGCGTCACCCGCGGTATGGCCGCCGGCGGCCTGGCCGTCGGTGAAGCCCGCCAGGATCCGCGACGCCTGCTTCCAGGTGCACAGCTTCGGCGCACCGCGGGTCGGCGTGACCTCGGCGCCGCTGCGCAGCCCGTCGACCAGGTCCCGGGCCGACTGCGGGGTCATGTTGTCGAAGAACTCCCAGTTCACCATCACCACGGGCGCGTAGTCGCAGGCCGCGTTGCACTCCAGGTGCTCGAGACTGACCTTGCCGTCCGCCGTGGTCTCGTCGTTTCCGACGCCCAGGTGCTCGAGCAGGTCGGCGAAGATCGCGTCACCGCCCATCACCGCGCACAGCGAGTTGGTGCACACGCCGACGTGGTATTCGCCGACCGGGCCGCGCTTGTACATGGTGTAGAACGAGGCCACGGCGGCGACATAGGCCTCGGTGAACCCGAGCTGCTCGGCGACATACCTGATGCCGTCCTCGGAGACGTAGCCCACCTCGGCCTGAGCCAGGTGCAGCAGCGGCATCAGCGCGGAGCGCGGCTGCGGGTAACGGCCGATGATCTCGGCGGCGTCGGCGGCCAGCGTGGACCGCAGTTCGTCAAGCGACGCCATTTACCTGTCCACCCCTCCTATGACCGGATCGATACTCGCCACGGCCGGGATGACGTCGGCGATGAGCCCGCCCTCCGCCATCGCTGGCAGCGCCTGCAGGTGGTTGAACGAGGGATCCCGCAGGTGGACCCGGAACGGCCGGGTGCCGCCGTCGCTGACCACGTGGCAGCCGAGCTCACCGCGGGCCGACTCGATTGCCGCGTACGCCTGGCCGGCTGGCACCCGGAAGCCCTCGGTCACCAGCTTGAAGTGGTGGATGAGCGCCTCCATGGACTGGCCCATGATGTGAGCGATGTGGTCGGGGGCCGGGCCGAGGCCGTCGGGGCCGAGCGCGAGCCGGGCCGGCCAGCCGATCTTAGCGTCCTCGATCATCACCGGATCGTGGGCCGGGCGCTTGCCCGCCAGCCGGTCCACGCACTGCTCGATGATCCGCAGCGACTGGTCCATCTCGTCCATCCGGACCAGGTACCTGCCGTACGCGTCACACGTCGTCACCGTCGGCACGTCGAACTCGTAGGTCTCGTAGCCGCAGTAGGGCTGGCTCTTGCGCAGGTCCCAGGGCAGGCCGGTGCTGCGCAGCATCGGACCGGTCACCCCGAACGCCATGCAGCCGGCCAGGTCCAGGTAGGAGATGCCCTTGGTCCTGGCGATGAACGCCGGCGCCGCGTCGAACAGCGCGCGGATCTCGCCGAGCTTGCCGGGCATGACCGCGAGGAACTCCCTGAGCTTCTCGATCGCGCCGGATGGCAGGTCCTGCGACACCCCGCCGGGACGGATGAACGCGTGGTTCATCCGCAAGCCGGTGATCAGCTCGAACAGGTCGAGCACCTTCTCCCGCTCGCGCATCCCGTAGATGAACACCGTGGACGCGCCCAGCTCGAGGCCGAGCGGGCCGATCCCGCCGAGGTGCGAGGAGATCCGGTTCAGCTCCATCAGCAGCACCCGGATCACGCTGGCCCGCTCGGGGATCCGGTCCTCGATCCCCAGCAGCCGCTCCACCGCCAGGCAGTACGCGGTCTCGTTGAAGATCGGCATCAGGTAGTCGGCTCTGGTAACGAACGTCACGCCCTGGGTCCAGGTGCGGTACTCGAGGTTCTTCTCGATGCCCGTGTGCAGGTAGCCGATGACCGGCCGGAGCTCGGTCACGGTCTCGCCGTCCAGGGTCAGGACCAGCCGCATCACGCCGTGCGTGGACGGGTGCTGCGGGCCCATGTTGACGACGATGCGTTCGTCGCCACCAGCCTCAGCGGCCTCGTCAGCCGCCGCGACCACCTCGTCCCAGTCCTGCCCGGACAGGTTGTAGACGCGGCCCTCAGCGGCATCGGCCTGGTCCGCGCTGGTGCTCATTCGTAGGCCCTCCGCTCGTCTGGTGGCGGGATCGTCGCCCCCCGGTACTCGACCGGAATGCCGCCCAGCGGGTAGTCCTTGCGCTGCGGGTGGCCCTTCCAGTCGTCCGGCATCTCGATCCTGGTCAGCGCCGGGTGGCCGTCGAAGACGATGCCGAAGAAGTCCCAGGTTTCCCGCTCGTGCCAGTCATTGGCCGGGTAGACGTCGACCAGCGACGGGAGGTGCGGGTCGGCGTCGGGCACCGACACCTCGAGCCGCAGCCGCCGGTTGTGCGTGATCGACAGCATGTGGTACACGGCGTGCAGTTCGCGCTCCTGGTCCAGCGGGATGTGCACGCCGGAGACCCCGGTGCAGATCTCGAACGCGAGCGCCGGATCGTCACGCAGCCGCCGGGCGACCTCGATCAGCCGCTCACGGCGGACGTGGAAGGTCAGCTCGCCGCGGTCGGCGACTACCCGCTCCACGGCGTCGCCGAAGCCCGAACCCGCCTGCTCGAGCGAACTGGCGAGCGCGTCGGCGATCTCGTCGAAGTATGAGCCGTACGGCCGCGGGCTGGACAGCGGCGGCGGCCGCCGGACCTTGAGCCCGCCGTACCCGGAGGTGTCCGAGGTGCCCTGCACACCGAACATCCCGGTGCGCACCACCTGCTCGGAAAGCCGCTCCCGGCCAGCGATCGCCGCCGGGTCAGCAGCCGGGGCGCCGTTTTGTTCGGCGGCGTCGCCCGGCTGATTCGTCTCGGTCACCGGTCCGTCCCCGTGCTTCCCGCAGAACGGCTGAGGCTGGGCAGCAGCGGCAGCCGCCGCAGCCGGGCCTGCTCAAGCTCGGTGATCTCCTTGTCCCGGTCCACGCCGAGCTTCATGTTCTGGATCTTGTCGTGCAGCTTGAGGATCGCGTCGAGCAGCATCTCCGGCCGCGGCGGGCAGCCCGGCAGGTAGACGTCCACCGGCACAATGTGATCCACGCCCTGGACGATCGCGTAGTTGTTGAACATGCCGCCGCTCGAGGCGCACACGCCCATCGAGATCACCCATTTGGGCTCGGACATCTGGTCGTAGATCTGCCGCAGCACCGGCGCCATCTTCTGGCTGACCCGGCCGGCGACGATCATCAGGTCGGCCTGCCGCGGTGTCGCGGCGGCCCGTTCCATGCCGAACCTGGCCAGGTCGTGCCGCGGCCCGCCGGCCGAAAACAACTCGAACGCGCAGCAGGCGAGCCCGAACGTGGCCGGCCAGACCGAGCTCTTCCGCGCGTAGCCGATCACCTGCTCGACGGTTGTCAGCAGGAAGCCGCTCGGCAGCTGCGACTCCACACCCATATCAGCCCTCCCTCCCCACCCTCAGTCCCACTCCAGGCCGCCGCGCCGCCACACGTAGGCGTAAACGACAAGAACCGTGGCGATGAACGTGACCATCTCGACCAGGCCGAACACCCCGAGCTTGTCGAACGCGACGGCCCACGGGTACAGGAAGATGATCTCGATGTCGAAGACGATGAACAGCATCGCGGTGAGGTAGTACTTCACCGGGAATCTGGTGCGGTTATTGCCAGGGGTTGGCTCGATGCCGCTCTCGTAGAACTCGAGCTTGGCCCGGTTCCACCGCTTGGTGCCGGCGACCGCGCCCGCGACCAAGGAGAAGACGGCGAACACTGTAGCCAGCGCCCCGAGCACGATGATCGGGACGTAAGCGCTCAGGCCCATTTCCTCGTCACCCCCTTGCGATGGCAGGTCACCGTTATGCCGCCGGGGTCATCTTAGACACGGCATTGAGGACGCGATCGACCGCGTCGCCTCCCCTTGCCTCGGTCAGGTTACCGAGCAGCTTCATGGTGAACCGCATGACGTACGGACGCTTCACCCCGTGCTTGGTGGCGAACCTCATGAACTTCGGCTGGCCGATCAGTTGCACAAAGGTGCGCCCTAGCGTGTAGTAGCCACCCCAGGCGTCCTTCAGCTGCGTCGGGTAGGTGCGCAGCACGGTCTCGGCACCGGCGGCGGTCGGCCTGGCCAGCGCCTGCGCGATGGTCCTGGCGGCGATCTCGCCGGCCTCGAGAGCGTAGCCGATGCCCTCGCCGTTGAACGGGTTGACCATGCCGCCGGAGTCGCCGACCAGCAGCAGGCCATCGGTGTAGTGCGGGGTGCGGTTGAACCCCATCGGCAGCGCGGCGCCCCGCACCGGCTTCGTGCGGTTTTCCTCGGTCAGGCCCCACTCTTCGGGCATCCCGGCGAGCCAGCGGCGCAGCAGGACCCGGTAGTCGATGTTGCCGAACGCCTCCGAGGTGTTCAGCAGCCCGAGCCCCACGTTGCTGGTGCCGTCGCCCATGCCGAAGATCCAGCCGTAACCCGGCAGCAGCTTTTCGCCGTCCCAGAGGTCGAGCCACGCCTCCAGGTAGTCATCGTCATGCCGGGGGCTGGTGTAGTAGGTGCGCACCGCGACGCCGAGCGGCCGGTCGTCCCGCTTGCGCAGCCCCATCGCGATCGACAGCCGTGACGAGTTGCCATCGGAGGCGACCACGACCCGCCCGCGGAATTCCCGTTCCGCCTTCTCTCCGTTGGCTGACTCGAGCGCGGTCACCCCGGTGATCCGGCCGGTGCGGTCGTCGCGCAGCGGGCCGGTGACGTTGACGCCTTCCAGCACCCGGGCGCCCGCCTTCTCCGCATGCCTGGCCAGGGTCTCGTCGAAGTCGAGCCGGCTGCGGACCAGGCTGTACCCCGGATAGCTGGAGAGTTCCGGCCAGTTCAGCTCGATCCGGCCGCCGCCGCCGATGATCCGCAGGCCCTTGCTGCGTGCCCAGCCATCGGCCTCCGCGAGCGGCACGCCCATTCCGGTCAGCGCCTTTACCGCGCGCGGGGCCAGCCCGTCGCCGCAGACCTTCTCCCGCGGGAACCGGCTCTTCTCCAGAACGAGCACGTCCAGCCCGGCCGAAGCGAGGTAGAAGGCGGTCGCGGATCCGGCCGGACCGGCACCGACAACGATCACGTCCGCTGTGTCGGGGGAAGCTTGATGAGACACGAAAAGAGTTCCTGACTTGTCTTGTGAACGGCTTCACAAGTGCTTTGTTTCGCAGTCTAGACCGTTGAGCTTACGGACCCGCCCACCTCCCCTTCCCCCTTCGCTCCCACCCACTTCAACGTCGCGCTGTGTGCACGGCGACCACGCCCATGGTCAGGTTCCGCCACCGCACCCCGTGCCACCCGGCGGCGGCTATCCGCCGGGCGAGCTCGGGCTGGGCGGGCCAGTCAGCGATCGACTCGGCCAGATAGCTGTACGCCTCGCCGCTGCCGGCTACCCGGCGGGCGATCACCGGCAGGGCTGCGGCCAGGTACCTGGAGTAGACCGCGTCCAGCCTGCGCGCCGGCAGGTGGCTGAACTCGCACACCACCAGCCGGCCCCCCGGCCGGGTCACCCGGAGCATCTCGTTCAGGGCGGCATCCGGGTCAACGACATTGCGGAGCCCGAACGAGATCGTCACCGCGTCGAAAGAGAGATCCTGGAACGGGAGGTCCAGTGCATCCCCGGCCACGAACCGGACCCTGGCCGCGGGCTTGGCGGCGCCGGCCCGCAGCATGCCGAGGGAGAAGTCGCAGGCGACGCACTGCGCCCCGGCGCTGGTGAACGCGCGCGACGAAGTGCCGGTGCCGGCCGCGACGTCGAGCACCCGCTCGCCGGGCCCGGCGCCGACCGCCGCGGCCACGATCCGCCGCCAGCGCCGGTCCTGGCCGGCCGACAGCACATCGTTCAGCAGGTCATAGCGCTCGGCGAGGCCGTCGAACATCGCGGCGACGTCGCCGGGCTTCTTGTCCAGCTGGGCGCGGTTCACCTGCCCATCATGGCACCGGGCAACGGCTGCCCGACCGGCTAGGGGACCGGCTGCGCCGGGCAGCCCGGCGGCAGGTCCGTGCGGTGCTTCAGGTTCAGCTTGCTGTACACCCGGGTGAGATGCTGCTCGACCGTGCTGACGGTGATGAACAGCTTGCCCGCGATCTGGCGATTGCTGTAGCCCTCGCTCGCGAGCGCGGCAACCCGCCGCTCGGCCTTGCTGAGCCGGGTCCAGAGGTCCGTGCCGCCCGGATCGCCGGCGGGATCGCCAGCGCCGGCCCTGTTCGGCACAGTCCCGTTCGGCACAGCCCCGTTCGCCACAGCCCCGTTCAGCACAGCGTCGCCGAGCAGGGTGACGCCGCACGTCGCGGCGGTCCGGTAGGCCTTGCGCCTGATCACCCGTGCCTGCCCGAGCTTGCCCAGCGCGTGATACGCCTGGCCAAGATCCATGAGCGCGTACGCGAGCTCGAGCCGGTCGCCGCAGGCCTGGAGTTCCTTTGCCGCCTGCCGCAGCAACCCGGGCCGCTTCGGCAGGTCGCTGCACGCGGCAAGCGCCTTCAGCGCGATGCCGCGTTCCCTGACGTGCCCGCGGCCCAGCCGCGCGAGCTGCTCGGTGACGGTCGCGCGGGCCAGTTCACCGCTGCCGAGCCGCAGGTGGGTCATGGCGGCCTCGGTCCGCCATGGAATCAGCGCGGGCATGTCCATGTCCCACTTGGCCAGCAGGTCGGCGACGGAGCTGAAGTCGCGCAGGGCGGCGCCGAAGTCCTCTCTGGCGAAGTAGTAGCGCCCCCGGGCCAGCAGGTAGGGCAAGCCGAGCGGGCTGGAGAACAGTGCATCAGGCACCGGGGTGCACAGATGGCCGAGTGCCTCCTTGTACTTGCCCATCGCGGTCGCGACCTGCACGAGAACGCTGAGCGGGATCCCGACCGCGATACCCCAGCCCCGCGCGGTGATCAGCGTCAGGGCGGTGCGGGCATGCTCCTCGGCCGCCACGAGCCTGCCCTGCCGGTACGCGACCACCGCCCGCAGGCCGGTGAACACGGCCTGCCATGTGGTTGCGCCCTGCGCCGCGGCATCCCGCTGCAGGGAATCACACCACCGATCGGCGGCTCCGGTCCGCTCGCTGCAGGCGAGGCTGGCCACCAGCGAGGCGAGCAGGACGAACGTCCGGTGCTCCAGGCTGGTCGCCTGGAGCAGGTGCTCGACGGCCGTGGGCGTCTCCTCCGAACCGCGTGCCAGGCCGGTGACCAGCTGCGCGGCCTGCCACGTCGGCATGACCATCATCGACGTGGGCTGAACGTCGTCGCCGGGCGCATCGGCCGGCTGATCGCTGCCGACGGATGGAAAGAGGTAGGCCAGCCAGCTCCGCAGGGCGGCCAGTTGCGCGCGGCTCGCCTGGTCGAGTACGCCGCCCGACTCGCCGATCCCCCGAAGGGCGTCACGCGCCTCGGCGGCGCGGCCAAACCACAGCAGCTGGCCCGCCGAGGCCAGCGCGTGGTATCCGGTGAGCTCACCGGACCGGATGGCCGTGATCAGGTCGGCGCTGTGACGTATCGCCAGACCCGGATTGAGCCGCCACTCGGCCTGCGACAGCATGGCCTGGGTCGCCGCCCGCTGCGGCCCGGTGTCGCTGATCCGGTGCGCCAGCCGCAGGCAATCCAGGGCATGGCCCGGCTTTCCGCCGGCGAGTTCCTGCTCGGCCGCGTCGGTGAGCACCGGCACCACCCAGGCACCCTTGGGCCCGTCGGCTCCCTCGGCCGCGAGCAGATGCCGGGCCACCACGGGAGCCGGGGCGCCGTCAATGTGCAGGATGTCCGCGGCGCGCGCGTGCATGACCGCCTGCTCCTCGGGCGCGAGCCCGTCTAGCACCGCGACCGCAAGCTTCGGGTCCCGGAACCGCCCGCCCGCGATCGACCCGGTCTCGCGCAGCGCGGCCATGGCCTTGGCCGCCGACTCACTGTCCAGGCCGACCAGGCGCCCGGCCGCCGCCGCTAGTACGGCCTCGTCCATGATGGCCAGGGCGCGGGCCATGCTGAGCATGGAGAAGTCGCACCTGTGCAGGATGCCCAGCAGCGCCTGGCTGGTCCCGGGGCCCACGGTGAGCTGCGGCGCCGCCTGGGCCTTCACCCCGATCCGGTAGTCGTCGATGAGGCCGTGTACCAGCGCCGGATTGCCGCCGCTGATGCGGTAGCAGTCCCCGGCAAGACGCTCGGCCACGCAGGGGCCCAGGGACTCGGCGAGCATTTCCGCGACACCGGCCTCGGGCAGCAGGCCGAGCCGCATATGGCGGGTCTGCGGCGGGGCCGGCAGATCAGCAACGAAGACCGGGTCGAACGGCTGCGGCCCGCTGGCGGCGCTGATGAGAACCATGGCGTGCGCCCGGCGGAGCCTGCGGATGACGGAGGAGAGGCAGTGCAGCGAGGTTTGGTCGGCGTGCTGGGCGTCGTCGACCACGATCAGCAGCGGGCGGTCTGTGGCCTCGGCGAGGTCAAGCAGGAGCATGCCGAGGCTGGACGCGATCTGCGCCGGAACCTGGTCCTGGACTCCCGGCCCCGCGAAGCTTGCCTGCTCGGCGATGGACGCGTCCGCGAGCAGCCGTTCCGCCTGCTCGCGAGCTGGCGCAGGCAGGTCGGCGCTGAGAAAAAGCTGGCCTATCACGCCGAGCGGCAAAGCGCGCTCAACCCGGGAGCCGACCGCGCCGCAATAGATGGCGCCTGCCGCGATGGCCTTTTCCGTAAAGGTGTTCGCCAGCCCGGACTTGCCGGTTCCTGCCGCGCCGGTGAGAATCGCCGCCCGCTCCTGGCCCTGGCAGCACTCCTCGAATAGGTCCCAGAGACGGCTTAGAACCTCCCCTTGCTCCACCGGCACCGCCCGCGCCTTTCCTGCCGGATACAGCCAGTCATCGGCTGTGACTTACTGGAGTTGCCGCTGTGGGACACAGCGGATCTGATAATGCCATATATCTGGCTAAATCTGCGAAACGTTTACACGGTTGTAAAGAGGTGATCGCGCTCTGTCGTCGCAGCACAGGGCGAACACGGTCGCCGACGGATGCCCGGATCGTCGCCGAAACAGGCCATTGACGTCATTGACATCGATGGCCCCATTTTAAGTCAATCTATGAGCAGTTACGCGTAACGGAGCAGATGGTGTCTAATGGTGCCCGTGGCTGACGCGCAACGGGTCCGGCTGGCCGCCGTTGAGGAGACCCTGTTCATCCCGCTGACCGCACGGGCGCAGGAGACCGCTAAGAAACGGCCGCTGCTGCGCGATCCGAAGGCCGTGGAGATGGCGGCCTCGATCGACTTCGACGGCACCAAGTATGGCAAGCTCACCGGCCGTTCCGCCATTGTGCCGCGCACCGCCGTCCTCGACTTCTGGGTGCGCACGTTCCTGGCAGACTCCCCGGCAGGGACCGTCGTGGACGTAGGCACCGGCCTGAACACCCGGTTCGAGCGGCTCGACAACGGCACGGTCCACTGGGTCGACATGGATCTGCCGGAAACCATCGAACTGCGGCAGCACTTCTTCACCGACACCGACCGCCGCCGGATGGTGGCCAGCTCGGTAACGGACGAGGCATGGCTGCCGATCGCCCGGGAGACCCCCGGACCCTACTTCTTTGTCATCGAGGGATTGCTCGCCTACCTGGAAGACGACGAGGCCGAGCTGGTGCTGACCCGGATCGCAGGCCAATTCCCTGGCGCGTTCGTCGCGATGGACAGCTACCCACGGCGGACGGTCGACTGGCTGCGCCGGATGACCGCGAAGAGGGGTGTCACGGCGCTGGTCCGCTGGGGCGTCGACGACCCGCGTTCGCTGGAGCGGCTTGGCCTGCGGGTCGTGGACTCGGCGACGCTGACCCGGCCGCCCCGCGCGCTGCTCGCCCAGTGGCCCATCGAGCACCGGATCATCCTCCCGGCGCTCGACCCGATCGCCAGCAGGGTGCTGCCGCTGTTCGGCAAGACGTTCGACATGACCCTCTTCCGCGCCACGCCGGCGTGACCTCCGGCACTCTTCCGCGCCACGCCGAAATGACCTGCGGCACGGCAGGCGCCACCCGCGGCCCCGCCACCCGCGGCCCCGCCACCCGCGGCCCCGCCACCCGCGGCCCCGCCACCCGCGGCCCCGCCACCCGCTCGAGTAGGGGTACCTGGCGCCACAACAGGGGTTGGCCTGCCGCATGCTGGGGTGCGCGGCCCGCGCCGCCTCCCGCCGTGTCCCGTAAGGTGCCGTTTGGATGTGTTTCGTATTGCTCGGCCGTCCACGAGCAGGCAGCCGTGCTGCCGTTCTCGACCGGGAGGTTAAGTGGCGGCTGACCAGACGGATCATCGTCTCGCGATCCTCGGCGGCGGCGTCATGGGCACCGGGATTGCGACGCTCGCCGTGGGCCACGGGATCCCGGTCGTGCTGGTGGACGTCAGCGAAGAGGTGCTGCACCGGACGCGGGCGAACGTGGCACTCCAGCTGCGGCACGCCGCCCTGATGGGCGCGCTGCCCGCCGACCGTCCCAGCGGCGAGCTGATCACCAGCACGTCCGTTCAGGATGCCGGCGACGCGACGGCGGTCATCGAGGCGGTGACCGAGTCGCCGGAGCTGAAGGCCAAGGTTCTGGCCGAGGTGTCGGCAGCGGTCCAGCCAGGCACGGCGATCATCTCGAACACCTCGGGCATCCCGATCGACGAGATGGCCGCGTGGGTGACCCGCGGGGATGAGCTCATCGGCACGCACTTCATGAACCCGCCGTACCTGATCAAGATGGTTGAGGTGATCCGCGGATCGCGCACCGGGGACCGCGTCATGGCGGCGGTGACCGGCCTGCTGGGCTCGCTCGGACGGCGCGCGATCGTGGTACGGGACTCTCCGGGCTTTGTGACCAGCAGGCTGCTGCACCCGATGATCAACAGGGCGGCGCAGGTGGTGGCCGACGGCACCGCCACGGTCGAGGACGTCGACGCGCTCATGGAGGGCTGCCTCGGGCACCCGACTGGCCCGCTGCGCACCGCGGACCTCATCGGGCTCGACAACCTGGCCGACTCGCTCCAGGTGCTGTACGAGCGGACCGGAGACGAGAGCTGCCGTCCGTGCGACCTGCTGGTCGCCAAAGTCCGGGAGGGCAGCCTCGGCCGGAAATCCGGCCGGGGCTTCTACAGCTACGGAAAGACGCCATCATGACCTTGCCTCAGACGCCAGGAAGAGCGTCGGCCGAAGCCGACGAGATCCGCGGCACCGTGCTCCAGTTCCTCAAGGAGAAGACGCTGGCGACGCCGGCGACGGACCAGGACCTCTTCGCGTCCGGCGTGGTTTCCTCGATGTTCGCCATGGAGATGGTCGTCTTCCTCGAGCAGTCCTACCGGGTGACGATCGTCGGCGGTGACCTGAAGATCGACAACTTCCGCACGGTCGACGCCATGACCCAGCTGGTGCTCCGGCTCCGGGACGCCTCGGACACCTGAGCCAATGTCCGAGCCACTCGCCAGCGAGCGGGCCATCGTCGGCAAACTGGTCGGGGACAACGCCGAGTCGTGGGACTTGGCCGGGGAACTGCCGGTCACGATGCTGCGCGAACTCGGCGCCCGGAAGCTGCTGTGCCCGGAAATCCCCGCGAGTTACGGCGGGCTCGGCAGCACCAGCCGACAGGGCGGTGAGTTCACCGCCTACGTGGGCAGCCTGTGCAGTTCGGTGCGGAGCGTCATGACCTCGCACGGGATGGCCGCGTGGACCGTGCAGCGGCTTGGCGATCCTGCGCAACGCGCGGGTTACCTCGCCCGTCTGACCAGCGGGCAGCTGGCGGCCGTGGCGTTCAGCGAGCCCGACGCGGGCAGCGACCTGTCCACGCTGCGGACCGAGATCCGCCCGGACGGTGACGCGGTCCTGGTGGACGGGCAGAAGGTGTGGGTCACCGGGGCGCGGTACGCCGACCTGCTCGTGGTGTTCGGCCGCTACGGCGACGACGCGGCAGCGGTCGTGGTGCCGACCTCGGCGCCGGGCGTGCACGTGGCACCGGTCCCGGCGCCACTCGGCTGCCGTGCGGCCGGGCACGCGCAGGTCCACCTTGATTCGGTGCGGGTGCCCGCCGGCGCCGTGCTCGGCGGGGGCGGCCAGTCGTTGTCGTTGCTGGTCACGACCGCGCTGGCGTACGGCAGGATCTCGGTCGCCTGGGGTTGCGTGGGCATCTTGCGCGCCTGCCTGAGCGCGGCCGTGCGGCACGCCAGGCAGCGAAGGCAGTTCGGCAAGCCGCTCGCCGAGCACCAGCTCGTCGCCCGGCATCTGGCCGAGTTGCTGGCCGCGGAGCAGGTGTCCACCCGGGTATGCGAACACGCCAGCGAGTGCTGGGACTCTGGGTCGCCCGACGTTGTGGTGGCAACCGTGCTCGCGAAGCACGTCAGCGCGGGTCACGCGGCCCGGGGCGCCGCGGCGGCGGTCCAGGTGCTGGCCTCGGCCGGCGCGCAGGACGGCCACGTGGTGGCGCGTGCGTACCGGGACGCGAAGCTGATGGAAATCATCGAGGGCAGCAACGAGATCTGCCAGATCATATTGGCTCAGCACGCCATGACGATTTCTGACTGACCGGAGTATGGAGGGTTTCATGCCCGACACCGCGGCCCCGGTGAAATGCCTGGTCTGGGACCTCGACAACACCCTCTGGCAGGGCACGCTGCTCGAGGATCCGCAGGTGCTGCTGCCCGACTCGGTGCGGGACGTCGTCATGGCGCTCGATTCCCGCGGCATCCTGCAGTCGATCGCAAGCAAGAACGACTACGACAAGGCGTGGAGCCGCCTGGAGGAACTGGGCCTCGCCGAATACTTCGTGCTTCCCAGGATCGGCTGGGGGCGTAAATCGGATTCGGTCATCGAGATCGCTGAACGGCTGAACTTCGCACACAGCGCGATCGCCTTCATAGACGACCAGCCGGCCGAGCGCGCCGAGGTCACCTTCCACGCCCCCGAGGTGCGCTGCTATCCAGCGGACGAGGCACTCATGCTGCCGGGCCGCGCCGAGTTCAGTCCCGAGGTCGTGACCGTCGACGCTCGGCGCAGGCGCCAGATGTACCAGGCGAACTTCCGGCGCGAGGCCGAGAAGGAGTCCTTCACCGGCCCGGATGAGGAGTTCCTGCGCTCGCTGGACCTGGTCATGCGGATCGGGCGGGCCGACGGCGAGGATCTGTCCCGGGTCGAGGAACTCACGCTGCGAACCAGCCAGATGAACGCGACGGGGGTGCACTATTCCGATGCGGTGCTGCGCGGTCTGCTGACCGACCCGGACCATGAGGTCCTGACGATCACGCTGACCGACCGGTTCGGGCCGCACGGCGCTGTGGGCGTCATGCTGCTGGAGCGCCACCTGGCCGTGTGGCACCTCAAGCTGCTGGCCACATCGTGCCGGGTGGTGTCGTTCGGTGCCGGTGCCGTGATCTTGAACTGGCTCATCGACCAGGCAGCGCGGGCCGAGGTCCACCTGGCCGCCGACTTCCGGCGCACCGACAGGAACCGGATGATGGAGATCGCTTATCGGTTCGCCGGCTTCACCGACGAGGCCTGCGGGTGCATCGCCGCGCTCGGGACTGACGGGACCGGCCACCGCGACGCGGCGGGCCCGGGTGGTGCGGACATCGAGCGCATGCACCTGATCCCGGCCCGGCGCAGCGAGCCGGCCACGATGCGGCTCATGTCACCGGATCTGGCTTCTTACGCACGAGGGTGATGCCATCGGCCATGGCGAGCAGTGCGATCTCGACCCGGTCATCGTCGCGCAGCAGCGTGTTGAGCTTCCGGATCGCGACGGTGTCCGGATCCTGCAGGTCAGGATCGATGACACGGCCGAAGAACAACGTGTTGTCCACGACGATCAGGCCCCCCGGCTTCACCAGATCCAAGACCGCCTCGTAATACCCCACGTAGTTCGCCTTGTCGGCGTCGATGAACGCGAGATCGACGCCGCCGGGCCAGCGCTCCGCGGCGATCTTGCCGAGCGTTTCCGTGGCGTTGCCGATGCGGACCTCGATCCGGTCGGCAACGCCTGCACGCTGCCAGTATTCGGCGGCTATCATCGGCCACTTGTCGGTGATGTCGCACGTCACAACCCGTCCGTCCGGCGGGAGCGCGCGTGCCATGCAGAGGGTGCTGTAACCGGTGAACGTGCCGATCTCCAGCACCGTGCGGGCCCCGGTGAGGCCGACCAGCAACGCCAGCAGCTGGCCCTCCTCGGCCAGGACCTGCATGGCCCGGCCGGCCGGCAGGGTCGCGGTCACCCCGCGGAGGTCGCGCAGGATCTCGTCATCGCGCAGCGACACATCGCGGACGTAGCCGAGCAGTTCCGGTGTGACAGCAAGTTGGTCAGCCATGGTCACGGCACCTCAAGTTCGTTGTCGAGGATTTCGAACATCTCTTCGGCGCTCGCCGACTTCAGGTCACGTTCTGGTTCGCCGTCCCGCGCGGCAAGCCCCCTCTCGGCCCACGTCGAGCTGAGCCCCCGGAGGCGCGCCGCGACGCGGGCATGTTCCGTCCCGTCGGCCGCACCCGCGGCCAGCAGCGCGGCGAGCTGGTCCAGCTCGTCTTCGATCGAGGGCGGGGCCGGCTCGGGCACGAGCTCGTTCTGGATGTAATGGGTGAGGGCGGCGGGGGAGGGGTGGTCGAAGATGAGGGTGGCGGGCAGCCGCAGCCCGGTCGCGGTGGCCAGGCGGTTGCGCAGTTCGACCGCGGTCAGCGAGTCAAAACCCAGGTCGGTGAACGCAGCAGCGGGGTCGATCGCGTCGGGGGAGGGGTAGGCCAGCGTCGCGGCGGCGTGGGCGCGGATCAGCGTCTCGATGGTGGTGCGCCGCTGCGCGGGCGTCATGGCCTGCAGCTGCGCGGCCAGCGTCGCAGGCGTGGCCGAGCTGGCGGCGGGGCGGGCCGCGGGACGGGCGGGGCGGGCTGGGCGGACGGCCAGGCCGGCCAGCAGCGGCGGCAGCCCGGCACCGGCACCGGCCAGCCGGGCGGGATCGACCCGCAGCACCGCGAGTGTCGGCTCCGACGGTGTCGTGATCGCCGCCGACAGCGCGTGCAGCGCCGCGGCGGTGGGCCAGGCGGTGATGCCGCCGCGGGTGATCCGCCGCCACGCGGTCTCATCGAGACGGCTCGTGATCTGCGTGCGCTGCTGCCACGGCCCCCACGCCAGCGACATCCCAGCCAGCCCCAGGCTGCGGCGGTACACGGCCAGCGCGTCCAGGAAACAGTTTGCCGCCGCGTAACTGGCCTGCCCCGCGCTGCCCAGCATCCCGGACGCCGAAGAGAACAGCACAAACAAACCCAGCCCAGCGTCCTTGGTCAGCTCGTGCAGATTCCACGCCGCCACCGCCTTAGCCGCCAGCACCGCCTCGGCCCGCTGCGGCGTCAGCGACGTCACCACCCCGTCATCAACCACCCCGGCGGCATGGACCACCCCGGTCAGCGCACGCTGTGCGGGGATGCGGGCCAGCAGGTCTTCCAGAGCGTCGCGGTCGGCTGCGTCACACGCGGCGATGGTGACGTGGGCACCCCGGGCCGCCAGGCCCGCGGCCAGCGCGCCAGCGCCAGGTGCGTGCGGGCCACGACGCGAAGCCAGGATCAGGTGGCGCACGTGGTGGGTGGTGACCAGGTGGCGGGCGGTCAGCCCGCCGAGCGTCCCGGTGCCGCCGGTCACCAGCACACTGCGCTCGGGGTCCAGCGGCTGGGGGACCGACAGGACGATCTTGCCGGTGTGGCCGGCCTGGCTCATCCACCGCAACGCCGCGGGTGCCTGGCGCACATCAAACACCGTCCGCGGCAACGCCGACAGCGCCCCGGAGCTGAACAGCCCGCCCAGCTCGGCCAGGATCTGCCCGACCCGGTCCGGCCCAGCATCGTTGGTGTCGAACGCCCGGTAGGCCACCGGATGACCCGCGGCCGTGGCTGCCTGGGCCGGGTCGCGGATGTCGGTCTTGCCCATCTCCACAAACCGGCCCCCGGGAGCCAGCAGCCGCAGCGAGGCATCCACAAACTCCCCGCGCAGGCAATCCAGCACCACATCCACACCCCGCCCACCCGAGGCATCCCGGAACGCCTGCTCGAAATCAAGCGTCCGCGACGACGCGACGTGCGCAGGGTTGACGCCTGCGGCGGCCAGCACCTCCCACTTCGACGGACTCGCCGTCGCGAACACTTCCGCGCCCAGATGCCGGGCGATCTGCACCGCGGCCATCCCCACCCCGCCCGCAGCAGCATGAATCAGCACCGACTCCCCAGCCCGCAGCCCCGCCAGATCCACCAGCGCGTAATACGCCGTCACAAACGCCACCGGCACCGTCGCCGCCTGCACGAACGACCACCCCGCTGGGATGGGAGCCAGCAGCCGCTGATCGGATACTGCGGACGGCCCAAACGCGCCACCGCCGAACACACCCATCACCGCATCGCCCACGGCCACGCCGGCCACCCCCGGGCCGATCGCGCTCACCACCCCGGCTGCCTCCGCGCCCGGAACCCCGCCGTCACCGGGGTACATCCCCAGCACGTTGAGCACGTCGCGGAAATTCACCCCGGCCGCACGGACATCCACTCGCACCTGCCCGGCCGCCAGCGACCGGCCCAGCCCTCCGGTGCTGGCCGCAACCAGGCCCTCCAGCGTCCCGCGCTCGGTGATCTCAAGCCGCCAATCCCGCCCCGGCGGCACCGCGAGCACGTCCTGCGACCCGGCCCGGGCCAGCCGCGGCACCAGCACCCGCCCGCCACGCACCGCGAACTCCGCCACACCCGCACCCACACCAGCCGCGACCAGCTCCCCCGCCTCAGCCAGAACCTCCACATCGGCCAGCACAAACCGGCCCGGGTTCTCCGACTCCGCCGACCGCACCAAACCCGCCACCGCCGCCCCCGCAACATTCACCCCCCCCCGCCCCCCCCCCCCCCCCCCCCCCCCCCCCCCCCCCCCCCCCCCCCCCCC
>Ga0209693_10000220_pt1 | contig 22430 bp, 22 predicted proteins | sample HubBroMetageWRM3_FD_188345 | JGI IMG/M metagenome (GOLD analysis project Ga0209693, IMG submission 188345) | Warmed soil microbial communities from the Hubbard Brook experimental Forest, New Hampshire - Hubbard Brook CCASE Soil Metagenome WRM 3... | ecosystem: Environmental > Terrestrial > Soil... | reverse complement strand
ATTGCGCTCAGCCCACGCCGCCAGATTCATACACCCGTTCCTACAGCACACCACCGACAACTACCGACCACTCGCAAAGCAACAGCTGACAGCCCTTCCTATCCAGAGTGAAAAACCCTCCGTCCGGCTGCCGCCAACGGTTCAGCCAACACCGCTAAACACTGCACAAATGGCGTCTGGATTGGCAAGGTCCGCGAACACGCCGAATCTCGTCAAACGCGCGCAGTACAGCTTGAAATGTCGTGGATCTCAGCGGCTCAGGGCTGCAAGGAGTTCGGGTAGCGGCACGGTGGCGATACCGATGGCGGCGTCACTGATGCCGTACGGCAGCACCAGGGTGTCGGCGTGGACCAGTGCGCCGCAGGAGTAGACAACATTGGGCACGTAGCCGTCCTGCTCATCAGGAGCGGGGCTCAGCAGCGGTTGCGGTAGCCGACCAAGAATCCGTGTCGGTTCGTCGAGATCAAGCAGAATCGCCCCGATGCAGTAGGTGCGCATCGGACCGACACCGTGGGTGAGCACCAGCCACCCGGCGTCGGTTTCGATGGGCGAACCACAGTTCCCGAGTTGTAACACCTCCCAGGCTTGGGTCGGGCTCTGGCAGGGAAGCGCATCCGTCCAAACGGACAGATGATCGGAGTAGGCAACCCTATTCGATTCGCGATCTGATCTCGACATGGCGGCGAAGCGACCGCGAATCCGGCGAGGAAACAGCGCCAGACCCTTGTTGGCAGCGGCGGGTCCGACGATCGGTGCGGAGGTGAAGGACTGGAAGTCTGTGGTCGCGAGGAGTTGCTGGCTGATGTGGGATCCGCTGTAGGCCGTGTAGGTGGCATAGAAAGTGGTGGAGCCGTCGTCGTCGATGAAACGGACGAAGCGTGCATCCTCCATGCCGGCCTGGTCTGCGCCCATCGAGGGCCACAGGACCCGCTCGGAAAGTGGTATGTGGTCGGAGAACTCGACGGCGTACGTCCGCTCGGCGATGTTGCGGAGTAAAGAAATCGTCGCCTTGGCGTGCCTGCGGGTGCTCAGAGACGTCTGGAGCCTGGCGAATTGTTGGTCGAGAGCAGCTCGGGTAAAGCACTCGCCGAGTCCATCGAGGACATAGTCGGCTGCCTCTCCGGCGTCGTCGACTCGGGCGAGTTCACTGCGGAAGACGGCTGCGTCGAGCTGGGCGGGCTCCGCCGCCCCCACTGTGGCGAACGGAGGCGGATCGTCGATCGTGATGCCGCCGGCGGCGTCGATGACGCCGGTCCGGAATCCGATGGACGAACGGTGCCCCTCGCCGATGCCCCGGACGCTCATCACGAATCGCAGGCTGCCTGCGACTGTCCCAGCCTGGTCGGGATGGGCCACGATGCTGGGGTTGCACAACGCCGCACCTTCAATGGCGTATTCGCTGGTGAACGTCGCGCCCAGCAACAACTTTCGCGCCTCGGAGAGTTCCCTGCCGGGATCCAGCCGGTCGGCGAGTTCACGGGCGTGCCGACGGAAGGTGCCGGCAAGATCGCGGTGACGCCCGTCGAAGCGGATGACGACATCGTCTAGCGACGACCGAACCTGCCCTTCGTCGAGGGCCAGGATCCGCGCCAGTACCGCTCCCGCTCGGGACTCCTGGTGCTCGAAACCCTCCTGGCCGGGCACAAAGAGTCGGGTGATGACCCGCGACGGGTTGGCCGCGAGTCGCAGGGGGCTGCGCGTGACGAGCCCAGCCTGCACGGAAGTCATTGCTGCACGGTTGAGAAGCGCCGAGCGTGCTGCAAGGTCGAGAGCACTGCCAGAGTCGACTCTGCGCCCTGGTTGCGGTTCACCCCATCGGCGTGCAGGCCGTCGAATCCGCCGCCGGTATCGGGGTCCCACATGAGCTGTCGCGCGTCGTTGACACCCATGAACCAGGCCGCGGCGGCCAGGACCCCGTCGGGCCAGATCGAACCGGTGTCCATGGCAGCGGCACGCGCGCACGCGTCGGCGAGGGTGGACACCTCGATCGGCTGCTGATCGAACCCGGGCCGAAGGTCGTCGGGCCCTCTGCCCGCTGCGGGAGTGGGCGAGAGGTGATCTCCCGCCGTTTCGTATTCGACCAGCCAACCCAACAGATCCAAGCCCTGTTGCCGCAGTGTCGAGTCGTCGAGCGCAACGCCCGCGGCGATCATCGCCTCGGCGAGAACCGCATTCGCGTAGGTGAGTCGCGGTTCAGGCCACGGCCAGGCCGCGTCGCCGTTCGGTTTGGCCACGGCGTCGGCGTAGTCGGTGAGGAGTTCGCGTGCGGCCCGTTGCCCGGGGTCGACGGCGAGGAGTTCGGCGGCGCCCAACGCCGCGAAGGCCATCGCTCGAGGCCACGGCGATCGCACCTTCGCGGCGCGCTCGAACTGAATGACGGCCAACCGGCGAACCAGACCGACGTCACTATGCGCGGCGGCAGTGCCCAGTCCCCAGATGCAGCGCCCCCAGCAGTCCTCCAGGGAGGGCTCATCCTCCCAACGGCCCTTGCTGTCCATCCGGTTTCGGCAGGTGCCGGCGAAGGACTGCGCATCGTTGAGGAACCGCACGGCTACGCGCGCAAGGCCGTTGACTTCCCCACCAGAGTTGGGCTCTCGGCTGGCGACGACGAGAACACGGGCCATGTCGTCGGTGCAGTAGCCGTGCTCGGGCCGGGGTTCGGCGAAACAGGCATGCTCGAACGTGCCGCGACGGTCCGTCATACGCAACAGGTGGTCGAATCTCAGGTCCGGCACGGTGGCGGTCATACCAGCACCGGACGCTCACCGAGAAGGCGGTGTGCCAGATCCAGATAGGCATTTGCCACCACCGGCCACGCCATCGTCGGGGCCAACCGGCGGGCCTCCGCGGCCATGGAGCCGGCAAGGCGCGGATCGGTCAGCAGTCGGCGCAGGGCGGATGCCAGCGCATCGGGATCGTTGTGACCGACGACGATGCCCGCCCCACTACCGAGGAGTTCGACGGCGTGGGGGAAGGCGGTGGCGACGACCGGTCGCCCGCTCGCGATTGCATCGACCAAAACACCGGAAGTGACCTGATCCGTGGAGTCGTAGGGCAGGACGACCACGGCCGAGGACCGAACCAGCGCAGTCAGCGACGACACGTCGCGGTAGTTGGCGTCGAAGCACACCGAGTCCGCTACGCCGGTGCGCCGCGCCTGTTCGGCACGGGCGTCGCGGTATGCCTCGCCATCGGCGGCCAGAACCTTTGGGTGGGTCCGGCCGGCGATCAGGTAGCGCGGCCGGCCATGGAGCTCACGCAGCGAACGCATCGCCTCGATGACCCGCTCGATGCCTTTCCCCGGCCCCAGCAGACCCCAGGTCAACAGAGTCGGTCTGCCCGAACGCGTCACCGGCGGGTTCTTCAGGACGGTCGCGCCGTGCGCGATCGTGGTGACTTTTCGGGGATCGACGTCGAAGCCTAGGCACAGGCGCTGATTGGCCGCCTCGGACATCACGACCACCTGAGTCGCCATCGCCGCGATTGCCTCGAGCACCGAACGCTGATGCGGGGTCGGGTCTTTGAGGACCGTGTGGGCGACCACGATCGACGGGATGTGCAGCCCGCCGATGATGTCCACCACCTCGTCTCCGTCGACACCGCCGTAGATGCCGTACTCATGCTGCACGACCGCGATGTCGCTTTCGTTCAGCAATTCGGAGGTTGCAGCCACGGATGCCGCGGAGCCGTTGACCAGCTCCCCGATCACCCGAGCGTCAGAAGATAACGATCCGTCGGCCACCCGCACGACGCTGACGTCAGAGCCATTCGCGCACAACCCTTCCGACAGGGCCGCACTGAACGTCGCCAGCCCACACGGTGTCGGTGGATACGTACTGAGAATGCCGAAACTCGCGGAGCCGCAACGGCCTTGCCCGACAGGAGGAACATTCGATGTTTCAAGGGTGGAAAGAGCGCTCAAGGTGATCCCGACGGACGGTTGTCACCGGCGTGTCCGGCGCGAGCTGCTGCTCTGCGAAATCAGCGGCGGACAGCTGACTTCACCCCGGACTGGCTGGGTTCCCAACCTTACTGACACTACACGCGACGAGCGGCTACCGCGCACTGAGCGCGGCCAGGATCCGCAGGCCGACGGCGTACCGACTGATACCTGCATCGGCACCCTCAGCCGTAAGGTGCTGCTCGGCTTGCTCGGGCGTGTAGCCCTGGCCGATGAGGGCTCCGATGGCTTGGTTGATGACCGACACCTCGAAAAGGTTTGTCGCGGGGCCCTCGGTAGGGGCTGGCAGGTGCTGATCGAGGACGAAGTCACTCAGCGGCCGGGCGGTGAGCCACGCGAGGTCCGCGGCGAGGTCGACAAAGGTTCCCGGCGACCCCGCGTACAAGACGAGGACCACCGCCGGGAGGAGACCGATGTCACCGACACCCGGCAGCACCAGCCTCAGCGAGGTGCGGACCTCACCCGTCCCGACACCCTCGACGAATATGGTGAACCTGAACGGCGGATCACTGCCGTCGACGACCACGCTCAGACCCAGGAACGTGGGTATGGCAGCGGTGGCATCGGCCGCCAGCTGGCCCAGACTATGGGCAACGTCGGCGCCGGGCTCATCCAAAGCCGCGGTGAGAATGCCCAGGTCTGCGGCCAGGGCCGCGGTGATTTTCACGACAGGACTGCTCCGCTACACGCTCCCGAGCGCGATCGAGCCTGCCGACGCCGCGCATGGCCGGTCGCTGTGCGCGGTGAGGATTCCGAGACGCGAGTCAGGACCCGTCCCGTAACTGTTTCCTCAGTTCTTACGGTACGCCGGCTGGGCTTTCCGGCCGAGGTCGGGCGCGGGCGCGGGCGCGGCGCACGGCTTCATCGACAATATGTTGGGCCACATCAGCCAACTTGCGGTGCTCAGATTGGCTCATCGCCCGCAGCTGGGTGAACGCGTCCTCGGCGCTGCGCCCGGTACGTCCGCGGATGAGGCCGATCGCTTGATCGATCACCGGGCGGCTGGACAACGCCATCTGCAACTGGACAGTTAGAGCAAGCGCGTCCGCGAGGATCTGCGCGTTGTGCACGGCGACAGCCGCTGGTTTGGCGAACAATTCCCCGAATTCGGCGGCGTGCTCATCGAAAACGTCTTTGCCGTAGGCATATACGTTGATCGCCCCGACCACCCGATCAGGCAGCAACAGCGGCAGCGACAGCGCACTGTGCACCCCCAACCTGCCCACGCGCGGACCGAACCGCGGCCACATCTTCTCCCCGCCCAACGACCCGGAGCGCACCGTGCGACGTTCCAGCGCCGCCGTGATGCAGGGCCCCTCATTGAGGGTCACGTACTGGATTTCGTCGATCTCGGCGACAAAGGGAGCGCTGGCCGCCAACGCCGCGACCATGTTGTCCACCCGGTCAACGTTCAGCAACGTCACCCCAGCACCGTCGGCCCCCGGTATCGCGCGCACCGCGAACGCCGCCACCTCCGCCAGCAACTCGGGCAAGCGCCGATGATCGGCGACCAGACCCGCGAGATTGTCGATCCCCGTCCGCAAATCGGCGTCATCGGCACTGAGCTGCTCCGATGTCCGCGACCCCGCCTGCGGGCTGTCAGCGTCCTCGGTGAACTCCACCATTGTCGGTACCTGCTTCACAATCCTGCTGGCGCCCGATATCACCGGCGACCAGCCTTATACCCAGGGCGCACCCGCCACGAGATGGCTCCCATCGTAGGCCGAGGTTGGGTGGCCGGTCTAAATCGTTGGATGGCCGCTTGCTGATTTTGGACCTACGGACTGCACACCTGCGCGGACCGTCCAACCGGCGTAGTGTGATGGCTGCTGAGAATCTCAGCTGGTCGGGGACGGGTTTCAGCCGTACGCTGTTGATCCCGAGGAGCGCTGGCTCCGAGCCCTGACGCTCCGGTGATCGTCCGCACGACTGGATCACCATGGCCGACGCATTGTCACACTCTTCCGCCCCGCCGGGCGATGCCATTTTCTCGACGCCTTTCTCCGCGCCTTTCTCCACGCCTTTCTCCGCGCCTTTCAACAAGCCGAACAAAGGTCAATTAGCGCGATTGGACACCCACTGGATGACGTCGTCGGTGGCCATTGTCAGCGCCCACGGCGACATCGACAAGACGAACGCACACACCCTCACTGAGTATTCACTCGCCGACCTGGTGCGTTGCCGCGGGCTGATCCTTGATCTGACCCGTCTGGAATTCTTTGGCGCCGCAGGTTTCTCGGCGCTGCACAGAATCTCGGTGAGCTGCGCGCGCGCTGGAATAGGCTGGGCGTTGGTACCTGGTGCTGCGGTATCCCTAGTGCTACGAATCTGCGACCCGGACGGCTTGCTGCCAGCCGTCGATACTGTCAGTGCGGCACTGGCCAGCTTCCCAGGATCGGCGTCCGACGCAGGCCACCCCGAAAGAACAACCCCAAAATGCGGTGATGGCGGGAGACACCTGTCAACGATGTCTTGAGCCATCACCCTGTCCAACGGCGTCCACGCAGCGCACGGTGGTATCAATCAGGTATCATCTGGGTCATGGGAATGACTCTGCGGCCCAGTGGGCAGCAGGCAGAAGCGCTGCGCCAGCAGGCCGCCGCCGAAGGCCGATCGATGCAAGCTATTGCGCTATCGGCCATCGACGAGTACATCGCCCGGCGGGCGCACAAGGCCAAGGTTGCCGCGGCGCTGCAGCGCGTGGTCAGCGAGGAGGCCAGCGTTTTGGAGCGCCTCAAGGACGCGTGACTGACTACTTGGACCTCGAAGATCTCGTGGAAATTGCCCGAGAGGCCGTTGCAAGCGATGTCGTGGTCAGGGACTACGGCTTGCTTGAATCGGCTCTGGCGCGGCCCCGCGCCTCGGTGTTTGGCCACGATGCCTACCCGGATCTCCACGTTAAGGCCGCCGCGCTGCTGCATTCGCTGGCACGGAATCACGCGCTGGAGGACGGAAAAAAGCGACTTGCGTGGACAGCCTGCCGGACGTTCCTGGCCATCAACGCTCAGTGGATTAGCGCGCCGGAGGACGAGCGCTTCGACTTTGTGATCGGGGTGGCCACCGGTGCAATGTCCGATCTCGACGAGATCGCAGCACAGCTGCGCGGTTGGAGCTACCAAGAGGTCTGAGCTGCCGGGCGGGGGTCCACCGTGACGGAGCTTGACCGACGCCAGTGTGGGGGACCACCCGCTGCGGTTCCCGGCGGCAAATCGACCCACCTCGGGGTGTCGATGCTGTGGCGCAGTTAGGTGTGCTGCGGTGCGCTGGTGGGTGTGTGTTCGGCGGGGTAGGCGTGAATGAGGGCCGACGACAGCTTCGGGACGGCGTGGGTCAGGGTGTGTTCGGCGTCGTGGGCGATCCGGTGGGCCTCGGTGAGGCTGATCGTGGGATCGACGTCGAGTTCGGCGTCGGCGTGGATGCGGTGGCCGATCCAACGCATCTTGACGCTGCGCACGGCGGTGACACCGGGTTCGGTGGCCAGGGCGGCTTCGGCGGCGTCGACGAGGTCGGGGTCTACCGCGTCGAGCAGGCGCCGGAACACGTCGCGCACCGCCGTCCGCAGGACGGCCAGGATCGCGACGGTGATGATCAGTCCGACGATGGGGTCGGCCAGCGGGAAGCCCAGCGCCACAGCGCCGGCGCCGAGCAGCACGGCCAGTGAGGTGAAGCCGTCGGTGCGGGCGTGTAGGCCGTCGGCGATCAGGGCGGCCGACCCGATTTGGCGTCCGACCTGGATGCGGTAGATCGCGACGAGTTCGTTGCCGATGAACCCGACCAGCCCGGCCGCGGCGACCCAGCCGACGTGCTGGATCGCCGCGGGGTGGATCAGTCGGCGCACCGATTCGACCGCGGCGATGATGGCGGACAGGGCGATCATCGCGATCACGAACAGTCCGGCCAGGTCTTCGACGCGGCCATAGCCGTAGGTGTAGCGGCGGGTGGCGGCCTTGGTGCCCAATGCGAACGCGAACCACAGCGGGATCGCGGTCAGCGCGTCCGAGAAGTTGTGGATGGTGTCGGCCAACAACGCGACCGACCCGGAAACGACCACGATCACCAGCTGCGCGATCGAGGTCGCACCCAGAGCGAGCAGGCTGATCTTTACCGCCCGGATCCCGGCGGCGCTGGATTCCAGGGCCCCGTCGATGCTGTCGGAGGCGTCGTGGCTGTGCGGGGCGAAGATCTCCTTGATGACCCCGAGCAGACCCTTCGGATGATCGTGATCGTGAGCGCGCCCGGCGCCGTGGCCGTCAGTGTGGCTGTGCCCGTGAGTGTGGTCGTGATCCAAGCCGTGGTCGTGGCTGGTGGGGTCGGTGTCGTGGGTCATGCTCGGCGTCCTGTCAATCGGACCGGGATCGACTCGGCGGTGAAGCTGGTGTCAGGGTGCAGGGTGGCCAGCTCGGCGGCGTCGCGGTGATGCCCGGGCGCGCCCGGGCCGGCATGTTCGGCGTTGAACGCTGCGTCGGTGACCAACTGCCCGATGTGGTCGTTGTCCAGGCTGCAGAAGATCGTGGTGCCTTCGCGGCGGGTGCGGACCAGCCGCGCCATCCGCAGCTTGGCCGAATGCCGGGTGGCATCGGCCAACATCCGGAACACCTCGACCACCAGATCCACCTGATCATCGGGCAGCCGACGCCCGCACCCTCCTGTATCTGCATTCATACGCAGATAATAGACATGGCGCGGCGGTGGGGGCAACACGATGCTGGGCTCTCGGCACGGCTGGCCAGCAGCCGACCGGCCGAGTCCCAGTCCATGGCCGGTCGCCGGTGATTCTCGCGTCAGGGAGTGGAATGCTGTCAGCGGGCGGCCTGGAACACCTCGGCGAGGTCTCCACATCGCGACGCGACCGTCGCCGGCTGACCCAGCGAGTAGGCGTCGACGCCGGTTTCCGTTAGGTAGCTCGGGCGGCTCGGCGCCAGGCGGCTTGGCGCAGCAGTCGCAGCCCATTGATGCCGACGATAACGGTGGAGCCTTCATGTCCGGCCACGCCTAGCGGCAGCGGCAAGGTGCCCAGCAGATCCCACGCGACGAGGACGGTGATGAAGGTGGCGGCGATGATGAGGTTGGCGATCACGACACGGCGGGCTTGGCGGGACAAGGCGATGACGGCGGGGATGGTGGTGAGGTCATCGCGGACGATGACGGCGTCGGCGGTCTGCAGGGTCAGGTCGGATCCGGCGCCGCCCATGGCGATGCCGGTGTGCGCGGCGGCCAGCGCCGGCGCGTCGTTGATGCCGTCGCCGACCACCGCGACTTTCTGCCCGCCGGCTTGTAGTTGCTTGACGGCGGTGACTTTGTCGTCGGGCAGCAGCCCGGCGCGCACGTCGGTGATCCCGATCTGGCTGGCGACCTGATTGGCGGTGGCCTGGTTATCGCCGGTCAGCAGCACCGGTGTGGTGCCGGTCAGTTGCCGCACAGCGTCGACTGCAGTGGCGGCTTCGGGCCGCAGCTGGTCGGTGAGGGCTAGCACGCCGACGGGGCGCTGCTGGCAGGTCACGACGGCGGCGGTGTAGCCACGGTCCAGTAGCGAGCCGACCGCGGCAACCAGTGCTGGCGACTCGTGCGCGCTGTTGGGGCTGCGCAGCGATGCCGGGGATCCGACGCGGATCAATCGTCCGTCGATAGTGGCGCTGACACCACGGCCGGGATGAGCGGTGAATGCCTCGACGGCGGGCAAGTCCAGGCCGCGACCGCGGGCGGCGCGCACGATCGCTGCCGCAAGCGGGTGTTCGCTGGGGTGTTCGGCCGCCGCCGCCAGCCGCAACAGCTCATCATCGCTGAAGAGCCGGTCTATGCAGCGGATTTCGACGAGTTGTGGGATGCCGCGGGTGAGAGTGCCGGTCTTGTCGAAGGCGACCTGGGTGGTGGTGCCAAGCTGTTCCATCACGACCGCGGATTTGACCAACACGCCCTGGCGGCCGGCGTTAGCGATCGCAGCCAACAACGGCGGCATGGTGGCCAGCACGACCGCGCACGGAGAGGCAACGATCATGAACGTCATCGCACGAAGCAGCGCCCGCTGCAGCGGATCACCGGCCAGCAGCGGTATCGCGAACACCGCCAGGGTGACGGCCACCATGCCGATCGAGTAACGCTGCTCGACTTTTTCGATGAACAACTGGGTGCGAGCTTTGGTCTGGCTGGCTCGCTGCACCAGGGCCGCGATCCGGGCAACGACCGAGTCCTCGGCGCTGCGATCGACCCGGATCCGCAGCGCCCCAGTACCGTTCAGCGTTCCCGCAAACACCTCAGCGCCGGCGGACTTGTCCACCGGCAGCGGCTCACCGGTGATCGTGGCTTGATCGACCTCGCTGTCGCCGGCGATCACCGTGGCGTCCGCGGCGATGCGCTCACCCGGGCGAACAACGACTACATCGCCGACTTTCAGATTGGCGGCCTTGACCGTCTCTTCGCTGCCGTCGGCGCCGATGCGGGTCGCGGTGTCGGGGGCCAGATCGAGCAGTCCGCGCACGGAGTCCTCGGTGCGGGCGGTGGCCAACGCCTCCAGCGCGCCCGAGGTGGCGAAGATGACGATCAACAGGGCGCCATCGGTGATCTGACCGATCGCGGCCGCGCCGATCGCGGCCGCCACCATCAGCAGATCGACGTCTAGGGTCTTCTCCCGTAGCGCCTGCAACCCGGCCAGCCCGGGCTGCCAGCCGCCGGCCACATAGCAGGCCAGATACAGCACCCACCACACCCAGTGCGGGCCACCGGCAAGCTGCGCGCCAAGGCCGGCCAGGAATAGCGCCAACGCCAATGCCGCCCAGCGCATTTCCGATAGCGCGAACGCCCGGGTGCGGCGCAGCGGCGCAGCGGAGGCTGGAGCCGGTCGAGTTGGTCCGAGCGTCGAGACAGACACCGATCCTCCTAGCAAGAGAGCCCGTGGACTTGGCCGACGATACCAGAGAACATGAACATGTCTTCATGTAGAACATATGGGGTATGCTGCGTAGGTATGGGACACGGACCCGAGGGCCGCGATCGGCCAACGGGGCGACTCGACGCCGCCACGGCCACCCATGTGGCGAGCATGCTGCAGGCGCTGGCCGCTCCGAGCCGGTTGCTGATCTTGACCGAACTGCGCCAGGGGCCCCGGCCGGTCACCGAGCTGGCCGAGGTGATCGGGATGGAGCAGTCGGCGGTGTCACATCAGCTGCGGCTGCTACGCAACCTCGGCTTGGTCGTCGGCACCCGCAGCGGCCGCAGCATCATCTACAACCTCTACGACAACCACGTCGCCCAATTGCTCGACCATGCCATCTACCACAGCGAACACCTGCGCCTAGGAATCCCCGATCGAACCCAAACCGCAGGGTAAACCACAACTTTCACGCAAGTCCTTTCCCGTATTAGCCCGTACTAGCTGAGCCCAGATGGTCCAGGCGTGTCGGTTAGGACGTTGCGGGTCGCGCCTGAAAGCCCAGCGGTCGGCTGGCGCCAGGGTTGAAGCGTTGGCGGCCGGACTGGCGGCCGCTGCCGCTCGGGTCGCCCGGTCGATCCGGGCGGTGGCGGCGCCGGCGGGTGCCCGCCATCTCCGTGGCGCGCGGAACCACACGTGGTGCGCGATGCTGAACGACTTGCGCGTCCGTGCACGTCACGCACGCAAGCTAGCACCACACGCGTGTGCGAACGCGTCAGTCTCCGGCGCTTGCTGCTTCGCCTGGACTGCCAGCGGCGCTGGCAACGTCGAACTCGTCGCATTCGGCATCGGTGGGTCGAAATCCGTTGCGGCGTGCATCGCTTCAGCGGCGGCGACGGCGGTGATCAGTTGGGTCTGGTCTTCGGCCAGATCGCCGTTACCCAGCGACTCATGCCGGCCCTGATCCGCAGCAAGGGTCGTGTGGCCACCTATGGTCCGTACGCAGGCACGAAGTTCGAACCCACCGGCGCATGACGTGCGCTATGTTTCTGTGGAGCAAAGGCTTACTACGTCTGTGGCAAACGGGTGTCCCCACCGAATCGAGGATCCGATGAGTGACAAGTCCGATAGGCCGGCCCGTCCACTGATCGGGTTCATGACCCGTGATAACGCACCGCAGATTATCCCGGCACCGATTGACCGGGCGTGGATGTCAGAGGTATCAGAGATGCGCAAAGGTTGGCCTAATAGGTGTTTGCCGATGCTCATCGCCAACCAGAGCGGCTGGGTGCTGTGCAATCGGTGCGCGTTCACCGCTACGTGGATCGGTCAGGAAGACGGCGCGGACGTGTCCATCGCACCCGATAAGCGCGACACCGCTCAGTTCCTGCCCGTCAGCCATTTCGGTAACGGCATCCTGACCTGGCATCTGCCGATGGTGTTTCGCACCCCGGCGGGCTATAACCTGTTGGTTCGCGGGCCGGCGAACTATCCGAAGGACGCCGTATGTCCGTTAGAGGGCATAGTCGAAACTGACTGGGCAAGCGCGAGTTTCAGCATGAGCTGGAAATTCACCCGCAAACTGATGCCGGTACGATTCGAGGTCGACGAGCCGATCTGCATGATCGTCCCGCAGCGCCGAGCCGAGCTTGAAGAGTTCGCACCCGAACTCAGGCGCATCGAATCTGACGAAGATCTGCAGCGCAAGCATGAGGCTTTTCTTCGCCCACGTGACGTGGAAGGGCAGAGGCGGGCAGCGGCGGCCGTCGCCGCGGGAGAGCGAGTGCAGTGGCAAGCCGACTACACGCGGGGCCGACACATCGACGGCGAGGCTGGGACACCGGATCATCAGACTCGCCGTCATCTTCGTTCATTTGTTCAGCCACAAAATGACAACCGGCAATAGGACCGCCTGGATATTGGCTTCGCATCGGATTGGCCTTACTTATCGGCCTTACTTATTGGCTGAGGTGTATCCCGCATGTGACCTTCCCGCGACAGCGACGAAGGACGCTCATCATCATGACGGTTCTTGCGGTACTCTGCGCGCTCGCGACAGCAACATGGATCGGCTACTACGTCGGCCGGCGCGCGGGCTCGAAGCCGTCAACCTGGAAGAAGCGAACGAGTCGGATGGCGCTGGGCAGGCGTGCGATCAGCCTGCTCGTGTTGATGACCGCACGCCGCATCGGCAGAGCTTCCAGGCCGAGCGTGCTCCCCGACGCAGCAGGCATCTGTGGGCTGAGAACTATTGCGCCACTGCAGCTCCTGCGAGGTGGCGTTGCACGGATGCGGTCCTCTTGAGGCGCGCATGCTTGGGGCGAAGTGGCCTGTGCGCGCTATTGCGAGAGTCGATTTGCTAATGGCACGACCCGCCGGGACAAGACGACACCGAGGTGCAGAAGAACACCGCGACGTCGGGACCAACTGTGCCGACGCGGCTTGCGGCGCAACGCACTCAACGGCCGCGACTGGAGAGGACGAGAACTGGTATGTCAACAGCACTGCAAGGCAAGGTCACGCTGGTGACCGGTGCATCGTCGGGTCTGGGCGCTGAAACGGCCCAGCTGCTTTCCCGACAGGGCGCAACGGTTTTCGGCTTAGGCCGGGATACCGGACGCCTGGCCGAGGTATTCGCTGACGTGGAAAGTGGTTCATACGCATCGGTGGACATTGCTTCGGCGCAGGCCTGCAGAGACGCGGTCGAGCAGTGCGTCGGAGAGTTCGGCGGACTAGACGTCCTGGTCAACATCGCGGGTAGGCACCAGATGCGCCGAACCGAGTCGATGACCGACGACGACTGGACACAAGATCTTGCAGTCAACCTGAACGGACCGTTCTACCTGTGCAGGGCTGCACTGCCCCATCTGCTGGAACGAGGTGGCAACATCATCAACGTCAGCTCCATTGCCGGCGTCGAAGGCCAGGCTTACTCGGCCGGCTACTGCGCTGCCAAGCATGGGCTAATTGGGCTTACCCGTGCTTTGGCGGTGGAGTACACCGCGGATCGCCTGCGTGTCAACGCAGTATGTCCGGGCGGCATGTTTACACCGCAACTCGAACAATTCAGCGCTCCAGAAAACGCGAACTATGACCTGATCATGCGCACGGCCTCGCCGCGCGGCATGATGCAGGCCCTCGATGTTGCGAATGTGATCGCGTTCCTTGCCAGCGATGCCGCGGCCGCCATCCATGGGGCCGTCTATCGGGTCGACAACGGCAAGGGTGCCGGCTAGTAAGCCGGCCGAACCGTTACGTTTGGCTTCCCCGGCGCGAACCGATAGCAACCAGTAGCGCCTCGGATCGGCGCTTACTTACCGGTGCACTCGTGGTGCTTGCACTCCGGCCGGCAGCAGGCCCGGCGCTGCCGATCAGCGCCGTGCGTAAGTCTGAACCCAAACTTGCGCACCACCTCGCGGGCCACTCGCCGGCTGGTCGCGCGGCCAGGGTAACCTGTTGTGGGCGAAATCCGTGCGTCACGCTACGGCGTCAAGTCGACCGGTGCCGCAACATGCACAGTGGACTGTTCCCGGGCGATGCCCTCATGGCCGAAGGGTGATGACCGTCATGGACGCTGAACTGGAACGCTGGCTGGCCTCCGGAGAGTATTTCGACTACCTCGGCTTCGACATCTTCTACCGGGTAGAGGGCAGCGGACCTCCGTTGCTGCTGATCCACGGTTATCCGTTCAATTCCTATGACTGGGCACCGATCTGGCCGGCACTGTCGCAACGGTTCACCGTCATCGCACCGGACATGATCGGCATGGGATTCTCGGAGAAACCCGTGGCCTACGAATACTCGGTGGGGGACCACGCCGACATGCACGAGGCGCTGCTGGCGCACCTGAACATCCGCAACGCGCACATTCTGGCCCACGACATAGGTGATTCCGTGGGACAGGAACTGTTGGCCCGTCACGAATTCGGTCAGCAAACCTACGGCGCGCTGCGGATCGACTCGATAGCCTGGCTCAACGGAGGTATGTTCATCGAGACCTATACGCCCAGGGCGGCGCAGAAGCTGATGTCTCGTACACCATTGGGCGACATCTTCAGTCATGTCCAGGGCGGTCCCGTGTCCCGTCGGCTGCTGGAACCGACGCTGCGCGAGATGTTCGGCCCGAATACGAAGCCGACCCGGCACATGATGGACGTGTTCAACCAGATCTTGGACTACAACGATGGCCGCCGGGTGATGCACAAGGTCGGCCGATTCATCAACGATCGCTACACGCACCGAAACCGGTGGGTGCGTGCCATGCGGCAGACCGCCGTTCCAATGCGATTGATCGACGGGCCGGTCGACCCCAACTCCGGTGCCCACATGGCGCGCCGCTACGCCGAGGTGATACCCGACCCCGATGTGGTGATGCTCGCCGACGACATCGGGCATTGGCCGCAACTCGAGGCGCCCGACGCGGTATTGACGCACTTCCTCGCCCACATCGACCGCATCACCGCCGGCTGAGCCCTGCGCGCAACTATCACGTCGTTCGGGTGGGAACCAGGGTGAGATGCGCCGAAAGGACGGCCTTCATTACCGCCTGGTGACGCGGTTCGAAAAGATCGCGGCGCGTGGCAGCAGCCGCGAGTCATGCTGCGGATCGCAGTGCCAACCTTATGCGCTCGCAAGGCACAATCACGGCTTCCGCAGGGTGAACTGGTTGAGGTCGATGTAGCCCTTACGGAAGAGATCCGCGCAGCCGGTGAGGTACTTCATGTACCGCTCGTAGACCTCTTCGGACTGAATCTCGATGGCCTCGCTTTTGTGTGCCTTTAGGGCCGCGGCCCACATGTCTAGGGTCTTTGCGTAATGCCGTTGCAGCGATTGGCGACGCTTCAGCCTGAAGCCGGCCTTCGCCGAGTGGTCCTTCACCATCTGGATGGTCGGCAGGGCGCCGCCGGGGAAGATTTCGGTCTGCATGAAGTCGCCGAACTCGACGATCTTCATCGTTAGCGGCAGGCCGGACTCGATGATTTCCTTCTCCGAGAGTTTCGTGATCGTGTGCAGCAGGAACGTGCCGCCGTCGGGCAACAGTTCATAAGCCCTCTTGAAGAAAGCGTCGTAGCGGTCGTAGCCGACATGCTCGAGCGGGCCGATCGCCACGATCCGGTCCACCGGCTCGTGAAACCCCTCCCAGCCCTCGAGCAGCACCCGCTTAGAACGCGGGCTATCCGACTCCGCGAGTAGCTGCTCGACGTAGGCAACCTGGTTCTTGGACAGCGTCAAGCCGATGACGTTGACGTCGCATTTCTCGAGGGCTCGCAACATGGCGGAGCCCCAGCCGCAGCCGATGTCGAGCAGTGTCATGCCTGGCTGCAGCCCCAGCTTGCTGAGCGAGAGGTCGATCTTGGCGATCTGCGCCTCTTCCAGGGTCATGTCCTCGCCCAGGAAGTAGGCGCAAGTGTAAGTTTGGGTGGGGTCGAGGAACAGGCGGAAGAAGTCGTCAGATAGGTCGTAGTGCGCCTGCACATCCGCGAAATGCGGCGTCAGCCCGTCAGCCATGTTCGTGTTGCCTTTCCCTGGACCCCGCCGGCGTGTTGTGCCAGGCAGGCCGTCGGGTGGTCCAGTCGCTATGCGGCTTGAGGTTGGTGGGTCGTGGTCTACTGTAGGGCGAATTCGGTTGGGGTGAGTTCGCTGTGGGCGGAGTGGGGTCTGTTGGCGTTGTCGTCGCAGCGCCACTCTTCGATGATCACGCGGGCTTCGAGTAGATCCGCAACAGAGTCGCACAACGACTGGACCACTACGACGGGCTCGCCTCAGCGGCGCTGGGTACCTCTATCGCGAATTGTTCGGCATCAACCACGGCAACGCGCGTCTCGTGCACGTCACGGGCACTACGAAAATCTGGGACTGGACAAGACTCGCGACTACGGTGTCGACAACGTCGCCCCTGGTTCCGGTAGGCCGTTCATCCCCGCGCTTCAGAAGTGAGCCTGCCACGCCCTCGGAGCGCCGGTGAGTCAGTCCCGCTGGTTGGCGGGGTGTCGTCGCTTCCGGTCTTGCAGCTGCTCGGTGAAGTAGTGGCTTTTGCCCCGGCCTGTGGTCTTGGCCGCGTACATAGCGGTATCGGCGTCGCGCAGGATCTGCGAGGCGGCGCGCGGGTCGTTGTTTTCGATCACAACGATTCCGATGCTGGCCCTGATGCGGAGTGTCACGCCCTCGATGACGACCGGTTCCGACAGGCTCGCGTGGAGTCTCTCGGCGAGTGCGTCGAGGTCGGGGCGAGCGATCTGGCCGATGAGCAGGGCGACGAATTCGTCGCCACCAAACCGGGCGACCACGTCGTCGGCTCGGACGGCGCGGCAGAGACGTTGTGCAGCGCCCCGCAGCACGTCGTCGCCGGCGTCGTGGCCGAGCGAATCGTTGATGGTCTTGAGATTGTCCAGATCGATGAACAGGACCGCCGCCAAGACGTTGTGGTCGTCGGATTCGAGCGCTGCGGTGACCCGGGTGACAACGTGGGCGCGGTTGGGCAGCCCGGTTAGCGAGTCGTGTGTGGCCTCGTAGGCGAGCCGTTCGCTGGCGGTGCGTTGCGCGGTGATGTCGGTGAGTGAGATGAGCACCGCTGAATACTGGGGATCGTCCGGGTTGAGCAGGCGATAGCCTGCGCACAGCCATACCCGTTGTCCGTCGGAGCGATCGGCGCTGAAGACGTAATCACTGATCGGGGTTCCGGTCTGCCGGATCTGGGTGAGCGGATGCCGGTCAGCAGCGATGAGGTGGCCGTTGGTGTCGTAGATGGGAAAGTCGAACGCTCTGCTGGCCGGCCGGTTTTTGACAATCTCGGGCGCTGTGCCAAATATTCGGTCGGCCGCCGGGTTCGAGGATTCGACACGGCCGTCGCTGCCGACGACCGCGACCCCGTAGTCGAGTGCGGTCACCACGGTTTGGAAGTGCTGTTCGGCGCGGCGCAGGGCGGTCCGGTCGGTGCAGACCAGGACATAGCCGTTGTCCGTTGCGGTGGCGGAGACCCGCACGTCCAGAGCTGCTCCGTCCGCGGCGTGGTGGGTGCCGTGAACGATTCCGCCGTGCACGATGATCGCGGCGGGGTCCAAGGGGGCGCCGACCGCCTCGCTGGCCGGGAGTGTCAGTGCTCGTGCGGCGGGCCGGCGGTAGATGGCTTCAGCGGCCGGGTTCCAATTGGTGACGATCCCGGCGAACGTGGTGGCGATGATCGCGTCACTGACCTGGTTTACCAACGCCGCCTGGCGGTGCACCGCCGCCTCGGCGGCCCTTTGGGCAGACAGATCGCGGAAGATCACCTGATAGGCGGGTCTGCCCTCCCAGACCGTCAGCACCGACACTGCCTCAACCTCGAGGGTGGTGCCATCTAAACGCAGCATCACCGCCTCCGAGGGGGGAGAAGTGTCCCCCTCGTGCCGCAGGGAAGCGATTCGCGCCAGCATCTCGGGAACCGAGTCCGGATGGACGAATTCCGTGATCAGGTGTCCGACCAGCTCAGCGCTGGACTGTGCGCCGATCCAGCGGACCCCGGCGTGGTTGATGTAGACGACGCGGCCGCCCTCATGCACGGCGATGGCGTCGGGGCTGTGGTCCACCAACCGCCGGTACCGCTCCTCGACGACATCTGCCTGCATCTGTCGACCATTGCAGGCTGGATGCACAACGCCGCCATCGACCTCGCCGTTGCTGCAGTGATCGTTCGCCGCGTCCAACCAGATCCTCCCGGTTGCTGTCGAGCCCATTACAGCAAGAGATTGGACCACACCGGCAGAAATAGCGAGACGTAAATGAATTAATTCGGGCATGGCGTGACCAACGGTTCGGGCGTGACGCATGGTGATCATTTGGATCGAAGACGCAGGAAGTGTGCCACGCCGACTGTGCTGTGGTGTCGGTTCTGCGTCGGTGGCCGGAGTTAGCGTCCGGCCGTGACTGCACATCTAGTCGGCAACGCCGACCGTCGCAGGAGCGACGCGGTCGCGCCAGTGACACACGGTCCGACCGAACTCCCAGGAATCCACCTCTGAACTGTGCACGACGCCACCACCGCTGTCCTGGCCCTGGCAGTCCTACGAAAACCGGACTGCTGCCTAAGCATTTGAGTCTGGCCGAGACTAGGTGCACGACGACAGTTGCCGGTCAGCCTGACCGGCCGAGTCGAACCCGTGAGAAGAAGGAGCGAAGAGCCATGAACACGATTGCGTCCGGCACAGTGTTGATCACTGGGCCGACCGGCGGGCTGGGACGAGCGGCAACACTGGCGATGGCCGAGCGCGCTGCGCCCGAACGCCCCGACCTGCTGCTGGTCGGCAGGCCCGGTCAAGCACTGACCGAGGTGGCCGAGGACGCTCGGGCAGCAGGAGCCACCGTGCACGAGATCGGTTGCGACCTTGCCCGACTGGCAGACGTGCGCGTCGCGGGCCAGAAAGCGAAAGACCTTCTCGCAGCGGGCGCCGTCCGCCCACTACGCGGATTGGTGGCCAACGCCGGCGTCATGGTCGCCGACACCCACAACGCCTCCGCGGACGGCTACGAGCTGACATTCGCCGTCAACTATCTCGCGCACGCACAGCTCATCGGCGACCTCCTCGGTTCTTTCGTCGCTCCTGCCCGCATCGTGCTGCTGGGGTCCAACACCTACTACCAGAACATCTTTCGCCGGATGTTGAGGGTCCCGCCAGCGGACTGGCGCGACCCGATCGATTTGTCCCGGCCCACCGCAGCGGACGAGTCAGCGTCTTTCCAGCGGACCGGGATCGCCTACTCCAACGCCAAACTCGCGATCCTCTACTACGCCCACGAACTGCAGCGCCGAGCCCCGGCGGGAATCAACGTGGCGGTGTTCGAGCCGGGATTCATGCCGGGCACCGGCCTGGGGAAAGGTCACAGCCCCGCTGCGCTACGAATCGGGCGCGCCATCGAGGCAATCCCGGGCGTCTCGTCGCCGACTCGATCCGGTCCGGCGCTCGCGTCGATGATCCTCGACGACCGCTGGGCGCACCTGCGAGACGGCGCTTTCGTCGTCAAGGACACCGAACGCGACGTGAAGCCGTTCGCCAGGGATCCGACTCGTGAGGGACGGCTGTGGGACACCACAGCAAAACTCCTCACCATCGCTACATAGGCCTGCGTCGTGGGTCGGGAAGCAGCTGATCGGGGCGAACCATTAGGCCGATACTCCGCCATCGCGGCGCGGAGGCGATCGATGCGCAGCGTGGCCTACGTATGGCATTCAAGCGCTAGGTATCCATGCCCTCACCCGGACTGGCAGTGTTTTCGTGAGCGCTACTGCCGCGCTGAATCGTTCGGCCTTGTGTCAATTCTGCCTCATTGGCACTCGGGTCGGCGGCGTGATCCGCCTCGCGAGGTCCATCGGCTCGGCGCAGCATCGCCCCGAATCCGAGCCAGATGGCCAGCGCTCCTAGCGATAACGCGCCCAGTAGCGCGAACGCGGCGCGGAAGCCGAATTGTTGGGCGATGAACCCACCCAGGGCCGGGCTTAGGGAGGCGCCGACACCGTGGGCGGTCATCACCGCTCCTTGGCCGATGTTGATGTGGCCGGTGCCGTCGAGCAGTCGGGCTACCAGTCCGGGGACCGCGACCGACAGCATGCCTGCGCCGACGCCGTCGAGGATCTGCACCGGCACGACCCGGGCCGTGGGCGGCGTCGGCGCAGCCCGCTGGCGTAGGTCTGCCCGAATTTGACGCACCAGCGGCGGATCGTTTCGTAGCTGACCGCGACACCGCGTTCGAGCATGAGCTCCTCGACCTCACCGAAGCTAAGCGGCAACCGAAGTTACACCCACACGCAGGGGCTAATGATCTCGACCGGGTAGCGGTGGCCCTTGGAGGACGGCATCGCAGTGCTCTCACGGATTCTCCCAGTTGCCGCGAGCTCGACAATGTGACAGTGCCGTTTAGAAGCAGGGCGGCCAGCAAACCGCCCTTTTATAGCCCCAACGCGCTGGTCAGGCCCCTTATCGGTTGTCGTAATTTATGCCTTGGAACAGCACGGCACAGTCACAGATGACACATAAAACTGGAAACCAAACACGGCTCGCTGAGCACGTCACGGGATAATCACCGCATAAGCGGCTATCCAGCTTTTTTCATAGGACTTTTTCTCAGCTTTCGCTATTCTTCATCTTTGTGCCGCTTTGGACCCGCAAACTGACGGCGCCGTCAACGCCAAGAAGAATGGAAGCGCACCAAATGCCCTCACCTCGCTGGCTGGCCAGACTTACCATCCCCGTGGTGGCTGGCGCTGCCCTGTTTACCAGCGCTGCGATTGCGACTGCCGATCCCACGAGTGACGCATATCTCGCTCAACTGCGCGCCGCCGGCTTCACTTGGCCGCCGGACCACGACGACGCCCTCATCGGGATGGCGCAATTCATCTGCGACGATCTCGGGTGGGGTTTTACGCCGGACCGGCTTGCCCAGGACATCCACGCTGAGTTGGACTCGAGAGGCGTTACGTTCGGACAGGTCACATCCATGGTGAGCCTTGCACATTCGACCTATTGCCCTGGGCAGCCGTGCGTGGCGGCCCACTGCTGAGCGGTCCAGGGTGACCGATCGCATGCGACGTACCGGGCTTTGCGTAGCAGTTCCTTAGGGCGAGGGCGATAGTTCTCAGCGTCGGGCAACAGTTCGTAGCGCAAAACGCGATTTTGCGACATGGCATGTCCAGCACCCGCCAGCCCAGTTTGGCGACTTCGGCGTGCAGTTCATCGCGAAGTTGGAGTGACTCACCACGCGGCTGGGTCGGCAACCGCGCCGTGAGATTCTCGATTCCCAGGTCCGCTGCGACAGCGCGCGAGGCGGGTGGGGCCATCGCCCTGGCGGACGCCCAGACAGCGTTATACGACGGGCGCGAGCAACTCCAAATCTTAAAGTGCGGAAGGCCCAGTCGCCGCGTTGCCAGCGCTGCATACGTGACGCAGAGCCCGGACATAGCCAGTTCATAGACACACTATCTATCGTCGAGTATGTACCAACCGGGCAAGTTTCCAGCCAAGAGTTGCAGATCAGAGAGGGGATCGCCATGATCCTGAACAAGATTGTTGGCGCGGGCGCAATCGCCGGCGCGCTCGGCTTTTCGGCCATCGGCCTAGCAGGGGTCGCGAACGCCGCTCCGACGCCACCGGCTGCTTCGGGCGTGGTCCACCAAGCACAATTGGCTGGCTGGCACGGCGGCGGAGGCGGCTGGCACGGCGGTGGCTGGCACGGTGGCCGCGGCTGGGGTGGCCCGGGCTGGGGTGGTGGCCCGGGATGGGGTGGTCCTGGCTGGGGTGGCCCGCCTCGGCCTTGCGTGCTTCTCCTCTGCATTTGAGTTTGTGTGTAGTAGGTCAACAGATATAGGTGCCAATCGGTGCAGCCGGCCGGCGCAACGAGGCGAGAATGCCGCTGCAACTGATTAAAGATGGTCGCCTTGCCGCCGAATGGATTGGCAAGGCGACCATTTTCGGCCCCAGATCAGGTGCGGTGCCGGCGATTTCGCGGCCGAGCTGATAGCCGGACGCCGGCGCTGACGCAACCAGCGGCGCCGCCGGTAGCGCTGCATCCACGCTTCGCGCCGCACGGCTTCGGTGCCAAGGTCGAGGCAACGCGCTGCCAGCGACTTGATCGCCA
>Ga0209693_10000219_pt1 | contig 22457 bp, 16 predicted proteins | sample HubBroMetageWRM3_FD_188345 | JGI IMG/M metagenome (GOLD analysis project Ga0209693, IMG submission 188345) | Warmed soil microbial communities from the Hubbard Brook experimental Forest, New Hampshire - Hubbard Brook CCASE Soil Metagenome WRM 3... | ecosystem: Environmental > Terrestrial > Soil... | reverse complement strand
GCTCAGGGCTCGGGGTTCGGCGGCGCGACCGGGCTGCTGCGGCTGTTCCACAGCGAGTTCGGCGGGCAGATCAGCTGGCTGCTGCCCGCGGCGCTGATCTGCCTGGCCGGCCTGGCGTGGGTGTCGCGGCGGGCGGTGCGCACCGACCGGATCCGGGCCGCGGCGCTGCTGTGGGGCGGCTGGGTGATCGTCACCGGGCTGGTGTTCAGCTACATGAGCGGCATCATCCACCCGTACTACATGGTCGCGCTGGCGCCCGGCATCGGCGCGCTGGTCGGCATCGGCGCGCTGACGCTCTGGGAGAAGCGGCTGAGCTGGGCCGGACGTTCGGTGGCGGCCGCGACGGTGCTGGTCACGGCGGTGTGGTCGTACATCCTGCTGGACCGGACACCGGACTGGCTGCCGTGGCTGCGCTGGGTGGTGCTGGTCGCGGGCGTGCTTTCGGCGGTCGCGTTGCTGGCGGGTCCGTGGCTGGTCCGGGCGCCCTCGTTCCGGCGGCTGGTGCTGCTGCCGGTGGGACTGGCCATGGTAGCCGGGCTGGCCGGGCCGACCGCTTACGCGCTGGACACGGTCAACACCGCGCACACCGGCGCGATCCCGAGCGCGGGGCCGGCCACGGTCGGGTTCGGTGGCGGGCCTGGCGGGGGCGGCGGGTTCGCGGGCGCGCGGCCGGGCGGGACGCGGCCCGGCGGGACGCAGCCCGGCGGGACCGCGGGCAACGGGTTCCCGGGCGGGCAGTTCGGCGGGCCCGGTGGATCGAGCGGGACACACGCGGGCGGGACCGGTCGCGGTGTGGGTGGTGCAGGTACGACCGGCGGGGCGGGTGGAACCCGGGGCCCGGGCGGTGGGCTGGGCGGGAACACCCAGGTCAGCAGCGCTCTGGCGAAGGTGCTCGAGCAGGACGCGTCGTCCTATAAGTGGGTGGCCGCGACCGAGGGCTCCGAGGAAGCGGCGCCGCTCCAGCTGGCGACCGGGGACGCGGTGATGGCCATTGGCGGGTTCAACGGGACCGACCCATGGCCCACGCTGGCCGTGTTCAAGGAGCTGGTGGCCAAGCACGAGGTGCACTACTACGTGGGCCAGGGCAGCCAGAGCTTCGGCGGCGGCCACGGATCCTCGGCCATCGCGTCCTGGGTGGCGGCCCACTTCACGAAGGAGACCGTCGGCGGCCAGACCGTCTACGACCTCACCAAGCCGCTTAGCGGCACGTCATGAGGTGATAGGCCTGCTTGGCGTCGAGGATGCGCATGACCGCCGCGTTCACGGTGGCGCGGAACGACGCGTCACCGGCGGCGCGGGCCAGGATGGCCTGGTCCATGGCGATGGCCGCGGGCAGGCTCTGGGAGGTGATCAGGTCACCTCCGGCGGCGAGGAAGTCGATGCCGCGGTTGGCCGGCGACAGGCCGGCCACCGCGGCCGCCGCACCCAGGTCATCGGAGATGACCACGCCCTTGAAGCGCAGTTGCTTGCGCAGCAGCCCGCCGATGACCCGCGAGGAGAACGCGGCCAGGTGGTGCGGGTCGATGCGGGTGTAGGTGGCCAGGGCGACCATGACGAACGGCACCCCGGCCTTGACGGCCGTCCGGAACGACTGCAGGTACGGGCTGCTCGGGCCGGTGGTGGTGTCGACCACCCCGGAGGTGTAGTCGGTGTTGCCGACAACCTGGCCCAGACCCGGGAAGTGCTTGGCGGTGGTGGCGACGCCGGCCTGTTTCATCCCGCGGATGAACGCGCTGCCATGGCTCCCCGTGGTCTTCGGGGTGTGGCCGAACTCCCGTTGCAGCGCGCCGATCGGCGCGTTCTGGCTCGCGGTCGCGGCCGGCACGACGTCCATCACCGGGGCCAGGTCGAGGTTGACGCCCGCCGACCGCAGCTCGCGGCCCCAGGCCGCGGCCTGCCGCTGCAGCTCGGCGGCGGACAGCTGCCCCTGGGTCAGCGCGGGCGGGATCACGGTGAAGCCGGGCCCCTGGAGTTCCTGGACCTGGCCGCCCTCCTGGTTGGCCGCGATGAAGAACCGGACCCCGGCGGTGGCCGCGGACGACGCCAGCGCCTGGATGGCCTGGCTGGCCTGCCGGTCGGCGGCCACGCCCGCGGTGCTGGTGCCCTGCCACAACAGGGATCCGAAGTGGTAGGTCCGGACCGCCTGGGCCACGTCGGCGGCCGGCGCTCCGGCGATACCGACCAGGAATAGCTGGCCGACTCGCTGGGCCCGGGTCATCCGGGAGAAGACCTGAGCGGGGCAGGAGGCCTGCGCCGAGGCGGCCGGCGCGGACGTTCCTGGCGTCCGGGCGGGGTCGGATCCCGCGGTCGCGGCGCTGGTCGCGGGGTGCGAAGGCGGGCTGCCCGAGCCCATGCCGCACCCGGAGCAGGCCAGGCTCAGCAGGGTGCCGCCCGCGAGCAGGACCCGCGCCGACTTGCGCCGCGTCCCGCCGCTGTTGTTCCGATCCCGCACCCGATCCGTTCTAGCCGACCTCCGGACATCAGACCGTGCGATTGAGGATTTCTGCCGATTCACCGATGGCGGGCGATGGGAGCAGTAGCGAGCCCGATCCTGGGTAGTGGCGATGCTCGTGACGCCTCGCCAGCATCCCGCCGTAGATGACGCTGCAGCACCCGGCCAGCCAGCGATGGGCCACAAGCAGAAGGCGGCGGTGGGCCTGCTGGCCCGGAGCTACGCCGCCGTGGTGGTCAGCCTGCGGCTCCTGATCATCGCCGGGTGGGCCGCCGCGGTCGCGGCCGCCATCGTGTTCTTGCCGCCGCTGAACGCCACCACCGGCGGGCTGTCCGAGCTGATCCCGCCGGGATCGCCGGCGGCGCACGCGGAGGCCGACGCCAGCAAGATGTTCGGCTTCCCGCTCGATGCCGCCGTGGCCATCGTGCAGCGGGACCCGCATGGCCTCCCGACGGCGACGCAGGTCCGGGCGGTCCGCCAGGCGCTGGCCGCCGACCGGCAGGCCACCAGCTCGCCGGGTCAGCTCTCCCAGGCCGCCGCGGCGGCAGGGGTAGCGGAGGCGCTGGCCCAGGCCGATCACCTGAGTACCGCCGGCCTGACCGGGCCGCTCAGCCCAGGGCCGCCCGGCGGCATCGCGGGCCTGGCCGGAGCGTTCGCACTGCCGAACACCGCGGGCCTGCTGGTGGGCACGGCGGAGCACTCCACCACGATCATCACGTTCCTGTACTTCCAGCCCGGCGCGTCGTTCAGCCAGCAGACCGCGGGTGCGAACGAATACGCGCGCTGGTACCTGGGCCACCCGGCCGACCACGTGGTCGGCGTGACCGGTCCGATCCCGGCCGAGTACGCGCAGAGCCAGATCATCCAGGACCACCTACTCTGGGTCGAGCTGTTCACCGTGCTCGCCATCGCGCTGATCCTGGGCCTGCGGTTCAGGTCGGTCGGCGCGCCGCTGACCGCGCTGGCCTGCGCGGGCACCGCCTACGTGCTCGCGGTCCGGGTCGTGGCCTGGACGGCGCAGCGGATGGGGATCTCGCTGCCGCCCGACCTGGATCCGGTGCTGGTCGTGCTGCTGCTCGGGGTGACCACCGACTACGCGGTGTTCTTCCTGGACGGGATGCGCACCCGGCTGGGCGAGGGCCTGCCGAGGGTGCATGCGGCCCGGCTGGCCACCGCCGAGTTCTCGCCGATCATCGCGACCGCGGGCCTGATCGTGGCGGCCGCCACCGCGTCGCTGGCCGTGGCCAGGACGGATTTGCTGCGGGCGTTCGGGCCGGCGCTGGCGCTGACCGTGCTGACCGCGATGGTGGTATCGATGACGCTGCAGCCGGCCCTCATGGCGGTGTTCGGCGGGTTGCTGTTCCGCCGGGTCGCGCTCCGGCGACGGCGGCAAGGTAGCCGGGACCCGCGAGCACGGGTACGGTTCACCGCCGCGCGGTTCGCCGCGACCCGGCCCATCGCGCTGCTGATCGCCGCGGCCTGCACCGTCGCGCTGCTCGGCGCCGCGTGGGCGGCGCGGGACCTGCGCCTCGGGTCGCCGCTGATCCGCGAGCTCCCGGCCTCAGCGACCGCGGTGCGGGCGAGCACGGCCGCCGCTGACGGTTTCGCGCCCGGCATCTTGTCCCCCACCGAGATCCTGGTCATCGGGCCCGGGGTCGCCGGGCAGTCCGCGGCGCTGGCCCGGCTGCAGGACGAGCTGGCCCGGCAGCCGGGCGTGGCCGAGCTGGCCGGCCCGGTCAACTTCCCCGGTCAGCCTGGCGTATCCGGCGCGGCGGCCTCGCTGAATCCGATGCTGGCCAGCTCGGGCGGTGCGGCCCGGTTCGTGGTGGTCGAGAAGACCGACCCGCTCGACGCGACCGCGATCAGCCGCGTCCGGGCACTGCAGGACCGCTTGACCGCGCTCGGCCGCGCGGCCGGGCTGTCCGGCGTGCGGTTCGAGGTAGCGGGCCAGACCGCGCTGATCAGCGATTCGATCAGCTCGGTGTTCGGCGACCTGGGCCGCGTCGCGCTCGCGATCGTGGTGGTGACCCTGATCTTGCTCATGCTGTTCCTGCGCTCGCTGCTCGCGCCCTTGTACCTGCTGGCCGCGAGCGTCCTGGCCGTATTCGCCACGCTGGGGCTGGCCCTGCTGATCTGCCGGGCCGTGCTCGGCTCGGCCAGCATGGTGTACTTCGTGCCCTTCGCGGCGGGCGTGCTGCTGGTCTCGCTCGGCTCGGACTACAACGTGTTCGTGGTCGGGCGCATCTGGGAGGAGGCCCGGCGGCGGCCGGTACCGGAGGCGGTCGCCGTCGCCGCGCCCGGAGCCTCGCGGGCCATCACCACCGCCGGGGTGGCGCTGGCCGCGAGCTTCGCGATGCTGGCCGTGATCCCGCTGGAGCAGTTCCGGCAGCTCGCGATCACGATGGCGGTCGGGATCATCCTGGACGCGATCGCGGTCCGCTCCCTGCTGGTGCCGGCCCTGGTGGCACTGTTCGGCCGGCTGGGCATGTGGCCAGGTAACCGCCGGCGGCTAGCTCCGCGTGATGCGGCTAGCTCCGGGTGATGCTGGCCAGCCAGGCCTGCACGGTCGTGGCCGGGAAGAGGCCGGGATTGACCGCGAACGTATCGGCCTGGATGGTAAGGATCGTCCACCCGTCGTCGAACGCGGCCCGCAACTCATCCTCGCTGACCCGCCGCGGACCGAGCGTCCCGGGCTGACGGTCGCTGAAGCACATCAGGTGCAGGTGACCGCCGGGGCGTAGCACCGCGGCCAGGCTGGCCACGTACCGGGCCCGCTTGTCGTCGTCGAAGACGTGGAACAGCCCGCTGTCGATGACGGTGTCGAAGCTCAGGCCCAGATCCCCCAAGCTCAGCGCGTCGGCGACCTCGAATCGGGCCTTGATCCCGCGGGCGGCCGCCTTACCGCGGGCCTGCTCGAGGGCCAGCGGAGAGACATCGACGCCTAGGGCATCGGCGCCGGACGAGGCGGCCAGCAGGGTCTGCTCTCCGGTGCCGCAGCCGGCGTCCAGGACCTGGCCGGTCAGCAGGCCTTGCTCGGCCAGCCGTACGAAGGCCGGCTGAGGCCGACCCAGATCCCATGGCGGCGGCGTGCTCCCGGCGTACGAGGCATCCCAGGTCGGTGTGGTCACTGAACCAGTATCGCGGATCCGGCTGATATACCGGGGACATGGCTGCCGATGGACTCTCCGGACCGATGCGGTCGGCCGCACTCGCGCTGCTGGCCGCGCTGGACGACGAACAGCGAGCGCTGGCGGCTCAGCCCTTCGAGGACGACGCGGCGCGACGGTGGCTGGAGTACCGGCCGCGGCACCGGCCCGGCGCCTGTATCGCCCACCTGCGCGAGACCCCGCGCAAGGCCGCCCACCGGCTGCTGGCCACCGGGCTCAGCGAGCACGCCTATGCGCAGGCGATGAGCATCATCGCCCTGGAGGAGGTGCTGGACCGGCGGGAACAGTGGCGGCGGGGCCGGCACAGCAACGACTACTGGGTGAGCGTGTTCGGCGACCCCGCGGGGGCCGCGCCGTGGTCGTGGCGCTTCGAGGGGCACCACCTGTCGGTGACCATGACCGTGGCGGGCGACCGCGTCTCCCCCGCCCCGGTCTTCTTCGGCGCCAACCCGGCGTGCGTGAGCTACGCGGGGCGGCCGGTGTCCCGGCCGCTGGCCCCGGAAGAGGACCTGGCCCAGGTGCTCCTCGACGCCATGGCGCCGGCCGAACGGGACCTGGCCGTGGTCTCCAGGCAGGCGCCGGGGGACATCCGCACCGGCACCAGTCCCCGGGCCCGGGAAGGCATCGAGCCGCTCGGCGTGGCCGCCGACCAGCTCGGGTCCGGCGCCCGGGCGGTGCTCGGCGAGCTGGTTACGCTCTACCTCGACCGGCTGCCCGCCGAGCTCGCGGCGCGGGAAGGCGTCCGGCTCACGGGCGGCGAACTGCACTTCGCCTGGGAGGGACCGATGCGGTCCAGCGCTCGCCACTACTACCGGGTACAAGGCGATGACCTGCTTATCGAGTACGACACCACCAGCGACGGCAACCACGCGCACACCGTGCTGCGGCGCCCGCGCAGCGACTTCGGCGACGACGTGCTGGCTGAGCACTACCGCCAGGCGCACTCGTGATCGGTCCCGGGGGCACGAGCCACGGCCCGTTCGGCTAAAGAATAGGAGGACCGAAGTGCGGCGGGAGCTTCCGGCCCGGACCTCACCTCGCGTCGGCGCGACCGGCACAATGACGGCATGGCAACACACGTAGCACTACTGCGCGGGATCAACGTCGGCGGCAAGAACAAGGTGCCCATGGCTGAGCTGCGCGACGTGGTGACCTCGCTCGGCCATGCCGGGGTGACGACCTATATCCAGAGCGGCAACGTGCTGTTCACCACCTCCGAGGACGACACGGCCAAGCTGGCGGCGGCCCTCGAGGCGGCGATCGCCGAAGCGTTCGGCGTGCGGTCCCCGGTCGTGGTCCTGTCGCGGGAGGATCTGGCCCGGGTCCTGGACACCAACCCCCATCCGGAGGAGCCGAACCCCAAACTCGTGCACGTGGTGTTCCTGAACGCCGAGCCGCCGCCCGACGTGCTGGACCGGATCAAGGCCGCGCAGAGCGCGACCGCGGCCAAGGGCAGCGCGGACACCGTCACGGCGATCGGCCCGGCCCTGTTCCTGCACACGCCGGACGGTTTTGGCACCAGTGAACTGGCCCAGGTGGTGCTCCGCATCCTCGGCGCGCCGGCTAAGACCGGCATCACGGCCACGGCCAGGAACTGGTCCACGTCCACCAAGCTGCTGGCCCTGTGCGAGGAGAAGTGACGGCCGGGAAAAGCCGGGCGGTCCTGGTCACCGGGGCGTCCCGCGGCATCGGCCGGGCGGTGGCACAGGCGTTCGCCCGCCAGGGCGACCGGGTGGCGGTGCATCACCGCGATTCGGCCGCGCTGGCCCTCCAGGTGCTGGCCGGCCTGCCCGGTGAGGGGCACACGGTCGTCCGCGCGGACCTGGCCGATGCCGGCGCGGTCCGGCAGATGGTGGACCAGGCCGCCGCCGACCTGGGCGGGCTGGACGTCCTGGTCAACAACGCCGGGATCTACGTGTGGCACCCGATCACCGAGGTGTCCTACGAGCAGTGGCAGGACGTGTGGCACCAGACCATGGCCGTCAACCTCACCGGGGCCGCCAACGCGACCTGGTGCGCGGTCCAGCATATGAAGGACGCCGGCGGCCGGATCATCAACGTGACCTCACGCGGCGCGTTCCGCGGTGAGCCCCGCCATCCGGCCTACGGGGCCAGCAAGGCGGGGCTGAACGCGTTCGGGCAATCCATGGCTCGCGCGCTCGCGCCGTTCGGCATCTCGGTCGCCACGGTCGCGCCCGGGTACGTCGAAACCGAGATGGCCGCGGCTGACCTGAACTCGGGACGGGGCGAACAGATCCGCGCGCAGAGCCCGTTCAACCGGGTCGCGGCGCCCGAGGAAATCGCGGCCGCCGTCGTCTACCTCGCCTCTGACCAGGCTGAATGGGCCAGCGGCGCCATCTTGGACCTCAATGGGGCCTCCTACCTGCGCTCCTAGCCTGTTGGTCAGCCACGTGTTCGAGCTCTTCACCAGGTAGGCGGCTCAGGTCAGCGGCCGCGCGCCGTCGCCGGGTCCAGCGGTGGGCAGTGCGGTCATGACCTGACTCCAGGCCAGTTCGGTGCCCGCGGCCAGGCAGCCGTCGGTGACCGCGTCGGTGCCGAGGGCGCTGACCCTGATTGCGGGCATCACGGGGGCGATCCGGTCGAGTTCGGTGGTCACCGACTCGGCGAAGGCCGGGGCCCGGCCGATCCCGCCGCCGAGCACGATCAGGTCGGGGTCAACGACGGTGATGACCGAGCATATGGTCTTGGCCACCAGCCGCGCCTCTTCGGCTACGACCGCCTGGGCCCGGCCGTCGCCGGCCGCCGCGGCCTCGAAGACGCGCCGCGCGGACACCGGCCCGCGCATGCCCCCGCGACGGGCGGCCCGGACGATCCCGGACGCCGACGCGGCCGACTCGAGGGTGCCGCGCTTGCGCGCCTCGTGCTCGTCGGCGCCCGCGCCGCCGGACAGCGGCATGAACGCGATCTCCCCGGCCACCCCGTGGGCCCCGCGTATCAGCTGGCCGCCCAGCATGAGGCCCATGCCGATGCCGGTGCCGATGTGCACGAAGGCAAAGTTGTCGACCTCCCGGCCGTGGCCGAGCGCCCGCTCGGCCAGGGCTGCGGCGTCCACATCGTTCTCCATCACCAGCGATGGCCCGAACGCCTCGCGCAGCCCGGCCAGCGCCGCCGGGCGGTCCCAGCCGCGCAGCCCGCCGGTGAGCTTCATGGCGTTCCGGCGCGGGTCGTAGACGCCGGGACTGCCGATCACGGTCTGGGTGACGGCCGACCGGGTCACGTCCGCGTTCGTGCACAGCAGGTCGGCCAGGTCGACCAGCTCGGCCACCCGGGCCCGGACGCTGGTGGCGTGGGCCCGCAGGGAGGCCCTGGTCCTGATCTCGCCGGTGAGGTCGGCGATCGCGCCCCGGACGTACTCGTGCCCAATATCTAGCCCGAGCACCAGCCCGGCGTCGGGCCGGATCTCGTAGAGCCGGGCGGAACGACCGGGCACGCCGGTCCGCTGCCCGGCGATGCGGACCAGGCCGGCCCGCTCGACGTTGTCGAGGGCCAGGGACACGGTGGGCTTGGACAGGCCGGAAACGCGGGCCAGCTCGGCCCGCGAGCACGGGCCACGCTGGCGGATGTGCTCCAGCAGCAGCTGCTCGTTCATGGCCCTGATCAGCGAGGGACGCGCCGCGAACAGGCCCGCACCGGGACCGTCGGACGGTCTGCGGGCCGGAAGAGCCGACACCGGACGCCCGGCGGCTGTGTCCGCGCGCGCATCGTCCGACAGGGCTGTCACTGCGGCCTCCCTTACCATCGCGCTGGCCATCCGGCCTCGGCCGCAACCTCCGCCGCCTGGAAACGGCAGCAGCGCAAGCCCGGAACAAAGGACCTCGGGTGCCCCAAGTTACGGACTCGGATGCCCGGAAGTTAAGACCCTGCGTCAGTTCATCCGGAGTCTTGTCCCGGACAGATAGTTAGGATACTGTCCTAACAAAATTCGCGGAAGAGGCAACTCCTTATTAGCCAATCCCGGTATTGGCGGCGGACGCTCCCCAGCCGCGATCCGCTCAACGGACGTACTTCACGGACTGCTCAACGGACGAAACGGCAGTAAGGACGAACGGCATGAGACGCCTCACCATATACGGGGTCATCATCGCGGCCGGCCTGCTCGCGGTCGGCTGTAGCGCCGGTGCCAGCTCCAGTTCCGGCTCCAGTAGCGCCAAGACATCGACGAACAGCACGCTGACCATCTCGAACGAAAACGGCGCGCTTTGGACCTGCGGCTTCAGCCCGCTCAACACGTCCGACACCCTGCTGTCGGTCGGCTTCATCTACGAGCCGCTGGTCTACGTGAACCCGCTGCAGAGCGGCAAGACCACACCCATGCTCGCTACCTCCTGGAGCTGGGGGGCGGGCAACAAGACGCTGACCTTCACGATCCGCCAAGGGGTTAAGTGGAGCGATGGCACGCCGATGACCGCGGCGGACGTCGCCTACACCTTCAACCTGATCAAGAAGTACCCGGCCCTCGATCTGACCGGGGTCTGGTCGGTGCTGTCCAGCGTCACCGCCACGGGCAACACGGTCACGATGACGTTCAGCACGGCCGGCGCCGTACCGTACTTCTACTACATCGCGGACCAGACGCCGATCGTGCCCGAGCACATCTGGTCCACGATGGCCAACCCGGTGACCAACCCCGTCAGCAGCCCGGTCGGCACGGGCCCGTACCTGATGAGCAAGTGCAGCCCGCAGAACATCACCTACACCGCCAACCCGCACTACTGGCAGCCAGGCGAGCCTAAGGTCACCAAGATCCAGTATCCGGCCTACACGAGCAACAACACGGCCAACGACGACCTGGCCAACGGGAGCGCGCAGTGGGGCGCCCAGTACATCCCGAGCATCCAGACCTTCTACACCTCCAAGAGCCCGAACTTCCACTACTGGTTCCCGCCCACGGTGAACGTCTCGCTGCTGCCCAACCTGACCAACCCGCTGCTCAGCAACGTCAAGGTCCGCGAGGCCATGTCGTACGCGATCGACCGGAACCAGGTCTCCACCATCGGCGAGTCCGGCTACGAGCCGCCTGCGAACCAGACCGGCATCGTCACGCCGACGTTCTCCACCACCCTGAATAACGCGGCCCTGGCCAGCTGGGGCAACGGCTACGACCCGGCCAAGGCGAAGGCGCTGCTGGCCTCGGCCGGCTTCCACGCGGGCGCCGGCGGCATTATGACCAACGCGGCCGGGCAGACGCTGTCGTTCACCGTCCTCAACATCGGCGACTACTCCGACTGGGTCGCGTCGATGCAGGTGATCCAGCAGGATCTCAAGGCGGTCGGCATCCAGATCACGCCGGACAACCTGTCCAACACCGACTTCGACGCCGACCTGTTCTACGGCAAGTACCAGCTGGCCTACTACGACCAGCAGACGTTCGGCCCGAGCGCGTACTACGAGCTGAACAACTGGCTGAACTCCGCGAACACGGCCCCGGTCGGCAAGACGGCGGCCAGCAACTACGAGCGCTACAGCAACCCGGCCACCGACAAGCTGCTCAACGAGTACGCGACCACCACCAGCACGTCGATGCAGCAGAGCATCATGAACCAGATCCAGCAGGTCATGGTGACCCAGGTGCCGTTCATCCCGGTCACGGAGGCGGTGGACTGGTACCAGTACGACACCGGGTCCTTCACCGGCTGGCCGACGCCTGGCAATCCGTATGCCCAGCCATCCGCCTACGCCTTCCCGGACAACGAGCAGGTGCTCCTGCATCTGGCCCCGAAGTAAGCTAACCGCCGCGTGCCAGGGCTCCCCCCAGGAGGTTTAACGGGTCCCTGGCACGCGGCCCCGGAAGACCCCACCCCCCACCTCCCCATCCCGCTTCACTGGAGCAGACCGGCTTGAGATACGTCCTGCGCCGCCTCGGATTCTTCGTCCTCACGCTATGGGTAGCGCTCACCCTGAACTTCCTGCTACCGCGGCTGATGCCGGGAAACCCCGCGCTGGCCATGATGTCAAAGTTCCACGGCGAGCTCGGCCCCAACGCGCTGCACGCCCTGGAGATCCTGTTCGGGGTCAATTCGCACGAAAGCTTGCTCCAGCAGTACTTCAGCTACCTGCACCAGATACTGACCGGCAACTTCGGTACCTCGCTGAGCGAGTACCCGGCGTCGGTCTCATCCGTCATCGGCAGCGCGATCTGGTGGACGATCGGCCTGGTCGGCGTCACCACGTTCCTCGCTTTCATCCTCGGCACCGGCCTCGGCATCGTCTCCGCCTGGCGCCGCGGCGGGAAGCTGGACAGCATCGTGCCGCCGGTGTTCGTGATCACCTCCGCCATCCCGTACTTCTGGGTGGCCATGGTCCTGGTCCTGGTGTTCGGCATCACCCTGCACTGGTTTCCCACCGAGGGCGGCTACTACGTCACCACGGACACCCCCGGTCTCAACCTGACCTTCTTCCAGGACGTGCTCAACCACGCCTTCCTGCCCGCGATGGCCCTGCTGATCACCACGATCGGCACCTGGATCCTGACCATGCGGAACACGATGATCACCACACTGGCCGAGGACTACGTGCGGATGGCCCGGGCCAAGGGCCTGCCGGGCCACCGCATCATGCTCGACTACGCAGCGCGCAACGCCATCCTGCCCAACCTGACCGGCTTCGCGATGTCCCTCGGCTTCGTGGTCAGCGGCGCGATCCTGATCGAGTACGTATTCAACTATCCCGGAGTGGGGTACATGCTGCTGCAGGCCGTGTCCGGCGAAGACTACCCGCTGATGCAGGCCCTGTTCCTGCTGATCACCGTCGCGGTGCTGGTCGCGATCCTGGCCGCCGACCTCCTGACCGCGCTGTTCGACCCGCGGACGAGGACGGCGCGTTAGCCATGGCCATGCCAGTTGCCGGGGTTCCCACCGAGACCCCCGCCGGGCAGCTGCCGGCCGGCCGTACGCTAGCCCGCGTCGGCCGCGCCGTCCGGTCCAGCCGCAAGGCGACCGTGGGCACTGTCCTGATGGTTATCTTCATCCTGATCGCGCTGTTCCCCGGCGTCATCGCCCACGACAGCCCGACGGTCGATGCTTATGCGCCGCGCCTGCCCGTTTCGACCGCTCACCTGCTCGGCACCAACGCGTACGGGCAGGACCTGTTCTCGCAGGTGGTCTGGGGGACCAGGAACGTGCTGATCATCGCGTTCGCGGTCGGGATAGCCGCGACCGGGATCGCGGTGCTGATCGGCGTGGCCGCTGCCTACCTCGGCGGGTGGTGGGACAACGTGCTCAACGTGCTGACCGACGTGCTCCTGGTCATCCCGCTGCTGCCGCTGCTGATCATCATCGCCGCCTACGCGCACGGCGCGAGCACAGGCGTGATGATCACGGCGATCACCGTCACCAGCTGGTCCTACACCGCGCGCCAGCTCCGGTCGCAGGCGCTCACGTTGCGCAGCAGGGACTTCCTGGAAGCGGCGCGGGTCCGCGGCGAGCGGCGGCTGTACGTCATCGTCATGGAAGTCATCCCCACCATGACCTCGCTGATCGTGGCGGCCTTCCTGACCAACGCCCTGTACGCGGTGCTGCTCTCGTCCAGCCTGCAGTTCATCGGCCTGGGCGACCCGAACACGGTGAGCTGGGGCACCACGCTGTACTGGGCGCAGAACAACGCCGCGCTGCAGACCGGTGAGCCGCTGTGGGCGATCGCGCCGGGCGCCTGCATCGCCGTGCTCGGCGCTGCCTTCGCCCTGCTCAACTACGCCTTTGACGAGATCGGGAACCCGGCCCTGCGGCCGGTGCGGAAGGTACGCCAGAAGAAAGGTGCGCAGTAGCGTGTCCGAGGTACCGGTGCTTGAGGTCAGCGGCCTGTCCGTCGACTATGTCCTGGACCACGGAAGCGTCCGGGCGGTGGACGACGTGTCCTTCACGCTCGAGCGGGGTGAGTTCCTCGGCATCGTCGGCGAATCGGGCTGCGGGAAGTCGACGCTGCTATTCGCCGTGGCCCAGCTGCTCGCTCCGCCCGCCGTGGTGGCCGACGGGAGCGTCAAGTTCGAAGGCACCAACCTGGTCGGCCTGACCGACGGGCAGCTGTCCGCGATCCGCTGGCGGGACATGTCGGTCGTCATGCAGAGCGCGATGAACGCGCTGAACCCGGTCAAGTCGATCGGGGCGCAGTTCAAGGACGCGATGCGGGCGCACGGCAAGCCGTCCAAGCAGGAGATCGCGGCCAGGTCCGCCGAGGTCCTCCGCATGGTCGGCATCGACCCGGTGCATCTGAAGAGCTACCCGCACCAGCTGTCAGGTGGCATGCGGCAGCGCTCGATGATCGCGATGGCGATGCTGTTCACCCCGGACCTGGTGATCATGGACGAGCCCACCTCCGCGCTGGACGTGGTGGCCCAGCGCTCGCTGATGGTGCAGATCAAGGAGCTCCAGCTGAGCTATGGCTTCGCGGTCATCTTCGTCACCCACGACATGTCCCTGATCAGCCACTTCTCCGACCGGCTGATGGTCATGTACGCCGGCCAGGTGGACGAGCTCGGCGCCACCAGGGCCGTCTTCGACAACCCGCTGCACCCGTATACCCAGGGCCTGCTCGAGGCCTTCCCGTCCATCCACGGGCCGCGGGTCCCGCTGAAGGGAATCCCCGGCAACCCGCCGGACATGGCCCGTCTGCCGACCGGCTGCCGGTTCCACACGCGATGTCCGCTGGCGGTGGAACGGTGCTCGCAGGTCGCGCCGGACCTGTATCAGATAGACGACGCGCTCGTGCGCTGCCTGCGCCGCCAGGACGGGAGCCTCAGCAGTCCCCAACAGGGAAGCCTTAGCAGATGACCGAATTGCTCAGGACCGAGCATCTGACCCGGCACTTCAAGATCGGCGGCATGCTGTCCCGCCGGATGCTGCATGCCGTGGACGACGTGAACTTCACCATCGGCGAGCGGGAGATCGTGGCGCTGGCCGGCGAGAGCGGCAGCGGCAAGTCCACCATCGCCCGCGTACTGGCCCGGATCTACAAGCCGACCGCCGGGGAGATCTACTTCCAGGGCAAGCCGGTCTCGCGGATCCGCTCGCGCCCCGAGGCGCTGCGCTACAGCAGTCTGGTGCCGATGGTGTTCCAGGATCCGTTCGCCTCGATGAACCCGGTGCTCCGGGTGCAGCACGGCGTGCTGCGGAGCCTCAAGCTGCACCGTCCCGAGCTTTCCGGCCAGCAGCGCACGGAGGAGGCGGCCCGGGTGTTCGAGGCGGTCGGGCTGGGCGCCGACATGCTGGAGCGCTTCCCCTACGAGCTGAGCGGCGGGCAGCGGCAGCGGGTCGGGTTCGCTCAGGCGCTGGCCATGCGGCCGAAGCTGATCCTGGCCGACGAGCCGGTCTCGATGCTGGACGTGTCGATCAGGATCGGACTGCTGAACCTGATGGCCGAACTGCGGGACAAGACGGGCGTGTCCGTCCTGTACATCACCCACGACATCGCCAGCGCGAGGTACGTCGCCGACCGGCTGATCGTCATGTACGCCGGGCAGATCGCCGAGACCGGGCCGGTCGACGACGTGCTGGCCAACCCCCGCCACCCCTACACCCAGCTGCTGCTCTCCGCGGTGCCCGATCCCCGGGCGCCGATGTCGACGGCCGGGGAGGCCGACCGCGGCGAGCCGCCCAAGGTCATCGACCCGACTCCCGGCTGCCGGTTCCGCTACCGGTGCCCGCTGGCCATCGACACCTGTGCGCAGGTCACGCCGGTGCTCGCCGAGCTGCTGCCGGGACACGACGCGGCCTGCCACGTGGCCCAGTCGGCACGCGGCGGAGCCGAACAAGTGAAGGCGTTCACATGAAGCTTGCGGTGATCGGCGGCGGATCCACCTACACGCCGGAGCTCGCGGACGGTATCGGACGGCTGCTGCCTTCGGTCAGCGAGCTGGTACTGGTGGATCCCGATGCTGACCGGCTCGCTGCCGTGGGGCCCGTCTCGGCCCGGATCATGGCCGCGCACGGGCATCCGGCCCGGGTCCGCTGGACCGGCAGCCTGGACGACGGCGCCGACGGCGCGGACGCGATCTTGTTCCAGCTGCGGATCGGCGGTCAGGCCGCGCGGCAGCGCGACGAGACCTGGCCGCTGGACTGCGGCTGCGTCGGTCAGGAGACCACCGGGGCGGGCGGCCTGGCCAAAGCACTCCGCACCGTACCCATTGTCTTGGATTTGGCCGAACGGGCCAGTCGGCGGGCTTCGCCCTCAGCCTTCATCATCGACTTCACCAACCCCGTGGGGATCGTCACCCGGGCGCTGCTGTCCGCGGGTTACCGGGCCGTCGGCCTGTGCAACGTGGCGATCGGGTTCCAGCGTCACTTCGCTGCCCTGCTGGGTGTGCCTCCGGAACAGGTCCAGCTCGGCCACGTCGGCCTGAACCACCTGACCTGGGAACGCTCAGTGCTGGTGGACGACAAGGACGTGCTGCCCGACCTGCTCGCCAGCCAGGCGGATGAGATCGCACCGCATACCGGGCTGCCCCCCGGCTTCATTCGCAGGCTCGGCATGGTGCCGTCGTACTACCTACGCTACTACTACGCCCACGACACGGTGGTGGCCGCCCAGCGCGGGGCGGTGACCCGCGCGGAGGAAGTGGCCCGGCTGGAGACCGAACTGCTCGCGCTGTACGCCGACCCCTTGGTCACCACCAAGCCGGCCCAGCTGACCCAGCGCGGCGGCGCGTGGTATTCCGAGGCAGCGGTAGACCTGCTCCTTTCACTGACTGACAACCGGCGCGACGTCCAAGTGGTCAATACGGCCAACGGCTTGACGCTGCCCTTCCTGCCCGCCGACGCGGTCATCGAAGTACCCGCCGTAATTTCCGAGGGTGGTGCCGTTCCGGTCCGCGTCGATCCGGTCGAGCCACTGCTGCGCGGGCTGATCGCGCACGTGTACGCGTACGAGGAACTCGCGCTTGACGCGGCGATCCGCGGCGGGCGCGACCGGGTGTACGACGCGCTGCTCGCGCACCCCCTGGTCGGCCAGGCCGAGACGGCGCAGTGCCTGACCGACCGCCTGATCGCTGAGAACGCGCCCTACTTGCCGTGGGCATGAGGAGACCTCCGATGAGACGCACCTGGCAGGCGATCCTGGCGGCAACCGGCATCACGCTGGCTGCCGTTGTTCCTGCTGCCGCTTCAGCTTCCGCTGCTCCGGCCGCTTCCGCGGGAGCGGCGCCAGAGGTCCGCGTCAACCAGGTCGGGTATCCGTCTGATGGGCCGAAGGCTGCCTACGTGATGCTGGCCGGGCCGGTTCGTTCGGTGAGCTTCGAGGTCACCACCCCGTACGGCGTGTCCTACCGGGGGACGTCAACCGACGACGTCGGGTCGTGGAACTCGGCGTACCGGGCCGTGTACCAGCTCAACTTCTCGGGCCTTCGTGTGCCCGGCATCTACCAGGTCAAGGTCACCGCTCCCGCCGCGGCGGCCTCCCCCGCGTTCGCAGTGGGCACCGGCACCCAGCTGTACCGCCAGCTGGTGGACAACGCCGTGCGGTACTTCACCTCCGAGCGGGACGGCCCGGACGTCGTTCCGTCTGTCCTTGGCCGCCAGCCCGCCAACCTGACCGACGAGACCGCCTCGGTCTACGCGGACCCGTCCTACGACAGCAACGACAACCTGCTCGGCACGCTGAAGAAGATCGGCGGGCCGGTGAACGTGGCGGGCGGCTGGTTCGACGCCGGCGGCGGGTACGAGAAGTTTGCCTACACGGCCAGCTACGCCGACGCGCTCATGCTGATCGCGGCCCGCGACTTCCCGGGCTCCTACCCGGCCCTGCAGCCCGAAGGCGAGTTCGGCCTGCAGTGGATCACCAAGCTGTGGAATCCCGTGCTCAAGGTGCTGTACGCGCAGGTCGGGATCGGCAACGGCAACGCCAGCAACACCATCCAGGGCGACTACAACTTCTGGTTCCTGCCCCAGGACGAGGACCGGATGAACGTTAGTCCCGGCGGTAACCCGGGCCCGACCGCCTACTTCGTCAAGTACCGGCCGGTGTTCGAGGCGGCCCCGCCCGGCAAGCCGGTCAGCCCCAACCTGGCCGGCCGGTTCGCCGCCGACTTCGCGCTTGGCGCACAGCTATCCGCTGGCAGCGACCCGGCGCAGGCCCAGGACCTGCTCGGCCTGGCCCGGAGCGTGTACGCGATGGCCAAGACTACCGACGTCGGGCAGCTCGTAACCGCGTTCCCGCACGACTACTACCCGGGCACCCAGTGGAAGAGCGACATGCTGTGGGGCGCGGCCGAGATCGTCCTGGCCGACGAGGCGACCGGCGCCCCGGCCGCGCAGCTGAGCGCGGACCTGGCCACCGCGGCCCGCTGGGCTCGGGCGTACATCGCCCAGGGCCACCCGGCCGACGGGGACACGTTCAACCTCTACGACGACGGCGCGGTGGCCGAGGCCGAACTGCTGCAGGCCATGCAAGCCGCGCCCGCGGGGATCGAACCGGCGATCGCCCCGGCTGCCCTCCTGGACGACATGGCCGCCCAGCTGCGGACCGGTGAGGACTGGGCTAAGACCGACCCGTTCGCGCTCGGCACTCAGCTCGGCGCGTCGGACGCTTCGCCACACGCGTTCGGCCTGTTCATCACCGACGCCCTGTACCAGAAGTACGGCGGCTCGAACGCATTCGAGTCCTTCGCGCAGCAGCAGCTGAACTTCGCGCTGGGCGCGAACGCCTGGGGCAGTTCGTTCGTGGTCGGCGCGGGCACGGTGTTCCCGCATTGCATGCAGAGCGAGATCGCCAACCTGGCCGGTTCACTGACCGGCGCCGGCGACATCCAGCTGGGCGCGACCACCGACGGCCCGAGCAGCATCGGCAACTTCACCGGCCTGGGCACGGTCCCGGGGATGCGGGCGTGCAGCGCGGGCCAGTTCGCGCCGTTCAACAACGCGACCGCCGGTTACGAGGACAACGTCGTCTCCTGGCCCTCAGTGGAACCCGCCGACGACTACACCGCCGCGTCGCTGTTCGCGTTCGCCCTGGGCGGGGCCGGCCTTGGCTGAATCCTTTTCCGGCAATCCGCTGCTGCCGCGGTCGAGGCCACGGGAACTCAAGCCTGCCGTGCTCGCCATCGACGGCGGGAACAGCAAGACCGACGTGGCCCTGGTGGCTGGCGACGGCACGCTACTCGCCTCCGCCCGCGGGCCCGGCATCAACGCCCATGACGTCGGCGTCGACCAGACCGTGCTGATCCTCGACGCGGTGGTCAAGCAGGCCGCGGCCCAGCTGACCGGGCGTTACCGGACCGACGCGACGGGCTGGATCGCGATGCACACCGTGGCCTGCCTGGCCAACGCCGACCTGCCAGAAGAAGAGGCCGAACACGCCGCGGCGGTCCAGGCCCAGGGCTGGAGTCCGACCGCGACCGTGGTCAACGACACCTTCGCGATCCTGCGGTCGGGCCTGGCGGACCGCGCTGAGCCTGCATGGGGCGTGGCCGTGGTGTGCGGCGCGGGCATCAATGCCGTCGGCGTGGCTCCGGACGGGCGGGTGACCAGGTATCTCGCCCTGGGCACGATCTCCGGCGACTGGGGCGGCGGCTACGGCCTCGGCCTGGAGGTCCTCTGGCACGCGATCCGGGCCGAAGACGGCCGGGGTTCGGCCACGGCGCTGACCGGCTACCTGACCAGCCACTTCGGCGTGGATCGGGTGGAGGAGATCACGCTCGGCATCCACAAAGGGAAGATCGAGCACGACGAGCTGATCGGCCTCGCGCCCCTGCTGCTGCAGGCCGCGGACGAGGGGGACCCGGTCGCGCGGGCCGTGGTGAGCCGCCTGGCCGACGAGATCTCGGTGATGGCCATCACCGCGATGCGGCGCCTCGACCTCACCGGCCAGGCCACCCCGGTCATCCTCGGCGGCGGCGTCATCACCGCGCGCAACCCGCAGCTCATGGACGGCATCACCAGGCAGCTGGCCGCGGCCGCCCCCCGCGCGCAGGTCCGGGTGATCGACGTGCCGCCGGTGGTCGGCGCCGCGCTGCTCGGCCTGGACCACGTGCACGCCCCGTCCGCGGCCGAATCCCGCTTGCGCGCCGCTTACGACGGCTCGCCGTCCTGATCCGCGGTTCCGGCACGCGCGGGTTAGCCCGCTGCCTCGGGCTGATCAGCCCGGCCAGTAGGAGCAGCGGACGCCGGTGTGCACGGTCTGCCGCAGATGATCGCCGAGGATCGGGTCTGCCTCGGTGACCCGGGCCAGGGCCCGGCGGATGGCCTTGCCCACGGCGACACGAGCGCGCTCGCCCTGATCGGGGAAGGACCGGACGCGGCCCCCGAACCCCGCCGCACCAGCCAGCTGAGCGACCAGCCAGTCTCGCTCGGCGCGGGCTTCGGTGTCCCCGGGCTCCCGCTCGTCCCCGGGCTCGCGCTGATCAAGCTCGGCGTCCAGGCGCTTCAGGCGGTTCCGGTATTCGGTTATAGCCGCCTGATCCAGCACGGGATAGGCCGAGCCGCCCTCGCCGGCGGCACCGAGCGCGGACAGTCCGGCGGCCAGTTCGGCGGCCAGGATCTCCTGGCGCGGGTTGGCGAGCAGCACCGCCAGGTGGGTCATCCCGATGCTGTCCTCCATCACGACGCTCCGGTCTCGCCAGGCCAGACGCCACTTCCGGCCGACCCGGTGGCATTCCGCGGCCAGGCCAGCTGGCCCGCGGGCATCCTGGTCGGGGACGGGCAAGGCCAGCGCGGCCGCCTCGCTCGCGGCCGTCGCCAGCTCGCCCCTTGCGGCCTCGGCGTCTCCCGGTTGACCGCGGCGCTGGTACGCCTGCGCCAGGCGCCTCCGGGAGGCCACGACCGCGGGCCAGTGAGCTAGAGCGAGGTTGTGCTGAACGGCGGCTCGCAGATGATCGATGGCCTGGTCCAGGTGCCCAGACGTCAGGGACGCGACGCCGAGGGCCTGCTGAACCGACCCAAAGCAGGTAATGCCGAGACTGCCGACCATCGGCAGGCCGGCGTACGGGCGGAGTAGCTCGTAGGCTCGGGCGGACACGTCGGCGTCGCCGAGCAGGGCCGCGGTCTCCACGATGCCGTTCATCGTGCCGAGCCAGCTGCTGGATCGCGGCAGGCCGAGGAGATCGCTGCCGCACAGGACGCCCAGCGAACTGGCGGCCGTCCGCAGGTCCCCGCCCTGGGCCGCGGCGACCGCCAAGGCGGCTACCGCGGAGTTGTCCACCGCGCTGAGGTCCGGGGAGTGTTCCCGGTTGCGCAGGGCCGGGAGCAGTTCCGCGAGCCGGCCCTGATACCAGCGAATCGTCACCAGCTGGGCGCCGGACCACCATTCATGGTCGATGTCCCCCGCGGCAGCGCCGCTCGCGGCGCAGGCGCGGGCCAGGGATTCCGCGTCGTCGAGACGGCCCGCGCGGATGGCCAGCATCACATCGATGGCGCTGACCACGAACGCGACGGCCAGATGGTTCTGCTGCTCGAGCTGATCGCGCAGCTCGCCTAGGTACCGTCCGGCGTGCGGGTCCCCAGCGGAATACGCGTCGACCGTCTGCCACAGCAGACCCATCAGCAGATCGCTGCGCCGTCTGGTGCGGAAGCTCACCTTGATCAGCTCCACGGCCAGTTCCCGGCGCCGCTGGACGTGCTCCGGGCCCAGCAGGCAGTGGTGGGCCAGGCTCAGCGCCTCGGCCAGGAGTTCGGGATCGGCCGCGGCCCGGGCGGCGTCAAGCTCGGCCAGGATCGCCTCGTGCCCGCCCCGGACATAATCGGCCTCCCCCGCCAGCCGGGTCCGGATGCGCAGCGCCAGCGAAGAATCCGGATCGAGCAGCGACAGGACGTACTCGAGCCGCGACTCCAGCAGCACCGCGTCGGTGACCGTGCGGCGCTCGGAGACCCACAGCCCAGCCAGGCCCAGCGCGGTCAGGGCCATGGCCTGCACATCCCCGGCCCGCTCGGCGAGCTGATAGGCCCGCTCGAAGCTCTGGCGGCTGGCCAGCAGGTCGCCATCGACCTCGCGGGCACGGATCCCGGCTGCAAGCGCGGCGCCGAGTCCGTCGGCCGGATCGGTGACGAGTTCCAGCCGACGAGCCGGCGTAGCCTGGCCCGCCTCACCCGTCATAGGCAAAATGTATTCGCCGGGCGTCCTTACCGTCGAGGCTTACGGCCCGACCGCCGGGTTCCTCTATATATTCACATCGTTGACCCTCACCGGGAAGGCGGATCGATGTCGGGCGAGACCAGTCCAGCGCAGGAACGGCGGGCCATAGATACCACGGTGGCCCACAGCGCCCGGGTCCATGACTACTGGCTCGGCGGCAAGGACAACTTCGCCGCCGACCGGGAGGCGGGCGACGCGGTCATGGAGGCCTACCCGGGGATCGTCATGTCGGTACGCGCCAACCGGGCGTTCCTGGCCCGCGCGGTGCGGTTCCTGGCCGCCGAGGCCGGGATCCGGCAGTTCCTGGACATCGGCACCGGTATCCCGGCCGCGAACAACACGCACGAGGTCGCGCAGTCCGCGGCGTCGAACTGCCGCGTGGTGTACGTCGACTACGACCCGGTCGTGCTCACCCACGCCCGCGCCCTGCTGACCAGTTCAACGCCCGGCGCCATCGACTACATCGACGCAGACCTGCGAGATCCGCAGACGATCCTGGGGCACGCCGCGCGCACCTTGGATTTCTCCCGTCCGGTGGCGGTCATGCTGATCGCGATCATGCACCTGATCGTGGACGAGGACGACCCGTACGGGCTCGTCGGCCACCTGCTGGATGCCGTACCGGGCGGGAGCTACCTGGCTCTGTCGCAGGTGGCCTCGGATATCCAGGCGGAGCAGATGGCTGAGGCGGCCAAGCGGTACAACCGGCTCGCGCGGGAAACCCAGCGCCACCGCGACCGGGCCGAGGTCGCGCGTTTCTTCGA
>Ga0209693_10000218_pt1 | contig 22623 bp, 25 predicted proteins | sample HubBroMetageWRM3_FD_188345 | JGI IMG/M metagenome (GOLD analysis project Ga0209693, IMG submission 188345) | Warmed soil microbial communities from the Hubbard Brook experimental Forest, New Hampshire - Hubbard Brook CCASE Soil Metagenome WRM 3... | ecosystem: Environmental > Terrestrial > Soil... | reverse complement strand
TCCTCCTCGGGCCGCTGTGCGGCCCGCATCGTCAGCGGGCTTGGTCTGATTGCCCGCTTCCTCCTCGGGCCGCTGTGCGGCCCGCATCGTCAGCGGGCTGTGACACGCTGTAGGAGTGAACCCCTCGACGACCCAGGCCCGCATCGTCGTCGACGAGTTGATCCGCGGCGGCGTCCGCGATGTGGTGTTATGCCCTGGCTCGCGGAATGCGCCGCTGGCCTTCGCGTTGCAGGACGCCGATCGTTGCGGACGGATCCGGCTGCATGTTCGCATCGACGAGCGCACCGCCGGCTATCTCGCTATCGGCCTGGCGATCGCCGCGGACGCGCCGGTCTGCGTCGCAATGACGTCGGGCACTGCCGTCGCCAACCTTGGTCCGGCAGTGGTCGAGGCCAACTACGCCCGGGTGCCGCTGATCGTGCTATCGGCCAACCGGCCCTATGAATTGCTCGGTACCGGGGCCAACCAGACCATGGAGCAGCTGGGCTACTTCGGCACCCAAGTTCGCGCCACCATCAGCCTGGGCCTGGCCGAGAACGCGCCCCAGCAACTGGGTTCGCTCAACGCAACCTGGCGATCGGCTACTTGCCGAGTATTGGCCGCCGCCACCGGTTCTCGCACCGCGAACGCCGGCCCCGTGCACTTTGACATTCCGCTACGCGAACCTCTGGTGCCGGATCCAGAACCGCAGGGCGCAGCGATCCCGCAAGGCCGGCCCGCCGACTTGCCGTGGACCTACACGCCGCCGGTCACATTCGACCAGCCACTGGATATCGACCTGTCGCCCGACACCGTCGTCATCGCAGGGCACGGCGCGGGCGTGCACCCCAACCTGGCGCAGTTGCCGACCGTCGCGGAGCCCACAGCGCCGTCGGGGGCCAACCCGCTGCACCCGCTGGCATTGCCGCTGTTGCGTCCGAAGCAGGTGATCATGCTCGGCCGCCCGACCCTGCACCGCCCGGTGTCGGCGCTGCTGGCCGACCCGAAGGTCCCGGTGTACGCCCTGACCACCGGGCCGCGCTGGCCGGACGTCTCGGGTAACTCACAGGCCACCGGCACCCGGGCGGTCACCACCGGAGCACCTGACCCGGCGTGGCTGCGCCGCTGTGCAGAGGTCAACCGGCATGCGCTGGCAGCGGTCCGGGGTCAACTCGCCGCGCACCCGCTGACCACCGGCCTGCATGTCGCCGCCGCCGTGGCGGACGCGCTGCGGGCAGGTGACCAACTGGTTCTCGGGGCGTCCAATCCGGTCCGCGATGTGGCGCTGGTCGGCCTCGACACCGAAGGCATCCGGGTGCGGTCCAACCGCGGGGTCGCCGGCATCGACGGCACCGTTTCCACCGCGATCGGGGCGGCTTTGGCATATGAGGGGCCCCACGAGCGCAGCGGCAGCTCGGGCAGCCCGGCGCGCACCATCGCGCTGATCGGTGACCTGACATTCGTCCACGACAGCTCCGGGCTGTTGATCGGCCCCACCGAACCGACGCCGCGGCAGCTGACGATCGTTGTGTCCAACGACAACGGCGGCGGCATCTTCGAACTGCTCGAGCAGGGCGACCCGAGGTTCTCCGACGTGTCATCAAGGATCTTCGGCACCCCGCACGACGTCGACGTGGGCGCATTGTGCCGCGCCTACCACGTGGAGAGCCGGCAGATCGAGGTCGACGAGCTGCACGCGGTCCTCGACGAACCCAGTGCCGGCATGCGGGTGCTGGAAGTCAAAGCCGACCGCTCCTCGCTGCGCCAGCTACACGCCGCCATCAAGGCGGCCCTATGAGGAACCGTTGATCTCGCCGAAATCGTTGCTGCGCATCCTGATTCACGGTCGCAGCGATGAACCGCCGAAAACCCGCGCGCGAAATCTTCTGCGGTGGACGCGGATCGCAGTGCTGATCGTGACCGGCTTGGTCACGCTGCAGTCGGTGCTGCTGGTGGCCGGTGCCTGGCGCGACGACCTGGCGATCGACCACAACATGGGGGTGGCGCAGGCAGAGGTGCTCAGTGCCGGACCGCGACGCTCCACCATCGAATTCGTCACACCTGACCGCGTCACCTACCGGCCCGAACTCGGCGTGCTGTATCCGTCCGAATTGGCCACCGGTATGAGGATTTACGTCGAATACAACAAGAACGATCCGAACTTGGTTCGGGTCCAACATCGCAACGCCGGGCTGGCGATCATCCCGGCGGGCTCCATCGCGGTGGTGGGTTGGCTGGCCGCGACGGCAGCGCTGGTGGGGCTGGCGTTTCTGGACAAGCGCCTGGACCGCCGCGCCGACTCGGAGAGCAGGCCAAGTCGATTAGCGTCAGAAACGACCTGAGCAGCAGATTTCGCACGACGTATGCCCGTAGGCAACCTTATCGACAGCCGGCACTGCCACTCTGATGTTGTGCGCGTTGCGATCGTCGCCGAGTCCTTCCTCCCTCAGGTCAATGGTGTCAGTAACTCTGTGGTCCGGATTCTCGAGCATTTGCGCCGAACCGGCCACGAAGCCCTCGTCATCGCACCTGACAATCCGCCGGGTGAACCTCGTGCGGAGCGAATTCATGACGGCATCCGGGTGCATCGGGTGCCGTCTCGCATGTTCCCGAAGGTGACCTCGTTGCCGCTCGGCGTGCCTACGCCCCGATTGGTGAGGGTGCTGCGCGGATTTGATCCCGACGTAGTGCATTTGGCTTCGCCGGCGCTGCTCGGTTACGGCGGGATGAAAGCCGCCCGTTATCTGGGGGTGCCGACGGTCGCGGTATACCAAACTGACGTACCGGGTTTCGCGGCGAGCTATGGCATTGGGGCGACGACACGCGCCGCGTGGGCATGGTTCCGCCACCTACATCGCCTCGCCGACCGCACCCTCGCGCCGTCCACCGCAACGATGGAGTCCCTTGTTGACCATCGCTTTCCCCGGGTGCATCACTGGGCTCGTGGGGTCGACGTAATTCGGTTCGCGCCGTCGGCGCGCGATGAGGGCCTCAGGCGTCAATGGTCGCCGGATGGTAAGCCGATCGTCGGGTTCGTGGGGCGACTCGCGCCGGAGAAGCATGCCGAGCGGCTAATCGCGTTGGCGGCCGCCGGCGCAGTACAGCTTGTCATCGTCGGCGACGGTGTCGACCGCCGCAAGCTTCAGGAAGCAATGCCTACAGCGGTTTTCACCGGCGCGCTGTACGGCGACGAGCTCTCCGCGGCATACGCCAGCATGGACGTCTTCGTCCATGCCGGTGAGCACGAGACGTTTTGCCAAGTTGTGCAAGAAGCCCTGGCGTCGGGGCTGCCAGTGATCGCCCCCGACGCCGGTGGACCACGCGACCTGGTAACGCCGTGGCGTACCGGGCTGCTGTTGCCCGTCAAGGAGTTCGAAGCCCGGCTGCCCGCGGCTGTCGCCCATCTAGTCGAAGAACGACACCGTTATGCGCCAGCTGCCCGGCGCAGCGTGCTCGGCCGCAGCTGGCCGGTCATCTGTGACGAGCTGCTCGGACACTACGAGGCCGTGCTGTCGCCATTGGCGCGAAAGCGCCTGTCGCTGCAGCGGTATGCACAAGGGGAGTGACGTTCGTGCCGCTACCCCTGCGCCAGCTGGGCCACCGACTGCCACTGCTCCCAATTGCGTAGCCGGCTTTCGTAGTCCGCCTTGGCGGTTGCGAGCGGCGATGTGCCGAAGAAGACCCGCAGTGGCGGTTCGTCGGCGTCTACCACCTTCAGCAGCGCGGCAGCCGATGCTCCGGGGTTGCCCGGGTTAGCCCACCGCCGACTGCGCTCGGCTTCGACTGCGGCATGCACCTCGTCATAGTCGGGCAGGCGCGCGGCGTGTTTCGCCGATGGGCCGGCCCAGTCGGTATCGAAGCCGCCCGGTTCGACCAACGTGACGTGCACCCCGAACGGCGCGACCTCCTGAGCCAGCGCCTGGGAGAAGCCCTCCAGCGCCCACTTGGATGCGTGGTAGATGCCGACGAGGGGGAACGCTGTGATGCCCCCGATCGAGGACACCTGGATGATGTGCCCGCTGCGCTGCGCGCGCAGGTAAGGCAACGCGGCCTGGGTGATCCACAGCGCGCCGAACACGTTGGTCTCGATCTGATCGCGTGCCTCTTGCTCGGACAGTTCTTCGACGAACCCGAACTGACCGTAACCGGCGTTGTTCACCACGATGTCCAGGCGCCCGAAATGGTCGTGCGCCTGCCTGACGGCGGCGAAGTCCGCGTCTCGATCGGTGACGTCCAACCGAATCGGCAGCAGTGCGTTGCCGTACTTGTCGACCAGATCGTCCAGCGATGCGGTGTTGCGTGCGGTGGCGGCCACTTTGTCGCCTCGTTGCAGCGCGGCAACTGCCCATTCACGGCCGAATCCGCGCGATGTACCTGTGATAAACCAAACTTTTTCGCTCACGCAGGGTTGCAACACATTTGTCGGCGCCGCATTCCCGGGATGGACGCCAAGGTACCGTCATCGTCGTGAGTCGAGCCGCCCTGGACAAGAACCCCCGGGACGTCGCGTCGATGTTCGATGGCGTCGCCCGCCGGTATGACGTGACCAACACCGTGCTGTCGCTGGGCCAGGACCGGTACTGGCGGCGAGCCACCCGGTCGGCGCTGCGGATAGGGGCTGGCGAAAAGGTGCTGGACCTGGCCGCGGGCACGGCGGTGTCCACGGTTGAGCTGCAGAAATCCGCGGCGTGGTGTGTGGCGACCGATTTTTCGGTGGGGATGCTCGCGGCGGGTGGGGCGCGCCGGGTGCCGAAAGTCGCCGGCGACGCGACCAGGCTGCCGTTTGGCGACGGTGTATTCGACGCGGTCACCATCAGTTTCGGGTTGCGTAACATCGTCGACCAGCAGGCGGCGTTGGGTGAGATGGCCCGCGTCACCCGGCCCGGCGGCCGATTGGTGGTGTGCGAATTCTCCACTCCCACCAACGCGCTGTTCGCTACCGCGTACAAGGAATATCTGATGCGGGCGCTGCCGCAGGTGGCGCGGGCGGTGTCCAGCAATCCCGAGGCTTACGTGTACCTCGCCGAGTCGATCAGAGCGTGGCCCGACCAGGCGACGCTGGCGCACCAGATTTCACAGGCCGGGTGGTCGGCGGTGCGGTGGCGCAACTTGACCGGCGGCATCGTGGCTTTGCACGCCGGCTACAAGCCCCTTGAACAAGCCGTGCGATGACGAATACTTAGGAAGTGCCGGCCCTTTGCAGGAAGCCGACTTGGTCTGGGCAGTAGTGGTCGACCGCGGCGCCGAGGAACTGCAGCGATTGCCCCTCGGTGGTGCCTCGCGGCAGGTTGCGCTGGACGAAGGTGGCCGACTTGTGCGCATCGGTGTCCACACCCCTGGTCATTCGCTCGCAGCTGATCTTGGCCAGCCAGGCGCTGTAGTCCTGCGGCTCATAGATGCCGTAGCCGTGGACAGTGCTGTTGAAAGAGGTGTCGTAGTCATCGGCCTGTGCCGGCGCGGCCATCGCGATAGCGGCGCCCGCCATGGTCGCGATTGCGGTCAGCCTCATTCCCTTCATTAGCCGGACTATACACCTCGCCTTGCCTCTGAGGCCTATGAGCCCAGGTGCGCAGACAACAGCCAGCCGCCTTGGCGTGCAGGCGGGGCCGGCTTGATCTCGTCGACTACCCACGGGCACCGCGGACTTGTCGAAAACGAGGGCGAAGTAGGAGGCGCCGGGTGCGGTCGCGTCTGCGCCTCCGCCGGCCAGGTCGATGGCGGTGGGTGACAGGTCCAGTGCGATGCGCTCGCCGGTGTCTGTCGGAAGCTGTTTCAGCTGAACGGTGCTCGGCGATCGATCAACCGAGACAGCCTTCCGCCGCCCCGCCATGCCCGTGCCACCCAGTCGGAGTCGTCGTCGGTGACCAGGTTGGCCATCACCCGCACCGCGATAGCCATCAGCGCTGTCGAGCGCATCGCGATTGGCCCGGTTGTGGGCAGAAAGCGCTGGAAGGTCAGCAACAACGCCAGCCTGCGCGCGACTGAGAATCCGCGGCCGTAGTGCTGCTGCAGCAGCGACGGCCAGACGTACGACAGGTCGTGCGAGTCGAGTAACTCAGCGGCCAGCCGGCCCGTTTCCAGTCCGTAATCGATGCCTTCACCGTTCAGCGGGTTGACGCAGGCCGCGGCGTCACCGATCAACACCCAATTCGGCCCCGCGACGCCCGAAACCGCGCCGCCCATCGGCAGCAACGCCGACGACACCGCCCGTGGCTGGCCGGTGAAGCCCCACTCCGCACGGCGCAGGTCGGTGTAATAGGAGATCAGCGGTCGCAACGCCAGATCCGCCGGCCGCTTCGACGTCGACAACGCCCCGACGCCGATGTTCACCTCGCCGTTGCCTAAGGGGAAGATCCAGCCATAACCGGGCAGCACCGCGCCGTCGGGGGAGCGTAGTTCTAGATGTGAGGTCAGCCAGGGGTCATCGCTGCGGGATGTGGTGAGATACCCGCGCGCGGCGACACCGTACACCGTCTCCTGATGCCATCGCCGGCCCAGTTTGCGGCCCAGTGAAGACCGGGCCCCGTCGGCAACGATCAGCCGGCGGCAGCCCACCTCGGTGCCGTCGGCCAGCGTCAGCGATACCACTCCGCTCGATGAGTCATGATGAACAGCAACGGCTTTAGTTCCCAGCAACATGCGCGCCCCGGAATCCTCGGCGACTTTGCGGATTCGGTCGTCCAACTCGAGGCGGGCCACCGCGCTGCCAGTCGACGGGAACGACGGGCCGGGCCAGTCCACCTCCAGTTCGCCGCCGAATCCGCTCATCCGCAGTCCACGGTGCCGGATGCGGGTATCCAGCCAGTCGCCCAGCCCCAGCCGTTCCAGCTCGGCGACCGCGCGCGGTGTCAGCCCATCGCCGCAGGCCTTGTCGCGCGGGAAGCCGGCCGAGTCGATGACGAGGACGTCGTGGCCGGCCCGCGCCGCCCAGGCGGCTGCCGCGGACCCCGCTGGTCCGGCGCCCACCACCACCACGTCGGCCTTGGAGGCTCTGGTCTCCACGCTCACCAGTATGTTGGTCGGGTGAATACTCCGGCGACGGTGGTGGCGGGCGTGGACTTCGGCGATGCCATGTTCGCCGCAACCCTGCGCGACGGTGTCGCGCGCATTGAGCAACTCATGGACACCGAGCTGCGCAGCGCCGACGAGGTGATGACCGACTCGTTGATGCACCTGTTCACGGCCGGTGGAAAACGGTTCCGCCCACTGTTCACCGTATTGTCAGCGCAGATCGGACCCAACCCGGACGCGTGGGAGGTGACAACCGCCGGTGCGGTCATCGAAATGGTGCACCTGGCGACGCTGTACCACGACGACGTGATGGACGAGGCGGAGGTCCGCCGCGGCACGCCGACCGCCAACATGCGGTGGAGCAACAATGTCGCCATCCTGGCCGGCGACTATCTGTTCGCGACGGCCTCAAAGCTGGTATCGCGGTTGGGGCCCGGGGCGGTGCGGATCATCGCTGAAACGTTCGCTCTGCTGGTGACCGGGCAGATGCGTGAAACTCGGGGCATCGGGCCAGGGGTGGATTCGATCGAGCACTATCTGAAAGTGGTCCATGAGAAGACGGCCTGTCTGATCAGCGCGGCCGGGCGGTTCGGTGCGATGTTCTCCGGTGCCGATGACGATCAGATCGAGCGGCTGAGCCGGGTCGGCGGCATCGTGGGCACTGCGTTTCAGATTTCCGACGACATCATCGACATCGACAGTGACCCCGACGAGTCGGGCAAGCTACCCGGGGCCGATGTGCGCGAAGGGGTGCACACCCTGCCGATGTTCTATGCGCTGCAAGAGACCGGGCCTGAGGGTGCGCGGCTGCGCGCGCTGCTGGCCGGGCCCGTGGACGACGACGACGAGGTCGTCGAGGCATTGACGCTGTTGCGGGCTTCACCGGGCATGGTCAAGGCCAAGGACTTCCTGGCGCAGTATGCGGCCGAAGCGCATCGCGAACTGGCCCTATTGCCCGACGTCGCCGGCCGGCACGCCCTTGAGGCGCTGGTCGATTACACCGTTAGCAGGCACGGCTAGCGCTAGTTCCCGCGTGTCCCGGGACGTCATGGAACCCGGAAGGTCATCCCGGGCGTTGAATGAGCTGTAGTGCGCAATAAACGAGTGCTCGTAGGAGGACACGGATGACCTGGCATCCCCATGCCAACAGGCTAAAGACCTTCTTCCTATTGGCCGGTATGTCCGCGATGATCGTGGCCGTTGGTGCGGTGTTCGGCAGAACTGCGCTGATTTTCGCCACGTTGTTCGCCGTCGGAATGAATGTCTACACCTACTACAACAGCGACAAACTGGCGTTGCGGGCAATGCACGCGCAGCCGGTATCCGAGGTGCAGGCGCCGGTGATGTATCGAATCGTGCGTGAGCTGGCCACCGGCGCGCACCAGCCGATGCCGCGGCTGTACATCAGCGACACCGCCGCTCCGAACGCGTTCGCCACCGGCCGCAACCCGCGCAACGCCGCGGTGTGTTGTACCACCGGCATCCTGGAGATCCTCAATGAGCGTGAGCTGCGCGCCGTGCTGGGCCACGAGCTATCGCACGTCTACAACCGCGACATCCTGATCTCCTGTGTGGCCGGCGCGCTGGCCGGGGTGATCACCGCCTTGGCGAATCTCGCCATGTTCGCCGGCATGTTCGGTGGCAACCGAGATGGCGAGAATCCCTTTGCGCTGCTGCTGGTTTCGTTCCTGGGGCCGGTCGCGGCGACGGTGGTGCGGCTGGCAGTGTCCCGATCCCGGGAGTATCAGGCTGACGAGTCAGGTGCCATGCTGACCGGCGACCCACTGGCTTTGGCGTCGGCGCTGCGCAAGATCTCCAGCGGCGTACAGGCGGCCCCGCTGCCGCCGGAGCCACGGCTGGCCAGCCAGGCGCACCTGATGATCGCCAACCCGTTCCGCGCCGGTGACCGAATCGGGTCCTTGTTTGCGACGCACCCGCCGATGGAGGACCGCATTCGCCGGCTGGAAGCGATGGCGCGGGGCACGGACGTCTAGGCAAACAATCCGCAGATATGCCGGGCACGGCACCACTGGGCAGAGATAGCGCCAGCTAGGCAGCGGCCTCGGGCCTTTCGGCTTCGACTGGGTCGACGGCGGGAAGGCGGGTGAAGTGGCCCGTTTCGACCACACCCTGGATCCGAACCGTGCCATCCGTGGCCTCGTACTGTCGCTGCCAGTCGGCAATCGCCTGGTGTGCAGCGTGATCCAGGTAGTTGACCGCAATGGTGACCGTTACCTTCTGGGCAGCCGGGACAGACGCCAGCACGCGGGTCAGCAGCGGCACCGCGAGGAAGGTGCACGCCGCCCCCTCGACGGCCACCCGCCAGTCGTCACCTACGCGCTTGGCCTCAACTCTGGGCCGGATCACCCGCCATCCGGTCAACGCGACGGCCAGGGCGAGCCCGATCATCACGCCGTGCAGCAGATTGAGGAACACGACGGTGACTGCGGTCACCACGTAGACGGCGAGATCCCCGTGCTTCATCGCGGTTTCGATATGGGCCGGCTTCAGCAGCTGAATTCCGATCACGATGAGCAGGCCGGCAAGTGCGGCGGTCGGGATCTCGTCAACCAACCCCGCGAATGGAATGGTGAACAGCAGGATCCAGACACCGTGCATGATCGCCGAGGCGCGGGATTTCGCGCCTGCGTCGACATTGGTTGAGCTGCGCACGATTACACCTGTGACCGGCAGCCCGCCGATGGTCCCCGACACGATGTTTGCGGCGCCCTGGCCGATCAACTCGCGGTTGAAGTCGGTGCGTGGCCCGTTGTGCATCCTGTCGACTGAAACCGCGGACAGCAGGCTCTCGACGCTGGCGATGAGCGCGACCGTCACTACACCTATTGCGATGGCGCCCCAGTTGCCGTCAGGAATATCCGGGAGCTGCAACGCATCCAATGGCGACCCTTCGAGGTCGATTCGCCTCACATCGAATGGGAAGACCAACGAGATAATCGTCACCGCCACGATCGCGACCAGCGGGCCCGGAATGCGGCGCGCGTTGGCCGGAACCCAGCGCCACGCGATCAGGATAATGATCACCAGTGCGCCCAGGATGGCCCCAGGTCGGTGCGCGCCGATAATTTGGCCCGGCAAGCCAATGAGGTTGTGCCAGGCCGAGCTTTTGGACTTACCGCCCAACAATACGTGCGCTTGTTGAAGTGCGATGGTGATTCCGATGCCGGCCAGCATCGCGTGCACGACGACCGGTGAGATCGCCAGTGCTGCTCGCGCAACGCGGCTGAGCCCCAACAAAACCTGCAGGACGCCCGCGGCTACGGTGATCAAACACGTTACCGCCCAACCGAAATCGGAGACGAGATCGGCGACAACAACGGTGAGTCCCGCGGCGGGGCCGCTGACCTGCAGCGGTGATCCGCCGACGGATCCGGCGATGAGCCCCCCGGCGATCGCGGCGATCAGACCGGCGAGCACCGGCGCGTTTGAGGCGATCGCGATCCCGAGTGACAACGGGAGTGCGACCAGGAAAACCACGAGTGATGACGGCAAGTCGTGCCGGATAATCGATCCCAGGCGGTCAATTCGTGATTCCGTGCGCCCCTGGTCAAGACCTTGATTGCCGAGCTCGTCGGAGTCCTGCATCGGTCGCTTCCCTCATTAGGTCTTAGCGGGGGATGTCCCGATATCCGCTCTGTATGGCGGCAAGTGAAACGTCGCCGCAACTTGCTGGCGCACAGGCGATTAAAGCTGTGCCAGCCCGCGGTTCGGGGGCCGGGAACGCCTGGCTGTCTCGTTCGACGGTATTGGGGCGGCCAAGCTCGGGTCAAGCTATCGAGCCGAGCCCATATTGAATGCAAATCTTTCCGGCACTGCCCGGCTGACTGGCCGACTCAGAACCCCGTGCCGTGGACCTCATGTCCTGGGACCTCGGCGGCCAGGCCGCCATAGGCTTGCTCGACAGTCGAGCCGTGGTTGATCACGGCATCGACTTCCCTGGCGATGGGCATGTTCAGGCCGAACTCGTCGGCGAACTCCATGATCACACTGGCGGCTTTGACGCCCTCGGCGACCTGGTTCATCGACGCGATGATCTCGTCGATCGGCTTGCCCGCGCCGAGTTGTTCACCGACGTGACGGTTGCGGCTGCGCTGGCTGGTGCAAGTCACGATGAGGTCGCCAAGACCGGCCAGTCCGGGGAAGGTGTCGGGGTGCCCGCCCATCGCTACGCCGAGCTTCGTCATCTCACGCAGCGCGCGCGCGATCACCAGTGCGCGGGTGTTCTCACCGATGCCCAGCGAGTAGCCCATCCCGACGGCGATGGCGAACACGTTCTTCAGCGCGCCGGCCATCTCGACGCCGACGACGTCGTCGGTGGTGTACACCCGGAACCGCCGGGTGCGGAACAATCCCGACAGCCGGGTCGCCAGGTGCTGGTCGGGCATTGCCAGCACTGCAGCGGCCGCATAACCCTCGGCCACCTCGCGGGCGATGTTCGGCCCGGCCAGGATGCCTGCCGGATGACCGGGCAGCAGCTCCTCGATGATCTGCGACATCCGCATATTGGTGCCCTGCTCGAGCCCCTTGACCAGTGACACCACCGGCACCCATGGCCGCAGTTCCTTGCCCAGCTCGGTGAGCACACCCCGGAAACCGTGCGAGGGGACGCCCATGACGACGACATCGGCGGAGTTGGCGGCCTCCGCGAAGTCGGTGGTGGCGCGCAGCGTGTCGCTCAGGATGACGTCGTTGCCGAGGTATCGGCTGTTGCGGTGATGCTCGTTGATGTCTTTGGCCGTCACCTCCGAACGCACCCACTGGAGCGTCGGTCCGCGGCGCGCACAGATTGACGCCACGGTGGTTCCCCAGGAACCGCCACCAAGGACAACGACTTTGGGTTCGCGCTTGTCTGCTGCCATGAGGCCCAGCGTATTGCCGAAACCTCACATTTAGTAGCAGTTAATCCTTAGTCTGGGATTACCCAGGCTCAACCAGCTACCCGCGCCTGCTGAGCGACGCGGCCGAACACCATCGCTTCCTCGATACGGTCGAACCGATAGTCGATGGCGTCGGCGAGGTAGTTCTGCCGCACGTTCCACGGCCGCTTGGTGCCCGACTTGGGCAGTTCGTGCACCGACCGCAACACATAGCCAGCCTGGATGTCCCAAGCCGGCTTCTCGGTCATCGGCTCGTCGCCTCGCTGTGGGATGGCGTGCGTGTAGCCATGAGAGTCCATGTGCGCCAGCAGTTTCGCCGTGGCGCGGGCCGTCATGTCGGCGCGCAATGTCCAGGACGCGTTCGTATAGCCGACGCACCAGAACAGGTTGGGCACGTCCTCGAGCATGTGCGCCTTGTAGACGAAGCGGTCCCGATGATCGATCTCGGTGCCGTCCACGCTGATCGTGGCCCCGCCCAGCGCCTGCAGTTGCAGTCCGGTGGCGGTGACGATGATGTCGGCATCGAGGTGCCCGCCGGATCTGAGCGCGATGCCGGTGGTGTCGAAATGATCGATGTGGTCGGTCACCACGTCGGCGCGGCCCTGTGTGATGGCGTTGTACAGGTCGGCGTCGGGGATCAGGCACATCCGCTGATCCCACGGGTTGTACCGGGGCTTGAAGTGCGTGTCGATGTCGTAGCCGTCGGGCAGGTTGTTGATCGCGTTGCGCCGCACCAGCCACTTCACCAACCCCGGCATCTTGCGGGACAAGAACCAAAAGAACGCCTCCCCCAGCGCGGCCGTGTACATCCGGATGACCAGGTGGGAAATTCTGCGGGGCAATACTTTCCGACTGGCCCAGGCGAACTTGCTGTATCTGGACGCCGCCATGAGATAGGTCGGCGAGCGCTGCAGCATCGTCACTTTTGCGGCCCGCTCGGCCAGCGACGGAATCAGCGTGACCGCGGTGGCTCCGCTGCCGATCACCACGATCTTCTTGGCGCTGTAGTCCAGGTCTTCTGGCCAGTGTTGGGGATGCACCACGGTGCCGGCGAACTGCCCGGTACCGGGGAAATCAGGGGTGTAGCCCTCGTCGTAGTTGTAGTAGCCGGTGCCGAAGAAGACGAACCGGCCGCGGTAGCGCTTCTGTGCGCCGTCTTGCTCGACGATGACCGTCCAGGTGTCGGTGGACGAATCCCAGTCCGCTGCGCGGACATGACTGTTGAACTGGATATGGCGGTCGATGCCGTGCTTGTGCGCGGTGGCGGTCAGGTACTCGCGTATGTGGACGCCATCGGCCACCCCTTCCTGCCGGGTCCACGGCTCGAAGGGAAAGCTGAGCGTGAAGATACTGCTGTCCGAGCGCACCCCGGGGTACCGAAATAGATCCCAGGTACCCCCGATCTGCTCGCGCCGCTCCAAGACGGTGTAGCTCAGGTGGGGATTGCGCTCGGTGATCCGATACGCCGCGCCGAGGCCAGAGATACCGGCCCCGATGATGACGACGTCAAAGTAGTCGGCCTCAGCCGGGGTGCGACCGGCGGCTTCCTTGGGAGTCACGGTCATCGGAACCTCGCTTGAATTGTGGGACCCGTCACCAGACTAGATACCCAGCGGTTGGTCGGGGCGGCGGCCCGCCAATCCGTCACAACGGCTCCATGAGCACGTCGACATGCAGGGGTGCACACCGGTCGATCAGCCAGATTTGGTCGGCCGGGCTGGCGAAGATGCGTGCGTGGGTCGGGTCCTGGGTGAATGCTTGGGCGCACCTGTCGCCGAAGAAGACATACGCCTTGGCGTCGTTGCATTTGCGCGACATCCACACCAGCCCCTCCAACCCGGCGTTGTGGGCCGCCGCGGCCCAGCGCACCGTGGTGTCATAGCTGGATGCCGGGCTGCTGGTGAGCTCGTCGGCGGTGATCTTAAGGCGCCGGAGCCCGGTGCCGTGCAGGACCCCGACGCGCAGGCGTTGCGTCACTTTCAGCCGGACGAGCACTTTGCCCGCGTATTGGTCGTAGGGGAGCACTCCGCCCCCGGCCGGGATGTCGTGCAGCAGCGTCTCGGCAATGGCTGCGTCTTCGGTGTCGGCGGCGTACATGATCGGCACGATGGGCTTGCCGCGCTCGCCGGGCTTGCCGAAGAAGCCGAACCGGGTCCTGGCGCCGATGCCGGGGTTGAAATCGGTGGCGGTTCGGGTGGCCGATAGGACGCGGTAGAGCAGGTGTCCCGCCGGCAGGGTGGCGGTGGCCGGGTCGAAGGGGTCCGGTGGTCGCCGCACTGGTCCTGTTACCAAGAGACGGCCAAGGCCTCCGCTGCCACTTCGACGACGCGGTTGGGGTCGGTGGCGAGCCAGTCCACGGGCCGGTCGCCGTCCAGGTAGGTGGTGGGCGAGCAGAGCCACTGCACCAGGCCCGCCTCCGACCAGCCATTGGCCCCCGCCACCTCACGCAGGCGTGCGATGACGGCGAGGGGTTTCCCGTCCGTCCCGAATTGGAACCCCGGGTAGGAAAGGTAGCTGCCCCGCCGTACCGCGACCAGCGCCTTGTTGCGGCGCGCGGTGGTGGCGAGGTTGCGCGGGGCGCTGGACCGCGACCCCATCCGTTTGCCGGCTTCGGTGCTGGTCAGCATGCCGAACTCGGTGCTGATGCGGGCGTAGAGGTTGTGCTCGGCCTGTACCGCTCGTGCGACGGCGGGCTCGGTGTACACCGAGACCGCCGACAGCGCGACCCCGACGGCGTGGGCGCTCTCGCGGACGTGCCGGTTGGCGTCGGTCAGCTCGGCGACCGTGGTCTTCTTGACGGTCACAGTGGTCATGGCAGGCGCTCCTACGTTCACTTCGTGCAGTCCATTCTACTGCACGAAGTGAATTAGCCGCCGAGCGTAACGCCATCGCGAAAAAGTGAGGGCGGTTTCGCAGTGGCGTTACGGTCGACGCGAACGCTTACCGGTAATTGACGAACTGCAGCGCCACATCCAGGTCGGCCTTCTTAAGCATCGCGATGATGGCTTGCAGATCGTCCCGCTTCTTGCTGGTGACGCGCACCTCGTCGCCCTGGATCTGGGTCTTGACGGTCTTGGGTCCGTCGTCGCGGATGAGCTTGGTGATCTTCTTGGCGTTCTCGCTGCTAATGCCCTGTTTGAGGGTGCCGGTGACCTTGTAGGTCTTGCCGGAAGCCTGCGGCTCGCCGGCGTCGAAGGCCTTCATCGAGATGTCGCGGCGTATCAGTTTCTCCCTGAAGACGTCGACGGCAGCCTTGACGCGCTCCTCGGTGGACGACGTCAACTCGACGGCCTCCTCGCCCTTCCACGCGATCTTGGTGTCGGTGCCGCGGAAGTCGAATCGCGTGGCCAGCTCCTTGGCGGCCTGATTCAGCGCGTTGTCAACCTCTTGCCGGTCGATCTTGCTGACGATGTCGAACGATGAGTCAGCCATCCGATCCGTCCCTTTCTTCGGTGATAGCCATTTGTGCCCTGTCTACCCGCTCGTTGTACCCTGCTAGGCGGCAGGTTGCCCGAGCGGCCAATGGGAGCGGACTGTAAATCCGTCGGCTTACGCCTACACTGGTTCGAATCCAGTACCTGCCACCAGGTTCAGCGGCTATTTAGCGCTCCGACCACGCGTTCGACTCACCGGGAATTGTCGCGGTTTGTCACAACTCGCGCGAAACTCGCGCGCCGCGATGGTCAACGCCTCGGGTTTGCATGGCGGGTTTGTTACACCGCGGTGGCGGCCTCGCCGCCACGGGCGGCGACATGGCCTGCTTCGACTCCGTGGAACGCCTCGCCGGCGTCTCCGGGCTGGCCCCGGTACCACGTGATTCCGGCCGCATCAGCGGCAACCTCAAACGGCCCCGCCGCTAGGACCGTCGACTCCTTCGAGCCTGCTACCTGGCCGCCCAGATCGCCATCCGCACCGATGCCGCCTCCCGCGTCGCAGGACACGTACGTCATCGTGGCTATCCGGATTGTCTGTCGACGGATCGCAGGCCGGCACCTGGCGCATGCGGGAAATGATCGCGCCGCGCCACTCGCCGAACCTTGAGGATTCCAGACGATTCGGCGCCCCGCTGTTCCGGTCGGGGCTGCTGCGCCTTGCGTGCTAGTCGTGCAGAAGGCAGTCAATCGTCGAGGCGTTGTTCGGTGCCGCCGCGGCCATCATGGTGTCGTGGGCACGGTCCGGCTCGCTGTGAGCGGGTACTACCAGAAGGACGATCTTGTTGCGGTTGCCGAGTACCTCGACAGTGTTGACCGGCTGTCGGTAGTACCCGGCGAGTCGGACCACTCGTCCGTCGATCGGTAGCTTTGCCGGGGCGCTCGCCCATTCGGTCAGGTTGTAGATCACGCGATCAATGCGGCCGAGTCGTACTGATAGCACCGCGAGCAGGTCTGGAAGTTCCATCAGAAGGTCATCACTGTGCGGCCACCATGCTCCATCGACATGCCCGGTAGTGGGTGCCTTGGGTTTTAGGCGCAGTCGCGGGGTGTTCTCGGGCGGCGCGTACTCGGATTTGGCGGCGGTTTGGCTGCTGTGTCGCGTCATACGACGCCCCTGTCTGGGCCGCGAACCGGCCGAGTCATTTAAATCGGCGATGACACAATCTCAAACGGTCGCGTGCGACATACCGCCGATACCAACGATCCTACTCGTATTGGATGCCACTCTCTGGCATCCAAACGGATGTGGGCCGGCAGGGCACTGCCCGCCAGCCCACATGCGACGAAAGGCGTTGTTAAATGACTGTCACTCCTATTGCCTGGGGGCCCTTGGCGCCCTGGCCGACCTCGAATTGAACGCGCTGGTTCTCCTCAAGCGACCGATGACCGCTCCCGCTGATCTCCGAGTAGTGAACGAACACGTCCTTTTCCCCGCCGTCAGGAGCGATAAAACCGAAGCCTTTGTCGCTGTTAAACCACTTCACAGTTCCCTGTGTCATAACTTTCAACTTTCTCATTCAGAAAGGATGTACGGAAAGACATCCTGCGTCAGGGTAGCACGCTTAACAGGCACCCGCCGGGCCGAGCGTAGCCGGAGATCGTGGTGCGCGATTTAGGGCTTTATGCAATGGTTTTCGCAAGATATCGGGTTTTGTGACAGTCGTCGCGGGTCCGTCCGGGGAAAGCTGTTGGGGCGACATGGCTTTACCCTGATGCCCGAATCGCCGTGGTTTCGTCCCGGAGGTGTAGTGTTAATGGCGAAGTTATCCAAGCCAATGCTGATCCTCAGACATGACCACAATCGAAAATGATCATCAATGATTGGCTTCGTTTGTCGATCCCCACACTTGTGTGGCGGGTCAACCCGAGGTGAAGGGTCGTCGATGGATCACCGAGAGTCATGTCCGGATCGCGTTGTGGCGGTAGAGAGTTCGTTGATACCAGGATGCTCGGAGTTAATCGGGCACCATGGTTTTCCTGCGTGGGCCGGACCCGTCGTTTCGGTCGCGACAATGTCAGCACCATGAACGGAGCGGTGCGCGGTCGGCGCTTGGCCAGCCCGGTCCGGCTTGCGTTGGCGCTTGAACTGGGTACGTCACTCGACGGGGCATGGTGGCCGCGTACTGCCTCGATAGCGCGCGAGCTTCCCGAGCTGATTGATGCCCTATTCACGCGATTGGGTGAAATCATCGCGATCAGCGTTAACTGGTCGTCGTTGGAGGGTTCACCAGTTCTCGACGGGCTGAATCGCGTAAAAACGGGGGACTCCGGCAGGATTATCGGTCACCAACGTCTGATGATGGTCACCGGCAGTCTGGCCTCGGCGAATCTCCTGGTGGTACCGTGCAGAACCCCCAGCGCGCTGGCCGTCATGGTGCTACGTCAAGCCGCGACTCTTCCCATTTACCCAGTAGAATCGGGCACGCAAGAATTCCAGGTGGGCGACGACATTGTGCGGGCCGCGCGTGCTGAAAGCACAGTGTGCGCGCGACGCAGGCGGGTTTCTGGACTCGCGCAAGTTGGTAGTGCCGATCCCGCAATGACGGTCTGATGCCTACCAGCACCGGAACTCTCCGCAAGACGAATGCTGTTATTGCATAGTGTTTTTACCGGCAGCACATCGCCGTCCGCCTCGCGATCGGAGGGGAACTCCTTGAAGCGCTTGGCCCACGAATCAATTGAAGGTCCACGCGTGAGCAAGCCCTGGATCGGGCCGTGGAATGTTCTGCACGATAACGTAATCCGTGTTGGTATGGGTTTCGTGGCCACGGAGCGCTCACAGTGTCAAGCGTCGCGTTCGAGCTTGCCCGGCGGGACACCGCTACGGTTGCGATCGACGCTATGAAGCGAGAGGTAAGCGCAGAACTCGAAGTCGAGATCACCGCACCGACGACACTAGAGTTCCAGATTGCTGTCGCGCCGCATCCGAAAACTGAAGTATCGGAGCTGTTGTCGTTCGTGCTAGACGGAAAGCCGCTCCAGCCGATAGAGATCAGCGGTGTGCACGGCAACCGCATCCATAAGTTGGACGTGCCGGATGGCAACTTGGCGGTCCGCTACGCTGCGACAATCGTCGGCCGGACCGACCCGGCGCCAGTGACCGACTACGACCTGTCGATGTACCTGCGCCCCAGCCGCTACGCCGAGGTAGATAAGCTCTACGGGTTCGCCGCAACAGAATTCGGCAACTACCTTGATTCGGCAGCTCTGCTGGAGAGGGTGTCCCTCTGGGTGGGAACCCGGCTGAACTACGTGCCTGGCTCCAGCGACCCGATAGACGGAGCGGTGGAGACTTTGCTAGCCGGTGCCGGAGTGTGCCGTGACTTCGCCCACCTGGTGGTAGCGCTGCTACGGGCAGTCTACGTGCCGGCCCGGGTGGTTGCGGTATACGCACCGGGCTTGTGCCCTATGGACTTTCATGGAGTCGCCGAGGCATTCGTCCAGGGACAATGGCGAGTGGTCGACGCGACCCTGTTAGCGCCAAGGCAGTCGTTGGTGCGTATCGCCACCGGTCGCGATGCCGCCGACATCGCCTTCCTGACCAACCACAAAGGCGCGATCAACCTGAACAAACTGGAGGTGACCGCGATCGTTGACGGCGACCTTCCCAGGGACTCGATCGACCAGATGGTGTCGATCGGCTGAACAGCGCTCACGGGAAACGTCCGAGCACCGGGCCGACGACCGAGAGTGCCCAGTGGCCGTGGTACACCAGGAGTCATGAGCGGTCTTGCCGACGAGACACGGTGGATGGATGCCACACACCAGGCGAGGCTGGTGGCCGAGGGCGAGGTCACGCCCAGCGAGCTGCTGGAGGCGGCGATCGAGCGGATCGAGCGGTCCAACCCGTCGTTGAACGCCGTGGTCATCGAATGGTTCGATCATGCCCGATCCGTGGCCGCCGACCCGGAGTTGCCTGACGGCCCGTTTCGCGGCGTCCCATTCTTGCTCAAGGACCTCTACACGAATTTCGCCGGTCAGACCCTATCCAACGGCAATGTGGCGCTGAAAGAGGCGGCCAAGATCGATGCCGCCGACACAACGCTGGTGGCGCGGTTCAAGGCGGCCGGGCTGGTCGTCGCCGGGCGGACGAATACCTCCGAGATGGGCAGCCTGCCGACCGCACAGCCGGTGGCCTGGGGGGCGACCCGCAACCCGTGGGCGCTGGAGCGCACGCCGGGTGGATCGAGTGGCGGCGCCGCCGCCGCAGTGGCGGCCGGGATGGTCCCGTTCGCCAACGCCTCGGACGGGGGCGGCAGCATCCGCATCCCGGCGTCGTGCTGCGGGCTCGTCGGACTCAAGCCGAGCCAGGGGCGGATCACGGTCGGGCCGACGCGCGCCGAGGCGGGGCTGGGGGTCGAACTTTGCGTTAGCCGCACAGTGCGCGACACCGCCGGGCTGCTCGATGCGGTACGTGGTCCCGGTATCGGCGACACCGTGATCGCACCGGCGCCGCAGCGGCCGTACCTCGACGAGGTGGGCGCCGACCCCGGTCGGTTGCGCATCGGGCTGCTCGACGTCCATCCCCGCGGCGAATTCGTGCACGAGGAATGCATCTCAGCGGTGCGTGCCGCGGCGTCAATGCTGGAGGGGCTTGGGCACACCGTCGAGCAGGCCTGGCCGGCGTGCCTCGCCGATGACGAGTTGCCCTACAGGTTCATGGCGCTGTGGGCGACGCAGATGGCGATGGCGGCGCGCGGGGTCAGCGAGACGCTCGGTCGTAACGTGACGGCGGATGACATCGAACCGGTGAACTGGGTGCTCGTCGAGCAGGCGCGGCGGTTGACCGCCGTCGACTACGCCGCCGCGCAGGCCGCGGGGTGGGTCTTCCGGCGTGCGCTGCAGCAGTGGTGGGCCGACGGCTGGGACGTGCTACTCACGCCGACGCTGGCCGAGCCGCCGATACCGTTGACGGAGTTCGAGAACAGTCCCGAGCATCCGACGGCACCGATGCGCCGCGCCGGGCAGTTCGCGGCGTTCACGCCGTCGTTCAACATGAGCGGGCAGCCGGCGATCAGCCTCCCTCTGCACCGCGACGCCCAGGGCCTGCCCATCGGAATCCAGCTCGTCGGTGCATATGGCCGGGAGGACATCCTCATCCGCCTGGCTGCCCAGCTGGAATCGGCTCATCCGTGGTTGTCTCATCATCCGGCGATCCCCTGAGACCGCAGTCGTAGTCAGCTTCGGCGCCAACAGAGGTCGCGCGACCGCAGACATGGCCGCCTGCACCGCGTCACGAAATCAGTTGGGCCTCAGGGAATGTCCAGTCACCGTTGCGGACCTTGTCGTGCGGTCGGTACAGCCGGACCAGGTAGTTCCATCCTGGTGTGATCGGCAAGCAGTTTGCTGTAACGGCGTCACAGCCGCCGAACTGAATGGTGACCTTGGCGTCGGCGCCACGTTGGGCGGTGACGTTGTTGAGCGAATAGGCATTTCGCCGGTTGGGAGTGAAGTAACCGTCTTTGTTGTAGACGGTGACTGACCAGAACCCATCGACCGGCACCTCGTCCACGGAGAGCCGATATATGGTGGCGCCGTCATTTGCGGCCCGATGGACGTTGAAGCACATGGCATCTTTTTCCGGATTGCCGCCCTATGCTGACGCTGAGCCGATCAGCCGTCGCACCGGGTCGGTGTCGTTCTTGGTGCCGAACATCCCTTTGGAGTCGGGCAATGTGGCCGAGAGTTCAAGAAGCGCGTCCCGTACCGTCTTCTGGCTGACGGGGTCCCACTTCGGAATCTCGAAACTACCGGTGTCGTCCTGTTGCAACCCAACAGCGTCTTGTAACGCATGGACCTCGTCGAGGTCGGCATCATCGTTGGGATCGACCAGGGTGCGGATGGCCACCATGACATACCGCGTGCCGATGTCGTCGCGGGCAAGAGTGTGCTCGCCCCGCGCATAGAACACGGCGGGCACATGAGCATCGCCCCGTCGGGTGTCCTGCGCGCATTCACCATCGGTCCCTATCGAACTCGATGGGCAGACTCTTCGGCCCGCTGAGGCTGACCATCGGCTTCCACGGCGCTGGTCCGGCGGTGCGCGGGTTCAGCATCCGACGGGCGAGGACGTCCAGCGCTTCGGCGATCTCGCGCCTGGCCAGGTTGGCGCCCAAGCAGTAATGGACACCGCCGCCGAAGGTCAGTATCGGCGGTGCCGCCTCGCGAGTTATGTCGACGCGGTCAGGGTCGTCGTACACCGCTGGATCACGGTTGGCGGCAAAGGTATTCACCAGCACCATGGTGCCCGCGGGAAACATGTAGCCGTCGAGCTCGGCATCCTCGGCCACCAGGCGAAGGGTTCCGCACGCGATCGGCGAATGCCGCATGGTTTCCTCCACTGCGCGCATCGCCAGGTCGGGGTGCTCCTTGAGCAGCTGCCACTGTTCCGGGTGCTCGCACAGAACGTGCACCGAGGCGGCCACTTGATTCCGTGTGGTATCCGTCCCGGCCAAGAGCAGGCCTCCTGCGAGCATCCGCATTTCGGCGGCGTTGAGGCGATCGCCGTCATCCTCAGCGCGAATCAGATCGGAAAGCAGGTCGTCGGTGAGGGTGTGTCGCCGCCGGGCGACCATGTCGTCGACGTAGTCATCGAGCTCGCCCCACGCGCGCATGACGACTGGCTCGACTTCGCGGATGTCGACAGTAAAGCTGAAGGCTTTGAACACGTCGTCGGCCCACCGGGAAAACTGTTGCCAATCCTCGCGGGGTGCGCCCAGTAAGGCGCAGATGATCGGGACGGGATAGGGGCGGGCGATGTCGGTGACGACGTCACAGTGGCCCGCGTCAGCGACTTGATCGACCAGCTCGTTCATCACGTCGACCATGGTGTCGTGTAGGCGCAGGGTCGCTCGGGGTGTGAATGCCTTGGACGTCAGGCTGCGCAGCCGATGGTGCGCGTCGCCTTCCAGGCAGAGCAGGCTGTTGACCACTTTGTCCCACAACGGACCCGACGTGATCCCCTGGACGAGCATGTTCATGCCGGGCGGGATCTGGAACCGGGGATCCCGTAGGACGGAACGGACCAGGTGGTAGGAGAGCACTTCGGGTCCGTGCGGTCCCAGGGCGACGGGAGCCTGCCGTTGCACCGCTTGGAGGCGGGGATAGACCTCTGCGGGAGTTTCCTCGGCGTCGTACCCGAGCGTCGGTAGATCCGCGTCGAAAATGTTTGCCGGAACGGTACCGACGCTCATGACGGTCTCCCAGGGGCTGTCAGCTGTTGCTTTGCGAGTGGTCGGTAGTTGTCGGTGGTGTGCTGTAGGAACGGGTGTATGAATCTGGCGGCGTGGGCTGAGCGCAAT
>Ga0209693_10000216_pt1 | contig 22744 bp, 19 predicted proteins | sample HubBroMetageWRM3_FD_188345 | JGI IMG/M metagenome (GOLD analysis project Ga0209693, IMG submission 188345) | Warmed soil microbial communities from the Hubbard Brook experimental Forest, New Hampshire - Hubbard Brook CCASE Soil Metagenome WRM 3... | ecosystem: Environmental > Terrestrial > Soil... | reverse complement strand
TTCGCGACGGCCTCGACCAGATACCGCCGCATGGTGTCGACGGTGTACCAGGTGACGTGCGGTGTGAGCACGACGTTGTCCAAGCGCAGCAGCGGGTTGTCCGGCGGCACCGGTTCGACGTCGAAGACATCCAGGCCGGCGGCGGCCAACCGACCGCCGCGCAGCGCGTCGACCAGGGCGCCTTCGTCGACAATCGGCCCGCGTGAGGTGTTGATCAGCACCGCATCGGGCTTCATGCCGGCCAACGCGTCGCGGCCCAGCAGGCCACGGGTGTCATCCGTCAACGGCAGGTGCAGCGAGACGATGTCGCTGGTGGCCAGCAGTTCCGGCAGTGGTCGCCAGCCCGGCAACCCGTCGTTACGGGTGCTGGTATGCAGCACCGTCGCGCCCATCGTGGCGACGATGCCCGCGACGTGTTTGGCGATATTGCCGTAGCCGACCAGGCCGACCGTGCAGGCGCCGATATCGCGCACGGTTTCGCCCAGTTGGGGGTCGGATGGCCAGCCACGGCCCTCCCGGGTGGCCCGGTCCAGCGCCGGCAGTCGGCGCAGGGTGGCCAACATCAGCAGCACCGCGCCTTCGGCCACCGACGGCGCGTTGGCGCCGGGCATGTTGGCGACCGCGATACCGCGCTTGGTGGCGGTGTCGACGTCGATGGTGTTGACCCCGGCGCCGAATTTGTGGATCAGCCGCAGCCGAGTCGCTTGCAGGAGATCGGCGCCGGAAAGCGGCCGCAGCACATGCCAAATCACGTCGGCCTCGGGTAGCTCCCGGTAAAACGTGGCTTGCGAATCGGCCGAGTCGTCGTCGGCGCACCAACGGATGTCAAGCCAATCGGCTTCCGGCGCGAGAAATTCCAGCACCTTAGGACCGGGAACGAAATGCGCGAGGACCCTTAGCGCCACCGCTTGGCAATCCATTTGGCGATGGTGTCAGCCTGCTCGCTGCGCGCCCCCGGCGTGGTGAAGTAGTGATCGGTGTTGATGGCGCACAGCGATTTGTCACTGCTGGCCAGCGCGTCGTAGATGCGTTGGGCATCGCTGGGAAAAACCCCGGTGTCGGCCTCGGCGTTGATTACCAGGGCAGGGCAGGTGATTCGCGCCAAATGCGGTTCGGCCCGGGTCTGCGCGGTCCGCAGACTCCACATCGCCATCCAGTTGCGCAGCGTGCAGGCGGCCGCGATCCCGTGCGCGGAACGGTTAGCCTTGGCCGGGACGCCGGCATAACACATATTCGGTGGGCGTTTCGTCGGCTCCAGCGCCGGATCCACCATGCGGGGATCGGCCCACGTCCGCATCACGGTGAATGGGCGATCCGAAAAGCCTGCTGCCCGAACACGTTTCAGTTCTTTCTCGGCCCAGTCGGTGATCGCGTTGTTGCGCGCCACCTGAGCTGACCGGTAACGGGTGAGGAACTCCGACGAGTACGGCGGCCCGTTGCGTTTGTTGAACAGGTCAAGGTCGGGATCGGTGGCGATCGGGTCGTTCTCGTCGACGACGGCGCCGTCCATCCAGGCGGTCAACACGTCCGGCCGGCCCGGGTGGGCCGCGCTGGCCACATAGCCGTCGGCGGGAAGTAGGTCGGTCAGCCCGGCCGCGGGCCGCATTCCCGGAAGAGGAGTCAGGTTGGGTTCGACCGCCTGGGCCTGGTAGGCGGCCATCAATGATCCGCCTCCGGAATTACCCAGCAGCACAATCGTTTCCACTGCTTGCGTTTCGCGCAGCCAGCGCACGCCGATGCCGATGTCGACCAGCGCATGGTCGAGCAGAAAGCTGCTCTCAAAACCGCGGAACCGGGTGTTCCAGCCCAGAAATCCGATGCCGCGGGTCGCCATGTAATCGGCGAGATAGTGCTCAGAGAAGTCGATCTGGTAGTGCGTGGCGATCATCGCGACCTTCGGCTTGCGTCCGACGCCTCGGTGATACAGCCCCTGGCAAGGGTGTCCGCCCGCACCGGCGCGCCGAGCGGTCGGCGATGGCAGTCCGATGAATTCGCGGATAACCCCGGGCGTGCCGGTGGTGCGAGTCACCTCGGGCGGACCTCCTTGTAATAGATGGCACGGTAGAAGATGTTCGCCAACGTATCGATGCAGGCCTGATCATCGGGAGCCCTGGCCGGGCTTAACCCGGGACCGGCAAGTTGCACGTAACAAAACTGGTTAAACATCGCTACGATCGCCACGGCGATCAGCTGTGGGTCATCACCTGCGCAATAGCCTTGCGCTTGGGCGCGCTGCACCATTTCAGTGATGAAAGAGGTCGGGATGGCGCAAATGTCGGCCCAGTACTGGGCGAAGTCGTCATTGATCATCGCCAGCTGTGACACGCTGACTATCTCCGCCAACCCGTTTCGATAGGTGTCCCAATGCACCGCCGCGGCCTGCTGGGCTCGCTCGCGATTGGTTAGGCCATGCCGGATAACCGTCAGCGCCCGCTGGTTGGCTTCGTCGCGGAAGCGCAGCGCCCATTCGCGGACCATCGCCTCTTTGGAGTCGTGGTAGTTGTAGAACGACGCCGTCGACCGGCCCGCTTCCGCGGCGATATCGGCGATGGTGGTGGCCAGGATGCCTTTGCGGGCAATGACTGTTCGGGCGGCGGCGTCGATGGCGGCCTGCGTTCGGCGGCCGCGGTTGGTCGGCAACGGCGCACGCCGGGTCGGCTGGTCGGACACGGTGGACACCGACGGGCCTCCTTCGTTGTGACCGTGGGATCGGCGCGATCGCGGTAACGTCGAGTTCTCTGGAATAGACCTGAATCTGATGTTAGGTTCAGATTCGGATCTCCGCCACGTAACCAGCGATGCGCAATGCCGAGGGAGGGGGCCGGGAGATGATCAAACCACACAACACCAATTCCGAGTTCGAGCTCGGCGGGATTAACCATGTCGCGCTTGTCTGCTCGGACATGGCCCGCACGGTGGACTTCTACACCAACATCCTGGGCATGCCGTTGATCAAATCGCTCGACCTGCCCGGGGGTGCCGGACAGCACTTTTTCTTCGACGCCGGCAACGGTGATTGCGTGGCGTTCTTCTGGTTCGCTGACGCGCCCGATCGGGTGCCGGGCCTCTCGTCGCCGGCTGCGATCCCGGGCATCGGGGAGATCACCAGCGCGGTCAGCACCATGAACCACTTGGCGTTTCATGTTCCGGCGGAGAAGTTCGACGACTATCGTCAGCGCCTCAAGGCCAAGGGCGTACGAGTTGGCCCGGTGCTCAACCACGACGAAAGCGAGACGCAGGTCTCGGCCACGGTGCATCCTGGCGTCTATGTGCGGTCGTTCTACTTTCAGGATCCCGACGGAATCACGCTTGAGTTTGCATGCTGGATAAAGGAATTCACGTCGACTGATACGCGGGCCGTGCCCAGGACGGCGGCTGATCGCCGCATCCCGGCCGCCCACTAGCTCACCGCGCCGGATTCAGTCGCGGTACAGGCTCGGGTCGGCGAGCTCGTCGAGCAGTGACGCGAGCTGGTCGATGAGCTGAGCGGGATCGAGTCGCACTTCACCGGCCAGCCAGGCGCTGATCGTCTGCGCCACCCCGCCGACCACGAAATGCGCGGCGGCCTTGATCCGGTCGTTCTCCGGTACCCGCAGTGCGTTTTCGACATGGCGGCCAGAGAGCATCGCGAACAGCGCGTTGGATTCGACGCGCTTGCGCACCAGCACGGCGTTGGCCAGTTGCGCGCTGAACAGCAGCCGGCCCACGCGGGGATCGCCGCCGATTGTCCGGACCACGTTGGCCATGCCGGCGCGGGTCTGTTCCTCCGGTGGCGCAGCGGCCACCGCGGCCTGCGTGGTGGCGGCCAGGTCGGCAATCACCCAGTCGAAGACCGCCGCGACGAACTCGTCTTTGTCGGCGAAGCTTTCGTAGAAGTAGCGAGCGGCCAGGCCGGCCCGCCGGCAAATGCCGCGAACAGTCAGCTCCGCGGCGTCCTGCCGATCGGCGCCCAGCAGATCGAGGCCAGCCCCCAGCAACTTGGACCGGCGGGTTGCCAAGCGGTCGGCCGCCTCGACGCCGCGGTATGGCCGTGCGCTCGTGGTCGCGGCTGAGGCCATGAACCCCATCTTGACATCGGTCCGCGCCAGGCTGCAATATCAGGAAACAGGCGTTCTCACAATTAGCGGGTAGGTGTCCGATGACGGTCAGCGAGCCAATCAGGCATGTCGAGCGCGCGATGAGCGATCCGCCGATAGCCCGGTTGACGCGCCGCCGCACGCGCCGAGAAGTCCGTTTCGACGACGGGCTGATGGGCATGGCGCTGCTGCTCGGCCCGGCGAACGTGATCATGCAGCTGGCCCGGCCAGGCGTGGGCTACGGCGTGATGGAGAGCCGTGTCGAGAGCGGCCGAGTCGACTTGCATCCGATCAAGCGGGCCCGCACCACTTTCACCTATCTTGCGGTGGCGACGGCCGGTAGCGACGGGCAGAAGGCGGCGTTTCGCCGCGCGGTGGACCGCGCGCATGCCCAGGTTTACTCGACACCCGACAGCCCGGTGGAGTACAACGCGTTCGACCCGGACCTGCAGCTGTGGGTGGCAGCGTGTCTGTACAAAGGCGGGGTCGACTTCTATCGCATGTTCGTCGGCGAGCTGGACGAGCAGGACGCCGACCGCCACTACCGCGACGGCATGGCGCTCGGCACCACGTTGCAGGTGCCACCGGAGATGTGGCCGCCGGATCGAGCCGCGTTCGACCGCTACTGGCAAGACCAACTGGACAAGGTCCACATCGACGACAGCGTTCGCGACTACCTGTATCCGATCGCCGTGGGCCGAGTGCGCGCGGTGACGCTGCCGGAGTCGCTGCGCCGGCTGCCGGAACGTCTCGCCCTGCTGCTCACCACGGGCTTTCTGCCGCAACGCTTTCGCGACGAGATGCGATTTTCGTGGGATGCCGCCAAGCAGCGCCGTTTTGACCGGTTGATCGCCGTGCTCCGGACAATGAACAACGTGCTGCCGCGGTTCGTGCGGCGCTTCCCGTTCAACGTGGTGCTGTGGGATCTGGACCGACGGATCAAGGCCGGCCGGCCGTTGGTGTAGCCGAGCAAGTACCCCCTACCGGAACGGGGTCTTGTTCTACGACACAACGTCGTATTGAATGCCGTCGTGGCTGGACCGGGCGATTGCAGGGCGACAAAGCGTGCTGCTGGGCGGGCGTAGGGTCGGTTCCCGTGCGTACTGACAACGACAACTGGGACATCAACACAAGTGTCGGTTCGACCGCGTTATTCGTGGCCACCGCTCGAGCATTGGAGGCGCAAAAACCCGACCCGTTGGCTGTCGACCCGTTTGCCGAAGTGTTCTGTCGCGCCGTGGGAGGAAACGCGGCCGACGTGCTGGACGGCAAACTTCCCGAACACCAACTGAAAACGCCTGACTGGGGCGAGTATTTCGTCAACTTCCAAGGCGCCCGCACCCGGTATTTCGACGACTACTTCCGACGTGCCGCCGACGCCGGCGTCCGACAGGTGGTCATCCTGGCCGCGGGTTTGGACTCTCGCGCCTACCGGCTGCCGTGGCCCGCGGAGACGACGATCTTCGAGTTGGACCGTCCGCAGGTTCTCGATTTTAAGCGTGAGGTGCTCGCCGAACAGGGAGCCAAACCCAACGCCGAGCGCCGTGAGGTTGCCATCGACCTACGCGAGGACTGGCCGCAAGCATTGCGGGACAGCGGATTTGATAGCGCCAAGCCGTCGGCCTGGATTGCCGAAGGTCTGTTGATCTATCTCCCGGCCGATGCCGAGCAGCAACTGTTCGCCGGCATCGACGCGCTGGCCACCCCGGCCAGCCACGTCGCCGTGGAGGATGGCGCACCGATGGCGCCCGACGACTATGCGGCCGCCGTCGCAAAGGAGCGTGCGGCCACCGCCGACCAGCGCGTGTTCTTCCAACTGCTCTACAACGAGCGGCATGCTCCGGCCGATCAGTGGTTCGACGAGCACGGCTGGACCGCGGTGGCGACCCCGTTGGCGGACTACCTGCGCGAGGTGGGCCGACCGGTTCCGGGACCGGATGTCGAGGCCGGGCCGATGGTCGCCCGCAACAGGTTAGTCAGGGCCGTCAAAAAGTGAGGAGCTATGCCGTAGAGTCAGCCGCTAATGACACCCATTTTCATTAAGCTGCGGCTCGATCGTGCCGACGGCGTCGGGGAGCCTTGTGTCTCGCCAGCGATCCGGAGGCCGTCGCGAGGAGGCTGTTTTGTGTACTGACGTGCAGCGGTTGGCTGTCTGCGACGCCGCGACCGAAACCACGAATCGACCCAATCCGTGCATCTCGACACTTAGCTTATGCAATGCTAACTTCGGCCCGAGGTTAGCTTAGGCAACACTATGTCTGAAAGGGATACGGGGCGTGGAAACCGCTGACACCGGCATAGTTGCCACACGGCCGGCGACGGCCAGGGTGGATGACGACCTAACGAGCCGATTCGCTAACTGTTGCCGGGCGCTTGGGCTGACCGTCTACGACCGAAAGCGACCGGCCGACCTGGCCGCCGCCCGGTCCGGGTTCACCGCGCTCACCCGTATCGCCCATGACCAGTGCGACGCCTGGGTCGGGCTGGCCGCCGCCGGCGACGCGTCTACCCGTGTGCTGGAAGCGATTTCGGGCGCGGCGGCGACCGCGGGGCTCTTGCAGCGCCAGGCGGAACTCGCGCCGGGCGCCCTGGGGTTCCACTACGACACCGGGCTGTATTTGCAGTTCCGCGCGACCGCACCCGACGACTTTCACCTCGCGTACGCCGCGGCACTGGCAGCCGAGGGGCAATTCGCCGACGCGCACAAACTGGTCATCGACGTCACTCAACGTCGGCCGAGCTCGCGGGAGGCGCGCTGGGTCGCGGCCACCATCCACTACCGGGCTGAGCGCTGGGCGGATGTGGTCAAGCTGCTGTCGCCGATCGTCAACGACCCCGGTCTCGACGAGCACTTCGCGCATGCCGTGAAGATCGCCCTGGGGATCTCGCTGGCGCGGCTGGGCATGTTTGCTGCGGCGTTGTCTTATCTCGAGGAGCCCGACGGTCCGGTCGCTGTCGCCGTGGTGGACGGCGCGCTGGCCAAGGCGCTGGCGCTGCGCGCCGACGGCGACGAGGACACCGCACGAGAGGTGCTGCAGGACCTCTACGCCGCCAATCCGGAGAACGCCCAGGTCGCAGAGGCACTGACGGATTCCAGCTTCGGGATCGTGCCCACCACGGCGGATCGCATCGACGCGCGCATCGACCCGTGGGACCCGGCCACCGAGCCCAAGCCCGGCGACTTCGTCGACCCCGGAGCCCAGGAACGCAAAGCCGTGTTGCTGTCCGAGGCAGAACGCCAGCTCGGTGAGTTCATCGGCCTCGAGAGGGTCAAAGACCAGGTGGCGCGGCTCAAGAGCGCGGTAGCAATGGAATTGGTACGCAAGGAGCGGGGGCTGGAGGTGGCGCAGCGCACCCACCACCTCGTCTTCACCGGGCCGCCGGGTACCGGCAAGACCACCATCGCCCGTGTCGTCGCGAAAATCTATTGCGGCCTTGGCCTCTTGAAGAAGGAGAACATCAAAGAGGTGCACCGCGCCGATTTGATCGGTCAGCACATCGGGGAGACCGAGGCCAAGACCAACGCGATCATCGACAGCGCGCTCGACGGTGTGCTGTTCCTCGACGAGGCCTACGCCTTGGTGGCCACCGGCGCCAAGAACGACTTCGGTCTGGTGGCCATCGACACGCTGCTGGCCCGGATGGAGAACGACCGCGATCGGCTGGTGGTCATCATCGCCGGCTACCGCGCCGACCTGGATCGGTTCCTTGACACCAACCAAGGTCTGCGGTCGCGGTTCACTCGCACCATCGACTTCCCGTCGTACCAACCCGCCGAGCTGATCGAGATCGCCAACTTCATGGCACAAAAACGCGACAGCGGCTTCGAACAGCCCGCGCTCGACGACCTGGAAGCATTGTTCGCCCACTTGGCCAGCATCACGAAACCCGATACTGCGGGGGTAGAACGCCGCGGTCTGGATATCGCCGGCAACGGCCGGTTCGTCCGCAACGTCGTCGAAAAGTCCGAAGAGGAACGTGAATTCAGGTTGGACCACAGTGAACACGCAAAAACCGGTGAATTCACCGACGAGGAGCTCATAACGATCACCGCCGCCGACATCGCCAACACGGTGCCGGGGCTGCTGGAAGGTCTCCGCTTGGAGGTGCCGGCATGACGAGCCGCGAGCCCGGCGACGACCGACGCTCGTTCGCGTCGCGTACTCCGGTTAACGACAATCCCGACAAGGTGGTCTACCGCCGCGGCTTTGTCACCCGCCATCAGGTGAGTGGCTGGCGATTTGTGATGCGCCGGATCGCATCCGGCATCGCGTTGCACGACACCCGGATGCTGGTCGAGCCGTTGCGCACCCAGACCCGCGCGCTGCTGATGGGCGTGCTGATGGTGATCACCGCGCTGGTGGGTTGCTTCGTGTTCTCGCTGATCCGGCCCAACGGCTCGGCGGCCAATAACCAGGTGCTGGCCGACCGGTCCACCGCCGCGTTGTACGTGCGGGTCGGCGATCAACTGCACCCGGTGCTGAATCTGACGTCGGCCCGGCTGATCGTCGGTCGGCCGGTGAACCCCACGACCGTGAAAAGCAGTGAGCTGGACAAGATTCCGCGCGGCAACCTGATCGGTATTCCGGGTGCGCCTGAGCGGATGGTGCAAAACACCAGCAAGGACGCCGACTGGACGGTGTGCGATTCCATCGCTGGCCCGGCCGCCGGGGTCACGGTGATCGCCGGAACCCCGGACGGCACCGGCACCCGGGCCGCCCCGTTGAGCGCCGGACACGCCGTATTGGCCAGCGACGCCACCAGCACCTGGCTGCTGTGGGACGGCCGCCGCAGCCGGATCAACCTGGCCGACCACGCAGTTACGGGCGCGCTGGGCCTGGGTAGCGACATACCGGCGCCGCGGCCCATCGCCGTCGGCCTGTTCAACGCGGTCCCCGAGTCTTCGTCGCTGTCGGCGCCGGCCATCCCGGATGCCGGAAGCCCACCGCGGTTCAGCCTGCCGGTGCCCGCACCGATCGGCGCCGTGGTCGAATCCCATGGCTTGGATGCCACCTCAGCCAACAGCATGCTCTACTACGCGGTGCTGCCCGACGGCCTGCAGGCGATCTCGCCGGTGCTGGCCGCGGTCCTGCGCAACTCCAACTCGTACGGTCTGGATCAGCCGCCGCGGCTGAGCGCCGATCAGGTCGCCAAGCTGCCGGTGTCCCGGATGCTGGACACCAGCCGCTTTCCCGATCAGCGGATCAGCCTGGTCGACGCCGCCCACGATCCGGTCACCTGCGCGCACTGGAGCAAGCCGGCCGGCGCGACCACGAATTCGCTGACGTTGCTGACCGGTTCAACACTTCCGGTGTCGGAGGCGGTGCACACCGAAGACCTGGTCGGCGCCGGAACCGGCGGCACCGCGAGCCGGGTCGCGATGGTGCCCGGGACCGGGTATTTCACCGCGACCGTCGGCCAAAACGCGGCTTCGCCGGCCGCCGGCTCGCTGTTCTGGGTCTCCGACACCGGGGTACGTTTCGGCGTTGACAATGAGGCCAACGAGGGTGGTGTCAATGGGCCCGCCAAAACCGTTGAGGTCCTTGGCCTGAACCCGCCGCCGACTCCGATCCCGTGGTCGGTGCTGTCGTTGTTCGCGCCCGGCCCGACGTTGTCACGTGCCGACGCGCTGCTCGCCCACGACGGCCTGGCGCCAGATTCCCGACCCGGTCGTACCGCAGCGCAGGGGGAGAACCGATGAGCCGACTGATCTTCGAGGCCCGCCGACGGCTGCCACCACCGGCCACCCGCAAGGGCACCATCAACATTGAAGCACCTCCGGAACTGCCCCGGGTGATTCCGCCGTCGATGTTGCGACGGGCCCTGCCGGTGGTGATCGTGCTGCTGATCGTCGGCATGATCGTCGCCCTGGTAGCCACCGGGATTCGGCTGATCTCCCCGCAGACACTGTTCTTCCCGTTCGTGTTGCTGCTGGCCGCCACCGCGTTCTACCGCGGTAGCGACAACAAGAACCGCACCGCGGAAGTCGACGCCGAACGGGCCGACTATTTGCGCTACCTGTCGGTGGTTCGGGACAACATCCGGGCTCAGGCCGCCGATCAACGTGCCGCGGCCGAGTGGTCGCATCCTGATCCGACAGATTTGGCCGCGATACCTGGCTCACGGCGCCAGTGGGAACGCGACCCCCAAGATGCCGACTTTCTGGTGGTGCGGGCCGGCCTGCACTCGTCAACACTGGACACCGCATTGCGGGTCAACGACACCGCCGACGAGATTGACCTGGAACCGGTGTCGCACAGCGCATTACGTAGCTTGCTGGATACCCAGCGCACCGTCCGCGATGTTCCGACAGGTATCGACCTGACCAAGGTGTCCCGGATCACCGTGCTGGGCGACGGCGACGAGGTGCGCGCGGCGATACGGGCGTGGATAGCTCAGGCGGTGACCTGGCACGACCCGACGGTGCTCGGCGTCGCGGTGGCTGCTCTGGATCTCGAGGCGCCGGAATGGTCGTGGCTCAAGTGGCTGCCGCACGTCGACGTTCCCGGTGAGCTCGACGGCGTCGGCCCGGCCCGTTACCTGTCCACCAAGCCCGACGAGCTGGCCGCGCTGCTCGGCCCGGCGCTGACCGACCGCCCGGTATTCGCCGGCGGGCCGGCTGATGCGTTGCGGCACTTAGTGATCGTCATCGACGATCCCGACTACGACCTGGATGGCTCGGCACTGGCGGTCGGCCGGGCCGGGGTCACCGTCGTGCATCGATCGGCGAAGGCACCCCATCGCGAGCAATATTCAGATCCCGAACGGCCGATCCTGCGGATTGCGGACGCCGCCATGGACCGCTGGCAGACCGGCGGCTGGCAGCGCTACATCGACAGCGTCGACCAGCTGGGCGCTGACGACGCCGGCCACCTCGGACGCCGACTGTCGCGGTGGGACTCCAACCCGACCCACAGCGGCCTGCAATCGAGCGCGACCCGCGGCGCGGCATTTACGACGCTGCTGGGAATCCCGGACGCGTCCCGGCTGGACGTGCCGACAATGTGGGCACCACGACACCGCGACGACGAGCTGCGGGTTCCGATCGGCGTCACCGCGACCGGCGAGCCGCTGATCTTCGACCTCAAGGACGAAGCCGAGGGCGGGATGGGTCCGCATGGCTTGATGATCGGCATGACCGGCGCGGGCAAGTCGCAAACGCTGATGTCGATTCTGTTGTCGCTGTTGACGACTCACTCCGCTGACCGGTTGATCGTGATCTACGCCGACTTCAAAGGCGAGGCCGGCGCCGATATCTTCCGCAACTTCCCGCAGGTCGTCGCCGTGATCTCGAACATGGCCGAGAAGAAGGCGTTGGCCGATAGGTTCGCCGACACGCTGCGCGGTGAGGTCTCGCGTCGGGAAATGATGCTGCGTGAGGCCGGACGGCACGTGCAGGGCAGCGCGTTCAACTCGGTGACCGAATACGAGAATGCGATCGCCGCCGGACATGATCTGGCGCCGATCCCGACGCTGTTCGTGGTCGCCGACGAGTTCACCCTGATGCTCGCCGACCACCCCGAGTACGCCGAGCTGTTCGATTACGTTGCGCGCAAAGGCCGCTCGTTCCGCATCCACATTCTGTTCGCGTCGCAGACGTTGGATGTCGGAAAGATCAAGGACATCGACAAGAACACCTCCTACCGGATCGGCTTGAAGGTGGCCAGCCCTGCCGTGTCGCGGCAGATCATCGGCGTGGAGGACGCCTACCACATCGAGTCCGGCAAGGAGCACAAGGGCTTGGGCTTCCTGGTGCCCGCTCCCGGTGCTGCGCCGATCAAATTCCGCAGCACTTACGTCGACGGCATCTACGATCCACCTCAGACAGCGAAAACGCTTGTGGTGCATTCTGTTCCCGAACCAAAGCTGTTCACTGCCGGCCGGGTGGAGCCCGATCAGACCACGGTGATCACGACGAATGGTCACCAAGAACCGGTCGGCCCGCCACGCAAGTTGATCGCCACCATCGGTGACCAGCTCGCGCGCTATGGCCCACGTGCGCCAGAGCTGTGGCTGCCACCACTCGACGACCCGATCCCGCTGAGCATGGTGCTGGCGCGCGCGGCGCTGCCCCGGGGCGAGTGGCGTTGGCCGCTGGGCGAAATCGACAAGCCGTTCGAGATGCGCCGCGACCCGCTGGTTTTCGATGCACGGTCGTCGGCGGGCAACATGGTGATCCATGGTGGGGCAAAGTCAGGCAAATCGGCTGCCCTGCAGACGTTTATCTTGTCGGCGGCAAGCCTGCACTCGCCCAGCGAGGTGAGTTTCTACTGCCTGGACTATGGCGGTGGTCAGCTGCGGGCGCTGGAGGACTTGGCGCATGTCGGCAGCGTGGCCTCGGCGCTGGAACCGGAGCGGATCCGCCGCACCTTCGGGGAGCTCGACCAGCTGCTGCGGTCCCGCCAGCAGCGCGAGGTGTTCCGGGACAAGCAAGGGCCGGATGACGGGCGGGGCCAGGTCTTCCTGGTTATCGACAATCTCTATGCTTTCAGCCGGGATAACACCGATCAGTTCAACACCCGGAACCCGTTGCTGGCGAAGGTGACCGAGCTCGTCAACATCGGGCTGGCCTACGGCATCCACGTGGTCGTCACCACCCCCAGCTGGCTGGAGGTGCCGCTGGCGATGCGGGACGGCCTTGGGCTGCGGCTGGAGCTGAAGCTGCATGACGCGCGCGACAGCAACGTCAGGCTGGTCGGTGCACTGCACCGTCCGGCCGAGGCGGTGCCCGCCGACCAGCCGGGTCGCGGGCTGACCATGGCCGCCGAGCACTTCCTGTTCGCGGCACCCGAACTGGACCAGGTCGCCGCGATCAACGCCCGCCATCCCGGCGTCACGGCGCCGCCGGTGCGATTGCTACCGACTAACCTGGCGCCCGCCGCGGTCGGTGCGGTGTATCGGGGCGCCGATCGGATCATCATCGGCGAGCGCGAAGAGGATTTGGCCGCAGTCGAACTCGACTTCGCCGAGAATCCGTTGCTGATGGTGCTGGGCGACACCAAATCGGGTAAGACCACGTTGTTGCGCCACATCATCCGCACCATCCGCGACAACTCGACTCCCGACCGGGTCGCGTTCACGGTGCTGGATCGCCGGTTGCATCTGGTCGATGAGCCGCTGTTCCCCGACAACGAATACACCGCAAATGTCGACCGGGTGCTGCCGGCGATACTCGGCTTGTCGGCGCTCATCGAAAAGCGGCAGCCACCGGCGGGGCTCTCGGCGGCCCAGCTGACCGGCTGGTCATACGAGGGGCACACCCACTACCTGATCATCGACGACGTCGATCAGATACCGGATGCGCCCGCGATGACCGGTCCGTTCGTCGGGCAGCGGCCCTGGACTCCGCTGCTCGGGTTGCTGGCACAGGCCAGCGACCTGGGGCTGCGGGTGATCGTCACCGCGCGCGCAACCGGTTCCGCGCACGCGCTGATGACCAGCCCGTTGCTGCGCCGGTTCAACGACCTACAGGCAACCACGTTGATGTTGTCGGGCAATCCGGCGGACGGCGGAAAGATTCGCGGTCAACGATTCGACCGGTTGCCCTCAGGTCGGGGAATCCTGCTGGGCGACACCGACACCCCGACATATGTGCAGTTGGTCAATCCGCTCGTCGACGAAAGTGTGGCCGTCGATGGTCGGTGAGTTTCATCGAAAGTGGTTCATCGAAAGGATGGAAGTGCCATGACGTTGCGAGTCGTCCCGGAGGGTTTGGCCTCCGCCAGCGCCGCGGTCGAAGCGATCACCGCCCGCCTTGCCGCCGCGCATGCGGACGCGGCCCCGTTGATCTCCGCCGTGGTTCCATCGGCGGCGGATCCGGTGTCGCTGCAGACTGCGGCCGGATTCAGCGCGCAGGGCAGTGAGCACACCGCGGTCGCTGCCGAAGGCGTGGAAGAGCTCGGCCGTGCGGGGGTCGGTGTCGGTGAGTCCGGCGTGAGTTACGCCGCCGGTGATGCGGCCGCTGCGTCGTCGTATCTCGGCTTCCACGGCTGACGATGACCGCGCCGGTGTGGATGGCTTCGCCGCCGGAGGTGCATTCAGCGCTGCTCAGCAGCGGTCCTGGACCCGGGTCGCTGCTGGCGGCCGCTGGGGCGTGGACGTCGCTGAGTACTGAATATGCCTCGGCTGCCGGCGAACTCACCACACTGTTGGGCGCGGTACAGGCCGGCGCGTGGGAGGGTCCGAGCGCCGAGCAGTACGTCAGCGCACACGCCCCGTATCTCGCGTGGCTGACGGAGGCCAGCGCGAATAGCGCGGGTGCGGCTGCTCAGCACGAGATCGCGGCGGCCGCCTATACCAGCGCGTTGGCTGCGATGCCGACGCTTCCGGAGTTGGCCGCCAATCACCTCATTCACGGCGTGTTGATGGCGACGAACTTCTTTGGGATCAACACGATTCCGATCGCGCTCAACGAAGCCGACTACGCGCGAATGTGGATTCAGGCGGCCACCACGATGGCCAGTTATCAGGCGGTTTCCGGGTCGGCGTTGGCGTCGGCCCCCCGCACCACCGCGGCGCCGTTGGTGCTAAAAGCCAATACCGCGATGGCGGCCGCCAACCAGTCATCATCGGGATCGAACTTCTTTACCGAGATGTTCGACCAGCTCCTCCAACTCTTCCAGAACCCGGGCCAGACGATCAACTCCATCATCGCGAACCCGAGCGCCTGGTTTCCGCTGCTGTTCTTCGTCGGCTATCAAGCGTTTTTCGAGCCGGTCGGGTGGACGACTTGGTCGATGCTCCTGACTTCTCCGATCTGGCTTTCGATCATCATCGGCGTGCCGCTCAATGCGATGGCGCCTCTGGCCGTGCCGGTGGCTGCACCCGCGGCAGTCGGAGGGGCCGGAATCGCCACCGGTGCCGGACAGCCTGCTGCGTTGCCCGCAGCGGGGCTGACAGGGACACCAGGCATATCGGTGGTGACCGCCGGGTCGACACCGGCGGCAGGTGCCGCGTCTGGTGCGGGCGCGGCGGCCACTCCCGCCACCGGCGGCTTCGCCTATATGGTGGGCGGTCTCGGCCCCGACGCCGGACCCGGGCCGACGCTGATTGATCGCAAGGGCGCCAAGGCGCCGGGTCGCTACATTCCCGTGGCTGCCGCGGTGGGTGCAGTAGCTCGAGGCAAGGTGCGGACGCGGCGGCGGCGACAGGCCGAGTTGCGGGACTACGGCGACGAGTTCGCAGATATGGACAGCGATCTCGGTCCCGGCGCCGAGCCCGAGGAGGCCTCGGTGCTCGCGTCGGATTCCGGTGCAGGGCCGCTGGGGTTTGTCGGGACGGTGCATAAGGACACTGCCGCTGAGGCCGCGGGACTGGCGACACTGAGCGGCAATGGGTTCGGCGGGGGGCCGAGTATGCCGATGGTGCCGGGGACGTGGGGTCCCGAGGTGTCGCAGGGGGAGGGGGATCACCGCTGAATGTTCCTGTGTGACAACGGTAATCGATTAGAGAAAGGATTTAACCGATGAGTATGTTGGATGCTCATATTCCCCAGTTGGTGGCCTCGCAGTCGGCGTTTGCCGCCAAGGCGGGGTTGATGCGCAGCACGATTGGTCAGGCCGAGCAGGAAGCCATGTCGGCGCAGGCGTTTCACGCTGGGGAGTCCGCTGCGGCGTTTCAGGCCGCGCATGCCCGCTTCGTGGCGGCCGCGGCGAAAATCAACAGCCTGCTGGATATCGCCCAGGCCAACATCGGCGATGCCGCCGGTATCTATGTGGCCGCCGATGCGGCTGCGGCCGGCAGCTACCCGGGCTTCTGACGAAAGGACTTGTGATGTCGCAGATCATGTACAACTACCCGGCGATGCTGGCGCACTCCGCGGATATGGCCGGCTACGCCGGCACGCTGCAAAGCCTGGGTGCTGATATCGCCAGTGAGCAGGCGGCGTTGTCGGCGGGCTGGCAAGGCGATACCGGGATGAGCTATCAGGCTTGGCAGGCCCAGTGGAACCAGGCCATGGAGCAACTGGTGTTGGCCTACCGCGCGATGGCCGGCACCCACGAAAACAACACCACCTCGATGCTGGCCCGCGACCAAGCCGAAGGCGCCAAATGGGGCGGCTAGGACTGCCGTCCCAGCAGTGTGGACGGTAACGCCTCGAAGTCCTACCAGGCCGTCCAACTCACGAATGCCGCGAGTATCTTGGCGCTGCTGTTGCGGCACCGAGACGATGCCGGCCTGCAGAACCTCTTTGACAACCTGTGGCTCTCTCGTCGGCGTGTTCGCTCTCAGATAATGCCTGGCGGCCTCGTGCACGGCCCTGCCAGCCATGAGGAGGTCCCTCGCGGTGAGCGCTGGGCCAACGAGATTCCCGCCCTGTTTTGCTCCCATCTGACCAGCCACGCAGTCTGGCCCTCTGACGAGATCTGCGAGCTCCTCGAGCACAACGTTGCCATGTTTCGAGAAGAGTTCGCCGGCATCGATCCGAACCAGTACCAAGTCGACAATCGCGACGAAAGGAGCGGGCTGACTTACGGCCGCAACTGGACCGTTTTCCCCTTTTACGATGGGTCCGGGAAGCTGCAGGTCGACAACGCGCGGAGGTGTCCAAGGATCGCGGAGTTCCTGGGCGACCGCGCTGGCATCGGCAGCGTCGGCTGCATGGCGTTCTTCTCGATCATGAACCCAAAGACGCACGTGGCGCCACACACCTCGCAGTTAAACACGCGCCTGCGCTACCACCTGGGGATCGAAGTGCCCGAGCGCGATATCCACTTCCGCATCCACGACCAGCTGATCACCTGGAAACAAGACAGCTGCATCAAAATCGACGACTCCTACGAGCATGAGGTCTTCCAGCAGTCCGACCGCCGCCGGGTCGTGTTCGTCCTGGACTTCCCGCATCCGGAACTGCTTCCCGAGGAACTTGAGTTTCTGGAGGCGTTCATGCGATGCAGTCTGGACCGCTCGGCTCTCGAAGACATCTTCGAGAAGGTAGGCCCCTTCTAGCCTGGAGTTCCGACTCGTTCGTGTGTCAGCGATTTGTGGTCGGGTTTGGCCGCTAGGGCGTCAGCACGATCGAACCGACCGTCTGACGGCCCTGCAAGTCTCGGTGCGCCTGGGCGGCGTCAGCCAGCGGATAGCTGCGGCTCACCGTCACATCGAGCGAACCCTCGGCGATCGCGTCGAACAATTCTCCTGAGCGCCAAGCGAATTCCTCGCCGGTGCGGGTGAAATGAACTAGCGCCGGGCGGGTCAGGTACACCGAGCCGGCGGCGTTGAGCCGCTGCGGGTCGACCGGCGGAACCGGGCCGCTGGAAGCGCCGAACAACGCCAAGGTTCCCCGCACGGCGAGACTGGCCAGGCTGGCGTCGAACGTGCTCGCCCCGACGCCGTCGTAGACCGCGGCCACGCCCGCCCCGGCGGTCAGCTCCCGGATAAGCCTTCCGAACTCTTCCGGATCATCGCCCGGATAGTCCAGCACGTCCGTCGCGCCGGCCTGCCGGGACAACTCGGCTTTGGCCGGTGTCGACACCGTCGTGATCACCCGGACACCCAGACTGGTCGCCCACTGCGTCAAGATCAGCCCCACGCCGCCCGCCCCGGCGTGGACCAACACCGTGTCGCCCGACTGCACCGGGTACACCGATTTGATCAGGTAATGCGCCGTCATGCCCTTCAACAGCGCCGATGCGGCCACATCCAAGCCGACTGCCGACGGCACGCGGGCGACGAATTGCGCGAACGCGGTGGTGAATTCGGCGTAGGCACCCGCGGCTGCTGCAGTCACCACCCGGTCGCCGACCTGCAGCGTTGTGACGCCGTCGCCGACGGCGGCGACCGTCCCGGCCACCTCGGTGCCCAACACGAATGGCAGCTCGCGCGGGTAAGACCCGGAGCGGAAATAGGTGTCGATGAAATTCACGCCGACCGCTTCGGACTTGATCAGCACCTCGCCCGGACCGGGGGAGGGCTGAGGCCTCTCGACATAGCTCAGGACTTCCGGACCGCCGATTTCGGCGACTTCGATTGCGCGCATGCTAACCATGATGCATACCCAGCATCCGCAACCATGGAGTCCACATGAAGTTGGCCCGGCCCGACATTCGTCATCCGCGGATCGTGCTGGTCGGTTCGGAGGGCGGCGACGACGCCGGTTTGGTCGCCGCGCTGCGCAAGCGAGGGCTGCATGCCCACTGGTTGTCCTGGGACGATCCGGAGACTTTGCGCGCCGACATGGTGATCCTGCGGACCAGCACCGATTACGCCGGGCGGCGCAACGAGTTCCTGGCGTGGACCATGCGAGTTTCCAATTTGCTCAACGGTGCCGATGTCGTCGCGTGGAACGCCGGCCAACACTATCTGCGCGATCTGCGACATGCCGGGGTGCCGATTCGGGGCCGGCGGCCGACGGCCTCGGCCGTCCGAACGGCGCTGGTTTACCTCGGCGGCATTCAGTCGCATGCGTTTGACGCGGCCGCAGCGGTCGAGGCCGACTTCGAATTGTGGGACCTTGGACAGGCTGCCCTGCAAGCGGCGGCCGACCATCTGGGCGTCGGCGCCGACGAACTGCTCTACGCCCGCGCCGATGTGATCGGCGGACCGGGTGACGCCGAATTGGTCGGGCTGGATTTGGTTGCGCCGTCGCTGGGTTGGCAGCTGCTCGACGACACCGTGCGCGACGACGGGCAGCGGCAGTTCGCGGTGTGCGTCGAGTCAGCCCTGGACCGGCTTGGGCTCGGTCCGCTCTCGCATCGACGCCCATAACGCGGCGGTGGCTGCGGTGCACGCCGCCGCTCCGGCGACATGAACCGCCACCAGCGCGGCGGGGACTCCGGTGAAGAACTGCACAGTGCCGACGGCGGCCTGAGCGAACACCAGCAGCACCAGCACGCCCAACCGCAGCAGTACCGGGCGGGGTGCGTGTACCGCCAGCAGTCCAAAACCCAGACCGACCAGCAGTCCGAGATAGGCCACCAGCAGCGACGAGTGCGCATGCACCAGCGTGGTGATCTCGATCCTCAGCCGCGGCACCGTCCGATAGGGGCTGGTGTCGCCGGCGTGTGGGCCCGCCGCGGTGACCAGGGTGCCGGCCACCAGCACCGCGGCCAGCGTCGTCGCGCTGAGCGCGGTGAGCCAGCGCAGCGGCGGGACGACCGTGGCGGTCGGCTCGCCTTCGTCAGGTTCGCCGATCTTGACGTAGAGCAGCACCGCCAGCCACACCATCGCCATCGATGCCAGCAGATGGATGGCAACCGTCCACCACAGCAAGCCGGTGAGCACGGTGATGCCGCCGATCACGGCCTGCAGCACGGTCGAGGCCGGCATCAACCAGGCGTACACCAACACCTCTGTGCGTCGCCGGGCCCGGATGACCGCCAGCACCGCCAGTATCGCCGCGATGACCACGGCGAAACTGATCATCCGGTTGCCGAATTCGACGGCCTGGTGGATGCGGGGTACCTCGGCGACGGCCACCGGGGTGAAGCTGCCCGGAAAGCACTGCGGCCACGTCGGACAGCCCAATCCGGACGCCGTGACCCGGACGATCGCACCGGTGACGGCGATACCGCCCTGGGTCACGATGACCACTGCGGCGATCAGGCGCTGCGCGCCGAGGCGGGGTTCGGGCAGCAGATCCACCAGCCGCAAGAGCCACCGTCGGACAGGCATCGCCCGATCGTAGGACAACGAAAACTACGTCACGTAGTAGGGCTGCGAGCGCGGCATTCTCGCGCGAGCGTCACGCTGGCGTGGCGATGGGGTTCGAGCTGGGGGCACCGCCCGCTTGCGGGGGACACGCCAGCGTGACGCTCGACGGTCAGCCGTCAGGTGAACCGGAACCACCGCAACGCGGCCAGGCCGGCCAGGCCGCCCCAGGCGGCCAGGACGGCGACGCCGAACCAGTCCACCGACACGCTCATCGCCTGCGACAGCGCCTCGGTCAGCGCGCCGGCCGGGGTGAGCCGTGCCGCCCATTTGACCGGTGCTGCGACCATGTCGGTGTCCACCGTCAGCGCGCCGAGTCCGGCGAAGACGAACCACAGCAGGTTGGCCACCGCCAGCACGATCTCAGCGCGCAGCGTGCCGCCCAGCAGCAGACCCAGCGCGGCGAAGCCCGCGGTGCCCAGCGCGATGATGACCGCGCCCAACGCCAGGCCCGCCGGATGCGGCCGCCAACCAAGCGCAAACCCGATGGCGCCCAAGATGATTGCCTGTAGGAACACCACCGTGACCACCGCCAGCGATTTGCCGGCGATGATGCCCCACACCGGAAGCGCGGTCGCGCCCAGCCGTTTGAGCGCGCCGTACCGGCGATCGAACGCGACCGCGATGGCCTGACCGGTGAACGCCGTAGAGATCACCGCCAGCGCCATGATCACCGGGACAAAGGTGGCGGCGCGGTTGTTGCCGAAGGATCCGAGCGGCAACAGCGTCAAACCCACCAGCAGTGTGATCGGGATGAACATGGTCAGCAGCAGTTGTTCGCCGTTGCGCAGCAGCAGCTTCAGTTCCAGTGCGAACTGCGCGGCCAGCATCCGCGGTACCGCTGCCGGGCGCGGGTCAGGAGTGAAAGTGCCTGCGGGGAAAAGCGATTCGGTCACAACCGCCGCTCCTCATTATCGCTTCGCTCTCTGTCGTCGCCGGCGGTCACGACCGCAACTCCCGGCCGGTCAGCTCCAGGAACACGTCTTCCAGGCTGCGCTGCTCCACTCGCATGTCGGTGGCCAGCACGTCGATCTGGGCACACCACGCCATCACCGTCGCCAACACCTGCGGATCCACCGGGCCTTCCACCAGGTACTCACCCGACGCCACCTCGGAGGCCTGGTAATCCTCCGGCAAGGCCGAGACCAGCAGGGACAAGTCGAGCCGTGGCGGAGCGGTGAACCGAAGCTGATCCTTGGCGCCGCTACGGGTGAGCTCTGCCGGGGTTCCGGCCGCGACGGTCACCCCTTGGTCGATGATGACCAGTCGGTCGGCGAGTTCCTCGGCCTCCTTGAGTTGGTGGGTGGTCAGCACCACCGTCACGCCGTCGCGGCGCAGCGCGTCGATCAACTCCCACACCAGTAGCCGGGCTTGCGCGTCCATTCCCGCGGTGGGCTCGTCGAGAAACACCAGTTCGGGTCGGCCGACCAACGCGCAGGCCAGCGCGAGCCGCTGCTGCTGCCCACCGGACAGCCGTCGGTAGGTGGTGCGCGCCGCGTCGGTCAGACCCAATGTGGATAGCAGCCACTGCGGGTCCAGCGGGTCGGCGGCGTAGGAGGCCACCAGGTTAAGCATCTCGCCGGCCCGGGCCGCGGGATAGCCGCCGCCGCCCTGCAACATCACACCGATGCGCGCCCGCAGCCGAGCGTTATCGGCGATCGGGTCCAGCCCGAGCACCTCAATGCTGCCGGCATCGGGACGGACGAAGCCCTCGCACATCTCGACCGTGGTCGTCTTGCCGGCGCCGTTCGGGCCCAGCAGCGCCAACACCTCGGCGGCATGCACGTCGAGGTCGAGGTTGGCGACGGCCCTGGTGGCGGTCGGCCCCGAGCCGTACTGCTTGCATACCCCGCGCAACCGCACGGGGATTTGCACGGCCTGGCTCACGAGGATTCAGCGTATGCGCCAGGCACCGACGCGGGCTGCCGGGTCTCGCTGCTGGGCGCCAGATCCGGTGTCGCCGTGTCACCGGTCGACTCGGCGCTCGGCAGCGGCCGCCACGGCAAGCTGGTGTGGGTCGCCGCGATCAGCAGCGCCACGATGATGGTGCTGGCCACGGTGGCGTCCACGATCTGGAACAGCGCGAACCGATCGCCGTTGGCCGTCGGACCGAAGACGCCGATGACGATCGTGACGATGATCACCGCGATCCGGAATCCAGGGCGCGTCGCCCATGCGGCCAACGGGATGATGGCCCACAGCAGATACCACGGCTGCACCACAGGAAACAGCAGTACCGTTCCTCCCAGCGCGACTCCGAGCCCGCCAACCGGGTGCAGCCGGCCACGCAACACCGCGATCAGCAGCCAGCCCACCATCACCGCGATGATCAACACGCCGATGCCACGAGTCAGCGACAGCACGGCGGTGGTGTGATCGCCCAGGCCCAGCAGAATCCCCACCTGCCCGGTGCCGAGGGCTATCAGCGTCGGGGGCGACATCCAGCTGCGCACCACGTTGGCGGTGCCGAGCGTGTAGATCCAGCCGAAGCCGAGCCGGCTGGCCCAGCCGACCGCGGCCATCACTGCCAGCGCCAATCCGGCCATCAGCCCACCCGCCAACACGAATGCCCGCAAGTTGCCGCCCCAGCGCCAGGCGAGCGCCATCGCGACAAACCCCAAAGCCAGCAGCGACGGCAGCTTGATCTGCGAGGACAGCGTGATCAGGATCGCGCCCGCGAGCAGCATGCACAACGGCGCCCAATCCGGCCAGTGGGTCCGGAGGCCAGGCCACGGACGGGGCACCAGCGGACGCGCGGAGTCGATTCCGCGCAGGGCGAACTCGGTACCGGCCAGCATCAGCCCGAGCATCGGTGCCTCGTTGTGGATGCCGGCGACCAGATGCATGATCAGCAGCGGGTTGGCGGCCCCCAACCACAGCGCGCTGACCTCGGCCACCCCGCAGCGGCGGGCCAGCCGCGGTGTCGCCCACACGATAAGACCCACGCCGATCAGCACCACCAGCCGATGGCATAGCACGGCGGCGACGATGTTTTCGCCGGTCAATGCCGAGATTCCACG
>Ga0209693_10000214_pt1 | contig 22867 bp, 25 predicted proteins | sample HubBroMetageWRM3_FD_188345 | JGI IMG/M metagenome (GOLD analysis project Ga0209693, IMG submission 188345) | Warmed soil microbial communities from the Hubbard Brook experimental Forest, New Hampshire - Hubbard Brook CCASE Soil Metagenome WRM 3... | ecosystem: Environmental > Terrestrial > Soil... | reverse complement strand
TACATGGCATGAAAGGTGTCGGCCGTGGTCCGGGAGTCCTTGGCGGTATAGACCCGGCCGCCGAATTCCAGTACGCGGCGGTCGAGTTCGTTGAGGAACTCATTGAGCCCGGGCTTGATTGGGAAGTCTACGCAGACATTCCAGCCCGGAATCGGGAAACTCAGCGGCGCCTGATTGCCCGGGCCGAACAGCTTGAACACGTTGAGAAACGAATAGTGCCCCGACTTCTGGATGTCGCGGATGATGCCCTTGAACTCCTCGACAGCATGGGTGGGAACGACGAATTGATACTGGCCGAAGCCCGCTGAGCCGAAGGCGCGGTTCCATTCGCCGAGCATGTCAAGCGGGTGGTAGAACTGCGTCAGATTCTGGATCTTGCCGCGGTAGGTACCCGACTTCCGGTACCAGAGTTCACCGATCGGCATGAAAGTGTATTTGTTGGCCAGCCCGTTCGGGAAAATGTCGGGCACCGTAAGTAGTTGTGGAGCATCGAATTTCAGCGGGTTGCGGCGCAGCTTGGCGGGCAACTGGTCGAGGGTGGCCAGCGAGCCACGGGATACCGCAGCGCGGCCCAGCCTCGGAGGTGCGCTGATCGTGTCGAACCAGGCACTGGAATAGGTGTAGTCGGCTTCGCTGCCGTCGCTGTGCAAGGCGATGGTCTCGTCGAGGCTGGCGGTGACGTCGCCGTCGGCGATGAAGTAGGCGGTCTCGGTGGGCGTCATCTCGATAGTGGCCCGCAGGATGATGCCGGTCAGCCCGTTGCCCCCGACGGTGGCCCAGAAAAGCTCGGACTCCTCGCCGGCCGGTGTGAGGTGGCGGATCTCGCCATCCGCGGTCAGCAGGTCCATGCTGCGGACATGGTTGCCGAAGCTGCCCGCGCTGTGATGGTTCTTGCCGTGGATGTCGCAGGCGATCGCGCCGCCGATGGTGACTTGCCGGGTTCCCGGCAGCACCGGAACCCAGAGTCCGAACGGCAGGGCCGCCTTCATCAGCTGGTCGAGGTTGACTCCGGCGTCGAGGTCGGCCAGCTTGGTGTCTGCGCTGATGGAGTGGATGCTATTCAGCCGGTTCATGTCGATGACCAGCCCGCCGCCGTTTTGCGCGTTGTCGCCATACGACCGGCCCATCCCGCGCGCGATCACGCCCCGCCCTTTTGGGCCGCCGGATTCAGCTACCCGGGCCACTGCCTTGGCAATGACCTCGGGATCGGGCGTGCTGAGCACCTCTGCCACCGACGGCGCGGTCCGACCCCACCCGGTCAGCCGGGTGGGAGTGGTGGTCGGAGCCGTGGTGGGCTCGGGGGTGCTCAACATCGTCAAAGAGGGTACCGCCTGGGTGGCTCGGCTCAGTGCATGCGGAAGATTACGGCTCGCTGCACGATGAAATTGATCACCGTGGCAATGCCCTGCGCGATCACGAATGCAACGGGTATCGCCCACTGCCGGTAGTGCAAAAGCCAAAGGCAAAGATGATTGACTCCGACCTGCACGGCGAAGGTAACTGCGTAAAGAGCCATGACCGCGGCGAACCGGGCGGTGCTTGGTGGCGCCTGAAATGTCCATCGGCGGTTGATCAGGTAGGCGGTGATGGTGCCGACGATGACGCTGATCAATTTCGACAGGTCAACCTGCAAGCCCACTACTTTGTAGAGCGTCACATAGACGCTGAAGTCGACGATCGCCGCCAGGCCGCCGGTGACGACGAAACGCCCTGCCTGCGTCGTCAGGTTCATTTGCCGGCTCTGCTCAGCCCGGGACTCTGGCGGGAACATTTGGGGATCCTAACGGGGCTGTCGGGTCCTCAGGCGGCTTCAGTAAAACTTGTCAAGTGGGCAACTTCACTGCGACCAACTCGACCTCATTTTGGCCTTGCGGCGTCGAATAGGTCACCGTATCCCCCGGTTGATGACCGGCCAGGGCCTGCGCCAACGGACTGCGAGCGGTCAACGTTTCGGCTTCGCGGCCGAACGGAGTCTCTTCGACGATGGAAATCACATGCATCGTGACGACTTCACCGTCGGGGAACCGCAGCGTCACCTCGGTACCGCCCGGCAGCGCTTCCGACTCGTCGGAGTACGACGGTTCGGTTCGCAACCGCCGGTCCAGCTCGTTGATCCGGTCATTGAGGACGACCAGTTCATCAGCGCGCTGTATTGCCTCGGCGGCGTCTGCGTGATCGCTGACCATACCGCGGTCGTTCTTGACCTCGATCTCCAGGAGATCGCGCCGCTGTCGCAGACGAGCTACCTCCGCGGCGAGGTTTTCCCGCGCCGCATCCGCTACTGATTGAACTTCTTCGCTCACGTCCGTCGACCTTTCGCGGCGCGACCGCGATATCGCGGAGCGCCCTGACTCGCATTTTAGGTTGCCCGGTTTTTCAGCTGCCGGCATTCGTGGTGCTTCAGTGTTGCACCACCACGAGGCAGCCGCACCGGTTTTCGACAAGCATTTTCAGTTGTTGAACACATGCATACCCGATCGGTGGCGGTTCTATCCTCGCTTGGCCGCCGCGCTCTGGCGCAACCGCTGATTTATCGCACCAGTCGCATTGACATGCATCATCTTTCGCGTCGCTAGCGGGTCTGCTGCCGGGTCGACTCAGGGTGCCCGGCGAGCGGCGGCGCGGTGTCGTCGTCGTCATAGTCGATGACCCCGCCGCGCAGCGCGTCGAAGATGGCCACACCCTGCGAGACCAGCCCCGCGGCCACCTGGCCGAGCCCTTCGGCGCCATTGAGGACCGTGAGATTTGCGCTGGAGAGCCCCAGCGCGGCCTTCTCGACGATTTGCGGTAGCTGGTCGATGAGCATCTTGTCCAACGCCACCCGGTTGTGTGACGCCGCCGCCTCGGCCTGGATCTTCATCTTCTCTGCGTCGGCGACAGCCAAGATCCGTACGCGTTCGGCTTCTGCCTCCGCCGGTTTGACCACCTCGGCGACCAGTTCCTGCTGGCGTAGTTCGCCGGCGCGTTCGGCCAGTTCTGTTCGCATCTGCAGCACTTCGCGCTGGGCCTGAGCTTCGGCCAGTGGGCCGGCCTGCGCGGCTTGTGCCTGAGCCTTGTCGACCTCGGCCTTGTATTGCGCCCTGACGATCGCGGTCTTGCGGGCGAACTCTGCCTGATTGCGTTGTGACTCCTGCTCGGCTTCGGCGGCCGCCTGGTTGGCTTGCGCCTGCGCGATCTGCGCCTGCTGCTGGATAGCCGCGTTGTGCGGCGCGGACATCGCGTTGATGTAGCCCAACCCGTCGTCGTCGATGGACTGAATCTGCAAGGCGTCGACATTGAGGCCGATCCGTGCCATCTCCTCCTTGGACCCGTCGAGCACCTCGGTGGCCAGCTTCTGACGTTCCCGGATGATCTGCTCGACGGTCATCGAGCCGATGATCGACCGCAGGTGACCGGCGAAGATCCGGCCGGTGAGTATCGCCATCTGGTCCTGGTCTGACAGGAACCGCTGCGCGGCGCTGATGATGCTCTCGGTGTCGTTGCCGACCTTGAAGGCGATCACCGCGCGGACGTTGAGGGTGATGCCTTGCTGAGTGACGCACTTTTCGGCGACCTCGGACTCACACATCGCCATCGTCAGGAATCGAACTTTACGGAAGACCGGCAGGACGAAGGCGCCGTGGCCGGTCACGACACGGAAGGGGACGTCGCCCCGGACTCGGCCGCCGGAGATCAGCATCGCCTGGTCCGGAGCGGGCACCTTGTAACCGAGCATTGTTGGACTCCTTGCAGTTTTGTTGTTGCGTATCAGTGATTTTCGGTCGTCAATCGACGGTCCAGGGCTCGACGACCACCGTTCTCGCGCCCCGAACCTCAACCACCAGCACCTTGGTGCCTTTCAGCAATGGTTCGTCAGACCATGCGAGGAAGGTTTCCTTGGACCCCCGCAGGGTCACCAACACCTCGCCGGCGCCGCGGTCGCCGCGGGTTGCCACGATCAGCGTGCCCACGCAGCCGATTACCGGGGGTTTGCTCACGATCGCATAATCCTCCTTCGGCGGGGCTGACTACACCCAATACGGAACCCGGGCGCGGAATTGCCGCATCGCGAACGCCGCCAGCAACCAGCCGACGACCGTCAGCGTCACCACCACCACCCAGTGCCGCAGCTCCTGGTGGCCGCCCAGCAACGGCGCCCGCACGATATCCAGATAGTGCAGCAGCGGGTTGAGTTCGACGATGCTCGCCCACCGTCCCGCACCCTGCTGGCGCAGCGTGTCGTCATTCCAGATGATCGGCGTCATGAAGAACAGCAACTGCACGACCGAAACCAGCAGCGGACCGATGTCTCGGTAGCGAGTCGCCAGGATGCCGAAACACAGTGATACCCATATGCAATTCAGGATGATCAACGCCAGCGCCGGAATGACCGACAGGTCGGCCCACGACCACGGCTTCGGGAAGATGATCGCGACGACGAGGTAGATGACAATGTTGTGCGCAAACAAAATCATCTGTCGCCACACCAGGCGATAGACGTGCACACTCAACGGCGTCGGCAATTGTTTGATCAGTCCCTCGTTGGCGACGAACACGTCGGCACCCTCGATGATCGCGGCGTTGATCAGATTCCAGATGATCAGCCCGAGCGTGACGTAGGGCAGGTGCACAGACAGGTCCAGGTGAAATAGCTTGGAATACAGGCCGCCCATCGCCACCGCGGTGGTCCCGGTGGCGATGGTGATCCAGAACGGTCCCAGCACCGAGCGGCGGTAGCGCTGCTTGATGTCCTGCCAGCCAAGGTGCAGCCAGAGCTCGCGGCGACGGAAGCCGTCGGTCAGATCCCCCCTGGCCCGGGCGAATGTCCGCGACTGAGCCGCCGCGTCGATGAACGTCATGAGGATCCTCCAGCGTCAGGCTTGCCGAATTGCTCACGACGTCCCAAGCGGCGCAAGCGAATCCACTCCATCAGTCCCTTGGAGTCACGGCGGGTCACTAAGAAGAACCAGCCGAACCGCAGCCACTCCTGGGCCAGCAGCTTACGAAGGCCGGGTTGCGACAGCAGGTAGCCGCGGTTGCGGTAGGTGAAGAACCGCTTGATGGGGTCGTCGGGATACTGAGTGTGCATCCGGCCGCCCAGAATCGGCCGGAACTCATCGGTTCCGCACGGATGGAGGTAGACCGCTTCCAGGCAGGTTCCGAACGCTAGCCCGGACCGAACCAGCCGGCGGTGCAATTCGACCTCGTCGCCGCGGATGAACAGCCGCATGTCCGGGACACCGACCGCGTCCAGGGTGGACGCGCGAAACAGCGCACCGTTGAACAGCGACGCGATCCCGGGTAGCAGATCCTGCCCTTCTTCGGTACGCAATTCGCTTGCACGCCTGCGCCATACCAGGCCACGGCGCAACGGAAACGCCAGCCGCTGCGGGTCGTCCATATTGCATACCATCGGCGATACCTCGGCCAGGCTGTACTTCTCGGCACAGGCCAGTAGGGTCGCCAGTACCTGGCTGTCCTGCGGGCGCCCATCGTCGTCGGCCAGCCACAGCCAATCGGCGCCCTGTGCCAGCGCGTGCAACATGCCGAGCGCGAAACCGCCTGCGCCGCCCAGGTTTCGGCGTGAGCTCAGATAGGTGCTGGAGATCGGTTGTCCGGCCACCAGATCGCGAACCCGGCTATCCCCGGGGCCTTGAGAAGCACCGTTGTCGACAACGATGAGATGATCAGGCAGGCGGGTCTGGGTGCTGAGCACATCCAGCGACTTGGCCAGCTCATCGGGGCGCTGGTGGGTGACTACTACGGCGAAGACGGATTCACTCATCCGTGGAAGTTCCAGAGGCTTGTTGTGCGAGGGCCTCATGGGCAGCGGTCTCGGCCAGTACCTCGCGCACGTGCCGGGCCGCGTCCTCACCCTCATAAGCGCGTACCACATCTTCGATGCTGCCGCTGAGCCGGATCACTCCGTGGTCGATCCAGATCGCTGTCTTGCACAGCCGGGCCAGGAATTCGTTGGAATGGCTTGCGAAAACCAGGATTCCGGAACGTTCCACCAGGCCTTGCAGTCGCGATTGCGCCTTCTTCAAGAAGTCGGCGTCCACGGCGCCGATACCTTCATCGAGCAAAAGGATCTCGGGGTCGATGCTGGTGACCACACCCATCGCCAGTCGGACCCGCATTCCGGTGGAGTACGTGCGCAGCGGCATCGACAGGTAGTCACCCAGTTCGGTGAACTCGGCGATCTCGTCCACCTTGGCCAGCATCTGCTTTCGGGTCTGCCCCAGGAACAGGCCACGGATGATGATGTTCTCGTAGCCGGAGATCTCGGGATCCATGCCGATCCCGAGATCAAACACCGGCGCCACCCGGCCAGTGACCGTCGCCGATCCCCGGGTGGGCTCGTAGATACCCGAAAGTAGGCGCAGCAGAGTCGATTTACCGGCCCCGTTGTGGCCGACTAGACCGACCCGGTCGCCTAACTCGAGCGACAACGTGATGTCCCGCAACGCCTCGACGACGACCACGTTGGAGTTGTTGCGCCCAATGGTGCCGCCCGCCTTGCCCAGGACAGCCTTCTTCAAGGAACGCGACTTGGCGTCGAAGATCGGAAATTCCACCCACGCGTCGCGTGTCTCGATATGAGGACCAGACACCGTGCCCGCTTACAGGTATTGCCCGGTGCCCGAGTGTCCGGGCCCGGGGTGGCCCGAACGACTGATCCCCGGGGGTAGCGCGCCCTGGCGTATCTGCTCTAACTGCGCGCGGGCGGCCATCTGCTGGGCGAACAACGCGGTCTGGATGCCGTGGAAAAGACCTTCCAGCCAGCCGACGAGCTGGGCTTGCGCGATGCGCAACTCGGCCTCCGACGGCGCGGCGTCCTCGTCGAACGGCAGGGTGAGGCGATCTAGTTCCTCGCGAAGTTCTGGTGCCAGACCCTCTTCGAGCTCCCGGATGCTGGTGTCGTAGATCTCACGCAGCCGTTTGCGGCTGGCTTCGTCGAGCGGCGCGGCGCGCACTTCTTCGAGCAGTTGCTTGATCATGGTGCCGATTCGCATCACCTTGGCGGGCTGTTCGACCAGGTCGGTCAGGGAGGGCCCGTCGGAGTCCACGTCGTCTACCGCCGCGTGTATCGCCATGATCCGCGGATCGACGCCGCCGATGATCTCGATGCCGTCTTCATCATTGCTGTTGGTCAAATCCGGTCACCATCCTCTTGTGCATTTAAGAGTGGGTCGCTGGGGCATTTCCACGCCACTCGTAGATTTTGGCCCCACCGTTGTCGTAGATCAGCTCCCACGACTTCGATTTCTCCAGCGAGACTAGCCCGTCGGGCACGTGGAACCCTCTAACCGTGGGTGTGCTGGTGTAGATGTAGCGGATATTGAGTGCTTTGATCGCCTCGACTACCCGCGGATCCGAATCGCCTTTGCGGGCGGAACTCCAGAAGATGAATCGGTAGGGGCCCGGGCCCATCTGCTGTGGGTAGTCGTAGTGGGTCCACAGTGGGTGCAGGTCGGCCACCGCGTACACCCACGCGGTGCCGTCGGTGTTGGCGTTTCCGATCAGGGTGTCGTGTGCGCCCGGCAGTTTTGCCAGATAGGCCATGGCCATGAGGTCTCGCTCGTCGATCATCACCGAGTCGTATTTGTCGCCGAACAGGACCAGGTGTCGATACAAGTAGTGCCGGCCAGTGAGCACGGTGGCCACCACCAGTAGCACCGCCGTGGTCACGACCCAGACCGGCGCGGGCTGGGGGTACGCCCCCACACGTGGGAGGGACCCCCACCCGCTTGCGGGGGGCTGTTTGTATCGCTCGGTGACTCGTCTGGCGCCGGCGACCACAAGCATGACCATCGCGAACAACGCGATGCCTGCCATCGGTGTCACCAGCATCGTCACCACTGCCGCGAGCCGCCGAGGATCGTTGTAGAAGAACTGGCTGAACTCTTCGATGGCAGCGCCGAGCGGGTTGCGAAACGGCGCACCCGAGTAGATGGTCGCCACGGTCAGCACCAGCCAGACCGCCGGTGGCCACCAGATCTTCTTGTACAGCAGGATGGCCATGCCGATGGCGACCAGCACGACCAGGCCGTATTGGGTCGGGAAATCGTTGAGATGGCGGGTGTGCAGGAGCAGTGCGTCGATAACACCCTGCTTGACGCTCTTGAAGCTGGGGAATGCATGCCCGGCGATGATGTCAGCCTGCTTGAGCACGCCGATGAACTGCGGCGCCAAAATCAGCGCGGTGGGCACTACCACCGCGGCCAGGCTCAGCAGGTCGGCGAGCCGGCCGCGCACCGGATGCCACCACGCGTCCAACAGCCACCAGGCCAACAGGAACAGTATGACGATGAACCCGCCGGTGAGGTGCACAGACAAAATGCCGACCAGTGCCAGCACCGCCACCGGGATGCGGTCGCGGTGCCGCAACGTCGAGGTGATCAAAACAAAGGTCGGCACCGCGACCCCGTAGGCCGCCAAGTTGGGCATCGCCGCGACGCCGAATTCGACGTAGGGCACCGAGGTGAACGAGGCCGACAGCGCCGCTGTGGTGGCCGCCGCGCCCGCGGCGCGCCACTCTGAGGTGATCGGCATAGCGGACGTTGTGATGGGGCGCAGCAGGCGCCAGGTGAGCATGGCCGCGCTGGCCGGAAACAACCAGACCGATGCCGCCACCGAACACAGGGTGTAACCGGTGGTGGGTGCCGCCCCGGTGATCTGACAGAAGACCGCCGCCAGGGCGTGGAACACGGAGGGGTAGTACAGGGCTTGGTGCGTCTCGACATTGCGAAGCTCACCCATGTGCGTCGACGAGGACTGGCCGGTGTCGAGGATGAACCGCACGGTGTTGGCGTGCCAGACCGCGTCCCAGGTGCTGGGTACGGACTGCCAGTGGGTGAGGCCGCGATAGGCCGCCCACATGATCAGCAGGGCACCGAGCAGCACCCCGGCCGCAATCGTCAGCGCGGGCCAACGACTCACCGCTCGGGCTTCAGCCTCGGTGTCGCGGTAGCGGGCGAGCAGCAGCTGCAAAATTGCGGTCAGCAGGCATACCGCGACCAGCGTGGCCAGCGCAGTCCAACCGTTCCAAGGGATCCCGATGGCCCCGAACGGGATTATCGCCAGCGCCACTACGCCGAATGTCAGTGCGGGGCCGACGGCGATGGTGATCGGCCAGGTTAGCTGTGCGACACGTGCGACGATTGCCCCCGGAACGATCAGCAACAGCAAGGCGATCAGCGTTCCGAACCAGAGCCCCACTCGACTAGTATGGCTGGCCGGGTGACCTGGCTCGCGAAGCCTCCGATTGGCTGGCACGGCTTGGATGTTTCTGGGCACCCGTTACCGTCACGATTTCGCGATATAGCGGAAGTTCTAAGGTGGCTGGCATGGCTTATGACGTCGCCCGGGTGCGCGGACTGCATCCGTCGCTGGGTGACGGATGGGTGCACTTCGATGCGCCGTCCGGGATGCTGATACCCGATTCCGTGGCGACCACAGTGTCGACGGCTTTCCGTAGGTCTAGCGCCACCACAGCGGGGGCGCACCCGTCGGCCCAGCGCAGCGCTGCCGTGCTGGAGGCCGCACGTGCCGCCGTGGCCGACCTGTTCAACGCCGACCCGGTGGGCGTCGTGCTGGGCGCTGATCGCGCGATCCTGTTGTCATCGCTCGCCGAAGCCTCGTCCTCGCGTGCCGGCCTGGGATATGAGGTGATCGTCAGCCGCCTCGACGACGAGGCGAACATCGCCCCATGGCTGCGTGCAGCGCACCGCTACGGCGCCAAGGTGAAGTGGGCCGAGGTCGACATCGAGACCGGTGAACTGCCGACATGGCAATGGGAGAGCCTGATCGGCAAGCCGACCCGGCTGGTCGCCGTGCCATCCGCGTCGGGGACGCTGGGCACGGTCACCGATCTGCGGGCGATGACCAAGCTGATTCACGACGTCGGCGGGCTGGTTGTGGTCGACCATTCCGCAGCTGCGCCTTACCGACTGCTCGACCTGAAAGAAACCGATGTCGACGTGGTGGCAGTCAACGCCGTCGGGTGGGGCGGTCCGCCGATCGGGGCGATGGTGTTTCGTGATCCGGCGTTGATCAACTCCTTCAGCTCGGTTTCGACGGATCCGCACGCCACCGGTCCCGCGCGCCTCGAGGTTGGCCTGCACCAGTTCGGTCTGCTGGCCGGCGTGGTTGCCAGCGTCGAGTACCTCGCGGCACTCGACGAGTCCGCTCGCGGCAGCCGACGCGAACGTCTCTCCCTGTCGATGCAATCCGCCGCGTCTTATCTGAACCGGATCTTTGACTACCTGATGTTGTCGTTGCGGTCGTTGCCGTTGGTGATGCTGCTCGGTCGTCCGGAGGTGCGGATACCGGTGGTCAGTTTCGCGCTGCACAAGGTGCCGGCCGAACGGGTGGTGCAGCGCTTGGCGGACAACGGAATTCTGGCGATTGCCGACCAGAGTTCACGCGTGCTCGAAGTGCTGGGCGCCAATGACATCGGCGGCGCCGTTAGCGTCGGGCTGGCGCACTACTCGACGACGGCCGAAGTCGACCAGCTAGTTCGCGCACTGGCGTCGTTGGGCTAGTCCTGTTGGTGTGCTGTGGTGCCCCGGGCTCACGAGCCGGGGACGGTCAGCACGATCTTTCCGTGCACGTGCCCTGCCACCAGCTTTTGCAGCGCTGCACTTGCCTCCTGGATGGGCATACGCTCGCCGATGATCGGCCGGACCCGCCCATCGGCCAGCATCGGCCAGACGGAAGCCGTTACGGCTGCCACGATCTCGCCTTTGCTGTTCGGGCCGCTCACCGGCCGGCCACGCAGCGTGGTACCGATGACCCGCGCCCGTTTGATGAGCAGCTTGCCGAGGTTGAGCTCACCCTTCACCCCGCCCTGCATGCCGATGACGACCAGCTGTCCGTCGGAGGCCAAGGCGTCGATATTGCGGTCCAGATAGGACGCGCCCATGATGTCGAAGATCACGTCGGCGCCGTCGGTCTCCTCCCTCAGCCTCGCGACGAAGTCCTCGTCGCGATAGTTGATGGTGATCTGGGCGCCCAGGTCGCGACAGGTTTCCAGCTTCGCGGCCGACCCGGCGGTGACCGCCACCCGAGCCCCTAATACTCGCGCGACCTGGATCGCGTGGCTTCCGATACCGCTGGCGCCACCGTGCATCAACAGCAGCTGACCTTCGCTCAGGTGCGCGGTCAACACCAGGTTCGACCACACCGTGCACGCCACCTCGGGCAGCGCGGCGGCGTCGACCAGGTCGACACCCGCCGGAATCGGCATGACCTGGACAGCAGGAACGGCGACATATTCGGCGTACCCGCCACCACTCAGCAAGGCGCAGACTTCTTGTCCGACAGACCATCTGGTGACATCTGAGCCCAATTCGGCGACGACGCCGGCCACCTCCATGCCGATGATCTCGCTCGCCCCCGGCGGTGGGGGATACTTACCGGCTGCTTGCAGTACGTCGGCCCGATTGACACCGGCCGCGGCGACCTTGATCAGCACCTCGCCGGGCCCGGCAGACACATCGGGTACTTCTTGCCATAGAAGTTTTTCGGCAGATTCAGCGACGATGGCCCGCATGTGGGCCACGCTACTACTCGCCGCCAAACCGCCACCCGGGGCGATTAGGCGGGCCCCGTTACCCTTATCAGCGGTGGCGTGGCAGAGCGGCCTAATGCACTCGCCTTGAAAGCGAGAGACGGCTAAAACCGTCCGGGGGTTCAAATCCCTCCGCCACCGCAGGTCAGGGGCGGTTTCGGTCCAGATTCCGAGGGCTGGAAAGAGCTTCAAAGCCCGAGATTGGCTCGTCGATTTTGACCGGGCAATCAGCTTGAGGTCTGGGTTGCGGCCCGGCTGTTTGCGGGTGCAGTGGTCCGGCACGCTCTGCACGCATTATTAAAGCGGGTAGGTCACTGACTTGCGACTAACCTCGTATGTCTGGCGGATCACCACACGAACACCGCCATCGATGCTGGTCACGCGGGTATTCGCGCAGAAATCTGTATTTATGAGAACGTGAGGTTGCTCATGATTGTCCACCCGCATCGCCGGGCCGGATGGCACGGTATGCATTGTTCGATTGGATGCTGGGGAGAATGGTCGCTGTGCCTGTTCTCGCCGATTCGGTGTTGCCGCTGATCCGTACTCGCCGCACCGATCTGTACCGGTGGAACGTGTCGAATGAGCATGGGTCCCGGATGCACGAAGCGGTCGACGCCTTGCAGGAAGCTGCAGCCACCGCGACCGACGCCCCCGAGGTGCGTGAGGTGTGGTCCGTCAGGCACAAGGCGCTTGCCGCCGCGATCACGGTGATCGCGCGGGCCGACGACTCCAGCGGTATCGTCGGCGACGCGTGCCGGCGATTGCTCGGCCTGCATCCGCAGGTGGCCGCTCGCGCCGGTGTGCCGGCAGGTCAGCTGGTCGAGTGGATGATGAAGTTCCAGTTCGACGGCGAAGTCGATTACTTCGAACTCGACCCGGTCGTGGAACGCCCAACGTCTCGCTGTGCTCGACCGCGATATCGACGCGATCATCCGGACTCATGCGAAGGATCAGGAAGGCCGCCGGCTGGTTCGAAGACACCGCCAGGGCGTTCGAGGAAATCGGCGAGATCGCCCTCGCCATCGACTGGGCCAAACATGCCACCGACTTCGGCTGGGAGCAACTCGCAAAGGCCTACCAGAGGACCGACCCAGCCGCCGTACTATCCGTCTACCGGCGACTCGTCGAGAACGAACTCACGGCGACCGGGGCGCGCCACTACCAGGCCGCCGCCCGGCGACTGAAGATTATGCGTCGTCTCGCCGCCACCGACAACGACAGCGCCGTCGAGGTCGACACGTTCGTCGCCGACTTGCGCGAACAGCACCGCCGCAGGCCACGGCTGCAGCGCGAGTTCGACCGAGCTGGCCTGCCCTGACATCTGTAGCCGACAGCACCGGTTCAGCAAGATGTCGCGAATCGGTGAGCAAAGGTTCGCGAATCAGCGACTTTGCTGCCGCGGATCGGCGACATGTATGTCGCGAATCGGCGGAGAATGGTGCGGTGGCGGATGGTGAGTTACAGGCGGTGATCACCGTCGCCGGAGCTACTTGCGGTGCACCTTCTTGGAGTCCGTAGCAGTCGGATGTCCTGCATGCACCGCCTCGATAATCACGGTTCCGGCATGCGTCTCGGACTTGCCGACGACGAACCAGATGCGTCCACCGTCGGTGACCTTGTACTGCCACCGTGTGAACGTGACCCCGTTCAGCGTCACGGTCGCCATTTCACCCGACAGTGGGTAGCACCGCTCGCAACGCTCATGCGGATTGCGAGTGAGGAAATCCCATGCCTCCACCACGGCGTTGCGGGCGGCGGCGAGCATGTCCTGCCAGCCCTTGTCAGCTGCGTGGGTACCGAACCGGATCTGGTACTCGGACTTCTTGATCGGTCGGGGTACGGCGGTGTCGCGCTTCGACACTGCGGGCGAGTGCGTTCAGGGACGCTCGACGACGGGCGGGTCGTCGAACCAGTCGTCGCTGCTTGCAGGAGTCAAACCAGCCGCATACGCCTCGGCTGTGCCCTCCCAACTTTGCACGGTCTGCAGGAGACGGGTGTACTCACCCAGTTCGGCGGCGCTCCAGATCAATCCCTCGATTTCGGCGATGAAGCTTTCGCGCTCGTGCGAGCTGAGCACGTCGATCCAGCCGAACGTATCGGAGACCGCCTCGGTGACGTTGCCGCTGCGGCGGATCGCCGCTCGCATCAGACGGCTGGCGAGAGCGATGCCAGCGTCGTGCCGCTGCAGGTCACCAGCTCGCATGATGATCAGGTCCTCGGTGTCACGGCGAGTGATGCGAACTGCGCCTTTGCCAGCCTTGTCCACCACATCCTTCGGGTGGCGAAGCAGTTCAGTGAAAGTAGCCGTGGTGGTCATGCCTCAAAGCATACACAGATTATCTGATGTTTATCTGATGAGTCTGACCGCGGCCTTCCCGGGTACCACAAGTGGACTTGTGACGCTGGCATTTTCGTTCCTGGCCAGCGTTACGCCACGGGGGTCGGTACGCCGTACCCGATGATGATTTCGCCGCGCAGATGCGGGCGGACGCCGAAAACGCGTATCGGATCAGCGAGCTGCCCGAGGAAGAGCAGCCGCCCGTAGACCCGGCCACAATCAGCCACCCCAATTTCGCGAAATCGAAAGTCGTCCCCGTGCGCGTCACCGAGTCGGTTTATGAGGCGCTGGTCGAATTGCCACGGCGGAAGGCACCGAGGTGTCTTCCGTGATCCGAGCGGCTGTCCTCTTCTACCTGCGCGACGTCGAGGCGGCTGAGCAGAGATGACCGACTCGGTCCCAGGCATGATCCAGCCCATGGACCTCGACCTGGACCTGTGCGTCGTGCTGATCGATGAACTGACGGGCAACTGGCACGCTTATCCTCCCAGCGAGTGGGTCGGCTATAGCTACGGCACCATGCTCGATTATTGCCGGAATATGCACCAGGACAAGGCGATTGGCGGAGAGCTTCGCCACGGGGCAGCCGCGAGGCTGGCCAGGTGACGGTGACCGATGCGGTGGGCCGGGTATTGATCGACTACGTGTGGCACACGTTGACGGCCGAGGAGCTGGAGGAGGCGCAGGAGTGAGCGCGCCCCACACGCTGCGTCTCCGGGCACTGTTGGCTAAGGTGCGACCCGCTGCTGGCAAAAGAGGAGCCACCAACCCGAGAATCTTCGGCTCCGTCGCCGCTGGCACCGCTGTCGACGACAGCGACATCGATCTGATTGTCGACTTTCCCGGCGCGTCACCAGGATCGCAGCTGATGAGCGCTGCCGGCCTTACTGCCGAGCCGAGCGAACCGCTTGGCGTGGACGTCGACGTTCTCGTTCTCCAATATGCAAAAGATAAAGTTGCACAATCGATTCGGGGCGGAGAGTTAATTCCCGCTGTGAGCCCGGCGCTGTAGTTGCGGGACCGGTAGACGGCACCGCAGCGACCCCAACGGTCAGGCCGGGGGCCTGCTGATCGGCAACGGCGGCAACGGGTTCAACGGGGAGGGCGGCACCAGCTCGGGCCAGCACGCCGCGCAAGCGCTCATCCGCGGGCGGCAGGAGTGTGACATCGGTGGCCACCACGAATCACCTCCGGCGGTATCTCCGGGCGCCTGGAGAAGCTCATCGACTATCAGACCCTGACGGCCGCCGGGCTGGCGGCGGTGGGGCGGGCGGGGTCGCCATCATGATGGGGTTGCACATTTTCGTGAGAGACCTGCTCACCGGGACTTGGGTTCTCGAGGATCCGATGCGCTGGGCCGATGCCTACCCTGGGCGCATCGCCACAGCTTTGGCGGTCTTCATCAGCACGGGCGGTGGCACGCTGCAGCTGACCGGCACTCCGGAGGCTGGTCGCGTCACGGTGATCAACACGGCGGGGATGGCGGTGGCCGATGTGGGCTGGATGAGTATGTCGGACACCGAGCTGGCGGCGGCGGGCATCACAGTGAGCGGTGGGTGACCGCCGCCGTGCTCGACGCGGATTGGCAGAGGCTCACGCCCGCCGAGCTGGCGGCGGCACGGCGGTGACCAGATCGCCCCGCGTCGTCACCCCTGAATGGTTCCGGTCGCACGTCCTTCCGGAGAACCACAACACGTGGGACGCCTGCGAGGCCGCCCTGCTCGCCGATCCTTACGAACGCCGCCGCGTCGACGACCTGAAGACCGAACTTGCGCTGCGCGTTCGACGAGCCCGTCGTCCTGGGTTTCGACCACTGGTGGAGCCGGCGGCCCCGAGTGCGCGACGGTGTGCACCGGTCGATCGCGGCGATGGAGCTGGGCATCCAGATCCCGATCCGGTACGGCTACTTGGACGACGCCGATTACGAACCACTCTGACGGTGGCCCGGGCCGATCCCGAAGGCACTCAGGAGCGGGGCTCGGGAGCAGCCCATCATGTGGGGTAGATCACATTTTGATGCGAATCTAGGCGCCTTTTCTTGGCATGTTTTCAAGACGTAAGAACTTTCTTTCTATACGAATCAGGTTCACCGAGAGGCTCTTGACGGACTAGGAGCTGTAGAAACTCTCGATTGATGAACAGGCGGTCGCGGCCGATCTTTACCGTTTGCAGGAGGCCGGCCTCGGCGAGCGCGTTCAGCCAGGACGTTGCGGTCGGCCGTGACACATCACAGCGCTCCATCACTGTGGCGATTCGGCAGTATGGCTGCTCGAAAAGCACGGATTGGAACTCGGCGTCCGCACCGCCGCGGGATGCCGCCCGTGCTCGCTGGTTGAAGTCGTCTTGCAACCTACGGATTGCGGCGATCTTGCGCAGTGTGTATCGCGACGTTACTTCGATCCCGGCCAGCATATACAGCACCCACTCTTCCCAAGCTGATTCAACAGTGACCGCCAGAAGCAGGCGGTAGTAGTCGTTCTTCGAGTCGATGATGTATCGCGATAGGTAGAGCACGGGCAGTCTAAGGAGGCCGGCATCTATAAGTATCAGGACGTTGAGGATGCGGCCGGTGCGCCCGTTGCCATCGGAGAATGGATGTATCGCCTCGAACTGATAGTGGGCGGCAGCCATCTTCACCAGTGGGTCGAGACCATCATCGGCATGGATGAATCGCTCCCACTCACTGAGCTTTTCGTTGATGACATCGCGGCCTTCAGGGGGGCTGTAGATCACCTCATTGGTGCCGGGCCGGCCGATCCTGGTGCCGGGCAGCGCGCGCACTTTCGTCTCACGTCCCTTGATGATGCTGCATACGGTTGATGCAGTCGCCGTCGTAAGTCCGCGCTCGAGGGTGTGGTCGAATCCAGCGCGCAGCGCCGTGCGGTACCGGAGAGTCTCGCGCGTGGCGGGATCAGCACCGGCGTCATCCTCGAGATGGCGAAACAGCTCGTCGGTAGTTGTGACGATGTTTTCGATCTCAGAGCTGGCCTGCGCCTCCAAGATTGGGATGGAGTTGATGAGAACTGTGGGATTTGGGATCGAGATGACTGCTTGGTCAAGTTGCGCAAGCGCCGTGTTAGCGCCGATAGCGGCCTTGAGAACCCGTCGCGTCTCGAGGCCGTCCGCGCTCGGCGGGGCCGGTAAGTCGTTGTACGGCCGCTCGGGATCCCAATTGCTCACGCTGCACACGATGACAGAACTGAGATCCATATGCAAAGTTTTCGAGAGAATGTTTACATGTTTACCGGACATGTGAACACACTTTGCATGTGCGCAAAGCGTGGATCGACGCCCTGAAGCTGCGGCTTTCCGCCACCGCCGAGTCGGCGGGCGGTCGCGCTTAACCGGATGGGATCTGGGCGGCGATGGTGTCCATCAGCGCGGTGTGCCTGCGAGCGTCGGGGTCGCGGCCGGGCTTGCCGCTGCTGATCAAGCCGGCCGAGATGCCACGCTGCGGGTCTGCCCAGACCGCGATGTTGACCAGGCCGAGATGGCCGAACGCGGCCGGCGCGTTGCGTCCGAACGGCCCGAACCTATTTGTGCCGAGGATGAACCCGGTACCCCACCGGGCCGGCATCAGGCCCACGGCGAAATCCGGCCGTAAGCGTCGGCTTTCCGTCACCGCGCCGCGCAGCGTTTCCGGCTGCATCACGCGCACGCCATCGAGCTCGCCACCGCGTCGCCAAATTTCGGCGAACCGCGACATCTCGTTGGCGGTTGACACGGTGTTGGACGACGGGATCACAGTGGTGAGGAAGCGGGCGGTGTTCGTATACGGGATGATCTCGTGCACGGTTCCGCCGATCGCCTTGCGGAAGATCTGCGCGATCACCGGCGGCAGTGGCCGACCGGTCGGGTGACTCGGCGCGACTAGCCGAAGGTCTTGCTTGGCGACGCCGAAGTTGGTCCACCGGAAGCCGAGCGGATCGAGAATCTCAGTGGCCATGATGTCGCGTATGTCCTTGCCGGCAGCCGCGTAGACGATCTCGCGCATCAGCGGACCCCAGGTCAGCGCGTGGTAGATGTGCACCAATCCGGGCCGGTAGAACGGGCGTAATTCAGCGAGCAACTGCTGTGCATACTCGTGGTCGTCCGCGCGTTTGAGGTCCGGCGCGGGTCCGGTGGGAAACGGGACACCCGCGCTGTGGGTCAGCACATGCCGGATCGTGGTGCGGTGTTTGCCGTGACTGGTGTAAGTGGGCAGATACGTGCAGACCCGATCGTCGAGGGAGAAGACCCCGCGCTCGACAAGCATATGCACGACGGTCGCGGTCATGGCCTTGGCTGCCGAGTACACGCAAAACGGGGTGTCCGTCGTGACAGGGATCTTCTCGGCGTCGGTTGGATCGGTTGGGGCGTTGCCCCAGCCGTGGCCGATCGCGCGGTTGAGCACGACACGGCCGTGCTGCCGGATGCACAACTGAATCGCCGGGTGCATACCGGCCTGGTACCAGTACCGCGCGGCCTGCCAGATCCGCTCGACGCGGGCACTGTCGATTTCCGAGTGGTCCTCTGCGCCGAAGGCCGTAACAGAGTCCAGGTCAGCCGGGAGCCGGATCTTGCCGTCTGCGCGCACTGCGCGAGTCATGGTCGCCACCTCCGCGAGGGTACGTGCCGCGGGGTGGGGGTCCGCTATTCCCCGTTGAACTGCGGTGAACGCTTGGCGAACGTCGCGGAGATCCCCTCGGTCAGATCCTTGGACGGCAGGAAAGCCGCGTTCCAGACGGCGACGTAGCGCAGGTTCTCTGAGACGGCGGAGGTGCGTTGCTGGTCGAGGACATCCTTGATGCCGTAGACCGCCAGCGGCGGGTTGGCGGCGATTTCGGCGGCCGTCTCATGGGCGGCGGCCAAGGTTTTATCGGCGTCCTCGTACACATCGTTGACCAGGCCGATCTTCTCGGCGCGGGCCGCGTCGATATCCTTGCCCGTCAACGCCAGTTCCCGCAGATGGCCGTCGCTCAGAATCAGTGGCAGGCGGGCGAGGCTGCCCATGTCGGCGACGATGGCCAGTTTGACTTCTCGCACGGAGAACCTGGCGTCGGCACTCGCATAGCGGATGTCGACGGCGGAGATCAGGTCGACGGCACCGCCGATGCACCAGCCGTGCACCGACGCGATGGTGGGGGTGCGGCAGTCGGCGACGGCGTTGATCGCCTTCTGCATCCGCAGCACCGTGGCGTGAAAGTCGGTCCGGGGCCGGGCCAGCGCGCCGTCGGCCATCAACGGGGCGAACGTGCCGCCCATCGCGGGTACATCCAGGCCGTAGCTGAAGTTCTTGCCTGATCCGGTGATGACGATGGCCCGCACGTCGCGGTCGGCGTCTAGCGCTGCGAACACTTCCGGCAACTCGGACCAGAAGGCGGGCCCCATTGCGTTGCCCTTGCCGGGTCCGACCAGCGTTACCTGCGCGACCTGGTCTTTAGTTTCGATGGTGACGGATTCGTATGATTCACCCATATCGAGACCGTAGCGTGGCGAATATGGCCGCTGACTTGCGACCCGGACCAGATTCACTACCTGGGTAGCTACACCCGCTCTAAATAGAAGTAGTAATAGCGGCCGTTGTCCAGGACGCCTTTGCCGTTCATGATGCCCATCACCGCGTCGTCGTCGATCCTTTTGAAGTGATCGTGCACGGGTTGGCCGTCATAGACCATCGTGGCGGTGACTTCGCCGCGGAAGTCCTCCAGCCAGAGGCTGGCCTCGCCCTTGCCCATCGCCTTGTTGGAGAACTTGTTCCCGTCGGCGTCCATGCACACCAGCGGCTGCACGTCGGTGGCCGACTTGAACGTCTTGCCGAACCAGCCGGCCTGCTCCAACTGGCCGTTCATCTTGTGGCCGGTGCGGAACTCGCCGCCCTTCCACTCGCCGATCATGTCGTCGACGGTCGCCGGCCGCAGGGTCGCCCAGAAATCGTCGAGCTCCGCGTCGCCGATCTGGTCGCCGCGTTCCTTGTACTCGTTGAATTTCCTGCGGGCCAGGCTCATTGGTTACTCCTGTGATTCAGTGTGGGTAATCCAGTCCCGGGCAAATCCCAGCAGGGCGTCGTTTTCCTCCGGTGCCCCGACGGTAACCCGGACCCCGTCAGTGCCATACGGGCGGACCACAAGGCGCGCATCGGCGGCCTGCTTCACGAAATTCAGTGTGCGCGGCCCCAGCGGGAGCCAGACGAAATTGGTCTGCGACGGTGGCAATACGAAACCGGCATCACGCAACCCGGCGCTGACCCGATCGCGTTCGTCGACCAGCGCGTCGGTACGAACCAATAACTCGTCGGCGGCGTCCAGCGAAGCGATGGCGGCGGCCTGCGCGAGGCTCGACACGGTGAACGGCACGTAGACCTGGTCCAGCGCGGTGACCAGGTCAGGGTGGCCGATCGCATAGCCGATACGTAGGCCGGCCAACCCGTAGGCCTTCGAAAAGGTACGCAGCACAACGACGTTGCTGTGGGCGCGGACCAGCCCCAAGCTGTCCGGCGCCATGCCATCGCGGATGTACTCGACGTAGGCCTCGTCGAGGGCGATCAGGATGTGCGACGGAACCGCCTGGATGAAGCGGGCCAGGGCATCGGGTGCGACCACGGTCGATGTCGGATTGTTGGGGTTGCACACGAAAATCAGGCGGGTGCGCTCGGTGACCGCGGCGAGCATGGCATCGAGGTCGAAGGTTTGGCCGGTCAACGGCACCCGGATCGCGCTCGCCCCGGCGACCTGGACCTGGGGCGGATAGAGCTCGAAGCTGCGCCACCCAAAGATCACCTCGTCGCCCACCGAGGCGGTGATCTGTACGAGCTGCTGGCATAGGCTGACCGAACCGCAACCGACGGCGACATGTTCGGGAGCGAAATCCGAACCCAGGTGCTTGGCCAGTGCTGCCTTGAGCTCTACGCAGCCGTTGTCGGGGTAGCGGTTGACGGCGTCGGCGGCCCGCTCGATGGCCGCGCGGACGCGTGGCAGCGGGCCGAACACCGTCTCGTTGCTGGCCAGTTTGATGGCGCCTGGCACTGTCTTGCCAGGAACGTAAACTGGCAGCCCGGCCAGCACGGGCCGCAAGCGGGCAGTCACTTCGACAGCATATGTCGCCGCTGTGTACGCTATGCCTCCGGCGGTTCGGGGATGTCGACGACTGGTCGGGTAACCTCAGGAAGGCCAATGGAGGCGTGCCAGAGCGGCCGAATGGGGCTCACTGCTAATGAGTTGTCCCCCTCAAAGGGGACCGGAGGTTCAAATCCTCTCGCCTCCGCGGAGTCCTTTGCAAGACACAACTGAAGACAGGCGCCCGTAGCTCAACGGATAGAGCATCTGACTACGGATCAGAAGGTTGGGAGTTCGAATCTCTTCGGGCGCACTTACGTGTATGACCTCGGGTGATGCCTGACGGTGTTTCGGCTGATGCTTGACACTCCCTGGATGAGGGAGTTGAGCGTGGCTGAGCAGAGGTATCGGGCCGTGTTGGCGGTGATCGCCGATGGGTTGTCGATTTCGCAGGTTGCCGGGAAGGTGGGGGTGTCGCGCCAGACGCTGCACGCTTGGTTGGCCCGCTATGAGGCCGGGGGCCTTGAGGGGCTGGTGGATCGGTCGCATCGGCCGGTGTCGTGTCCGCATCAGATGCCGGCCGCGGTGGAAGCAATGCTGTTGGAGTTGCGCCGGTCGCGGCCGTACTGGCTCACCTGCCGCACTATGAACTGACCGCGCCGGAAAGCGACTCGCTACGCGTCTTGGGTCGCCAGCGTGTCGACCCGAATAGGCCGCACCCATTCACCGCGGCCGGTAACACGGAATTCAACGCGCTGATCTGGATGCCACCTACGGGCTGGCGCGTCGGCGACATCGTGCTCGTCGATTCCACGAATTTCGCCACGCTGTTCGGCGGTACCGAAAGCCTCAAGAATCTTTGGCACAACTTTGCCGCCATGAAATGACTTCGCTACCGGGCGACAGCGGTAACCAGACTGGCCGGCACTGAACCGGAGCACGCATCGCGACTCTGTTGACCGTAGCGATAACTGGTTCAATCGTAGTATCGCGCACCACATCTGAACTGCGGTTATGCACCGTTGCATCGGCCCGCGTGCCACAACATGCCACTAGCCCGGAAGCGGGTGTTTGCTGGTCTTAGTTGCGGCTATCAATGACAGCCCAGAACCGGCCCGCGCAGCGCTGGCGCACATTGCCGGGGTCCACGCCGGGCGGTATGGGGGCGGGATCGGCGACCCGGCAGTGCTGCCCGATAGCCGCGCACGCAGTCGGGGCACGGGGTGGCCAGGATCAGCGCGGACCGCCACACAGTTCATACACAACAATCCAGGCAGCTTGCCGATCCATTACGGATTCGGTATCCCTGGTGTTAACGCTCCCGGTATCCCCGGTGTTACTTGCAACGCGGGTGCTGGTGGTCCCGGTGCGGGGACCGGTCGTCCCGGTATTTCCGGTGCTTCCGTTGGTCGCTCATCTGGCGGGACTCCCTCAGTCGGTAAAACCGGTGCGCCCCAAAAACCGTCCGGTGCCATGTGGTCTTTGCAGAAATTCGTAGAGTTCATCACTACCATGTATTCCCTCCACAACCCTGGCGGGTTAGGTGCCGGTGCCATCGCGCCGTCTGGACAGCGCCACGTACAACTAAGAGCGCCGATACCGGCGCCACCGAATGCGAAGCTACCGCCGCCGTTAGTGGCTTGGCCGATAATGCCGTTGACGCCGAAACCGCCTGCCTCGCAATGCATATGCGAGCCGTTGATCTCGGTCGGGTAGTCGCAGAAGCCACCTTGCGCGAACAAAGCGCCGCCACCGGACCCAATGCCGGGATACGGGCAGAGGTCGGCGTGAGCCGATCCAGCCGGGAGAAATATTGACGCACAGAAGCCGAAAGATACAATTGAAGCGCAAGTTATGATTTTCTTCATTCTTTTCATCCGATTCCTGTACTCCAAGTTTGGGCCCTACGCATTCGGATTCTGCTCCGTCCCATCGCCC
>Ga0209693_10000213_pt1 | contig 22870 bp, 21 predicted proteins | sample HubBroMetageWRM3_FD_188345 | JGI IMG/M metagenome (GOLD analysis project Ga0209693, IMG submission 188345) | Warmed soil microbial communities from the Hubbard Brook experimental Forest, New Hampshire - Hubbard Brook CCASE Soil Metagenome WRM 3... | ecosystem: Environmental > Terrestrial > Soil... | reverse complement strand
CGGCAGCGGGTTCGCTACCTGGGGAAGACGGACGTTTGCCGGAGCCTGGATTCCACTCTTACCGCTTGTGGCGCGCCTGTGGGCGAGGCAGCGCCCCCGGCGGATTTCGCGCGCAAGAATGAGCCGGGCAGCCAGAAGTTGACGGCCAGCTATTCCGATACTTTGCCACTCGACCTACGGGTTCGTACTGCCTTCAGCTCGGCGACTTACGCCGTGGAAGTATTGAACCGGGACGGCCGCGCAGCCGGATTGTCCAATCGAGTGCACGTTCCTCTGGCTGGAACTCTGCCCGCTCCCACGAGTTTCAGCGCCCAGGTCACGGCGCAGGGCGTCGTGCTGAAGTGGACGGGGGTTCCATGGTCTGTGCGGATGAACGACCCTCTGCGCCTGAGTTACCGCGTCTATCGCCGGGCCGAAGGCAGCCAGCATGAGATTCTCGTCGGCGAAAAGAACGTGGCCGATCCGGATCAATCGCTCACGGATCAGAGTTTCGAGTGGGAGAACACATACTACTACCGGGTAACGACTTTTACGATCGTCGCTCAGCCGGGAAAACCGGAAGTGTCGATCGAGGGCGACGATACCCCTGAAGTAAAAGTGTTTGCCGATGATGTGTTTCCGCCGGGCGTGCCGTCGGGATTGCAGGCTGTGTTTTCCGGGCCCGGTCAGCAGCCGTTCATCGACTTGATTTGGGCGCCGGTCCCCGACGCGGATCTTAACGGGTACAACGTTTATCGGCATGAGGAAGGAGGTACGCCGGTCAAAGTGAATTCCGAACTGGTGAATATTCCGGCCTATCGCGATGCGCAGGTGGTTTCGGGCAAGAGGTATTTTTATTCGGTATCGGCAGTGGATTTGCGTGGGAATGAGAGTGGGCGGTCGGAGGAAGCGAGCGAGAACGTGCCGTAGGGTGTGCCGGACTCTGGCGCGCGGCAGAATTCGGCGTGGACTGTCGTAGAAACTCCCCGTAGAGCCGGAGTTGGCACCACGGTGCAAGGGGTCCTTCGACTGCGCATGACCGTCCTTTGGACAATCCTGCTTCGCTCAGGATGACATTAGAAAAAAGTTTGGAGTTATTTCCGGGTCTCGTGATTAGATAGAGGACGATGAAATATTGCCGCTTTCAACTGAATGGTGAGGCTCACTACGGGCTGGTCGAGTCGGTCGCGGGACGCGAGTCGATTTTGCGGATTCTGCTTACGGCTCCGGAAGAATCCGATGGCGACGTGGAGGGTTTGCGCACACGCCGGATCGAACCGATTGCGTTGGAAGAGGCGACGCTGCTGGCGCCGGTGCGGCCTTCGAAGATCATCTGCGTGGGCCGCAACTATCGGGAACATGCCGCGGAGCTTGGTCACGAAGTGCCTAAGGAACCACTGCTGTTCTTCAAGCCTAATTCGGCGCTACTGGGGCCGGGCGGCGTGGTGCGACGGCCGAAACTTTCGGAGCGCGTGGATTATGAAGGTGAGCTTTGCGTGGTCATCGGCAAGACTTGCTATCAGCCCCCGCCGGATGAGGATGTGCGGCCGTTCATCCTTGGCTATACCTGCCTGAACGACGTGACTGCGCGCGACTGGCAGAATAAAGATGGTCAGTGGGCGCGGGCCAAGGGATTTGATACGTCGTGTCCAGTGGGGCCGCTGGTGGTGGAGGCCGCTGATCTCGATCCGTGGGCGGGGGTTGGAGTGGAGACGCGGGTCAATGGCGCGGCGCGGCAATCGGGGAATACGCGGGACTTTATTTTCCCGCTGGATGTTGTCATCCGCTACATCGCGCAGGTGATGACGCTTTTTCCTGGCGATCTCATTGCTACTGGTACTCCGCAGGGCGTGGGGCCGGTGGTCGCGGGAGATGTGATGGAGATTAGCGTCGAGGGTGTGGGAACGCTGAGGAATTCTGTGGTGGACGAATAGGCAAAGTCTTCAACCACAGGGGACACAGAGTAGCACAGGGTAAGGCGCGAACACTTAGTCAAGTGCATGTCACGAGGTTTGCTTTTTTATTGCAGGCGGAAGCGTTCTCGCATCAGCCGCTGCAAGCGTGGTTTGTAGAGCAGATCGTAGGCCAGCTCTTTATCGGGAAACATAGCGAGCGCGGCGCGCTTGGCGCCGGCGGCAAGCTCGGAGGCTTCTTCTACGGTGAGGCCGGGGTCTTGGCTGATCACTGACGTTACCATGCTCATCATGACCTGGAGGCGGCGGATTCTTCGGGCCTCGTCTGCATCTTGATCCTGCGGCGCTCCCGCCTTTTGTCCCGCCAGAGGTGGATTCTTACCGTGATCCGCTGGTTCCCCGTAGTTCATGCTGGCCCCTCTTTTCCTTTACAGCTTTTTCTCGTCCATAGCTTTAGATGTTGCTGCCGCAGCCCCGGTCGCGGCCGCTTCCAGCATTCTCCTCTAATTGGGAAAGAAAACAACTGCCCGAAAGTGCTGGCTGGGTCACCAACGTCATCTCAAGTTCCTGTAGAAATGCGGAGGTCGAGGCGATGCGGACTGTTGGTTTTCCCTGACGACACAAGGCTCGTCTAGGGCGCGTGCGACGCAGCTTCTTCGATCAGAGCAGCAACCTCTTTGGGGTGGGAGACGTAGACCGCGTGGCTGGCTCCCGGGACTTCAACCTTGTGGCTGTTGGCCCGAGTGGCGTACCAGCGCTCGAGGTCAGGATTGATGGCTCTGTCGCTTCCGGCAACTAACATCCAGCTGGGTTTGCTTTTCCACGCAGGCGCAGTGATGATCGCTCGAAAATTGTCAGCCTTATTCAACACCTGGGAACGCGCCATGAAAGCCGCCTGTTCAGCAGGTACGTCAGCAGCGAAATACTCACGAAACTGCGCCGGGTCGAGGTAAGTGAAGCCGTCTGCTGTCTTCTTTATCGCGTTGGACTTGTTAAGGTCACTTGGAAAACGCTTTCCATCGTCAGACTCGTTCTCTCCCGCGTCCGGCATGTGAGCTGCGATGTACACCAAGCCGGCGACCGACGGGTCCGTCCCTGCTTCGGTAATCACGGCTCCGCCGTAGCTGTGGCCAACAAGAATGCACGGTCCTTCCTGGAGAGCAAGGACGCGCTTCGTAGCCGTGACATCCTCCTGGAAGGACGTCTCAGGCTCCTGCACGATACTGACATTGAAGCCGTCCTTGACCAGAATGTCGTAAACGCCTTTCCAGCCTGAACCGTCGGCCCAGGCACCGTGCACCAGAACCACATTCCGAATGCGATGGTCTGGTTTGGCGTTCTGCGCGGACAACGCGCAGCAGGCTAACAGGAGGAATACGATGCAGAAAAATTGAGGCACTCGTCGCATGGCTACCTCCGACGGGCTGCGGTGTGGTTAATTGTTTCGCCTGTAGGTAACTACTGTGTTCCCTCTATTGCTTGGCAGTCTGCTCGGCGTCGTTTTTCAGCAGGCTGACTTCGATGCGTGTGCCAACGGTATGCTTTTCTTCAGCAGCGTTGCCCATCCCGATCACGTAGATGCGGTAGGCCGGAACTTCCTGGTTCAGGACCAAATAACGTTCGACGGAATCCGCCATCTTTTTGGAGTTGAGGATAGCAGCCTGGCCGCGGCCTGCGGAAAAGCCCTGTACCTCGATGATGTAACCGTGCTGATCCTTCACTTGCGCGACTAATTCATCGAGCGCGTCCTTGGCTTGCTTGCTCAACACGGTCTGGCCGGGACGGAAGCGAATCTCGGTCTGAGCGCCGGACTTGTACTGATCGATGTTTCCAACCACGCTCTGGTCGTTGGCGATGCGAGTGTCGAGGGAGGCTACGGTCTGGTGCGCCATCTGAGCTTTGTTGGCCGCGTCTTGCGCGTGTTCATCGGCGAGGCTGGTCTTGGCGGAAACCAGCTGAATGCCTTTTTGGGCGCGGCCGTCGATGTCCTTGATCATGCGGCCGTGTTCTGCGGTGATCTCATCGAGTTCGTTGACTCGGTCCTGGATGGGCTGAACATGCCGCCGAACATACTGCTTGCTGGCGAAAGGATGCAGGACGAGCCAGGTGAGGCTGGGCTCATCGCCGTCCCAGAAATCCTGGGGCCGAGGAGACTGCAACGGTCCTTCACCGGAAGCAGTTAAAGGCTGGGAAGCGGCAGCGGACTGGTTCGCGGATGTTGCCGCCTGCGCGCTTGAGCTGGAAGTAGTCTGTTGCGCGAAGGCGGACAGCGCAAGCCCCACTGACAACAGCAATATTACGAGTATGCGATTCGTCATATCGTCTTCCTTCTGAGTGAAAATGCTGAGAGGTTCACTCCTGCCCAAACTGCGAGATGCGCGAGCCTGCAATCTCGCAGTGGTATTGTAGCGCCAAAGCAAGAGAACTTCGGCTAATAAATTTGCTTCTCAAAAGTGACTCAAGTACAGCAATACCGTGCTCAGAATGACAACCGTTCCAGGATTAACCGCTCATGTGGAGATTTAGTATCAAAGGGGAAAGGAACGGGGCGATTTGCTGAAATACCTGATGGTCGGCATTGGAGGCGGTCTGGGTTCGATCTTGCGCTTCTGGCTGGGCAGTTACATTGGCACAAGAATGGGAACTCGTTTTCCCTACGGAACGTTCGTGATCAACATCACTGGATCATTTCTCATTGGCGTGGTGTTTGCTTTCTTGACCGCCAGGACGCAGTGGAGTCCCAACTGGCGATACCTGATTCCTATTGGTTTCATTGGAGGCTATACGACATTTTCGAGCTTCGAGTATGAGACGCTGCAGACGATTCGGGATGGGCAGATAGGGCTCGGGCTGCTCTATGTAGCCGCGAGCGTGGCAGTGGGGTTCGCCGCGGTGTGGGGAGGGATGATGGCAGGGCGGGCCATCCAATGATCCACAAGACGGAGGCGCTCACCGGTTTCGTAGTTCCTGCCCGAAATGCCTATGCCAGAGGTTTGGACATTTTGACGAGATGGCAAGGCATTTTGGGAGGATACTGATCGCTTGGAAAAGGCAGGGTGCCGTTTTCCACATATCCACGACTCCGGTAGTATCCGGGCAATTCCGTTCGCAGATTCACGATGGTGAGGTCCATGAAACGGCAGCCGGCGGCGCGGCAGTACCTTTCGGCAGCGTCGATCAGGCGAGAGCCCATGCCGGCTCGCTGGCGCGCCGGGTCGACAGCCAGCAAACCGAAATATCCGCGGTCGCCGCGCAGCTCAACGTAGACGCAGCCGACCAAGGCGCCAGCGTCCTCGGCTAACATGAAAGTGCCTTTCTCCAGAAGCGCCCGCACTTTGTCTGGATCGGTGCGGTCCGCGTCGATGAAGAAGCGTTCGGCACGGAATGCAGCGTTCACTAGATGAGCAATCTTTTCGGCATCTGCGGGGTCGGCGGTCCTTGTCTTAAGCTGAGCCACGCCGATGGGCATGGTTTTCATCGGTTGCATCGATCTCGATTCTAACCGAAGTCCCACACCGGCTACGGCGAGTTCGCGCGGCCTGCGCTCCAACTAGAATTTCGGCACCGCTCACGCCCCCGCTCGGGCCGCTCTGGCCAGTTGAACAGTGCGCGGAGTTTCTTCCGAGTGGCGAAAGTACAGCCGGTAAGAGCGGTGGATGCCATACATCACCGGGAAAACCACCAACGCTGCCTTCCAGCCCAGGTGATGGCTGATCGTGTTCACCATGGAGGTCATGCCCGCGCTAAGTACGTAATAAGGGAATGACAGTTGAACGATGCTCAGCCAGACGCGGCGCATGGCCGTGCCCTCGGCCAGTTTGATGATGCCAGCGACCGGAGCGGTCTGGCCGACAAAAAACGTGGCGGTTGCCGAGGCCAGCATAAGCGGCTCAGAAGCCCAGGCCGATCTTCCCAGCCAGCCCGCATTCCAGATCAAGCTGGCCATGCTGGCGGCAAACGCCATCATGCTGACGTTGAATAGCATCTGTTCCGGCCGGAACTTGCTGCCCGATTTCGGCCAGCACTGTACGACGGTGGAGACGCAAGCGATCGAGACCGCTTCAAGCGCGCTCAGATTTACCACCGCCATCAGCAGGAACGGCAGGTTGACTGACATGGTGCCGTCAATGCCCGGCAGCTTAATCTTCATCTTCGAGGTGGCCGCGGCTAGTGTCAGTATGGCAAGCGCGTACGCCGGGTGCACGGCATGTCTTGCGAGTCCGGCATATACCGTACCTGCAACGGCCGCCAGGGCCATGCCGCCGATGAATGCCTTCGTTAGCCGTGGATTTCGCTGCATATCTCCTCCTTCCCTTAGTGATCACACACGGCTACTGCTCATCGTCTCCGGCATCAGAGAAAGCCCCGTCGGCAGTCGACGCCGCCGCACCCCACACGACGCTTGTAGCTTGCGGGCCCGTGCCAGTGCTCGAACCCCACACTACGCTGAATGCGCTCAGCAGATTGTCATTCCAGGGCAACGCTGCCCCCCAAACCACAGAGCTGCCGCTTACGTTTGCACCCCAGACGACCGAGGCTCCCCAAACCACCGAAGATCCCCATACCACCGAACCGGCTGCGACGCTGCCATTCCCTTCAACCATGGAAACCACGCCTGTCGAGGGGTTGTAAACCAGAGAGGGAGACAACGCCGCGCCCACGGTAGCCGGAGGGAGGCTTGTATCGACCAGAGCATTCTGCATGTCCAGCAGACCCGAACCGATCGAAAGTAGATCGTAGAAATCGGTGAAGGTCTGCTGCAGATGGGGAACATAAGCCCCGCTGGAGTTAGGGAATTGTTTATAGGTATCTTTCATCAGCCGCGCCTTGACCTGGTCGGGAGTCAGCGCGCTGTTTTGCTGGAGGAGCAATGCAACCGCTCCGACGACGACCGGCGTTGCCATGCTGGTTCCGCTCAACGTGAAGTAGTCGTTGTTCCCATCATTCCCAGTGACGAGCTCGCTTTGATAACTTGCTTCCAGGGTTGCGCCAGGCGCCGCCAACGACACGATGTCGTTGCCCGGAGCCATAATGTCAGGCTTCACCACGTGATCGAAGGTGGTGGGGCCCTTGGAACTGTAGCTGGCTTTGGTCTCAGCCGCCGGGGAAGACGATCCATTGCTCTTCATGGCGCCCACCGTAAGCACGAAGGGATCGTTGCCCGGAGCGGTAATCGTTCCGAATCCGTTGCTGCTGTTGATGCTCACGCGGCCGTAGTTGCCCGCTGCTACCACTACCACGATCCCGGCTTTCCAAGCGGATTCTACCGCTTGGCAGAGAGGATCCTGGGTATAACTGACGAAGATGCCGCGTCCGAGCGACAAGTTGATGACTCGGATGTTGTAAGTGCTCTGCAGCGCGATGGCTTCCTGAATGGCAGCGATTACGGTACTGTCGGTGCCGACGCCATTGAGATCGAGTGCGCGCAGGTCCACCAGGTTTACCGCGGGCGCGACTCCGATGTAGTTTCCGCTGGAGAGGTAACCGTTGCCGCCGATGATTCCGGCGACGTGGGTTCCGTGACCGTACAGGTCGTATTTTGCCCCGCTCGAATTCGAAGTTGCAGTGCCGGTAAAATCCTGGTGATAGACCACGCGTGAGCGAGTCTCAGCGGAATTCCACAGATCGGGATGGCTACCGTTAATGCCGCTGTCGATCACCGCTACGCCGATCCCGGCCCCGTTGTAGCCCGCGCTCCAGGCCGAGGGCATGCCCGTGGCCACGTCCGAGGTGTCATCCAATTCCTTCATGGGATGATCGATGGTCAGGGAAACTACGTCAGGGTCGGCCTCCAGGGCAGGTAGCGCGCTTACCGGAATCGTCAGAGCGATGCCTTTGACCATGGCGAGGCGGTGGTTCAGGCGCGCACCGAGGTTCAGTGCTCTCTGCTCTTCTATCGAGTGCGGCACCTGCTTGTACTGCACGATAACCTTCACGGTCTCATCAACTGCTGAAATGTGGGCGCGCGCGGCAATAGGCGCGAGATCGGGCGCGAACTTGCCCACGAACTTACCGTCGCCTCCACGATTTTGGGCGAAGGCAGTTCCAGCAACCAGGAGAAGCAGCCAGCTGATGCGCTTTCCCCAAGCTGCGCTATGACGCTGGTCTCGACCCGGGCTCTTAGATTTCAGTGTGTGCAACATAAGTCTCACCTTTCCTGTCTGGTGCGAACCAATCTGGCGCGAACGAATGTGGAGCAAGACTGTGCTGTACCCACCTTCGGTTGTGCACGGGGGATGCCAATTCGTCGCCCGTAAGTGACTGTTATGATTGAAGATCGACGAAACTGTCCTGAGAGCCTTGGGCCACTCTGTCCTTCCACGCGGGGCGCGGGACAGTTTGTCCCGCTAGGTTTGGCTTCGCTGCACCTACGGGTTTGACTGGAATTGGTTACCGCTGCAGATCGAAGGGCGACGCCTGGAATCCGGAAAGGAAGAGTCTATGGCGCGGTTGCTGCCTCGGCCTTCATTGGTAACTGCGTGGCCGACGGCAGTAGCCGCGGCATCGCTGCCATGAGCCGCTGGGTGTAGGTGTGCTGTGGATGTGCGAAGATCTGCGCGGTCGCTCCGCATTCTACGATCTCGCCTTCGTGAAGAATGGCGATGCGATCGCATATCCCGGCCACCGAAGCCAGATCGTGAGAAATGTAGAGGATTGCCATTCCGGTAGAGCGGTTCAGTTGGCGAAACAACGCCAGAATCTCCGATTGCGTAATCACATCGAGAGCGCTCGTGGCTTCATCGGCGATAAGCAGCGCTGGACGATGCATCACCGCCATAGCAATCAGCACGCGCTGAGCTTGTCCTACGCTCATCTGCGAAGGATGTTTACGCAAGAATTCGTCGTCGGTCGGTAGGGAAACACTCTCGAGGGAAGCTCGGATCGCGCTCGCGCAGTCTGCGGCCGTGCCCGAAGCATGAGCTCGCCACGCTTCTTTGAGCTGGGTTCGGATCTTGAGTGCAGGATTCAGAGAGGACAGCGGGCTCTGCAACACCAGAGCAACGGCCCGTCCCCGCAGCGCACGCAGCTCGCGTTCTGAAAGCTGCAGCAGGTCGGATTCCTGCAACCTTATTGTGCCTTCGACCTGCGCTCTCTTATCGAGAAGCCCGAGAATCGCCAGTGCCAGCGTGCTCTTGCCGGAACCGCTTTGTCCCACCAGGCCAAGCACTTCGCCGCGCTGGATTTCCAGATGCACGTCGCGCAGCACGGCCGGCTTGCCGGCATAGCGCACTGAAATCTGCGCTGACAACAGAGTCTGGTTTTGCGAAGCTTCGGACGCCATCTTTAATTACCTGCGCAGTTCCTAAAGTTCAGATCCGTGTAATCCGCGGCAAAGAATTGTCGATCACTTCCCGGACACAGTAAGCCACTCCACATTCCAGAAAGTTTGCGGAGACAGAATTACCGGAGCCGCGCCGTGTACTGCCGTCGAAACTGCAGAAAGCGAATTCCTATTAATCAAAAAAATGAATGGTTCCTGCTCGACTACGATTTCCTGTACGCGGTCAAACGCTTCCTTTCGCTTCTTCACATCGCTCGAGGAGGCCTGCGCCCGCATCAACTGGTCAATCTCGGCTTCCCACGCGGTTTCCGGAGTCTTTTGCTGCGGGTTCCACTGATGATTCTCCGAAGAACTCAGCCACACATTCATCTCGCCGTTCGGATCGAGGTCAACGTTGGTCAGGCCCAGGAGAATCGCTTCGTAATCGAAAGTCTGGGTCATGCGCTCGATCAAGGAAAGCTGGTCGAGAGTAACCACGTTCACGTGGATGCCGATCTTCTGCAGATCGTCCTGGATTAGCACGGCCATGCGTTCCCGCGATTGATTGCCGGAGTTCGTGATGATGGAAAACACAACCTCATTACCGTCTTTGTCTTTGAGTGTTCCATTTTCCATGCGAAAGCCTTCGCCCTGCAGCTCCTTCAAAGCTGCATCGGGACTGTAAGTCTGAGGTTTCAGTTTGCTGTTGAACCAGAATTTATTGGCTGGCGAGAACGGCCCCGCGGCCGGCTGGGCATGACCGTGGAAGACGACGCGGCTTAAGTCCTCGCGGTTGATCGCTCCCGAAATTGCGCGCCGGAAGTTCGTCGAGCGAAACCAGTTCTTTTTGTAGTCCGGTATCGGCGACTTCGCTACCTCGTTGAACCAGAGCTGCTCGCTATCGAGCGACGGTCCCGCATCGTGCACGAGTTGCGGCGACGTCGCGACCAGCTTGTCGAAATACTCGCTGTCGAGAGAGTTGATGAGGTCCAGTTCGCCGCGCATGAAGCGCAGCATCTCCACGTCGCGGTTTTTCTGGATGTCGAGCTGTATGGAATCCAGATAGGGCAGTCTCCGGCCCTGTTCGTCGGTCTTCCAGTAATTAGGATTGCGCTTCAAAAGTACCGACGATCCGGGCTTGTAATCGGCCACCATGAAAGGACCTAGCACGGCCATTTCTTTCTTCGGAGAACGCTGGGAAAGAATCGCAACCTGATCGAACAGGCGATCGAGCCCGGCCACCGGAGCCGGAAACCGGATCGATATCTGACTCGGAGAAATCACTTTGGTTTCGACATTTCCTGCGCCTGAACGGAACGCATCGCCAGTCGGCGAATGCAGCGCCGGGTCCATCAATTGCTGAATGGTGTAAGCCACATCTTCAGCGGAGAATGGCGTGCCGTCGGAAAACGAAATGCCGCTGCGCAAGCGAAACGAAATTTGACGGCCATCCTTCGAAACCTTCCATGAGATCGCCAAACCAGGCTCGAGGTCTTGAGTCTGACGATTCACCCGAACTAGGACGCCACCGGTGAGATAACGGATCGCGCCGGAAGCATCGTCTTCAACTTTCAGCGGGTCAAACGTTTTCGGTTCTGAGCGTAGGCAAAATCTCAGTTGACCGCCGCCTTGAGCCGGCGCTTGCGCCAGCAGCGACCCCAGACAGAGCACCGCGACTGCGATTGCCTTTCCGCAGGGGCTTACCGATTGCTTTAGCTTTTCTTCGCGACGCATCATGCGGCTAACTCCTCCTGCCTGGAAAGCAAAACTTGAAACGACGTCACTACCACCACCAGCAAAATCAGGGGCACAAACTTCCATGGTTCTTCACCAACTGAGACCAGTCCTTCTAACTCTTTCAACAGACTTCCCCACGAGGGCATCGGTTCGGCGACTCCCAGCCCGAGGATTCCGAGGTTGGCTTCGCTCAGGATGAAGACCGGAATCGAAATCCAAAACTGCGCGTAGAGCACGGGTTTCAAGTTCGGAACTACGTGGATCCAAAACAGCCGCTGTCCGGGAAGCCCCGCTGCTCGCGCCTGCCTGACAAAATCTGACGCACGCAGCGATCCTGCGGTCGTGCACAACACGCGAGCCGCGGCCGTCCAGCCCAGAAATCCGAGCAACAAAAATGTGACCAGCACCGAGACCAACGGAGATACATTCAGCGGCATCAGTGCCCGCGCCGTGATCAGCAGGAACAACCAGGGCAGCGACATAAACAAGTCGGTCACCGACATCGCCATCCGCGCCCAGATGCCGCCCAGATATCCTGCCAATCCTCCAATCAACGCCGCCATCAACGTCGAAAGCAGAGCCGCGGCCGGAGCCAGGAGCAAAGAAATCCGGGTTCCGTAGAGCACGCGGGCAAAGCGGTCGCGCCCAATCTCGTCCGTTCCGAGCCAATGCATCCGCGATGGCGGTGCATCGGCTGCTTCCCGGTACTGTTTGGCGTATCCCGCGGGAGCCAACCAATTTGCGGCGAGCGATGCGCCGATCACCAGCACCAAAACCACGCACGCCAGTTTCCGCCAGAAGCTCATGTTTCCTGGCCTCGCACCACATGACTGATTACATCTGCCCCGCAATTAGCCAGCAAGGTTACGAGTGTCACTAGGATTGTGATGTTAACCAGCAGTGGAAGATCGCGGGCCAGCGCCGCTTGCCATGCGAGCTGTCCGACTCCCGCAAGCCCACACAAAGCTTCGACAGGAATGGCCGCACCCATGGCCAAACTCACCGACACTCCAGCAACGGCCAGCAACTGCGGAGTCACAACTGGCACGACATGCCAGAAAAGAATGCGAGCCTCGCCCAGGCCTTTGGCTCTTGCGGAGATGATGTGAGGCCGCGAATAAGCTTTCACCAGTAGATTTCGCGCATACCGGTAAGTGTGCGGGAACACGATCAGCGCGATCGCCAAGGACCCGGGCACATTCCAGAGCACCGAGAGCAATGCCAGCACGGCGGCCGGAAGGCAGAGAAATGTTCCGCTCAGCACCGTACTCAGTGTGTCGTAAACCGAAAGCCGCAGCCACGCCGCACTCAATGCCAGGGTAAGGGTAAGCATCCACGCGAGTGCAAGACCCACACCCAGCAGTCGGAGCGTGAGCGGCAGGCGATCGCGCAGCAGCGTGCGCACCGGCTGTCCCAGGGCGAGCGAGGTTCCCAGATCACCATGCGCAGCTCGATTCATGTAAGAGAAATAAAACTGGAAGACGTTGCGGTCTCGATTCCGGGCATCATGCAGTGCCTGCAGGCTTTGGGCGTTCAGGTGCGGATCCAACTCCCGCTCATCGACGTTGAAGCCCGGCGCCAGGCGCACCAACGTTGCGGAGAGCAATCCCCCGAGAAGAACGGTTGCCAGCAGGGCCAGCGCATGCCCGGCAATTTTCCATCGCAGGCGTCGCATTTATTCCCCGGAGGCGCCGCGCGCAAGAGGATCTTTGCCGGCGGAACCTTTCGCGTGGTGAGTCTGCTTCACGGAATACATGCGCCGGTCGGCCTCAGCCAGCAGCGCCTCCACGTCATAGCCGTCTTCAGGACAGAAGGCCGTTCCGACGCTCAGGGTGACCACGTCGCGTCCGCAGGTGTGGCGTCCCGCGTCGACGGCCGCTTCGTTCAAACGGATTGTCTTTTCCTCGACCGCTTCCACAGCGAGGCCCGGAGCCGTGATCACAAATTCATCGCCGCCCATCCGGGCAACGTAGTCGTAACCGCGGCAAGCATCCTTCAGGCGCGTGCTGAACTCGCGCAGCAGTTTGTCTCCTTCGAGATGCCCGAAGGAGTCATTGATCCTTTTGAGCCCATCTATGTCGCAGACCATGACCGCGAGCGAAGTCTTCATGCGCCGGCAGCGCGTCACTTCCTGCGCCAGATGCACAAATAGCGAGCGAGCGTTGGGCAGCCCCGTGAGGAAGTCCGTGGTCGCGGAACTTTCCGCCTGCTGATATTTCAAGGCATTCTCCACCGAGAGCGCCACCTTCGAAGCAACGGCTAAGAGAATCCGGAGATGGTCTGCCGTGAAAGCGTCCTGAGTCGAGTGATACATCGCCAGCACGCCCACGACGCCATTCAGTCCCTGCAACGGAACCGCCAGAGCAGAAGACAAGCTCGCGGTTTTCGGATCGGACACGTAACCGGACTCTACCTGCGGGTTGCCATTGATGATGGGCTTACAGTTTTCCGCAACCCAGCCGCACAACCCATCGCCCATGCGGATTTTCAGTGAAGACAGAACGCGAAAGTTTTCGCCGCTCACCAGCTCCGGCAGCAACCAGCCATTCCGGTTCACGAATACGGCAATGGAGTCATACGCAATCAACTTGCGCAGCCGCATCGACAGCACCGAAAGGGTTTCGCTCAAGCTTAGCGAGTTTCCCAGATCCTGGCTCAACTCGAACATGGCTTGGGCCTCTTGCCTCGCCGATGCGATCGAGGTAAGGAAGTCAGAGTCGTTCTGCGAGTTGGTGGCCCATTTCTCGAACCCGGTGGCAGGAGCGAGGCCGCGCTCGACCCGCAGCTCTCTGGAGAATCCGCGCGGAATAAAGCCGTCCTCATAAGTTTGCGCGATGCGTTCCAGATCCACATAGCGGCGCTCCAGAACTTCCACGATCTTCGGGTCGAACCACGTTCCTGCTCTCTCTTTCACTCGATCCATGGCCCGATCGAGCGGCATCGCCTGCCGATACTGCCGGTCTGAGGCGAGGGCGTCCAGACAATCCACCACCGCCAGAATTCGCGCGCCGATCGGGATCGCTTCGCCGCTAAGCCCAGCGGGATAGCCCGACCCATCCCATCTTTCGTGATGCGAGCGCACGATCGGGGCCACGGGATAAGGGAAGGCGACCCGATCCAGGATTTCAGCGCCCACCAGCGGATGCACCTTCATCTTCTCGAACTCTTCGGGCGTGAGCCGCCCCGGTTTGTTGATGATGTGCTCCGGCACGGCGAGTTTGCCAATGTCATGCAGCAGTGCCGCAGCCCGCAGCGCTTCGATTTCATCCGGCAAGAGACCGATCTCTTTGGCGATTTCGACAGCATAGGTCCGCACCCGTTGCAGGTGCGTGTGCGTAGTGTGGTCCTTGGCCTCGATCGCAAGAGCCAAAGCCTCAATGGTTCGCATGTTCAACGAAGCAATCTGCTCCACATGCCGTTTCTCAACTTCCACGCGCTCTTTCTCGGCTTCCAGCCGTCCCAGATACAGCCGATAGGATCGATACACCCAATAGATCACCGGCAGCACGAGCAGCGAGGTCTGCCACCCGGCGCGCTGGTTGATGATTCCAACCAATCCCACTGCTGCTGCTCCCACGAGGTAGTAAGGAAATGACCAGAAGTAGCACTCCTTCCAAACCTTGCGGCTCGATTTGTTTTCCGTGAGCGCGATGACCACGGAGATGGGCAGCGTATTCGCCAGAAAAAAAACCAGCGCAGCCAACATCAGCAAGACAGGTTTGTTCGTCCCGACTCTCGGCTCAAGCCAGTGATAACTGACGAAGCAGAGCGCGCTGGCGTTTGCCATCATGCCGAAGACATTGAACAGAACTTTGACTGGATCCAGCCGATTTTTTGTGTGCCAGATGCTCTGTATCAGGGTGGCCGCGCAGCCGATCACCAGAGTTTCCGGCAAACTGAGCTCCATTACGCCCAGAAGAATGAATAGGAAGTTCACTGACATGGTGCCGTCGATGCCAGGCAACTGGACCTTCAGGCTGGAAGCCAGGACGGCCACAGCCAGGTAACACATAAACCGAGTCGGGTCCGCGGATTGCCAGTGCCACAGGGCGGAGCACAGCACCACCATTCCGAGCGAGACCGCGATCCCGACAAATAGTTTCGTTCGAGTCGACATTGCGCTGTTGCTGCTATCGCAAGGGGAGGCGGCAGACTGCGTCCACGGCGCGAGAAGTCCTTCCCGCGCACACCTCGGGCGAGCCTGTTCAGTGAAATGCTATTGCGGTTAAAGGGTTTTAAGTAGCTTACTTCAGTAACCTGAGCGAGCGCCGGCTGGGTTGTTCGGCGACTGGGCTGAGCGAGACTCTCCACCCTGTCCCGTGCCTCTGGGTGCGCGGTTACTTTCGTGATCATCCGAGGCTGCATACTCAATCCAACCCTTGTTTGCTGTGTCAAGATCAACTCCAAACGCGCGGGATGCCACCGGTAAATCTCAATTCGCAGTCGCAAGGGTCAACCATCGATGCCGGCGCAGTCGGCGGAATCGCGGTTCTATCTGCCAATCTCAAAGGGAAAATAACTGGCTGCGATGAAGCTGCCCTGAAGGTCTTCGGCTGTACCGCCGCGGAAGTCCTCGGCAAAACTCTGGCAGTTCTTATCTCAGTAAAGGACGGCGCCGGGCAAAGTCAACTACTAAAGACCCTGCTCGCCGCGGTGCTGGAGCACGGTCAGTATCGATGTTCACACTCGTATCAGAACAAGGCCGGCAAGAACTTTACGGCGGACTTGGTGCTCACACTGCTTCGTGACGACAGATCGGCGCCGGCAGGAATAATCGCCTTGCTCTCTGTGGTTGAGGCGAAATCGATTTCCGGCTCGGTGCCCACCAAAGCGCGCGATACCAAACAGCAAGATGCCGATGAAGACGAGACCGCGCACACTGTTTCGCGGGAAATCGACGGCACCAATCTTATACTCGCCAGTCCAGTAATGCACCGCTTCATGCGAATGGTGGACCGTGTTGCCGGCCATGCCGAGAGCGTGCTGGTCACCGGTGAAACCGGAACCGGCAAGGAACTCATCGCCCATGCAATTCATCAGGCTTCGAATCGGCGCAGCCGGCCTGGGGTCGACATCAATTGCGCCGCGCTTCCCGAGAACCTGGTCGAGAGCGAGTTGTTCGGTTATGAAAAGGGCGCTTTTACTGGCGCCGATGCGTCCAAGCCCGGCCTGTTCGAACTGGCCGACAAGGGCACGCTCTTTCTCGATGAAATCGGAGAACTGCAGCTTCAAACTCAAGTGAAGTTGCTGCGCGTGCTCGACGGATCTCCTTTCTACCGCCTGGGAGGGCACCGCAAGATCACAGTCGACGTCCGCATAATCGCCGCAACTAACCAGGATCTCGACGCTGCCGTCACCGCTGGCCGCTTTCGCCAGGATCTCTTTCATCGTCTCGGGCAGTTTCAGCTTCGCGTGCCTCCACTGCGGGAGCGTCCTGAGGACATCGTCGCGCTAGCCGAGCATTTCCTCAGCCTCAAGAATCCTGGCAGTTCCTTCGCGCCCGATGCCGTTTCCGCGCTTCTCTCGCATTCCTGGCCCGGAAATGTTCGCGAGCTGCGCAACCTCATCGCACGCGTTGCCGTGGAATCACGCAGTCCTGAGATCCACAAATCACAGATCACAGAAGCGATGTCGGGCAACCCGGTCGCGCAGCGTCAGTCTGCTTCCATGCCGGTGGGCAATCTCGAGAGCATGGAAGAGCAGATGATCATTCGCGCTCTGGAGCGCAGTGGTGGTCATCGTAGCCAAGCCGCGGACCAGCTTGGCATCTCCCGCCGCACGCTCAGCCGGAAGCTGAAGGAATACAACATCAACGTAAATTCCGCCGACGCTGCGAATTCTTTGGCCTACGTAAGCCTGGAGCAGCAGAAGTTTTTCCGCGCTCGCATCCAGCTTGCGGTTGCGCTGAAGAACCAGCAGGGCGAAGAAGTGTGCGTTCAGGGTGTGAACCTCAGCACCGGCGGCATGGGCGTGGATGGATTGAAAGAACCGATGAAGTTTACCGGCCTGCTTGACGTCAGCTTTCCGCTCCCTGAGAGTGAGACTATTTTTCGAGCGAAGGCCCGCATCGTCTGGTTCGGCGGCGAAGGCCGCGTCGGCCTTCGTTTCGCCGTCATCGACCCCGCTCTATTCGAGCAGCTACAGCATTGGACAAACAACAAGATGAAGAACGAAGGCTGGGAACTGCCCACAGGACCTCAGTAAGACGAACTCGATAGCGCTCGCTAATCCTTAATCCTTGGCTAGAATCCTTAGCTAGTGCACGGGCGCCGGCTGTGGCGCCGCCTGCGGAGCCGTTGCACTAGGAGCGGAGAAGTTTACCTTCGGAACCTCGCGCGATCCCGGCGAGGCTTCAAAGTAAGCTTCGTTCGGCTTGAATCCCGCAATCCCCGCGAAAAAGCTGTTGGGGAACTGCTGCACGTAAGTGTTGTAATCCTTCAGCGTGTCGTTGTAACGCTTGCGCTCAACCGCAATGCGGTTCTCCGTGCCGGCAAGCTCATCCTGTAAGCGCAGGAAATTCTCGTTGGATTTCAGTTGAGGATAGTTCTCAACCACCACCAGCAGGCGGCCAAGCGCTCCATCGAGCTGTCCATTGGCTGCGATCTTCTCCTGCGGCGTGCCCGCGGAAAGCAGCGCAGAGCGCGCCTTGGCGATATCTCCGAATACGGTGACTTCCTGCTGCGCATAGCCCTTCACCGTCTCCACCAAATTAGGGATCAGGTCAGCGCGGCGCTGCAACACGATGTCGACTTGCGACCAGGCCGCCTTCACCGCCTCATTCTTGCTGACCAGCGTATTCTTCACGCTCACGTACTGGCCGAAAACAAAAAGGCATCCCAGCAATAGAATTGCGACGATAACGACGACTACGATCAGCGCTTTGTTCATGACATTCCTCCCCAAAACCAGCATCGCGAATTCTAAGTAGAGCCCGCGGTGCCCGAGTCCAGCATTCTATCAACTGCGGCAGCTACCTGCTCGATCGCTGCCAGATATCGAGAAAACACATCTGCCACATTCAACTTCTTACGATCGGCTTTCCGCTCCCTGACGTCCAGCACCTGCAGTATGCCCGAAGCATCAAAGCCAATTTGTTTTGATAACGCCTGCACCGCGTCCCGCCTGCCAATGGGTGCATCGTGGCCGAGCACGATGAGGGCGTGGCGGAAGAGCGTGGCGAACGACGAGACTGATCGCAGCAGCAACTCCCACATGCGGGAGTCGTTACCGGAGGCGAGCAGCAAATGCTGGCGCAGAAGAGCCAGCTTTTCCCGCAGCTCATATTCCACCTGGATGCTGTGCAAGTTCCCCGGAATCGACAGCGCCTGCACGAAGTCTTCGCCGAAAAGTACGCGATGGTGCTGCTGCATATCCAATAATTCGATGGTAAATATGTCGGTGGAACGCCGGATCTCCTCATGCGTCATGAACAGAGGCGTCGGTTGTTTCTGCGCATTCCACCATTTCACAGCAGGGGCCAGCACCTCCAGCGCTGCAAATGAGCTGTCGCGAATCACACAGAATAAGTTCACATTCGAAAACTCAGGATGAAAATCCCCCGCGACCGCCGATCCAAACAGGATCACGCTCTCCAGGTTCGCTTCAGCCGCCGCCCGCAGTCGGCTGACAAAATCGTTAATCGTTTTTTCCGGAATCATTCGTTTCCTCGCTGGCTACCAGCTGCTACTGCCCCCGCCACCACCCGAACTGCCACCGCCGAAGCCTCCAAAACCACCTCCACCGCCAAACACGCCTCCACCCCCGAATCCGCCGCCGCCACCTCTATATCCACCGCCTCCGCCAAACATTCCGGAAAACAAAATCCAGAAAAGCAAGCTGCGAAGCGGAGTGACGAGAACGATGATAACGATGACAATCAGCAGAATGATTCCGCCGGCCGACATGCCCCGGCTCGGCTCCTCCACCGGAGCCGGTGCGAGCTGTGGGGCAGTAAGTTGGATTCCGGCATCCTGTGCGATGACGTTGGCCACGCGCGTGGTCACCAGCAGCAGTGCCTGGCTATAGTTTCCACTGCGCATGAGCGGGATCGCCTCCCGCTGAAACGAAGTGACCTTGCCGTCAGTCAGGATTGGCTCCAGTCCATAGCCAACCTCAATGCGCGCGCGATGGTCATCGATCGCATAAAGGATCAGTACCCCAGTGTCCTTGGATTTGCTGCCCACGCCCCATTGATGGAATAGGGCGACCGCGTAGCTTTCGATATCCGAGCCGTCGAGCGAATGAATCGTCACCACCGCGATCTGGGCATGCGCCTTCACTTCGATCTGGTGGCAGATATCGTCGATCTGCGCGATCGTATTCTGATCCAGAACGTGGGCAAAGTCGTTGACGTAATCAGTGGCTTTGAGCTGTGAGACTGGTTCGGCCTGCGCCGCCAAAGCCAGCAGCAGCGCACTTGTCACACTCAGCCACAATTTCGCGTAAGAACTCATCGAAGTGCAAATTGTACAGGACGCAAGGTAGGGAAAGATCGGCCCCGGGCGGCGAAGGAATCACGCGGAAACAGAGGGACTAGGAGATGCGCCGGCTTCTTAGCCGGCGCATCCGCAGAGTATCAAATCGTTGTTGGTTCACGCCGTCAGTTCACGCGCAGAAGCATCAACGTGCCGCTTTCAAGCTTTACATTATTCTTTTCTGAACTGAGGAGAGAACCTTGGTTCGCTGTCGGCGGCGGCGTCAGTTTCAGATCGGAGATTCCGACCACTCCTTCTGTCTGCGCCGTAATCCGGGGACGCGTGCTCGCGCTCGTCTGTGTATCGGTTGGCATGTTGCCTTGCGACGCGGTCTGAGGCGCAGGCGACGGCGTGGATCCGCCCATCCCGCCGGCTCGCGACGAATTGGGATAGCCACCTGCTCCGCCGCTCGGAGACGCTTCGCTGTTTCCGCCTGCACTGTTCGCCGAATTCTGTGAACCCGAATTCTGCGAACCAACGATCGCCTGGATAGACATCGGCATCTGCATCTCGCTTCCGTCCTTCATCACGGCATGGTCAAATGTGATTCCCACCTGAGATTCCTTTTGCTCCTTGTTGCGCGGCTGCGCTTCCGTAACGTGACCCACGACCTCCGTATCTTTGGCCACAATTACCGTGCCGGCGTTGCTTTTCAGGTCTTGCGTGACTTTGGCCACCACCTCATCGCCGGTCTTCGCTTTTTTCGCGTCGATGGTCTTGGTCAAAGACACTGGAATAACGCTGCCGGGCGCAATTCGCGTTGGGTGTGCCTCAGTGGCTGAGTCCGTCGCCGTTTGCTGTGCGGAAGGCTGAGCCGGGGTCGAGGTCTGCTGATCGGAAGCTGGAGTAGACTGCGCTGGGGCCGGATTACCTTGTGCGGCCGCGACACCCAGCATCAGAGTACCTGAGAAGATGCTGATAAGAACGCTTTTCATTTACGACCTCCTTAGTGTTGAGGCTTATTAAGTCGAGGGCGCACTCGTCTTAATCTGCTATCTATTGGATGCATTTTCAGAGTGAGAGGCTATCAGAATGTCGCCAACCTCAAATATCACCGTCGCATCGAACTGGTGTGCCGTTTCTACCTTTCCATCGGGTAAGAGTTCTTGTCCTCGGCCTGCCGTTGGTCGGCTTCGCCGCTTGCACAAATCACAGGGATAATCCAGATGAAATCCGTCGACGCACAGCTGAAGCCACAGAGACCATGAGGCGCGATGCCCAGGCGGTGGCCGAAGGCGTGAAGGAAGGGATGGGGCACCAGCAGGCGATCAACATCAATCGAGCCTCGCGCGAAGATCTGCTCACCTTACCTGGCGTGACCGAACGCGAGGCCGACCGCATCATTGCCGATCGGCCATTCCAGAATGCGCATGACTTAGTGACACGCCACGCGGTTTCGGAAGAGGAGTATGAAAAAATCCGCGACCGCGTTATCGCGGGACGCTGACCCCAGATAGTGGCCAATCCCGCACGTCAGGATGTTGCCTGTGACTTCGGTGTGATCCTGCGATATCATCAAGGTGATGTCTTCCTGGAGACAGCACCATTCGTTTCAAACCGACGACGCGCGGCTTCAGCCGATTCACGCGAAGGTGATGGCTGGCGAGCGTCTTGACAGCGGCGACGCTCTCGCTCTCTACCGCACCGGCGATATTCTCGCCGTGGGCTGGATGGCCAACCACGTCCGCGAGCGCATGCATGGCGACAAAACGTATTTCAACGTCAATCGCCATATCAATCCCACCAACGTCTGCGTCGCAGCCTGCCGGCTCTGCGCCTTCGGCCGTAAGAAGGACGCCCCCGGCGCCTACACCATGGCGCTCGACGAGGCTTTCGAGACCGCTGCTTCCGGATACAGCGAAGCCGTCACCGAATTTCACATCGTAGGCGGATTGCATCCCGATCTGCCCTTTCAATATTTTCTCGATCTTTGCTCTGGCCTGAAGCAGCGCTTTCCCCAGGTTCACCTCAAGGCCTTCACCATGGTCGAGGTCGCCTATCTTTCGAAACGCGCCAAACTCTCGATTCGCGAGACGCTCGAACAACTTAAAGCCTCAGGCGTGGATTCGCTCCCCGGCGGCGGTGCAGAAATATTCGCGGATCGCGTGCGCCACATCATCTGCGACCACAAGATCGACGGCGATCAATGGCTCGACACAGCAAAAATCGCGCACCAGATCGGCCTGAAATCAAACGCCACCATGCTCTACGGCCACGTCGAGAACGACGAAGACCGCGTGGATCATCTGCTCAAGCTGCGCTCTCTGCAGGACGAAACCGGCGGCTTCCAAACTTTCATTCCGCTGGCATTTCATCCCGATAACACTCCGCTGCAGCACTTGCCGAAAACTACCGGCATGCTCGACATCAAGCAGATCGCGGTCAGCCGCCTCGTGCTCGACAACTTCCCGCACATCAAATCCTATTGGCAGATGATGACGGCGAAGATCGCGCAGATCTCCCTGCGCTTCGGCGCCGACGACATGGATGGCACGGTGATCGAGGAAAAGATCTATCACGACGCGGGAGCGACCACGCCGCAAGGTATGCGCCGCGAGGAACTCGAACGCCTCATCCGCGCCGCAGGCCGCGAACCGATCGAGCGGGATACTCTTTATCGGCCCGTAACGCGCACCGAGACGTCGGTCACGGTCGCGGTGTAGGGAATTCCGGGCCTTAATCGAGTAGGTCGTCGACAAGGGCAGAAAGGATCTTTTTTCGGCACAGGAGAGATCGATGCGGGAGGCCGGTATGGCGTGCTATAGGGTCGGGTTAGCCACTGCCTTAATGTTAGTAACGTCGTGCCTAGCACAGGAGAGAGGAGGAGGCGACCCTGGGGCGGCATGGCCCCTTATAGGGAGTGTTTTAAAGGATGCGCAGGTCTCTGGGTCTCTCGAATACTGGGGCCGCTGCGGCTCGGGTATGTGGCGTCCTGACTTTCCCAAGATGATCCGGCCCTTGTCCGAGTCTTCAGGCTCGCCGCTTGAAGTGCTGCAAAGATCGTTCGCCAACGATCCGAAGATGCGGGTGATGCAAGAGCTGGGAGGAATGATCCGCATGGTCGAGACCGACGTCCCGAGTGACCTCTTGGACGTCAGGATTAGCCATGTCTCGTTCCATCTTCCGGTGTCGGCTGGGATGTACGGTCCGAATTACGCTCTGGGGCCGATTTTTTCCACTCCAGAAGTGAAGGCTTTTATCGCGGCAAAACACATCGAGTCGCTGATCTCGTTCCAGCCGGGGGAGGGGCCGGGATTAAGCGCGTATACGGTGAATTGGACAACGTGACCGTGTCCCAGGCGTTGGACTACGTGCTGAAGATTTTTCCTGGATTCTGGGTCTACGAGAATTGCCCAGCTAAAGACGGGTCCTCTCGCGCGGTTTATGTGGCTTTCTTTGAGTCGTTTTAAACGCGCGTTTCTTGAAGTGTCCGCGTTCGGGAAATCTTTTGAGTTTTCGTCGATGGAACTCCGTCCTCGCTCGCCAGGCAAACCGCAATCGCCTCG
>Ga0209693_10000212_pt1 | contig 22893 bp, 24 predicted proteins | sample HubBroMetageWRM3_FD_188345 | JGI IMG/M metagenome (GOLD analysis project Ga0209693, IMG submission 188345) | Warmed soil microbial communities from the Hubbard Brook experimental Forest, New Hampshire - Hubbard Brook CCASE Soil Metagenome WRM 3... | ecosystem: Environmental > Terrestrial > Soil... | reverse complement strand
TTCTTGCCGGACAGGCCGAGTTCCTTCTCGACGGCGACCTCGACCGGCAGCCCGTGGCAGTCCCAGCCCGCCTTCCGCTTGACGTGGAAGCCCTGCATGGTCTTGAAGCGGGGGAACAGGTCCTTGAAGACGCGGGCCTCGATGTGGTGCACGCCCGGCATGCCGTTAGCGGTCGGCGGCCCCTCGTAGAAGGTCCAGCGCGGCCCGCCTTCGGTCTGCTTGAGCGAGTCCTCGAACGTGCGGTTCCTGTTCCACCGGGCGAGCATCTCGTGCTCAAGCGCGGGGAGGTCCGCGTGCGCGGGCACCGCCGGCATGGCGCCGCCCGGCTTCCGCTCTGCCAACCCTCGGTCTGGCAACTCCGCCATCAGGTGTCCTCCAGCATCAGCGATGAGCTTTGCCGGAGGGACGAGGCTCGCTTACGCGCCGCCCCGCGGTACCACCCTCCTTGACCGAACGCAGGCACTAAGCGCCCGTTCGTACCTCTCTAATTTGATCTTCGCCAGTTCTACTGAGCCGCCATGCTGATGAGCAGGCAGCCGTTCTTCCGGCCGCTCCGGGGTGATCTGGTCCGTGGCGCACGCACCCGGGCTCGCACCGTCCCCGGGTCGCTCTTCGCAGCATTCCGCGGCAGCTGTCCCCATCACCGCGCCTTCAGGATACCGGATGCCGGGAAACCGCAGGCAAGCCAATTCGCCCTGGCAGGAAACCAAACTTGGCGCAGACGGTCAGCGAGTCGTATCCTTCACTGTCCGAATCGTGATCCGCAAAAGTGGTGAAGCAGTCATGACCGCTGTGTCGCGCTCAAGCGCCGCCAGCCTTCCCGTGCGTCCTGGCGAGGAGCTGTGGACCGACGAGGAACTTGGCGAGGTCCGCGCCGAACTGGCGGACGAGGCGGCGGGGCTGCGCGCGGAGATCGATCAGGCCGAGTCGCAGATCGCCCAGCGCCTCGGGGATGCGGTGTCCGAGGCCGGCGACGACGAAGCCGACGCGAGCAGCAAGCTGTACGAGCGGGAGCAGGAGCTCGCGCTCACCCACAACACGCGCGAACTGCTCGAGCAGACCGAGCACGCGCTGGCGCGGATCGATGCGGGAACATATGGAGTGTGCGAATCGTGCGGCAAGCCGATAGGGAAGGCGCGGCTGCTGGCGTTTCCGCGGGCGACCCTGTGCGTGGAGTGCAAGCAGCGCCAGGAGCGCCGCTGAGCGACGCGAGCCAGCCGCCGGCGGGCCAGGGGCCTGAGACGCCCCGGGCGCCCGGGCGGCGGCGGATCAGCGTGCTCGCCGGCGTCGCGGCCTTCGTGCTCGCCGCCGACATCATCACCAAGGCACTGGTGGTCGCCCACCTGCGGGAAGGCGAGCCGGTGCACGTGCTCGGCGACGTGCTCATGTTCAACCTGCTGCGGAACCCTGGCGCCGCGTTCAGCGTCGGCACCGGCGACACGATCGTGTTCACCGCGATCGCCGTGGCCGTCGTCGTCTACATCGCGCGGACCGCGCGGAAGCTGTACAGCATCGGCTGGGCGATCACCCTCGGGCTGCTGCTCGGCGGGGCGCTCGGCAACCTGACGGACCGGATCTTCCGGGCGCCAGGGCTGTTCCGCGGCAACGTGGTCGACTGGATCGAGGTCACCCGCTACTGGCCGGTGTTCAACCTGGCCGACTCGGCGATCGTCTGCGGCGGCATCCTCACCGTGCTGCTCGCGATGCTCGGCTACCACCTGGACGGCACCCACGGCGACCGTAAGGCCCAGCCGTCGCCGCCAGGCTCAGACCCAGGCTCCGGCGCCTCGCCCGCTGACGCCGCGGCGGACACCGAGCGGTGACCACCTCGGGGGAGCGGTTCGTCGAGGTCCCCGAGGGCCTGGACGGCGAGCGGCTGGACGCGGCCCTGGCCAGGATGTTCGGACTGTCCAGGGCGCGTGCCGCGGAGCTGATCGGCGCCGGGCAGGTGCTGGTCGACGGCCAGCCGGCTGCCAAGTCGGACCGGGTCCTGGCGGGCGCGCCGCTGACGGTCACGCTGCCGCCGCCGCCGGACGCCGCGCCCGCGGTGCGCCAGGAACCCGTGCCCGGATTGGTGATCGTCTACGAGGACGACGACATCGTGGTGGTGGACAAGCCCCGCGGCGTCGCTGCGCACCCGACTCCCGGCTGGACCGGCCCGACCGTGCTCGGCGGGCTGCTCGCCGCCGGGCATACCGTGGCCACCAGCGGCGCCGCGGAACGGCAGGGCATCGTGCACCGGCTCGACGCCAACACCACGGGGCTCATGGTGGTCGCCAAGAGCGAGCGCGCGTACAGCGTCCTGAAGCAGGCGTTCCGCGACCGCGAAGTGTCCAAGACGTACCACGCCCTCGTGCAGGGGCATCCGGACCCGCTGCGCGGCACGATCGACGCGCCGATCGGCCGGCACCCGTCCGGCGACGGCCGGTTCGCGGTGGTCGCCGACGGGCGGCCGAGCGTCACCCACTACGACACGATCGAGGCGTTCCGTGCGGCGTCGCTGGTGACCGTCGGCCTGGAGACCGGCCGCACCCACCAGATCCGCGTGCACATGGCGGCGCTGCGCCACCCCTGCTGCGGCGACCTGCTCTACGGCGCCGACCCGGTGCTGGCCGCGCACCTCGGCCTGACCCGCCAGTGGCTGCACGCCGTGCGGCTGTCGTTCGAGCACCCGGCCACCGGCCGCGAGATCGTCTTCGAGTCCCCGTATCCTGACGACCTGCAGCACGCCCTGGACGTGCTGCAGGCCGAAAGCTGACCGCCGGCTCATGAGCGAGGTCACCCCGCCCTGGGCGTACGAGACGCCGGAGATCCGCCCGCACGATCCCCGGCTCCTGCTGGTAGCCGACACCGCGTGCGGGCGGCTTGCCGAGCTGCTCGCCCCCTGGCTGGCGGACGGCGTCGAGCACGTGGGCTCGACGGCGGTCCCCGGGCTCGCCGCCAAGCCGGTCATCGACCTGATGGCATCGGTGCGTGATCTCAGCGCCGTGGTCGCGCAGGCGGGTGACGGACTCGCGGCGGACGGCTGGTGCTACGTCCCGCCGGAGCTGGACCAGCGGCCGTGGCGGCGGTTCTTCGTCAAGCCGGACGAGTCCGGGCAGCACCGGGTCGCGCACCTGCACCTGATCCAGGCCGGCCATCCACGGTGGGCCGAGCAGCTCGCGTTCCGCGACGCGCTGCGCCGCGACGGCCAGCTGGCGCGCGAGTACGCGGACCTGAAGCGGCTGCTGGCGGCGCGGCACGCCGGCGACCGCGAGGCCTACACGGCCGCCAAGGCGGCGTTCGTGGCGAACGCCCTCGCCGGGCACGCCGGCTGAGCCGCCCCGGCGGCTTCCCCGCGGAGCCATCCGGGCAAGCCCGGCGCGTCAGCGGGCCACCGTCGGACGGAACCGATAAAGTAGCAATACCGGGCTGGCGTGATCACGGCGTCGGCCGCCTTCCCCCGGTTTTCGGTCGTAGGACAACCGCGCCGCGCTTGCGTTTCGCCAGCGCACGGGCGGCGCGAAGCGTGCCTTAGGAGGCGGTTGGTTCATGTCGGCATCCGCGGCAGCCTCGACCGAGGGGAACCTTCCGTACGCTCACCTGCACGTGCACACCGAGTACTCGATGCTGGACGGCGCGGCGCGGTTCAAGGACCTGTTCAAAGAGGTCAAGGCGCTGGGCATGACGCACGTGGCGATGACCGACCACGGCAACCTGTTCGGCGCCGCCGAGTTCTACCGGCAGGCCATGGACGCCGGCATCACCCCGGTCATCGGCATCGAGGCGTACGTCGCCCCGGAGCGCCGCGACAATCCCGGCAAGGTCCTGTGGGGCCAGCCGCACCAGAAGAAGGACGACGTCGCCGCGTCCGGCGCCTACGTGCACAAGACGATCTGGGCCCAGAACAAGGAGGGCCTGCTCAACCTCTTCAAGATCTCGTCGCGGTCGTTCGCCGAAGGCTGGCTCACCAAGTGGGCTCGCCCGGACAAGGAGCTCATCAGCGAGTACGCCGGCGGCCTGATGGCGTCCACCGGCTGCCCGTCGGGTGAGGTGCAGACCAGGCTGCGGCTTGGCCAGCAGGAAGCAGCGCTCAAGGCCGCCGCCGAGTGGCGCGACATCTTCGGCGCGGAGAACTATTTCCTCGAGCTGATGGACCACGGCCTCGAGATTGAGACGCGGGTCCGCGACGGCCTGCTCGACATCGCGAAGAAGCTGAACATCCCGCCCGTCGTCACCAACGACTCCCACTACACGAGGCAGGCCGACGCCCAGGCGCAGGAACTGCTGCTGTGCATCCAGACCGGCACCAACATGGCCGACGAGGGCCGGTTCAAGTTCGACGGCACCGGCTACTACATCAAGCCGGCCAGCGAGATGTACGCGATCAACAACAGCGACGTCTGGCGCGACGGCTGCCGCAACTCCCAGCTGCTCATCGCCGACCGGGTCGACCCCGCCGGGATGTTCGAGTTCAAGAACCTGATGCCCAGGTTCCCGATCCCCGACGGCTACGACTCCGAGGACGCGCTGTTCGCGGACGCGGTCTGGCAGGGCATGGCCAAGCGGTACCCCAGCGGGTACGACGAGCAGCGCCGCGCGCAGGCCGAGTACGAGATCTCGATCATCTGCCAGATGGGCTTTCCCGCCTACTTCCTCGTCGTCGCCGACTTCATCAACTGGGCGAAGAACAACGGCGTGGCGGTCGGCCCTGGCCGCGGCAGCGCCGCGGGGAGCATCGTCGCCTACTCGATGGGCATCACCGACCTGGACCCGCTGGACCACGGGCTGATCTTCGAGCGGTTCCTGAACCCCGAGCGGATCTCGATGCCCGACATCGACATCGACTTCGACGAACGCGGCCGGGCGGACGTCATCAGGTACGTCACCCAGAAGTACGGCAGCGACAAGGTCGCGCAGATCATCACCTACGGCACGATCAAGGCGAAGGCCGCCATCAAGGACTCGACGCGGGTCCTCGGGTTCCCGTACGCCCTCGGCGACCGGATCACCAAGGCGTTCCCGCCCGCGGTCATGGGCAAGGACATCCCGCTGTCCGGCATCTTCGACGAGAGCCACGACCGCTACAACGAGGCCGGCGAGCTGCGGAACCTCTACCAGACCGAGCCAGAGGTCAAGCAGATCATCGACACCGCCAGGGGCATCGAGGGGCTGATCCGCCAGCCCGGCGTGCACGCGGCCGGGGTGATCATGTCCGCGGAGCCGCTGACCGACCACATCCCGGTGTGGACCAGGTATCCCGACCGCGCGGTCATCACGCAGTTCGACTACCCGACCTGCGAGAGCCTTGGCCTGCTGAAGATGGACTTCCTCGGCCTGCGGAACCTGACGATCATGTCCGACGCGGTGAAGGCGATCGAGCAGAACCGCGGCATCACGATCGACCTGCTCGGCCTGCCGCTGACCGACCAGCCCACCTACGACCTGCTGTCCCGCGGCGACACCCTCGGGGTCTTCCAGTTCGATGGCTCGGGGTACCGGACGCTGCTGCGGCTGCTGAAGCCGGACAACTTCGAGGACATCTCCGCGCTCGGCGCGCTGTACCGGCCCGGCCCGATGGGCGTCAACTCGCACACCAACTACGCCCTGCGCAAGAACGGCCTGCAGCAGATCACCCCGATCCATCCCGAGCTCGAAGAGCCGCTGCGGGAGGTGCTCGAGCCGACCTTCGGCCTGGTCGTCTACCAGGAGCAGGTGCAGAAGGCCGCCCAGGTGCTGGCCGGGTACACGCTGGGACAGGCCGACCTGCTCCGGCGCGCGATGGGCAAGAAGAAAAAGGAGATCCTGGACAAGGAGTTCGGCCCGTTCCGTGACGGCTGCCGGGCGCACGGCTACTCCGACAAGGCCATCCAGGCGGTGTGGGACGTGCTCGTCCCGTTCGCCGGCTACGCGTTCAACAAGGCGCACTCCGCCGCCTACGGCCTGGTCTCCTACTGGACCGCCTACCTGAAGGCGAACTACCCGGCCGAGTACATGGCGGCCGTCCTCACGTCCGTCGGCGACGACAAGGACAAGTCCGCGCTCTACCTCAGCGAGTGCCGCCGGATGGGCGTGAAGGTGCTGCCGCCGGACGTGAACGCCTCCGTGGCGACGTTCACCGCGGTCGGCGCCGACGTCCGGTTCGGTCTCGCGGCGATCCGCAACGTCGGGATCAACGTGGTCGACGCGATCATCGCGGCGCGCAAGTCCAAGGGCGAGTTCACCAGCTTCGCCGACTTCCTGCGCAAGGTCCCCGCCCTGGTGTGCAACAAGCGCGTCATAGAAAGCCTGGTCAAGGCCGGCGCGTTCGACTCGTTCGCGCATCCGCGCAAGGGCCTGGTGCTGATCCACGAGCAGGCGGTCGACTCGGTCATCGACCTCAAGCGGAACGAGGCGATCGGCCAGGACTCGCTGTTCGGCGGCGACGAGGAGGCCGAGGCGGCGTTCGAGGTCGCGATCCCCGACTCGGAATGGGACAAGAAGACCAGGCTGAACTTCGAGCGGGAGATGCTCGGCCTGTACGTCTCCGACCACCCATTGTTCGGCGTCGAGCACATCCTGGCCCGCGACGCCGACATCGTGCTGGCCGAGCTGATGTCGGTCGGTGACGCCGACGCGGGCGAGGAGGATCGCCCCGCCATGCCGTCACCGCCGCCGGGGGGCCGCAACGAGGGCCAGATCGTCAAGATCGGCGGCATCCTGTCCGGCGTCACGCGCAAGGTCACCAAGCAGGGCAACCAGTGGGCCACCGCGACCCTTGAGGACCTCGGCGGCGCGATCGAGGTGCTGTTCTTCCCGCAGACCTACCAGCTCTACGCCACCGCGATCGCCGAAGACGCGATCGTCGTGGTCAAGGGCCGGGTGGACCGCCGCGACGACGTGCCGAAGCTGATCGCCATGGACATGACGATCCCCGACCTGACGGCCGCGGAGGGGAACCTCCCTTTCGTGGTGTCGCTCCCGGTCACCCGCTGCGTCCCGCCGGTGGTCGAGCAGCTCCGTGAGGTGCTTCGCACCCACCCGGGCCCGACCGAGGTGCACCTGCGGCTGCGCGGCAATCAGAAGACGACCGTGGTCCGCCTCGACGACAAGCTGCGTGTCACCGCGTCGCCCGCGCTGCACGCGGACCTCAAGCAACTCCTCGGCCCCGCCTGCATCGCCAGCTAGGGGCGGCGCGCGGGGCTTGGTGGTGTTCACCGCATCCAGTCGGCGCCCATAGGGGCACCGAACGACGCGGCGTCACACCACCGGCGCCCCACGCTTCCCTCGGTCATCGGGCGTCCCTCGCGTCGCTTGCGCTACTGGCGGTGTGGGCCACAGCGCCAATAGATCCGCACCCGTGGGCCACACCGCCAATTCGCGCCTGCCGCCCGGACGGCCGGCACCCAGCCTGACTCTATGAAGGTGGTCGATGGCCCATTGACCACCTTCTATGGCGGACGATGGTCCATCGACCGCGTTCGGCGACCCCGGCCTGGGGTCAGCTGACGGTGAGGTTGCGGCGGATTCGGGTGAGGGCACCTACGAGGGCCGTCCGTTCCGCGGGGCCGAAGCCCGCTAGGGCGCGCTCGGTCAGGCGGTGGGTTTCCTCGTCGATGACCTTCTCCAGGTCGCGGCCGCGGTCGGTGAGCGTGAGCCGCACCAGGCGGCGGTCGGTCGGGTGCGGTTCCCGCCGTAGCAGGCCGGCGGCCGCCATCCGGGTGGCCGCCCGGGTTACCGTCGGCGTCGACAGGCCGAGGCGCCTGGCGATCTCGCCGGGGGACAGGCCGTCCTCGCGCCACAGGCAGCGCAGCACGAACTGCTGGCCCTCGTAGACGCCGTGCCGGGCGAACGCGGTGGCCGCGGCGTGGGCGAGCGTGTGCTTCGCCGACCAGAAGGCGGTCTGGAAGTCGTCGCCGACTTCGGCTATCGCGGCGTCGCCGCCAGAGGCCGGGGCTTCCGTGCTTGTTCTCTCGGACATGGCACGCCAAGCGTACTTCGGCGAATTCAGCGGAGCACCTACCCATTATTCGTTAGCCGGCTTATGATTGAGTTATTGCCCGGCTAACGAATAGGAGCCTAGTCGATGAAGCTAGGGATAGTGTTCGGCGACTTCTCCTGGCCGGTGCCGGCCAGCGAGCTCGGCGGGATGATCTCCCGGCTGGGCCGCCAGGCCGACGAGGCAGGAGTCGACAGCCTGTGGGTGATGGACCACTTCTTCCAGATCCGGCTCACCGGCCTGCCGCCGGAGTCGCCGATGCTGGAGTCGTACGCCACGCTGGGCGTGCTGGCGGGGCAGACCACGCGGATCAAGCTCGGCACGCTGGTGACGTCGGTCGCCTACCGGCACCCGGGCGTGCTGGTCAAGACCGTCACCACGCTGGACGTGCTCAGCGGCGGGCGGATGTACCTCGGCGTCGGCGCGGGCGCACCGTGGAACGTGCCGCCACAGGGCCCGGGCACGGCGTGGGAGGCCGAGGGCCTCGGCATCCCGTTCCCGCCGCTCGCCGACCGCTTCGAGATGCTCGAGGAACTGCTCCAGGTCGCGAACCAGATGTGGGCCGGCGACCAGTCGGCGCATGAGGGCAAGCACTACCAGCTCGTCCGCCCGCTCAACTCGCCCAACTCGGTGCAGCGCCCGCGCCCGCCGATCCTCGTCGCCGGCGGCGGCGAGCGCAAGACGCTGCGGTTCGTCGCGCGGTACGCGGACGCCTGCCACCTGCTCGACGCGCCAGGCAGCGAGTTCGGCCACGACATCCGGCACAAGCTCGACGTCCTGCGCGGGCACTGCGCCGCGGCCGGCCGGGACTACGACGAGATCGAGAAGACCGTCGGCACCAGGGCCGACCTCGAAGACGACCTCGGCAAGGGGCTCGGCGAGGCGCTCGTCAGGCTGCGCGAGCTGGCGGACCTCGGCTTCGATCACGCCATCCTCGGGCGGCGCGGTCCGTGGACCGAGGAGAGCATCGCGGCACTCGCTTCGATCCTGCCCGAGGTCCACGCGCTGGGCGCCGGCCCCGGCCGGTGACCTGCTACCGGGAGAGCTGGTCGAACAGCCTCCGGTACCGCTGAATCAGCAGCCGCAGCTGCTCGGTGTCGGGGCCGTCAGCCGCCTGCCGGTCCCCGTCGGGGGCCGCGGCACCGGGCGCGGTGCCGCCGCTGTCGGCGTACTGCGTGCCGTCCGGCACGCCGTCACGGTCCCACACGGCGCGCAGCTGCCGCTGCCGCTGCCGCAGCGCGCTGGTGAGCGCCTGCGCCGCGTGCTCGACGAGCCCCGCGGCATCCGCGACCGCCTCCCTGGGGTCGTCAACGAACGCCGCCTGAATCCGCGGCCAGCTGGTGCGCAGCTCGTCCGCGTCGCTGAGCAGCGGGCCGTCCAGGTCGGCCACGGGCTCGATGCCTGCCTTATGGCCGGTCGCGGCGCCGTCGGCTGTCTGGGCGTCCCAGGCCGGGGCCGCGCTCGCGTGATACGCCGTGGCTCCGGACGCCGTGGCTCCGGACGCCGTGGTATCGGCGGGCACGGGCTCGGCAGCCGCGGGCTCATCGGCGGCCGGCTCGGACTCGGGCTCGGGCTCGGCAAGCACATACTCCGACGCCGCCGACCCAGCTGCGGCGGGCTCGTCGTCTGCCAGCTCGGCAGGCTCGTGATCGCCGGTCACGGACCCGGATGCCACGCGCCCGGATGCCCCCGGCTCGTCGGCCGTGGGCCCGGACTCGGGCTCGGGCTCGGCTGCGGGCTCGTCGCCTGGCGCGGAGCCGGATGCCACGGGCTCGTCGTCCGCCAGCTCGTCCGCCTCAGGCTCGCCGGCAGCCGGCTCGGCGAGCGCGGACCCGGATACCGTGGGCTCGTCGCCCGTGAGCTCGTCGTCGATCGGCTCGCCGGCCGCATGCTTGGGAGTGAAGCTCGGGGCGGCCGGGTGTTCCTGGTCCGTCGTCACAGGTGCCTGTTGCGCGGGCACGGGCGGCTGGGCGGCGGGCGTGGTCGGCTCGCCGTCGGGGGACCGGTCAAAATCCAGGCTCATCGCGGTCATTCCTTTCTTGTCGCGGGGGCAGCGGAACGATCGTCTAGCGGGCGTTCGGGGCTCTCCGGGCCGTCGAGGCCGTTGGGGCCGTCGGCGAGGGGCCGGGTACCGGCCTCGGTCTCGGTCTCGTCAGCGTCGTCCAGCCCGGACGTGCGGGGCGCCGGCGGCACCGGGGGCGTCAGGGGCGGCGTCGGGGACACCGGCGGCGTCGCCTCGGTCGCCGGCTGGGCCTCGCTGGCCCCGTCCGGCGCCTCGAGCAGCTCGCGCAGCAGCGCGCGGTACGCCAGCATGGCCTGCCTGAGGTCCTCGGTCGCGGCGGCGCCCGCCTGCTCGGTCGTCTGGCGCGCCAGCCGGTACTCCTGGATCCGGTCCGCGTGGTACACCGACAGGTCAGAGAACAGCCGCTCTCGGTCGGCGACCTGATAGCCGCGATCCGCGGCGACCGCGGTGACCAGAGAGTCCGCTGCCGCCGCGGCCCGCGACGGGGTGTCGATGAACTCTTCCTGGAGCGTCGCCCACTGGGTGTCGTACGCGGTGCGCCGCTCGGCGCTGAGCGGCCGGATGTCCAGCTGCGCGATGCGGCGCTCCCGCTCGGCGAGCTCGCTGCGCGCCCGCCGCGGGCCGACCTCCGCCGCGAGCCGGTCGTACTCGGGACCGAATCGCTGCTGCAACGCTCGCTGGCGCCGTAGCAGAATGCCGACCGCCGCGGCGAGCAGCACGACGACGATGACGATCACGATGATGGTAACGGCCATGGTGACCTCCAGGACGACGGCGTGACCGACCCCGCGACTGCCCCCCAGATTCCGGTCCAAACTCCGCGGATCCCTGCCGGACGGCAAAGCGGCCGATCACGTCCGGCGGCCGTCCCGCGCCGCCGCCCCGATACGATCTTCGGGGAAGCGAGGTGGGATGACGCGAATGGGGATGACTCCGGCCCAGGCGAGCGCGCCAGGCCCAGGCCCGAGGCAGTCCGGGGCGCGGGCCGCCATCGCCTGGTTCGCGGTGGCGCTCGCAGGCAGCGCCCTGCTCGGCCTGCTCGCCGGGCTCATCTGGAGCGAGGTCGCGCCCCGCGCGCTGCTCCAGGAGGTCTCGCCGGGAACGGCTGAGTTCGTGAACGTCGAGACGAGCGCGTTCATCGTCGCCGACGGCTGGTTCTGCCTGATCAGCGCCGCCGCAGGGCTGATCACCGGGCTGCTCGGCTACCGGTTCCTGCTGGCCGTGCGGACCGGTGCCCGCGCCGCCGAGGGCGTCCGGGCGGCCGCGGCGGCCGGCCTGATCCTCGGCGGCATCGCCGGCGCGTTCGTCATGCTCTGGCTGGGCGAGCAGATCGGCCTGTCCGGCTACGACCAGCACCTGGTCAGCAGCCCGGCCGGCACGCTGTTCCCCGGATCGCTCGCCCTCGGCGCCAAGAGCGCGCTGGCGTTCTGGCCGCTGGTCACCGCGGTCATCATCCTGGTCTCCGAATGGGGCACCCGCCGCTCCGCCTACCCCAGCCCCGATGATTCCGCCGCCGTTGACGACTGAGAGCCGGCGACTGAGACACGCGAGACACGCGGCTGTCCAGCATGCGGACGGTTCTGCGACCGGCCTGCGGCCTTCGTAGACTGGGCAGGTGACTTCGGACAGCGGGGTCAGCCCCGTCACCACCGTTATTGACCTGCGTGGTCGCGCCGCGGACGGGCTCACCAGGCAGGCGCTCGACGGCGTGCTGCCGCGCGCGGCCCTCGACGTGGATCGCGCCGTGGACCTCGTAAAGCCGATCACCGAGGACGTCCGCGTCCGCGGCGGCGCGGCCGTCCGTGAGTACACCAAGCGGTTCGACGGCGTGGACCTGGCGCATACCCGCGTCCCGGGAGAAGTCCTGCGCCGCGCCCTGGACACCATCGACCCGAAGGTCAGGGACGCTCTCGAGGAGGCCGCGCGCCGCGCCCGGGTGGTCCACGAGGCCCAGGTCCCGCGCCGCGCCGACACCACGCCCGCGCCGGGGCTCACCGTCTCCACCCGCTTCATCCCCGTCAACCGGGCCGGCGTCTACGTGCCAGGCGGCCTCGTCGCCTACCCTTCGTCCGTGGTGATGAACGTGGTGCCGGCCCAGGCCGCCGGGGTCACAGAGATCGCGGTCGCGAGTCCCCCGCAAAGCGAGTTCGGCGGCCTGCCGCACCCGGCGGTGCTGGCCGCCTGCGCGCTGCTCGGCGTCACCGAGGTGCACGCGGTCGGCGGCGCGCAGGCGCTCGCCATGTTCGCCTACGGCACCGGTGAGTGCGCGCCCGTGGACGTGATCACCGGTCCCGGCAACGTGTACGTCGCCGCCGCCAAGCGCATCCTGCAGGGCCAGGTCGGCATCGACGGGGAGAACGGCCCCACCGAGATCGGCATCATCGCCGACCACACCGCCGACCCCGCCTACCTGGCCGCCGACCTCATCGGCCAGGCCGAACACGACGAACTCGCCGCCTGCCTGCTCATCACCACCGACGCGGGCCTGCCGGCGCGGGTCGACGAAGAGCTGCAGCGCCAGCTCCCCGCCACGAAGCACAAGGAGCGCGTCGCCGTCGCGCTCGGAAACCAGGCCGGCTACGTCATCGTTGACGACATCCAGGCCGCCCGCGCGGTCTCCGACGCGTGGGCGCCCGAGCACTTGGAGGTGCAGACCGAGGACGCCGCCAAGGTCGCCGGCGAGATCCGCAACGCAGGCGCCGTCTTCGTCGGCCCCTACTCGCCGGTCTCGCTGGGCGACTACCTGGCCGGCTCCAACCACGTGCTCCCGACGGGCGGCACCGCGCGGCACACCAGCGGGCTGTCGGTGTACCCGTACCTCAAGGTCGTCAACGTCATCGAGTGCGACCGTGACTCGCTCGCGGCCGTCGCGCCGCGCGTCGACGCGATCGGCGGCGCGGAGGACCTCGCCGCGCACGTGGCGGCCGTCCGCGTCCGCGTCCCCAGGGATAGCCAATGACCGAAGAGGCGAAGCACCTGCCCGTTCGGGATGATCTGAAGGACCTGCACCCGTACGGAGCGCCGCAGCTCGACGTCCCGGTGCAGCTCAACACCAACGAGAACCCGTACGCGCCGAGCGCGGCGCTCCAGCAGGCGATCGCCGGCGCGGTGGCCGGCGTGGCGGGCACGCTCAACCGCTACCCGGACCGGGACGCGACCGACCTGCGCAAGGACCTCGCCGACTACCTCGGCCACGACCTGACCGCGGCCAGCACGTGGGCCGCGAACGGGTCCAACGAGATCATCCAGCAGCTGCTGCAGGCGTTCGGCGGCCCGGGCAGGACCGCGCTCGGCTTCGAGCCGTCCTACTCGATGCACCCGCTGATCTCCACGGTCACCTGCACTCAGTGGCTCGCCGCCGCCCGCGACGCCGACTACGGCATGTCCACGGCCGCTGAGCAGGTGAAACGCCACCAGCCCGACGTCGTGTTCATCACCTCCCCGAACAACCCCACCGGCACCTCCGTCCCCCTCGACCTCATCGCGGCGGTGTACGACGCGGCGCCGGGCATGGTCGTCGTGGACGAGGCCTACGCGGAGTTCCGCCGGGACGGCACGCCGAGCGCGCTCACCCTGCTGCCAGGAAGGCCGCGGCTCGTCGTCACCAGGACGATGTCCAAGGCGTTCGCCGCCGCCGGCACCCGGCTCGGCTACCTGGCCGCCGATCCGGCGGTGATCGACGCGCTGCTGCTGGTCCGGCTCCCGTATCACCTGTCCACGGTGACCCAGGCGGTCGCCCGCGCCGCGCTCGCCCACAAAGAAGAGCCGCTCGCGACCGTGCAGGCGCTTCGCAAAGGCCGCGACGAGCTCGTCACATGGCTGCGCGGAAACGGCCTCACCGTGGCGGACAGCGACGCGAACTTCGTGCTGTTCGGCGTGTTCGGCGACAGGGAAGCGGTCTGGCAGGGCCTGCTTGACCGCGGGGTGCTGATCAGGAACACCGGCCCGGCGGGCTGGCTGCGCGTCACGGTGGGGACGCCGGAAGAGACAGCCGCGTTCAAGGCGGCGCTGACGGAGGTGCTGGCATTGTGAGCCGCGTGGGACGCGTGACCCGCGAGACGAAAGAGACCGAGCTGCTCGTCGAGCTCGACCTGGACGGGCCCGGCCCTGTCGAGGTGGAGACGGGGGTGCCGTTCTTCGACCACATGCTCGCCCAGCTGGGCAAGCACGCCTGCCTCGGGCTGACCGTCCGGGCCAAGGGCGACATCGAGATCGACGCGCACCACACGGTGGAGGACACGTCGATCGCGCTGGGCCAGGCGCTGCGCGAGGCGCTGGGCGACAAGTCAGGGATCTCGCGGTTCGGCGACGCGCTGGTCCCGCTTGACGAGACGCTGGTCCGCGCCGCCGTCGACCTGTCGGGCCGCCCCTACGTGGTCCATGAGGAGCCCGACGGCATGGCCCCGATGATCGGTGCCAGCTACGACACCACGCTGACCAGGCACATCTGGGAGTCGCTCGCGTTCTCCGCCGGGATCTGCCTGCACGTGCACGTGCTGTCCGGCCGCAACCCGCACCACATCGTGGAGGCCCAGTTCAAGGCCGTCGCCCGCGCGCTCCGGGCGGCTGCCGCCTTCGACCCGAGGGCCGGCGGGGTTCCGTCCACGAAGGGCGTCCTTTAAATGCATTATCCGGAACGGGCCCGTGCCTCCGCCCAGGACCTGACATGACCCGCCGGGTCGTGGTGCTCGACTACGGGTCGGGGAACCTGCGGTCCGCCGAGCGGGCCCTGGCCCGGGCCGGGGCGGACGTCACGGTGACCGCCGACCTGGACGCCGCCGCCGAATGCGACGGCCTGGTGGTGCCCGGCGTCGGCGCGTTCGCCGCCTGCATGACCGGCCTGCGCGGCATCGGCGGCGAGAAGGTGATCGCGAGCAGGCTGGAGCGGGGGCGCCCGGTCCTCGGCATCTGCGTCGGCATGCAGGTCCTGTTCGCGGCGGGTGTCGAGCACGGGGTCCGCACCGACGGGTGCGGGGTCTGGCCCGGCACCGTCGAGCGCCTGGACGCGCCGGTGCTGCCGCACATGGGCTGGAACACGGTGGCCGTGGCGCCGGGTTCGGCGCTGTTCGCCGGGATTCCGGCAGGCACGCGGTTCTATTTCGTGCACTCCTACGCGCTGCGGATGGCCGACGCGGACCCGCTGCTCGAGGCAGGCGCGAAGATCACCGTCGCCGAGCACGGCGAGCCCTTCGCTGCCGCGATCGAGAGCGGCGTCGTGTCCGCGACGCAGTTCCACCCTGAGAAGTCCGGCGACGCCGGAGCCGCGGTCTTGTCTAACTGGCTGGAGGCCCTGTGAGTGAACTGATCTTGCTACCGGCCGTCGACGTGGCCGGCGGGCAGGCGGTCCGGCTGGTGCAGGGCGCCGCCGGGAGCGAGACGTCCTACGGCGACCCGGTGACGGCCGCGCTGGCGTGGCAGGAGGCCGGCGCGTCCTGGGTGCACCTGGTGGACCTGGACGCGGCGTTCGGGCGCGGGTCGAACGCGCCGCTGCTGGCGGAGGTCGTCGGCAAGCTCGACATCGCGGTCGAGATGTCCGGCGGGATCCGCGACGACGAATCGCTGGCCCGCGCGCTGGCGACGGGCTGCGCCCGGGTGAACATCGGGACCGCCGCGCTGGAGAAGCCGGAATGGGTCCGCTCGGTGATCGGCAGTCACGGCGATAAGATCGCCGTCGGCCTCGACGTGCGCGGCACCACGCTGGCGGCGCGCGGCTGGACGTCCGAGGGCGGCGAACTCTACGAGACCCTCGAGCGGCTCGACGCCGAGGGCTGCGCCCGGTATGTCGTCACCGACGTGCTGAAGGACGGGACGCTGCGCGGGCCGAACCTCGGCCTGCTGCGCGACGTCTGCTCCCGGACCTGCGCGCCGGTGGTGGCCAGCGGGGGAGTGTCGTCGCTCGGCGACCTGCGCGCGCTGGCGTCGTTGGTGCCCGTCGGAGTGGAAGGAGCGATCGTGGGCAAGGCCTTGTACGCTGGCGCGTTCACACTTCAGGAAGCCCTCGCCGAGGTGGCGTCGGCGGTGGCGCCATGAGCCCGGCGCGGCGGCGGGTGTCCTCCGGCGGGCCGTTCGAGGAGGCCGTCGGCTACTCCAGGGCGGTCGCGGCGGGGGACTTCATCTTCGTCAGCGGGTGCACCTCGATGACGGACGGCAAGGTCGTCTTCGACGGCGACATGGCGAAGCAGACCGAGCAGGCGCTGCTGAACGCGAGCGCGGCGCTCGAGCAGTTCGGCGCCAGCCTCGCGGACGTCGTGCAGACCCGGATCTACGTCACCGACATCTCCCGGTGGGCGGAGGCCGGGGAGGCCCACCGGCTGGCCTTCGAGCAGGCCCCGCCGGCCGCCACCATGGTCCAGGTGGCCGCGCTGATCGACCCGCGGCTGCTCGTCGAGGTCGAGGTGGTCGCGCACCGGGAGTTCTCCCCGGACGCGGACGAGGCGGAGCCGGACGAGAGCGAGCCTCCTCCTGATGCGATTCGCCTGGACGAGCCAAGCACAGACGACAGCATATGACCGTCGCGGTGCGGGTCATTCCCTGCCTGGACGTCGACGGCGGGCGGGTGGTCAAGGGCGTGAACTTCCGCGACCTGCGGGACGCGGGCGACCCGGTCGAGCTGGCCGCGCTGTACGACTCCGAGGGCGCCGACGAGCTGACGTTCCTCGACATCACCGCCTCGAGCGGCGGCAGGCAGACCATGTACGACGTGGTGCGGCGCACCGCGGAGCAGGTGTTCATCCCGCTCACCGTGGGCGGCGGCGTGCGGTCGTGCGCGGACGTGGACGCGCTGCTGCGGGCCGGCGCCGACAAGGTCTCGCTGAACACCGCCGCGATCGCCAGGCCCGCCCTGCTCGGCGAGGCGGCGCGGCAGTTCGGGTCGCAGTGCGTGGTGCTCTCGGTGGACGCCCGCCGGGTGCCGCCGGGGGCGCCAGGGGCGCCGCAATCCGCGCCGGCGCCGAGCGGCTTCGAGGTGACCACGCACGGCGGGCGGACCGGGACCGGCATCGACGCCGTGGACTGGGCCTGCCGCGCGGTCGACCTCGGCGCGGGGGAGATCCTGCTGAACTCGATGGACGCCGACGGCACGGCGGCCGGGTTCGACCTGGAGCTGATCCGCCTGGTGCGCGCCGCCGTCACCGTCCCGGTGATCGCCAGCGGCGGCGCCGGCACGCTCGCGCACTTCCCGCCCGCCGTCGACGCGGGCGCGGACGCGGTACTGGCGGCCAGCGTCTTTCACTTCGGCACGCTGCGGATCGGGCAGGTAAAAGAAGTTTTGCGCGTCGCGGGGCACCCGGTCCGGTGACTATCTTCCGAACCACCCGAACGGGCTATCTTTTGCCCATTGATAGTCATCGATCACTGGGCCGGCCCGTTATTTGACGGCTCAACTAGGGGGTTGTGCGGCCCGGGGTGCGGCCAGCGGGCCGGGAGTGTAGCAAGGCAAAAGGGGTTTATACCACTTTTTGGTCCTCTGCCGGATTCGGTTTAGTGTCCTTGGTTGTCAGGCGTTCCCAAGGCTGCCCGCATCTCGTGCCCCATCGGGCGCACCCCATGCAGGCAGCCTTCCTTGTGAGCGCGTGCTACTCGGGAAGGAGCCCTTTGGGCAGCCCAGCAAAACACGCACGTCCCCGCTTCGCGCGCCGACTGCCGGTCGCGGCCGCCCCTGCGCTGTTCGGCGTAGCGGCCGCGTTCGCTCTGGCCAACGCGCCCGCCGCCTCGGCGGCGCAGGCACCCGCGCACGCCGCGGCCAAGGCCGCCACGGCGGCCAGCCACTCCGGCGCAGCAGTGACCCGGCTGGACTCGGTCATTCGCCCGGCGGCGAAGAAGACCGCCGCGCGCCCGGCCAAGTACACCGTCAAGTCCGGTGACACCCTGAGCGACATCGCGAAGCGGGTTTACCACAACCCGGCGTACTGGCCGGTCCTCTACTGGGCCAACCACAGCCAGATCAAGTACGCGAACATCATCGAGGTCGGCCAGAAGCTGACCGTCCCGGCCAAGCCGGCCAAGGTCCCCGCCGCTCCGTCGGTCCTCGGGCCGGCCGCTCCGGCCCCGGTGCAGACCACGTCGGCCCCGGTGACCTACGGGGGGTCCGCGCCGGTCTACTCCGCGCCGAGCCAGGCCGCGAGCACCTACACGGGCGGCGGCTCGTTCCAGTCGTGCGTCATCGCGAGCGAGTCCGGCGGTAACAGCCAGGTCATGAACTCCAGCGGCCACTACGGCCTCTACCAGTTCAGCTCGGGGACCTGGGCCGCCTACGGCGGTAACCCCGCCGACTTCGGGAACGCGAGCGTGGGCGAGCAGAACCAGGTGTTCAACAACGCCATCGCGGCGGGCGGCCAGTCCAACTGGGCCCCGTACGACGGCTGCTGATCAACGCGCCGCGTCAGAATCCCCGAGTACTTCTTCCCCAAAAAGAGTGCAGACGGTGTCGTGACGCATGCGCGCGGAAGTGGGCCGGCGGCAAATAGCCGCCGGCCCACTCGCGTCTTCAGGTCCCGCACAAAAGACCGTGGGGACTTTGTCCCCGTTTTCGACGGCCAACTCCCCACGGTAATTCGATGACCGGCCCTCGCCGCTGATAACAGCAAGAACCGGGCCGCGAAACTCTTTACCGCTTCTGAGCGAAGTTCCTAGGGTTCTCCCAGCGGTTACCCGCACGGGTCTTATCGGCGATGGCAATACTCATTGCCGTGACGAACATGTACGCAAATGGCGGGCTCGGCGAAACGCCGCCCGAACAAGCGACACAACCAAACTTGCCGCCGTACGGCGGCCTTCCACCGCAGGGTAGGCAGCCCCGGCAGCCCGGGCCGCCGCACGGCGGCCGGGGACGCGGGCGGCTCGCCGCGGTCATCGTGGCCTGCGCCGTCGTGGCCGGCGGCGCGTTCGCCGTCACCGAAGCGGTCTCCGGATCCAGCCCGAACCTCACCCCCGCGGCATCAAGCGCGCTGTCCAGCGGGCCGACAGGCCAGGCGGCCGTGCTGAACGGCGTGCTCGCGGACGCGGCGTCCGCGACGCCCGCGGCGAGCACTCCCGCGACCAAGGCGGCCGCGGTGCGCCGGCTCGGCCGGGCGCTCGTCCGGCTCCGGCTGCTCGGCGGAATCCACGGCGAGTACACCTTCGAGACCAAGAACGGGGCTCGCACGCTGGCGTTCGAGCGCGGCACGGTGCTCTCGGTCGCCGGCAGCGACGTGACGGTGCGGGCCACCGACGGGACCACCTGGACCTGGGTGCTCACCAGCGCGTCCATCGTCAGGGAAAACGGATCGCGCACGTCCGCGAAGAGCCTGGCGGGCGGCCAGCTGGTGTTCGCCGCCGGGCCCGTCAGCGGCACGACGCGGGACGCCCGGCTGATCGTGATCAGGAACGCCGCGAAGCAGCAGCAGTCCTAGGATCGCCGTCCGCGCACCGTGGCACGCGGGGTGCCGCGGTGCGCGACGGCCCCGCTGCCGCGCTCTACTCCCCGCCGACGGCCGCCCCCGCGGCCGCCACGGACGCCTCCGCCCCGGCGTGGGTCGTCCTGGTGGTGGCCATGCCGGTGGCGGCCACCGCCGCGCCGACGATGCCGGCGTCGTTGTGCAGCGCGGCAGGCACGATCCTGGCCTGCACGCCCTCCAGCAGCGGCACCCACTTCTCTGCTTCCTTGCTGATCCCGCCGCCCACGATGATGAGGTCAGGCGACAGCAGCGCCTCGACATGCTGGATGTACTCGGAGACGCGCTGCGCCCATTCCTTCCAGCCCCACTCGTGCTCCGTCTTCCCGCGCTCGGAGGCGCGCGACTCCGCGTCCTTGCCGCGGATCTCGAGGTGGCCGAACTCGGTGTTCGGGACCAGCAGGCCGCCGGTGAACAGCGCGCTGCCGATCCCGGTGCCGAACGTCAGCATCAGCACCGTGCCGCGCTCGCCCTTGCCCGCGCCGAACATCATTTCCGCGATGCCCGCCGCGTCCGCGTCGTTCAGCACCGTCACGTCGCCGCCGATGGCCGTGCCGAACAGCCGCGCCGCGTCCGTCCCGATCCAGGACTTGTCGACGTTCGCGGCCGTCCGGATCGTTCCGCCGGTCACGACTCCGGGGAAGGTGATGCCGGTAGCACCCTTCCAGCCGAACGACGTCGCGACTTCCCGCACCACGTCCGCCACCGCATCGGGCGTGGAGGGGTGCGGGGTGAGGATTTTCTTGCGGTCGGCCAGCAGCCTGCCGCTGGCCACGTCGACCGGGGCCCCCTTGATGCCGCTACCGCCGATGTCGATACCGAATGCCTGCATACCTAAGATCCTCCCACCCTCCGCCGTGGCTATGCGGTCGCCGTCGGCTCCGTCTACCCGGACTTCTGACTATTATCGAATCTGACCCAGAGAAAGGGGGCCGCTGGGATGAACTGGCTGAAGGTCGGCGCCGTCGTGATCGGCGGGATCGTCATTTTCTTCGTCCTCGATTCCGTGGTCCATCTGCTGCTCGGCTTGCTGACCGCGATCGCGTTCGTCGCCATCGTCGCGGGCGGCGGATACGTCGCCTACAAGATCATGGGGGCGCGGCGCCGCCGCCAGGTCAAGGCCACGCAGGAGCCGGAAGAGCGCCGGGTGCGGCGCGACCCCGAGCCGGCCACCCGAGAGCTCGTCGTTCCCCCGGTGACTTCCCAGCCCGCGCGTCACGAGGACGTCGAAGACGAGCTCGCGCGGCTGAAGCGGGAGATGGGCACCTGACGGCCGGCCCCGATAGCCGGCGCTGACGGCTAGCTCCGCCACGCCTTCAGCGCGGCGACGGCTTCCCCGGTGCCGTCGAACCGGACGTGCGCCGCGCTGGTCCGGCCCATCGCCCACATCGTCAGCTCGGCCGGCGTGCCGATGACGGTGACGGTGGGCGTCGCGTTCTTCACCGTGACCCGGTACGGCCCGGTCCGGTTATCGCCGTCATCCCTCGCCAGCTCGACGCCGACCGGTGACTTGCGCAGGAAGAACCTGGCGCCCTTCACCCGGCGCCACAGGGCGTCGGACAGCCCGTCGCTGATCGCCCGCGGCTGCCAGTCCGGCTGGGCGCGCCTGACATCCTCGTGATGGACGAAGTACTCCACCGTGTTCGCCTGCTCGTCGGCGCCGGGCAGCGCGAACGGCGACAGCCGCGGCGGGCCATTCCTGAACAGGGCGACCAGCTCATCGAAGGTGTACTTTCGCAGGTAGTGCCGCTGTACGCGAGCGGTGTACGGGGCGATCGGCCCGCCCATCACCCCGGCGGCCGCGTCGGGGCGGCGCTCCCGCAGCACCAGGTGCGCCGCCAGGTCACCGGTCAGCCAGCCCGTGCAGAGAGTGGCGGCTTCCGGGCCGGTCTCCTCAAGCAGCGCGGCTAGCGCCAGGCGTTCATCCCGCGAGTTGCTCACCTGGAGATCGTAGGCTGTAGCGGTGCCTCATGGCACCGGGAGTGAGGAGGTCGATGATGACAGCAGCCGTCCGCCCGTCGCGGCTTGACCCGGAGATAGCCGCGCGGCTGAAGCGGGATTCCCATGGCCTGATGGCGGCGATCGCGCAGCAGTACGACACCGGCGAGGTGCTGATGCTCGGCTGGATGGACGACGAGGCGCTGCACCGCACGCTGACCACCGGCCGCTGCACCTACTGGTCGCGCAGCCGCCAGGAGTACTGGGTCAAGGGCGAGACCTCGGGCCACCTCCAGTTCGTGAAGTCCGTGGCGCTCGACTGCGACGCCGACGCGATCCTGGTCAAGGTGGACCAGGTCGGCGCCGCCTGCCACACCGGGATGAGGACCTGCTTCGACGCGGACCTGCTCCCCGCCGTCACCGGCGAACGACCCGGCCTGGCCGTCGGGTCCGGCCAGACCGCGGGCGGCTGAGCGGCGTGCGCGCGATCCCGGTGCGCCGTGAATACGGCCTCACGCTCCTGGCGGGCGCGGTCGGCGCGGGCCTGATCCTGCTCGCGGTCAGGGAACGCTGGGCCGAGGCCGTCTTCACCCCGCCTAAGCCGCTGAGCCAGCAGGTGGTCGGCGTGTCCGGCGCCGACCTCGTCCCGCTGGCCGGCGCGCTCGCCGTGGCGGCACTCGCCGGGCTGGCCGCCGTGATCGCCACCAGGGGGGTGCTGCGGCGGGCCGCCGGGGTGCTGCTCGCGGTGTTCGGCGCCTGCGCTGGCGCCGCCGTGACGACAGGCGTCACCGCCGCGAACGTGGTCAGCGTCGCGGCGAGCCACGTCGCCTCGCCGGAGTCGGCGGCCGTCAGCGGCGCCGCGGGCTCCACGACCAGCGGCGCCGCGGGCGGGGCCGCCGTGGTGCTGACCGGCACCGGGCACGCGGTCATGACCGGCACGCCGTGGCGGTTCGCCGTGCTCGCCGGGGCGCTGCTGGTGTTCCTGGCCGGCCTGGCGACCGCGCTGCGCGGCCCGCGGTGGCCGGTGATGTCCGCCAGGTACGACCGGCCGCCGCGCGGCGCCGCCGGGAGCGCGCCGGCCGCGGACGGCGCGCCCGCGGGGCGGCCGCGTGACTCCGCGTCGATGTGGGAGTCGCTCAGCGGTGGCGAGGACCCCACGGCCGACGACCACGCGACAGGCGCCCCCGGAGAACCGTCCAGTGACCGGCTGGGCGTGGACTTACCCAGATGCCGAGCGTGCTTGTCGCCGACCACGAGCCCGAGGTGGCCGGGCTGGCCCGCCGCTACCTCGAGCGGGCGGGCATGCGCGTGCTGCTCACCGGCAGCCCCGCGGGAACGATCCAGGCGCTGGCCGGATGCCCTGGCGGGCCCGGGGCGCCCGGGGCGCCCCGGGCGGCCGGGGCGCCTGAGGCACCGGACCTGTTCGTGATCGACCTCACGATGCCGGGCCTGGAGGTCCGCTCGGTCCGCCAGGTGCTCACGCCCGCGATCCCCGTGGTCTTCCTGCTGCGCCGCGGCGAGTCCCGGCCGCACGGCCTGAACAG
>Ga0209693_10000211_pt1 | contig 22959 bp, 23 predicted proteins | sample HubBroMetageWRM3_FD_188345 | JGI IMG/M metagenome (GOLD analysis project Ga0209693, IMG submission 188345) | Warmed soil microbial communities from the Hubbard Brook experimental Forest, New Hampshire - Hubbard Brook CCASE Soil Metagenome WRM 3... | ecosystem: Environmental > Terrestrial > Soil... | reverse complement strand
CGGTTCCGACCCGATCCCGCGCCGTTCCGCGGTGAATTTGGACTCAGTCGAAAGTGTCTCGGTCGCAGTGTTGGTCGATCGGCTTGGCCGCCTCGCCGACACCCGGATGCGCGCCATCTGCACGGCTCTCGAGGTCGCGGTCGACTGCTCTGGATGACACCTCAGTAAACTAGCCAGAATCCGAGCCGGGTTCTGATGAGCGACTTCGACGGGCCTGGTTTACAACTATTGCCCCTTTTTTCGGGGCTGTTTCCGCATTTGACGCTGTGTGGTTGGTAGTCGCGGTGACCGCGGAACCCAATACAGCTGGGTGTCGCTGCTCCCGGAGGCGGTGGCGCCACAGGCTCCACGTCTCATCAGCGACGACCACGCCGACCGTTGTCGCCGTGTGTCCCCGCTCAGCGACGAGATAGGCCATAAAGGGATAAGCGAACGCCGCAGCGGACATGAGGAAGTCACCGCCCAGCAGCAACCAGATCAACCGCCGGGTCGAAGGCAGGGACCGGTGTGCCGGGAGCATCTGCGACCGCGAGAGAAGTCATGGAGATACGTTGTCCTGCATCAGGGTTGGTGGGTTGGAGGATTGATGTGGGTTGCGGCCGGTTAGCGGGGACAGCTCCCGCGGAATGCGGGCGCCAAGGTCAGGTAAGTGCAGGGCTCGCCGGCTGACTTCCAGGAAGCAGCCGCCTGGGCGCGACGACTAGCGTTACCCCGAGCCGCACGCGCAAGAGCTTCGAACACGCGGACGCCGCGAGGAGCGACCGCACTGGTGTGGGCGGCCGTAAAAGCCTTGTCGGAGAACGAAGCTGTAGATGTCATGAAATGAATGTATTGGCCCGGATGGTGGCGCCAGAATCCGTCGATCGATCCTTTTGGATAACGAACCACCCTCCTACCATCAGAGGAGGTGGCGGACGAACGCCTCGGCGGGCAACCGGTCCTCCTGTGGCGCGGTCGGCACTCGGTGCAGCGTCGTGCAACGCGTGTCCCACAGTCTGGACCCAGGTGTTCGCCCCGCAACCCAGCCATTGGCGCGCGGCGTCGCCACAGGTCTTCATTGGCGCGCGAGCTGGTAGGACGGTCGGCACGACAAGGCCGGTTCGGGCCGGAGGGAGTGTCCCGAGCCCGAACCGGCTAATCATGCTGTGGTAAAGCATGTTTCGTCAGTCCTCCTGGCCTAGCTGGCATAGGCCGCGATCGAGCGGCCGCGGCGGGGCGGGCCCGCCAGCCGGCGTCAGCGCCGTGCCCAGTGGAAGGCACAGGGCAGCGCCGAGCAAGCCGACCGTAAGCGTGCTGACCGCTACCACCGGCTCCCCGCCATGGCTGAGACCGTAGGAGCCGAGGATCGGCGCGATCACCGCGGCGACCGCCATGCCGGTGCCCCAGATACCGTGGTAAACGCCACGTTGCGGGGCCGGGGCGATGCTGTGCACCACGCCGGCGCCGACGGCAAACCAGACGATCTCGCCCGGTGCACACGCCACTGCGGCCACGGTGAACATCGCTGCGCTGTGGGCGAGTGTGCCGACGCCCATGCATACGGCCGTCCACACCGACGCGGCGGCCAGGATGTCCAGCCTCGGGCCGCCGGCGAGGCATCGGCTCAGCCAGGGTGTAATCATCGGGGTCAGCGTCATCACCGCCAGGGCATGCGTCATCACCGCCAAGCCGAACGTGCCCGCGGACAGGCCCTGCGCGATCATCAGCGTCGGCATCACCGCAAACAACCCCATCAGGGCCGTCAGCGTTGCCACGCTTGATGCCAGCAGTAACACCAGGCGAGCGTCGGAGAAGGCCTCGCGGTATCCCGTCCTTGCGGATGCGGCTCGGCAAGTGTCGGGTGGCAGGCAGCACAACGCCACCACACCGAAGACCGCACAGGCGGCGGCGTTGAGCAAGAACAGTGCGGGCAGGCCCAGCGAACCAGCGAGCAGTCCGCCGGCCGCGCCGGTGATGGCACCCCCGCCGTTGATGACCCAGCCGAACCGGAATGCGTCGACCCTGGCCCGGCGCTGGGGATCGGGGATCAGCTCGCTGATCGCGGCGCTGATCACCGGACGTGGTGCGTCACAGGCGATGCCGGCCAGCGCGGCGCCGGCGACCAACACGAGCGCGCTGTGGACGCCGGCCATCAAGGTGAGCACCACTGTGGCGAACGCCATGGTGGCTACCAGCGTCGCGCGTCGCCCGATCCGGTCGACGAGCCACCCGCACAGCAATTGACCCACCACCCAGCCGACCCCGAAGGCCGCCAACACCATGGCGACCAGTCCGGCGCCGTGCCCGCGCTCGGCGACGTGGTAGCTCATGAACGGGTAAGCGAAGGATGCACCGCAAACCAGCAGGTTCCCGCCGAGCAATAGCCAAATCATGGCCGGATAGCGCGTCGGCGTCGGCGGGCGCCCCTCGCCGACCGCGGATTGGTCGGCACTCACGGAGCGCGGCAGCACACAAGTCAGCACTGTCGCCAACTCACCGTCAGGGTCGGCGGTGAGCGGCAGCGTCATGGTCATAGGCAGCAACGTATAAGGCGTCTAGCTGCGCGAACATCCGTCGATATGACCGTTGATTGGACGGGCGCGCCTCCTCCGATCGGAGGAGACGTGGCGGCGCGGCAACACGTCAGGTTCGAACTGCGACGGCTTCGCGTGCGAGCATGTCTACGTGAATTTCGGACAAGGGCCACCGGACTTGGTGCGCACGCCGACAGGCGAGCAGACCCGAATGGCGCGAGTGGCCTTGGCCAGCCTGGTTGGTTCTGCGATCGAGTTCTACGACTTTTTCCTCTACGGCACCGCAGCGGCCCTGGTGTTCCCAAGCGTGTTCTTTCCCAGCTTGGCAACGACGATGGCGACACTCGCGTCGCTGGCAACGTTCGCGGCGGCGTTCTTCTCGCGACCGGTGGGAGCCGCCATTTTCGGCCACTTCGGTGATCGCCTCGGCAGGAAAGCGACCCTGGTCGCAACGCTGTTGATCATGGGTCTGTCCACCGTGGCGGTGGGCTTGCTGCCCGGCGTGGCAACCATCGGCGTGGCCGCGCCGTTGCTCTTGCTCGCGCTGCGGCTCATGCAGGGTATAGCGCTCGGTGGCGAATGGGCCGGGTCGGCCCTGCTGACTGCCGAACACGCACCGGGTGACAGACGTGGGCTGTACGGGATGTTCACCCCACTCGGAGCTGGGGTGGGCCTGGTGCTTGCCAACCTTGCCATGTTGGCTGTCAATTTCACTATTGGTGAGAAGAGCCCCGCTTTTCTGGCGTGGGGTTGGCGGGTGCCGTTTCTGTTCAGTGCCGTGCTTATCGCTGTCGCCCTCTACGTGCGGCTAAACATCACCGAGACGCCGGTTTTCGCCTCTCAGAAGCTGGACGCCAAGGGGGATACGGTCACGCAGGGCACCCCGATCACCGAGCTTTTCCGGGCCCAGCCTCGACAGGTCGTTCTGGCAACCGGTTGCGCGGTGGCGCCTTTCACGCTGAGCTTCATGGCGGGGACCTATCTGATGAACTACGCCCGCACCGAACTCGGCCACTCGAGAGACCTTATTCTGTTCGTCGGTGTGCTTGGCGGGTTGTCGACGATCGCGCTCGTCGTGCCGGCGTCGGTGTGGTCCGACTTTTTTGGACGACGACGTGTCATGCTGTGCGGCTATGTTGTTGGCGTGCCCTGGGCGTTCGCGATGATGCCATTGATGGACACGGGCAATCCCGCGCTGTTCGGTGTCGCCATCGTCGTCACGTATGCGATCGTGGGCGTGTTGACGGGGCCGCTCAGCTCGTTTATCCCGGAAACCTTCGCCACCCGCTACCGGTACACCGGTGCGGGACTGACGTTTAACGCGGGTGGAATCATCGGCGGCGCGGTGCCACCGCTGTTTGCGGGCGCACTGGCGGCGAGCGTTGGGGGCTGGGCCATCGGGTTGATGATGGCAATCATGGTCCTCATCAGCCTCGGCTGCACGGCGCTGCTCCCCGAGACAATGGGAAGCGCACTGACGGAAACCCGGTAGGTGTCGCGAATCGCTATGGGGCTCCGCCAAGTTGGCACTGTCACGTTGGTGAGCGTGGGTGAGCCGGGAGGATCGGTTGAGTGTGCACCGCGACGCCGTTGTACACGGCCACCGCTACCTGGTCGAGAAGCTCCAAAACCAACTGCGCTACTACATTTTTCAATCAACGTGACAGTGCCCATCAAAGGCCTGCTCATTTGATCGATGGTAGGCGACTTGGTTTGCCGATTGCCCGAGTTTAGGTCATGTCGGCCCGTTGGCGCGCTGCCGCTGAGCATTTGGCGGGCTGGCGGCGCTTATCAATAGTGGTATCGGGCTTTCAGAATCTTGATTTCGTTATCATCTGCCCGGTACACGAGCCGATGTTCGTCGTCGATCCGCCGGGACCAGTACCCCGACAGTTCCCCCCTGAGCGGTTCTGGTTTTCCAATCCCCGTGAACGGGTCGCGCTGGATCTCTCCGATGAGTCGGGTGATCCGACGGGCCATCTTGCGGTCAGAGGCCAACCAAAAGAGAAAGTCGTCCCAGGCGTCAGGATCGAAGTCGATACTTCTCACTCCTGGCCGCCGGCCATCTCCTCGAGTTCGTCGATTGACTTGATGTGGCTGGTCGGCGCGGGGCGGTTGGCTTTATCCCGGATGACAGCCTCCATGAGGCGGCGTGCATTTTCGGGTGAACGCAGCAGGTAGACCGTTTCTTGCCAGGAGTCGTAGTCGGCGGCCGACATGAGCACCGCGTCTCCGGCCCTGGATGTAATGCGCACCGGTTCATGGTCAGTGTTGACCTGTTCGAGCAGGGGGAAGAGGCGCTGTCGGGCTTCACTTGCACTGATAGTCATGACCGAAACTGAACTCCTCTGCCGTACAGAGATACCGTACCAATACGGTACCCAAATATGGTACCAGAGGCTGTTGGCCTCGGATTCGATCAGAATGCCCCAGATTATGCGAACGGAGCTCATACCTCAGAGGTCGCAGCTTCGAATCCGGTTCCCGCTACTGACGAAAATGGCCCCCGGTGACTGCTCCGGTGGCCACTTTCATGCGCGATGGGAAGAACGACCAAATGATCAAGCTGGCGGCGTAGGGGTCATGGATCCGATGTAGTAGGTTTCGTGCCCGGTTGGGTATCCGCCGCCGTCGGTGGCGATATGAACGTGGTCGTAGTGGTTGAGGGTTTCTGAGCCGTAGTTCGCCGTCCAGCTCGGCGTGCCGATGCCTGGGTAAATCCTCTGCCTCCAGATCACATGGTCCACCCCCCACCGCTTCGTGTTCGCCAAGGCGTACCCGGCGATTTGATTGCCGAGCTCGATACCCTCTGGGGTGTCAGGCTTCGGGATCATCACGTCGATCGCCAACCCGTTGGGATGCCACTTCAGGGCGTCCTGTCGGTACCCGTAGATGGTTGTGATCTGCGGAAACAGCACGCTGATGGCACGGGCTGCCCAGATGGTCTTGACCTGCAACCTGTCCTCCGACCCGACGCCGGGAGGTAACGCGACCTGGAATTGCTGGCCGCCCACAGGCGCGTTGGCCGCCAACGATTCCACCTCCGCGGGACTGGCGATGCGCGGCGCGCTGGCCGGCGCAGATGCCGGGCCTGGCGGGGTTGCCGCCGGGGTCTCGACACGGCTCGCACGCTCGGTGCCTGGTGCGTGACGCTCGGTGCTTTGGGCGTAGAACATGGCGGCAGAGACGACGAGCGAGGCCGCGATTGCCAACCAGCGCCCCCTGCCGCCGGCTAACACGTTTCTGCTCACGAACAGCACTTTAGTGTCGTGTGCGACGTGTGTGGCAATCTTTGTTGTCTTTCGGGCGACCGGTTATCACGCAGTCGAACGGAAGGCCCTTGGCGGCCAATGCCTCCGTACCTCCTGACCGCCGGGATTTGGAAACAGATTTGGGAACACACTGGGAAACTGGCTCAAATCGGTGCGACAAGGCGTGACCGATGAGCGTGCCGCTGAATTCGCCAAACCTCGAGTGGCACCCGGTGGGCAATGGTCGGTCATGATGGTTGCGACATGCGCAACGAATCGATAGTCCACTCCACCTGGGACGGCGAATCCGCCAACGGGATGGTGGAGCGCTCCACCGCACCTGACAATGTCGGACGCGCCGATGCCAGAGATATGCGCGACGTGCCGACGCCGGCGATCGTCGGCGTGTGGTGGTGCCCGGACCGATGACGCCGCCGCAGCGCCCGCACAGGGGGGCGCGGCCTACCTACGAGCGTGACGAGCGCCGTCTGCTTGAAGGGTGGCTGGACTTCCACCGCGAAACCCTGATTGTCAAGTGCGACGGCCTGGGCGACGACCAGCGCAAGGCACGGCCCATCTCGTCATCCCTGCTATCTCTGCACGGGTTGGTTCGCCATCTCGCCGACGTTGAACGCAACTGGTTCCAGCGGATACTGCTGAACCGGGATGTGGTGACCCTCTGGACCGATCCTTCGGTGCAAGGCAGTCCGTTGGTGCCGCTGGATGACGCCGATTGGGAGCGTGACGTTGCCGTCTGGCGAGCACAATGCGCCGCCAGCCGCGAGGCCGCCGCCGACCTCAGCCTCGACAGCGCGGGCCAGTGGCGCGGCAAGGACGTGACGCTGCGCTCGGTTTACTGCCACTTGATCCAGGAGTACGCCCGCCACAACGGCCACGCCGACATGATCCGCGAACTGCTTGACGGAGCAACAGGCTTGTGATGACAGATACGGAGGCAGGACTTGGGGCCGCGACCAGTCAGACACCCAGCTGCTCAGCGAGGTCCAGGAAGTCTTTCGCCGTGAGGTCGAATTCGTTGTCTTGATAGCCGGGCAGCGGGCGGGCATGGCCGTATTCGAGTGGCCGCACAACAAAGGCGGTCATCAGGCCCGCTCTTCGCGCCGACCGTAGGTCGTCGGGATGAGCGGCGACCAGCATGAGCTGCTCGGGCGGGATGTCGAGCAGCTCTGCGCAACCGAGATAGGCCTCGGGGTCAGGCTTGTAGTGGTGAAACAGTTCAGCAGAGATCACGCAGTCCCAGGGCAGGCCTGCGCGCTTGGCCATGTTGGTCAAAAGCGACACGTTGCCATTGGACAGCGTCGTAATGATGAATCGCTGTTTGAGACGCGTCAGCCCGGCCACAGAGTCGGGCCATGGGTCGAGCCGATGCCAGGCGCGGTTGAGATGTTCGACGTCGTCTGCGGGTAGCGAGTGAATTCCCGCCTGCTCGAGGAGATCGTCAAGGGTCATGCGGTGCAGAGCATCGATCTTTGTCCACGGAAGTTCGCCGCAGCGTACCCGGTCCATTGCCGGCCCGTACCCGGCGCGCCAGCTGTCGGCGAACGCCGCCCAGTCCTGGTCGAGTCCTTTGTTTCGGCCGAATGTTCGGAGTTCACCGATGATGCTGCCACGCCAGTCGACCACGGTGCCGAACACGTCGAATGCCAACGCGCGTGGGTTTGTCAATTAACGCTCCTCATCCGTTGGTGCGGCTAACTCGTCGGCCTTGCCGAAGTACGGGACCTTGCCCTCGCGCTCGTCGATCACGAGCAAAACCAGGGCGGCGGCAAGGCAGCCCGACGGTATCCAGATCGCGTGCAGTCCCCATTCCCGGGTGGCCACAGCGCCGATGACGGCGCCGGTGGCAAACGCTCCGATCAGGGTGGTGTATATGCGGAATGCCCTGCGAGAAGCACTGTCATTCTCGACGAATCCGCCATATCCGGCTTCGACGAGGCGCATGAGATTGCCGGTGGTGGCGAGGGGCATGTACATGAGGTCACCGATGAGCCGGAACAGGCCGATCTGCATGCCGCCCAAGAACGAGATCGGCACCGTGACGAAACTGGCCGGCACCGTTGCCGGCAGGAATCCGAACCCGGCAAGGACGGCCGCTTGGATGCCCATCGTCCATCGCAGCGGGTGTGCCAGCACCTTGTCGACGCGTCCGGATTTGATGTGGGCCGCCACTGCGACGCCCGCGGTGAATGCGATGATCGGCCACAGTCGGGAAAGCGAATTGGTCCAATGCTTTTGGAAGAGATCGATAGCGAAAAAGATCACGTTGCCGGTCTGGACATTGGCGAACACCCCGCCGCGCGTTAGGTAGATGTGGGCATCCAGAAACCCGTTCGCGAGCGTGAGGACGATCGCGAATCGGTGCGTGATCGTCGTCTGCCTCACGCCTGCTCCCTTGGCTCGGTTGGCGTCATGCCAAGACGACATACCAATCGCTGCTTTGCTGTCGGGGCGATCGCGCGACCGATGCCCGCGGTGGCTCCGGTGACCAGTGCCGTCGAGCCCATCAGTGTTGTTGCCATGTGATTTGCCTCCTTACGGCGGGGGCGGTGGTGATTACGGCCGAGGCCGCTGCGAGGGGCCGTGCGAGAGCCGCGCCGCCCGATTAGCCTCGGCCGCAACGTATGTGATTATCGGCTCACATTCGGTTCGGCAGGTGCCCTCAGTTCGGTCAGAATGTCGCGGTCGGCCGGCGCCCAATTCAACTCGCGGCGTGCGCGCGCGGAGGTCAGGCGCTGGTCGAGGGCGAAGGCGTCGCCTAGCGGACCGAATTCCTGACGGGCCTGTCCCATCGTGATGGAGCTCGCGGTACCCGGCCGGCCCGCCGCGATGCTCACGGCCTCGGCGATCTGGCGCATGGTCGGTGACTGCGTGTCGTCAACTCCGGCGTAGACGCCGCCGGCCGGCGCCGAGAGCGCCGCGACGTACAGCTCGGCGACATCGTCGACATGAACCACGGCCCAAAGGTTTTCGCCGCTGCCGATGTAGTGCGCTGATCCCGTACGCGCGGGTTTGCCCAAGAACTCGCCGATGAGTCCGCCGCCGTAGCCGTAGACCACGCCCGGCATCACCAGGACCGGGTGGCCACCCGCGGCGGCGCGTGCAAGCACTTGGTTCTCGTTGTCGGCCCGCCAGGCGACCACCGGAGGCGGCGACTGTGGCGCGGTCTCGTCCACGATTCGATCGGTGTCACCGTAGACCCAGACCCCGCCGGTGTGGACATACGGCCTGGAGCCGAGTCCGTCCTGCATCGCGGTGGCCGCGGCGAGGTCGACCGTTGCGGTGTCGGGCCCGTAGTCCTGGGCCAGGTGGATGGCGGCGTCGGCGTCTTGCGCCGCCCTGCGTAACACCTCGATGTCGGTCAAAGCGCCGACCACTGAGACGGCCCCGAGGCGTTCAATTCGCCGCGCGGCGTCGTCGCTGCGGGCCAGCGCAACGGCCTGATGTCCGTGCGCCCGCAGGGCCCGGATGGTGGCCTGCCCGAGGTAGCCAGAACCACCGGTAACCAATACCTTCATTTCGAACTCCTTTCTGTTCTGAACCCAGCGTGCCGCCGCCGAACGCGCTCGTCCAAGACCTGTTGCGTCAGGCGCGATACCCTGGGGGCATCGGCGTCAGTAAGGAGGGAAGTGGACCTCGACTTGCGCAAGCTGCGCTACTTCGTTGCAGTGGCCGAGGAACTGAACTTCCGACGCGCCGCGGAGCGGTTGCATCTGGCTCAACCGGTGTTGTCGCGGCAGATTCGGGCGCTGGAGAAGGAATTACACGCGCAACTGTTCAGCCGCGATAGCACCGGCACGCAACTGACCGCAGCGGGCTGCCAATTGTTGACCGATGCCACCCTGGTGCTGGCGAATGCTGATGCCGCGCAGCGCCGCGTCGCCCAAGCCGCCCAGGGGACCGTAACGTTCACGGTGGGATTCATGCCGGGACTGACCATTACGGGCCCGGTGCGCGCACTGGGCGCCGCCCATCCCGACATCAGCGTCGAGGTGTTGCGGACCGACTGGACCAACCAGATCACCACGTTGCACGACGGCCGCGCCGATATCGGGTATGTCAGGATGCCGGTCGACCTGACCGGACTGCAGTCGTCGCTGCTGTTCACTGAACCCCGTGTTGCGGTGTTGCCCACCAGCCACCGGCTCGCCGGCAAAGAAGAGGTGAGCATTCATGACCTCGCGGACGAGCATCTTCTGCAGCACCCCGAGGCGGTGCCCGAATGGCAGGCTGTGTCAACGGAATTGCGTGACGGGCCACCTGCGCCTTTCGTAGCACCTCGCAGCGTGGAGGAGAAGCTGGAACGAGTTGCCGCCGGGCGCGGCTTTAGCGTGCTGCCCGAAACGACGGCCAGCTATTACCAGCGGCCAGACGTGGCGTGGACGCCGATCACGGACATCCCACCCAACGAGGTGCGACTGGCATGGGTCTCCGCGCGCCGCAGCCCGTTGATCGCCGAGTTCGTGCAGCTGGCCGAAAGCGCGGCGGCCCAGAACCCCGAGAAGTGATTCAGTAAAGGCGTCGGTGGGCGGTCCTCTTGTCACCCATCAATTCATCCATGAATGGATCACGGCATCGTTGCCGTATTGGACGCATCGATCTCTGGTACCGAGCGTCGACGACATGGTGACCTGTCTAGCCGGCCTCGCGGCTCGGCACTGCCTGCGTAGCAGGAGTGCGATGATCAGCACGGTGAATAGGAACGCGCAGCCGTAGTAGGTCACACCCGACCAGCCGCCGGCCGAGAACACCAGGCCGCCGACAGTGCCGCCCACGCTGGAGCCGAGGTAGTAGCAGAACACATAGATTGCGGAGCCCTGCACGCCTAGGGTGGCGGACCGCGCGCTGACCCAGCCGCTGGCCACTGAATGCGCGGCGAAGAACCCGCCGGTGGTAATGACCAACCCGATGATCACCGCGGCCACGCTGCCCATCGCCAGTAGCAGCAGGCCGGCCAGGGTAATCAGGGCCGTAATCCACAGCACCCGTGGCCGGCCGAACCGGTCGGCCAGCCGGCCGGCGAAAGCGGATGAGACCGAACCGGCCGCATAGACCACGAAGATCAAGCCGACGACGGTGCGGGACAGGTCGAAGCCGGGACCGAGCAGCCGGAAGCCGAGGTAGTTGTAGACCGTGACAAAGCAAGAAAACAGCAGGAAACCGGCGGCGAACATTCCCAGCAGGCCAGCGTCGGTGAGTGCGCGGCCAATCGAAGCCGCCAACTCCGGCACCCGCGGCGGGCGCGGCTGAAACCCGGCGGACGGGACGATCGTGCAGTAGAACACGATGGTGCAGGCCAGCGCGACCGCGCCGACTGCAGCCAGCGCCCAGCGCCACCCGGCCACGTCGTCGACCAGGGCGGCCACCAGCCGTCCGGTCATCCCGCCGAACCCGGTGCCCGCGACGTAGAGGCCCATCGCGAAGCCGAACGAATCGCGGTGCAGTTCTTCCACCAGATATGACATCGCTACTGCCTGGATGCCGGCCAGCGCGAGGCCTTGCAGTGCGCGCAGCACCAGCAGCACGGTGAAGTTCGGACTGACCGGGAGAACCAGCGACAGCCCGACTGAGGCGAACAGCGAGACGGTCATCACCGGTGTGCGCCCGAGGGTCTCGGATAACGCGGTGAGCGGCAGAACACCCACGGCCAGTGCGCCGGTGGCCACCGAGACAGCAAGGCTGGCCGCGGCGGGTGAGAGGTGAAACGCGGTACTCAGCGAGGGCAGCAGGCCCTGGACCGCGTACAGCGTGCCGAAGGTGGCCAGGCCGGCACAAAACAGGGCGAAGTTGATCCTGCGGAACCCAGAGCTGCCTTGCCGGTGTGGAGTCTCGGGGCTGGCGAGGCAGGTGGCCATCCCGCCGACGGTAGGTACCGGCAATCGATGCGTCCAATACGCCAGGATGCCGTGATCCATTCATTGATGAATTGATGTGGGTAGACCAGCGCAGGGCCCCGGGGTGACAATTTCCGGTGTGTCCGAGGCAACACTCGTTCGGTCGCTGGCCCCGAAGCTGGCGCTGCTGCATGCGGTGGCCGAGGAGGGCAATGTGACCAGGGCAGCGGCCACGCTGGGCCTGCCGCAGCCGACCGCAAGCCGCTGGCTGGCGGCGCTGTCCGCCGAGTTGGGCACCCCGGTGGTGGTGCCCGACGGGCGCGGCATCCGGCTGAGCCGCGCCGGCGCCAGCCTCGCCGAGGCGGCGGGCCGGGCGCTGTCCGAGCTGGCCGCCGGGGTGCGCCAGGCCGCCGCCGAGGCCGATCCCGATCACGGCTCGGTGGTGCTCGCCTTTCTGTACACCGTTGGCGAGCAGCGGGTGCCCGCGCTGTTGCGGGCGTTCCGGCGCGAGCACCCGCACGTCCGGTTCACCCTGCTGGAGGGAGCCCATACGGACTTGCTCGACCACGTCCGCAGCGGGCGCGCGGATCTGGCGTTCACCTCGCCGCTGCCTGCACCGGGCGAGTTCGCCGGGACCATCCTCGAGGAGCAGCAGTTGGTGGTCACCGTGCCGGCCGAGCACCGGCTTGCAGGCAGAGCGTGGGTGCGGACCGCCGAACTGGCCCGCGAGGCGTTCGTCGGGATGAAACCGGGCTACGGGTTGCGCCAAATCACCGACGAACTCGCTCAGGGGGCCGGCTTCACCCCGACGCTGGCCTTCGAGGGCGAGGAGGTTCACACGCTACGCGGCCTGGTCGCCGCCGGTCTCGGCGTGGCCGTGCTGCCTGCCGCGCAGCCCGGCCCGCCGCAGGGGGTCGTGGAGATTCCGTTGCGCCCCAAGGCAGCCCGCCGCATCGGCCTCATCTGGGCCGGCGACCGCCCAATGACCCCAGCCGTGTTGGCGTTCCGCGATTTCGTCAGGCCGCGCGCGCAACGCCGATGAGCGACCTCGAGGCAAACCGTAGTTGTGTCGGTAGGCGGATGAACGACCAAACCGCCGATGTTGAGTTTGGCAAATCTCGCCCATCGTCATCAACATCAAGGAGTGGCCGATGATCAAGGTTTTCGGATACCTGAAGCGCAAGTCCAGCTTGTCGGCGCGGGAGTTCGCGGACTACTACGAGCGCAACCATGTACCGCTGGTGCTGAGCAAGGCATTCATGCCGATCGTGTACAAGCGCAACTACATCCAGCGTGGGGATGTCTTCAACATTGAAGGTGAGGACTTCAGCTTTGACTGCATGACCGAATTGGTCTTCGCCGACCGAGACGACTTGCTCGCCTGGATGACGAGTCTCGGCGTTGACGAGATCGCCCTAGACGAAGAGAACTTCATCGATCGAGCCTCGACACGGGCATACGTAGTGGATGAGTGCACAAGCGCGGGGTGAACGAAAGCGCGGTATTCGAGGGTGACCTCACCCCGCAGCATCTGTTCGACCGGCACCTCGGTTATCGGGCCAGTCCGTTGAGGAGGAGGTCGATGAGCTGACCGCTGATGCGTTCGTCGATGGGTTGCCGGCTCAGTAGCAGCCGGAAGTGCAGTGGAGCGATGAGGAGTTCGATGGCCAGGGCCGGGTCGGTGTCGGCGCGCAGTTCACCGCGGGTGATGGCGCGGTCGATCATGGCGCGGGCTTGATCGAGTCGGAATTGCCAGAATTGGGCGCGACCGGCGGCCAGGGCTGCATCGTCGTCGGTAACGGCCATCGCCTTGAGCAATGCCTGTCCGATCGGGGTGGCGGCGTAGCCGGCGATCAGAGACGCGAAGGCCAACAGGTCGGCGCGCAAGGTTCCGGTGTCGGGGATCGGGAGTTGCGCCACGCTGTAGTCGAGCAGCGAGTCGAAGATGAGGTGCTCTTTGGTGGGCCAGCGCCGGTAGATCGACGTGTCGTGAACGCCTGCCTGCCGGGCAATCTCGGCGATGTTCACCGCGTCGGCGCCCCGCTCGGCGACCGTCTGCACCGTTGCCTGCAGAACCGCCTGGCGGACCCGGGCGGAGCGCCCGCCCGTCCGGCGGCGCCCCGCTGTTTGACTCGTTGCCTGACTCATGGATCCACTCTAACGCAGTTTCCTTGCCTTAAATCACCGATGGTGATACGTTGACAGAACGCAGGAATTCTGCGTTAAGTCACCGCTTTCGTGCAGAGCTATAGATGGAGTTCCGATGTCCTACGAGTGGCCCCTCGATGTCGATAACTTGTTCAGTGAGCGGTATCCGCAGATGATCAACGCCGGGGTGCCGGCGCACGACGTGGATGCGGTGCGTGCCGCGATCACCCAGATGTGGTCGGATGCGCCCGGCGGTTGGGTCTATGAGTGGTCGGCGTTGGCGGCCCGCTACGCCGCGACGGGCTCCCATCGACTCGCGGCGCTGGCCTACGGGTATGCCAAGTTCCCGACCCTGGCCGATGCCGCCAAGCGCGTGGCCTTTGCCCACCAGCTCGAGCAGTATCTGCTCGCCGCCTCGGGGTTCGGGGTGGACTTCGACCGACGGGTACTGCAGCTGCCCTACCAGGGTGGCCACACCGAAGTCGCGGTCCATATTCTGGCCGTGGCCGGTCTGCCTGCTGATGCGCCGGTGCTACTCGTCAGCGGCGGGATTGACACCTGGAAGATGGATCTGCACGGGATGTTCGTGCTGATGGCGATGCACACCGGTGCCCGGGTGGTGGCCTTCGACATCGCCGGGACCGGCGAATCTTCCGTCCCGATGACCCCGGACGGAGGTGCCGAGATAGTGCGCGGCCTCGCCGCCGAGGCGCGCGCCATGGGCAGCGGCATCGTGGCGCATCTCGGGGTCTCGATGGGCGGGTACTACTCGGCGCGCTCCGGTCTGGCCGGAGAGGTGGATGCGGCGGTCGTGCTGGGCGGCCCAGTCGAAGCAGCGTTCGGCAGGGACGTTGGGACCTTCCAGTTCGGCATGGACGGCATTGTCGGGAACGCCCTGGGCTTCGACCACCAACCGACCGCGGAGGAGGAGGCCGCCCAATTCGGCCCCTTCTCGCTGCGCCCGCTGCTGGACCAGGACACCAACGTGCCGATGCTGGTGGTCAACGGCGCCGACGATGTCCACGTCCCCCAGCACGACACTCTGGTGTTTCAGGGCCGCCGCGACACCGAGGTGCACCTCATCCCCGGCACTGGGCACTGCGCGGTTTCCGAATGGGACGACGTGCTACCGATGATCTGCGGCTGGTTGCAGCGCACCCTCTCGTCTACTCGGAGCATCGCATGACCTCCAAGCTTGAACTCGACTCCCGCATCGATCCGCGGATCAAGGCCTACTTCGCGGGCTCAGACATGCCGGTGACGCCAGATGTCTCGAGTCTCCTGGCCAGCCGTGCAGCAGAACGACCGCACTACCGGCCAACAAATCGCCAGCTGTTCTCAACCCGTCAGTAGCGGAACTCGGCAACACCCGCGGATGGTAGCGGCGGCGAGTGCGAGTCGGTGACTATGACCGCGAGTGGATTTGGGCGACGTCTTCGCGCGCGCCTATTTGCGCGTCGCGGTGACATGGACGAACGAGGTGAACGGCACTCGGACCTCGTCGTCCTTCAGAGGCGCAAGGCCATTGGCGACGAACAACTCCGGCAGGTTGGTCTCATCCGTCTCCCAGCCGTGGGTTTCCAGGTAGCGGGCTACGTTGTTGCGGTCGCCGGGGTGTGTCAGGTCGGTGATGTCGATGTCGAGACCCTGGTCGCGGCAGCGCTCGCTGACGGGCCGCCCTTGCGCCCGCGTCGTCGTCTCGACCTGACCAGAGTCCGGCAAATAGTCGGTGGCGAGCCGGCTTCCCGCGGCGCTCAGCGCGGTGATGTCATCCAGCAGCTGATCCTGAGCGTCGCACGGCAGGAAGTCGAGCATCGCTTCGGCGCTCCATACGGTGGGTTGGGCGGCGTCCAAACCGGCCCGCTGCAACGCGGCCGGCCAGTCCTGGCGAAGATCGATGCCCAGCTCCCGGCGGTCGGCGCTCGGGATCAGGTCGGCCAGCGCGTTGGTTTTCAAGTCGATGACCTCGGGCTGGTCGATCTCGTACACCGTCATGCCGGCCGGCCACGACAGCCGGTAGGCGCGGGAATCCAGCCCGGCGGACAGGATCATCCCCTGCAGGATCACCGCTTGGCGGATGCCCGCCTTGGTTGCCTGGGCAAAGAACTCGTCGAAAAACCGGAGATGGACCGCCACCAGGTCGGTCATGCGCCGCATCGCGAGGATGTCCGCGGGATCCACTTCGCCGCTGGCCAGTCGCCTGAAGAAGTCCACCCCCACCGCGCGCACCAACGGCTTGGCAAAAGGGTTATTGCTCAGTGGGCTGGCGCCCCAGCTGGCGAGCGCGCGTGCCGCCCTGGTCGCGCCGGCTCCTACGCCGGTCTTCAGATCGCGGGGGCCGTTTTCCGTGCGTGCCATAATCACCCCTTCGATGAAGCGCGACACCTGGCCGATTTCACCGCTACTCGAAGCATCAGCCCATTGACCAACACCTGACCCCTTTGGTGCTTGGCACCGCGGCCCGCGTTTTAGACTGCCGCGGCGGCGACCCAGGCTGCGACGGGGAAACTACGTAGCCCATACGTAACTCATGACGTTGCTGCAGTCAGCAGCGGCCCGGGGAATTAAGGTGCCAGTGCTGCGATCGCAGGCTGGCCGGGCACCTCCGCCGCGGGCTTTTTGGGTAGGAACGCGGCGGGGATCAGCATGATGAGCGCGAAACCTACGGCCACGACGAACACCACCGTGTAGGCGTGCGACAAGTCGCTGGTCACATGGTCCATGAAACCCGGTGCCAGCACCTGCGGCGGCGGCTGCGATGGGTGTGGTGGCACGCCATGTTTGGTGATTTCTTCCTTTAGCGCGGCGGCTTTGCCTGCTGCCTGGATGTATGGGCTGTGGTTGAACTGGCTGGTCAGAATCACCGACATCAACGCGGTACCGATGGACCCTGCGACCTGCAGGTTGACGTTGATCAACGTCGACCCGCACGCCACCTGATGGGGCGCCAGTCCGCGCACCGCGGAGCCGAACAGCGGCATCATCGTGCAGCCCCCACCCATCCCCATCAGTGCCAGGCCGGTCAGCAGCACCGGCCTGTACGCGCAGTGGTGGCTGACGCCGTAGGCGAACGTGCCCATGCCGATGGCGGTCACCGCGGTCCCCGCCAGCACCACCCAACCCGGCCCGCGCCTGTCCATGATCCGGCCGGCGATCGGCATCGTCAGCATCGCGCCAAGGCCTCGGGGGATCAGATGCGCACCCGACTGAAGCGGCGTCTGGCCGAGCAACTGCTGGAAGTAACTGGGGAACAGCAACACGGCGCCGAAGAACGCGAACGCGTGCAACGACATCGTCGCGTTGGCCAGTGCGACGATCCGGTTTTTGAACAGTCGCAGGTCGAGCAGCGGGTGATCGGTGCCGAACAGCGCGTGCAGCACGAATCCGATGATCAGCAGCAGGCCGACTGAAGCGGGAAGCCACACCGCGCGGTGGGTGATGGTGCCGTGCGCGGGCAGCGACGACGCGCCGTAGAGAAACAGGGCCAAGCCAGGGGAGAGCAACAGCATGCCGATGAAGTCGAATCTCTCCGAGGGGTGCGATTCGTCCTTCGTGAAGACGATCGCGGCCAGCGTGAACGCCAGGGCGCCGATCGGAATGTTGATCAAGAAGATCCACGGCCAGCCGAAGGACTGGATCAGCCAGCCGCTGAGCATCGGCCCTCCCATTGGGCCCAGCAGCATGGGGATGCCGAGCACCGCCATCAACCGGCCCAGCCGTTTTGGGCCGGCGGCGCGGGTCAGGATGATGAAGTTCAACGGCATCAGCATGCCGCCGCCGAACCCCTGCAGCACCCGGAAGGCGATCAGCAACGTGATGTTGGGTGCCATCGCGCACAGCAGCGACCCGAGGGTGAAGGCCAGCACCGATCCCATGAAGAGCCGCCTGGTGCCGAACCGCTCGGCCGCCCACCCGGTCACCGGGATCACCGTTGCCATTGCCAGCGTGGTTCCTGTCATGGTCCACGCCACGACGGCCTGGGTGGTGTGGAATTCGGTGATGAAGGTGCGCTGGGCGACGCTGACCACCGTGGTGTCCAGGGTCGCCATCACCGCGGCCAGCACGCCGACGCCGGCGACCTTGAACAGACCAGCGTCGAGGTCCTCGGGATATGCGTTTGGCGTGGGATGCACGGTGCGATTTACCACTTAGACAGCCTAGCTAGCCAGCCCAGCTAATTGCCTTCGGAGTAGCCGTCTGCCATCTGTAGATATGCTGTGCGCCAACCGGACTGACACCGGAGACACGCCGATGATGCACCTGATGCGGCACGACGCGGGCGCGATTTGCCGGTACACACGTTGAGGTTTTCTCGTGTCAGGATCGAACCACGGGTTTGCCCAGTTATTAATCAATATCGACGATCCAGCTGCCGTTACGGCAGGGGCGGTCGCCGTCTCGAGGAGTTGGCGCGGGATCGGCAGCGCGACCCATGCGAAGCGATAATGCGAATTCGTCTTCGATAGACAGCCGTCGCCAGGAGGTGGGCACGGCGCTTGCCGCGTGCACGACCGTGCATATTGTCGTCGGGTCTGGCGTGCGGCGCTTCCTTCGTCGCAATCTCCAAGACCTCAGGGCCTCCGAACTCGTGCAGTCCTGTTGCATTCATTGCTATTTCGCCGTTCATGGATGTGATGGCTCCCAGCCCAATGACTGACACCCGACCCCTTTTGGTGATTGCCACCAGCGGCCTGTGTTTGAGACTGCCGTGGCGGCGATCTCGGCTGCGACGGGGAATCTACGTAACCGATACGTAAGTCGTGACCGCGCGATAGTTTCGTCATGGCGGATTTCCGCAGGGAACGCCGGCTGATTGCCGTCAACCGGTGAACTTCTCCAGTGCACGCAACTTGTTCATCACGTCAAGCGCGGCGATCTTGTATGTTTCGGCGAACGTTGGATAGTTGAACACCGCGTCGACGAGGTAATCGACCGTGCCGCCACAGCCCATGACCGCTTGCCCGATATGCACGAGTTCGGTGGCGTTGGTGCCGAAGATGTGCACGCCCAGCAACTTGTGGTCTTCGGGCGAGACGAGCAGTTTGAGCATGCCGTAGCAATCGCCGGCGATCTGACCGCGGGCGAGTTCGCGGTACCGCGATACACCGAACTCGTAAGGTATGGAGTTCTTGGTCAGCTCTGATTCGGTTGCGCCCACGTAGGACACCTCGGGGATGGTGTAAATGCCGATCGGCTGGTCGTCGGTGAGGCGGTCCACCGTTTCGCCGAATGCGTGATGGGCGGCCAGTCGGCCCTGTTCCATCGAGGTCGAGGCGAGCGCGGGGAAACCGATCACGTCGCCGACGGCGTAGATGTGGTCGACTTTCGTTCGGTACTGGTCGTCGACGAAGATGCGCCCGCGGCTGTCAGCCTCCAGGCCTGCGTTGGCCAGGTCGAGCTGCTCAGTGCAGCCCTGCCGGCCCGCGGAGTACATCACCGTCTCGGCGGCTATCTTTTTGCCGCTGGCCAGGGTGGTGACGGTGCCTTCCTTGCCGATGTCGACCGCGGTGACCTCCTCACCCAACCGGAGCGTCACACACAGCTCGCGCAAATAAAACCGCAGGTCATCGACGATCTCCTGATCGCAGAAATCCAACATTGTGTCGCGTTTCTCGACGACGGTGACCTTGGTGCCCAGCGCGGCGAATATCGAGGCATATTCGGCGCCGATGACGCCGGCACCGACGACCACCATCGACGACGGGATCGACCTCAAATTCAGAATGCCGTCGGAGTCGATGACGCGTTCCTCGTCGAACTGGACCCCGGCCGGTCGAGCCGGCGTGGTGCCCGTGGCTATCACGACGTACTGGCCGCCCAGCGTGATGTGCTCGCCGCGATTGGGGCTTTCCACCAGCACCGTGTGCTCGTCGATGAAGCGGCCCTGGCCGGTATAGAGCTCGATGCCGTTGCGCTTCAGCTGCGACCGGATCACGTCGATTTCTCTATTGATGACGTGCTCGGTTCGGACGTGCAGGTCCGTCCACGTGATCCTGTCCTTGACGCGGTAGCTGGCGCCGTAGAGTTCGTGCTGGTTCACGCCGGTCAGGTAGACGACCGCCTCGCGCATGCTCTTCGACGGGATCGTGCCCGTGTTGACGCACACGCCGCCCACGTCGCCGCGCTCGATCACCGCCACCGACTTGCCCAACTTGGCCGCCGCGACTGCTGCCTTCTGCCCGCCCGGCCCTGAACCGATGACGACGAGGTCGTACTCGATCACGGAAGTCATGAATTGGGTGTCCCCCCGATCGGCTGCGGGGAGCTGGTTATCCGCGTCGCCGTGCGGCGCCGTCCATCAGTGTTTTCTCGGCCGACGGTGATCGTGAACATGGTTGGGCCTTTCCGCGGCATGAATGCCAGAGGTTGATGTGGCGAGCGGTCTCGTGTTGGGCGTGAAGAGCTCAGCTGTGACTTATTCACCAGACACCCGTCACGGCCCGGGCGGCACCGAAGAAGTACTTAGTTCGCTACCTAAGTTTGCGGCGTTCGGTGATTGCTGGGCGCCGCCGGCCGAACTTGCCTGTGCGGTGCCCGCTTTCGCGGACTGACTCCTGAGATATCGGCGACAGCGCGTGACGGCTGACCGGTGATCTGCCGCGGACTTCACAACTGTCCGTATCGACTTTACGTATCGGCTACGTAGTTTTCCCGTCGCAGCCGGGGTCGGCGCCCCGGCAGTCTCAAACACGTCTGCGCGCCGCGCGGGCTTTTCAACGATGCGCAGCAGCCCGCGAACCGATCCGAATAATCGCACACGAACAGAAAAGGAGCGGCCACCCGATGTGGCGCCAACCTAAGTCCGTTTGGGCCGTTGCCTTTGCGTCCGTCGTCGCGTTCATGGGAATCGGTTTGGTCGATCCGATCCTCAAGCCGATTGCCGACAGTCTGAACGCGACGCCCTCGCAGGTGTCGCTGCTGTTCACCAGCTACATGGCCGTGATGGGTGTCGCGATGCTGGTGACCGGGGTGGTGTCGAGCCGGATCGGACCCAAAAACACGCTGCTGATCGGACTGGTGATCATCATCGCCGGCGCCGGCCTGGCCGGGATGTCTGACACCGTGCTGCAAATCGTTGGCTGGCGGGCGCTGTGGGGCCTGGGCAATGCGCTGTTCATCGCGACCGCATTGGCCACCATCGTGAGCTCTGCGCGGGGATCGGTCGCCCAGGCGATCATCCTCTATGAAGCTGCACTGGGACTGGGCATCGCCGTCGGGCCGCTGGTCGGCGGCGTGCTGGGGGCGATGTCGTGGCGGGGGCCGTTCTTCGGGGTGTCGGCGCTGATGGCGGTGGCGCTCGTGGTCACCACATTGCTGCTGCCCTCGACCCCGCGCGCCGAAAAGCCCACCACACTGGTGGACCCGTTTCGGGCCCTGAAGCATCGTGGGCTGCTCGGCGTCGCGATCACCGCGCTGCTCTACAACTTCGGGGTCTTCGCACTGGTGGGCTTCACGCCGTTTCCGCTCAACATGAACGCCCACCAGATCGGGTTGATCTTCTTCGGCTGGGGTCTTGCGCTGGCGTTCGCGGCCGTTGTGGTGGCGCCGCGGCTGCAGCGGCGCTTCGGCACGGTCTCGACGCTGCTGGTCAACCTGTTGGCGATGACGGCGACGCTGGCGGTGATGGCGCTGGGCACCGGCAACAAAGCCGTGTTGGCCAGCTGTGTCGTGGTCGCTGGATTGTTCATCGGCATCAACAACACCCTGATCACCGAAACGGTGATGAAGGCTGCGCCCGTCGAACGAGGCGTGGCCTCGGCGGCCTACAGCTTTGTGCGGTTCGCCGGGGCGGCGGTGGCGCCGTGGGTGGCCGGTGTGCTGGGCGAGCGGATCAACATGCACGTGCCGTTCTGGGTCGGTGCGGCAGCGGTGCTGCTTGGCGCCGGCGTCCTGGCCGCGACCCGCTCGCATCTGGCCGGCATCGACGCCGAAGACACAGACGTGCTGCAGACAGCCGAGGATGACGCGGTCGCCATCACCCTCGGCACCGACAGCTAAACCGCGGGCTTTCGCATTCTCGTATCGCAACGCGATGGTGCGCGCGGCCACCCGCTTGGTCGGCCGGCTAGTGGCCCAGCCATTGGGTGGAGTCGATCACCGTCGCCTGCATCGGGAAAACTTTCTCGGTCAGCACCCGGTGTACCTCCTGATCGGCGTCCAGGCACAGGTCGGCCAATACCGTGATCCGGTAGTCGAGGTCGGCCGCCTCTCGCACCGTCGAGAGCACCACGCCGCTGGTCGTGATGCCTGCGACGACGAGATGGTCGACGTCGTAGCCGCGCAAAATCTGTGCCAGGTCGCTCCCAGCGAACGCGCTGACGCGTTTCTTGGTCACGACAATCTCGCCGTTGCCCCGCAGCAGGTGATCGTGTGGTTCGCAATCCCGGTCGCCCAACTGCATCCGGCCCGAGGACCGGATCGCGCTGAACACCGCGTTGCGCGGTGAAACCTCCGGATACCCGGGGCAGAAGCCCACCCGGACCAGGATCACCGGAATCCCCACCGCCTCGGCCGTGGCCTGCGCGGCGACCACACGGTCGAGATAGTCATCGGCGGCACCGAACCGGCTGACAACGCCGTTCTGGATGTCCATCAGCAGTAATGCGTCTGTCATGGATCGATCATGTACCTCGTGCGACGGACGGTGCCTGTAGGCGAATCTGTAGAGGCGACAGGGCTTTCGGGCATGCTCTACCGGTGCGTTGGCAGAGCCAGGGCGTCGGTGTCGGTGTCGTCGGTGTGGGTGTCGTGGGTGGGCGGCTGGCGCCGGTGATAGTCGCCGCGGGGGTAGACAACTTGCGGCCACCAGAACCACCGTCCCAGCAGGGTGGCGATCGAGGGCATCAGCAGCGAGCGCACGATCAGGGTGTCGAGCAGTAGGCCGATGGCGATGGTGGAACCCAGCTGAGCGACGATGATCAGACTGCTTCCGAGCATGGAGGCCATGGTGACGGCGAACACCAGGCCCGCAGAGGTCACCACCTCACCGGTGCCGCCCATGGACCGGATCATTCCGGTCTTGAGTCCGGCGTGGATTTCGTCCCTGATCCGGGAGACCAGCAGCAGGTTGTAGTCCGATCCGACAGCCAACAGGATGATGACCGACATCAGCATCACCAGCCAGTGGATTTTCATGCCGAAAAGGTCCTGCCAGATGAGCACCGAGAGCCCAAAGGATGCCGCAATGGAGCTGGC
>Ga0209693_10000209_pt1 | contig 22965 bp, 20 predicted proteins | sample HubBroMetageWRM3_FD_188345 | JGI IMG/M metagenome (GOLD analysis project Ga0209693, IMG submission 188345) | Warmed soil microbial communities from the Hubbard Brook experimental Forest, New Hampshire - Hubbard Brook CCASE Soil Metagenome WRM 3... | ecosystem: Environmental > Terrestrial > Soil... | reverse complement strand
CATCCGGCTCCTCTACAAGCGCAGCACAACCCATGGCCAATTCGGACGCTATTAAAAAACGGCCGCGACAACGCGGAAGCGTAACCGGATCCGGGCAGCAACGGTAGAGGTTTTCGCGGCTTGTGGATGCGCGCAAATATCGGCGCGTGCCCGGCTACCGGCGTGGCGCCGACACCACCCCGACCGACGGGCCCGGCTGGGCCAACCCACCCATTGAGGTACCTAATCCCGGCCGTCGAGATAGCTGATGTACGGTCCAGCTATCCAAGGCGGCAATGCAATTGGGCATCACGAATCATAAAGCACCTGTTAACAACCCGGATATCGATGTTAACTTAACCGCGTTAACAGCTCGTGCACCAAACGCAGCGAAAGCACCCATCATCGCCGGGTACCCCACCACTGACCACCACACCATCGGGTAACCGTCCACAATCCTGCGACAACAGCCATTCCCACCGCCCCAGGTTTCAAGCCCGCTCTAGAAACCCCTGTAGCTAATGCCCACCAACTACTCAGACACACCCGACAGCGACACCGTCGAGGCACCCTTCTGCGCCACCACCACCCAGGCAGCACCGCCACGCCCCACCACGCCGCAAACCCCGGCAACCGCCGGTGTCACCGACCACGCCCGTGCACACCGGCCCACCGACATCGGCACCGCCGAAATCCCAGGCCGCGGAGGAACGTCGAAGCGGGCTCAGCCGACCCCGCTAAGACCTCTCCAAGATCCGCAGCCCCAGCGAAAACACCAGCCGCACTTCGGGATCGGCCAGTGAGGCCGACAACAGCTTCTCGATCCGCCGCACTCGGTAGCGAACGGTGTTGGGATGTACCTGCAGCGACTGCGCGGCCGCGCCGATGTCGCCGAAGCTGTCCAGGTGTGCCCGCAGCGTTTCGGCCAGCACCGGATCCTGCGCACGCAGGTCGCGTATCCGCGGATCGACCAGCCGCTCGTCGGTACCGACCAGGGTGACGATCTCGTCGAGCAAGACGGTGGTGCGCGCCTCGGCCAGCGATGTCACCTGCCCGATCGAAATCGGGTGTCGCTCAGCGCTGTCAAGCACGCGGTCTACCTCGGTGCGCGCCGCTGCGACCCCGGCCAGACCGGCGAGCGGCGCGGCGATGGCGGCCCGCAGCTGGACGTCAAGTTCGGTGCGCAGTGCGCTGATCGTGCCGCGCACCCAGGAAGTGACCGACCCCGTCGTGGCGGTCTGTGGCAGCAGCACATAGATTCGCGAGTCGTGCGAAGCGACCTGAGCATCACGACGAAAAGCGCTGGCGCTCAATGCCAAGACGTCAGCCAGCCGTGCATGGCGAGCCCCGGCGTCTGCCGTGTCCCATCCGATCAGCGCGGCGGCGCCATCGGGGGTGAGGCCAAGTTCGCGGGCAATGGCAGCGATGTCGGTGGGTGCCGTGGTTGCGTCCGGGTCCGTCAGGCCCAGCAGCTCCTGCACCCGGCGCGCATGCGTGGACGGCCGGGCCGCCAGCCGAAACATGATCCGGGCGGCCAGCACCGCCGCACCCCGCAACATCTCCTCGGCGTCGTCGGCCAGGGGCTGTGAACCTTGCTGCACCCAGATGGTGCCGGCGAACACCGGCGGTCGCCGCGCACCGGCCGGCGGCTGATGAATGCCGATCGCCAGCCGCGGACGCAGACCCAACTCTGGGCGCTCGGCGACGCGTACCACCTCGCCACCGGCTCGCAGCGCATCGAAGATGCCCCACTGGCCGATCCACTTCAGATGCTCGGGCGGGCCGGCCCGGCCCAGGATGGAAAGGCGGCGCAGCTCGTCGGCTTCGTCGTTGGAGGCCGAATAGGCCAGCACCTGCGACTGGACGTTTTCGATACTGACCATGCCGTGGATGCGGTCGGCCAGCGACTGCGCCAGGCCGAACAGATCGGTGCCGGAGTCATCCACCGGGTCGCCGCGTCCCCCCGGCGTGTGGTGCTCGAACACGTGGTTGACCAACTGGTAGAGCCGCTCCCAGCGGGCCCGCGGCTCCACAGCTACCACCGCTGACCCGGCCGCGACCGCCTTGGTCACCAGCGCGTTCGACGGCTCTTTGACGAAGATCGCCACCGGCACCTGCCCGCGTGCCTGCTTGTCCATCCACCGCAGCGCTTCGTCGTCGCTGACTCCCAGCAGGAAGAAGACATCGACCGAGCCCGCTGCCGCCGCCAGGCCCAACCGCACATCGTCGGAATCGATCAACGCTGCCGATCGCACCGGAAGGTCGAGGCCGCGCGGGGCGTCGACCAGGCTGACCAGGGTCGCGTCCAGCGCGAGCAGCAGCTGACCCAGCCCGACACCAGCCACATACATATTATCCGATCGTACTACCCCGGCCGATGTATCTTGTCGGATCGGCTAATAATATTGAGTGGCGTCCCGGGGATCCTGGCAGCATGGACGCGATCACCCAGGTGCCGATGCCGACCAACGAGCCGGTCCACGACTATGCGCCGCAATCCCCGGAGCGCACCCGGCTACGTGCTGAACTGGCCGCCCTGGCCGACCACCCGATCGACCTGCCGCATGTCATCGGCGGTAGACACCGGATGGGCAACGGCGGGCACATCGATGTTGTTCAGCCGCACCGGCATGCCGCAAAGCTGGGCACCCTGACCAACGCCGAGCACGCCGACGCGACAGCGGCGATCGAGGCCGCGATGACGGCGAAGAACGGCTGGGCTGCAATGCCTTTCGATGAGCGCGCTGCGGTGTTCCTGCGGGCCGCCGACCTGCTGGCGGGGCCGTGGCGGGAGAAGATCGCCGCCGCGACCATGCTCGGCCAGTCCAAGTCTGCCTACCAGGCCGAGATCGACGCGCCCTGCGAGCAGATCGACTTCTGGCGGTTCAACGTGGCGTTCGCCCGGCAGATCCTGGCGCAGCAACCGATCAGCGGACCCGGGGAGTGGAATCGCAGTGACTACCGCCCACTGGACGGCTTCGTCTACGCGATCACGCCGTTCAACTTCACATCGATCGCAGGCAACCTGCCGACGGCGCCGGCCCTGATGGGCAACACCGTCGTGTGGAAGCCGTCGATCACCCAGACCCTTTCGGCCTACCTGACCATGCAACTGCTGGAGGCCGCCGGGTTACCGGCCGGGGTGATCAACCTGATCACGGGCGACGGGTTCGCGGTTTCCGATGTGGCACTGGCCGATCCGCGGCTGGCGGGTATCCACTTCACCGGGTCAACGGCCACTTTCCAGCATCTGTGGCAGCAGGTGGGTATCAATATCGGCCGCTACCACAGCTACCCGCGGCTGGTCGGTGAGACCGGCGGCAAAGACTTCGTGGTCGCCCACACCTCGGCGCGGCCGGATGTGCTGTGCACGGCGTTGATCCGCGGGGCATTCGACTACCAGGGTCAGAAATGTTCGGCGGCGTCGCGGGCGTTCATCGCGCATTCGGTGTGGCAGCGGATGGGTGACAGCTTCCTGGGCGCGACCGCCGACTTACGCTATGGCGACATCACCGATCTGAGCAATTATGGCGGCGCGCTGATCGACCGGCGCGCCTTCGTCAAGAACGTCAACGCCATCGAACGAGCAAAAGACGCAGCCGGGGTCACGATCGCGGTTGGCGGCGAATATGACGACAGCGTAGGCTATTTCGTACGCCCGACCGTGTTGCTTTCTGACGACCCGTGCGACGAGTCCTTCGCGACCGAGTACTTCGGGCCGGTGCTGTCGGTGCATGTCTACCCCGACGACCAGTACGAGCGGATCCTCGGCGTTATCGACACCGGGTCCCGCTATGCGCTGACCGGCGCGGTGATCGCCGACGACCGCCAGGCTGTGCTGACCGCACAGGAGCGGCTGCGGTTCGCCGCCGGAAACTTCTACGTGAACGACAAGCCGAGCGGGGCGGTGGTAGGGCGCCAGCCGTTCGGGGGTTCGCGCGGCTCGGGTACCAACGACAAGGCCGGATCGATGCTGAACATGCTGCGCTGGACGTCGGCACGCACCATCAAGGAGACTTTCGTGCCCGCGACCCACCACGCCTACCCGCACATGGGTTCCCAGTGATGGCCGGCCTGTACGCGCACACCGTACGCCCGGCGATGCTCGCGGCCGGCCGTGCCGAGAGGTTGCGACGCTCCGTCGAGCGCTTGCCGATCACGCGCAGGGTGGTGCGCCGTTTCGTACCGGGGGAGACGCTGGGTAGCGTCCTGGATATCGTTGCTGTGCTGAGGGATTCGGGCTGTTACGTCAGCATCGACTATTTGGGCGAAAATGTCACCGACGCCGACGACGCTGCCGCTACCGTGCGGGCGTACCTGCAGCTCCTCGACGCGCTGGGCCGGCTTGGCGACACCGCACGCGGCGGGGCGCCGCCGGTTGAGGTGTCCCTGAAGCTTTCGGCGCTTGGACAGGCGCTGGTGCGCGACGGCGAGAAGATCGCACTGGATAACGCCCGCACCATCTGTGAGCGGGCCCAGCAGATCGGTGCCTGGGTCACGGTGGACGCCGAATACCACACCACCACCGATTCGACGTTGTCGATCTCCGGTGACCTGCGACTCGACTTCAGTTGGCTGGGTACGGTTTTGCAGGCTTACCTGCGGCGCACGCTGGGCGATTGCGAGGACTTGGCCGCCGTTGGAGCACGGGTCCGGTTGTGCAAGGGCGCCTACGACGAGCCGGCATCGGTGGCCTACCGTGACGTTGCCGATATCACCGACTCGTATCTGCGCTGCCTGCGCGTGTTGATGGCCGGGTCGGGCTATCCGATGGTGGCCTCCCACGACCCGGTTGTCATCGATGCAGTCGCCGGCATGGCGCACGAATCAGGCCGTAGCGCGGCCGATTTCGAATATCAGATGCTGTATGGCATCCGCGACGACGAGCAGCGACGGCTGGCCGACTCCGGCAACCAGGTTCGCGTGTACGTGCCGTTTGGCACTCAGTGGTACGGCTACTTCCTGCGGCGGCTGGCAGAGCGACCGGCCAACTTGACATTCTTCCTGCGGGCACTGGCCGACCGCGGCCACTAACCTCATCGACGGTGCGCTCAGGTTGCCCTCACCTCTGCGCTGGGAAGGCCGGCTTTGATGGCTGCGTCCTGCTTCTGGCCCACATCGTTGATGAAACCGACATCCACGGGATCATTTGGCGCACCGTCGAATTCGAGGGTGGCGAACGCTTTGCCCCGGGTAAACATCACGACCGCGACAGTCTTTGATTGATCCGGTGAGGAGCCCGAGAACATCGTGCCGTTCTCGCCCGGGGAGAAGGACTGGGGATTGGGGATGCTGACCAAACTACCGATCCCCGCGACAGCTGTTTCCAGGGCCGACTTGGCTGCCGAATCATCGGCCAGGACCACTACGGTGTCGTTGATCTGTCGGCTGGCGTCTTGGCTTTTGAACATGCCGGCCACCCCCGGTTTTCCATTCGGATTCACCGTCGGTGCTCCCCCGGTAAACCCCGTCGGGGGAGCGTTGGTGAAGAAGTCGGCGGGCTGGGTGATGTCGCTCGCCTTGATCAGCAATGCGCTGTAGTCCGCAGCCGGGCTCGCTGTCGACGATGACGCTGTCGACGTGTGCGCGCTGCATCCGCTCAACGCGACCACGAGCGCCGTTGCGAGCCTTGCGGCGGCCAATAACGGAATTCTCACTCAGCCCCCTCCGGATCATCCGCGGCCTACGGCCGCACACTTGCAGCACTCAGCGCAGTCTCGACGGACCGCGGGTAGACCGGGGGCGATCACTGGCGAAACCGCGCACCACGTGCGCACGCACGAAGCCGGCTACGACATCGGGGTTGTCCATATCCCTTGTCGATGACGGCGTGCTGAATAGCGAGAACAATATGCGCGCGAACCATTCACCGGCGGCCTCGACGTCGAGGTCTTTGCGGACCTCACCGGTGAGTTTGGCTGCGGAGAGGTAGGGCGCGAAGAACTCGACGCATTCGCGCAGCAACACGGCGGCATCTTTGGTCAGCAGGAGGCTGATCGCATCTTCATCGAAGTATTTCTCGGATGCGATGGCCCGTCGCGCCTGGGTCACGAATACGGCCGCGTAGCTCAGCTTTTCCTCCAACGAGTTGCCGCGTGCCATCGCTTTGGACATCTCGCGGTAGAACTGCTCGGAAGCGTGTTCGGCGGACGCTTCGAGAATGGCGCCCTTGTCGCTGAAGTACTCGTAGATGGTGCTGCGCGAGACGCCCGCCATCTTGGCAATGTCGACGATCGTCGTCTTGTGCAGTCCGTGCTTGCGGAAACAGGCGTATGCCGACTCCACGATGAGCTCGCGGGTATCAGCAGCCTGAGTAGCCTGAGTCGTCACAAACTTTCCCCCTAGAACGCGCTCACCGGGCGGGCGCGAGAATCAGCCCACTGGTCGGCACCCCGGTGCCGGACGTGACCAGGACGTGCTCGACGTTGTCGACTTGGTTGTAGGACGTTCCACGCACCTGCCGCACCCCCTCGGTGATGCCGTTCATACCGTGGATGTAAGCCTCGCCGAGCAGCCCCCCGTTGGTGTTGATCGGGAGCGTTCCACCGAGCGACAGCCGTTCGACGGTGGCGAAGTCTTTGGCTTCGCCGCGCCCGCAGAATCCGAGTTCCTCGAGCTGTGTGAACACAAACGGCGTGAAATGGTCGTAGATGAACGCGGTTTGGATGTCTTGTGGCTTGAGGCCCGAATCGCGCCACAGCCGGTCCGCGACGACCCCCATCTCGGGCAGCCCGGTGATGTCCTCGCGGTAGTAGCTGGTCATCATCTCACCCTCGTAGGCTGCGCCTTGGGCGGCCGCGGTGATCACCGCAGGGGGCTGGCGAAGGTCGCGGGCGCGCTGCGCGCTGGTGACCACCAGCGCTACCCCGCCGTCACTTTCCTGACAGCAATCAAGCAGTCGCAGTACGGGTTCGACGATCCATCGCGAGTTCTGATGGTCTTCCAATGTGATCGGTCGTTGGTAAAACCACGCATCGGGATTCTTGGCCGCGTGTGCCCGGTCGACAACGGCAATCCGGCCGAAGTCTTCGTTGGTCACTCCGTAGGTCGACATGTAGCGCTGGGCGTGCAGCGCTACCCACGCTGCGGGAGTGAGCAATCCGAACGGCGCGTAGTGCGCCATGAACAGCGGAGTCTGGGCGCTGGTCCGCCCGCTTCCTCCGAACCGGAAGCCCGAACGCTCGTTGAACGCGCGATAGCAGACCACCACATCGGCGACGCCCGTGGCGACGGCCATCGCCGCGTGCACCACGGTGCCGGCCGCCGCTCCGCCACCGTGCGGTACACGACTGAAGAATGCCAAATCGCCAATACCGACGCTGCGTGCGACGTCGATCTCGTCGCTGGCGTCCATGGTGAACGTGACCATGCCGTCGACGTCACCGGGTGCCACGCCGGCGTCGTCGATGGCCGCGCTGACTGCCTCGCAGGCCAATTGGAGTTCGCTGCGCCCGGACTCCTTGGAGAAATCGGTCTGGCCGATGCCCGCGATGGCGCACGTGCCGGCCAGTGTGCCGGTCACGCGCCGGCCCCGTCCAGCAGGCTGAGGATTGCGGCGCCGGAGACGTGATCGCCAAGGCTGTTGGAGCCCTTGAATGTCACCTCCACAAAGTTCTCACCGTCTGAACCTTCGGTCTTACCTGTCACGCTGCCGGTGAAGTGCAGGGGATCGTCGGGAAAACTCGGCACCCCAAGGCGGATCGAGAGGTTCTTGACCATCGCTTCGGGCCCTGCCCAGTCGGTGAGGAAGCGCACGCACAGTCCGTTGGTGGTCAGGATGTTCATGAACAAGTTGGGTGAGCCCTGCTTGTTGGCGTAGTCGCGGTCGTGGTGAACCGGCATGAAGTCCCGCGAAGCGATCGCGCCCGCGACGATCACCGTTGTTGTAACTGGGATTTCGAGCGGGGTCACCTCGTCGCCGGCCTGGATGTCGTGCCACTTCAAGGTTTTGGTGCGGGTTTTGGTGGTCGTCATAGGTGTCCTTCCGGGCCGCGGGGATAGGTAGTGCCAAGGCGGGCCAGCTGCGCAGAGGCCGGACCGAGAGAGAGTTCGTTGTGCTTGGCCCACCGGAAATGGCGGTGATAGCTGATGTCGATCCCGATCCCGCCGTGAACCTGCTGGGCGGTGGCGGCGACTCGTGCGCCGCTGATCGTCTCTTGTTCTCCGGTGAAGGTGAAGTCCATGGCGCGCTACCTAGACGCTCGGGCGAAACTGGTGCAGCACAAGGTCCCCAGACTCGGAATTTCCGTCGAACGTCTGGTAGCAGACCTCGACCGGCATCCCGACGGTGACATCGCCCGGCTCGATGTCACACAGGTTGGAAACCAGCCGCACCCCTTCGTCCAGCGCCACCAGCACGACGATGTAGGGGTAGTCGAAGAACGGGAACCGGGGCTGGTGCGGCATCACGTAGCTGTAGACGGTGCCGCGGCCCGACGACTCAACGGTGTCCCAGTCCAGGGAGCGGCACTTGGGGCACATCGGGCGGGGCGGGTTGCGCAGGGATCCACATCGGGTGCAGCGCTGGATCAGGAGTTTGTGCTCACGCAGCCCGTTCCAGAAGAACTCGGTGTCCGGGCTGATCGCCGGTGCCAGTCGGGCAGCCATCAGCTTGCCGGCCTGAATCGCAGCACCCGGAATCGCTGGCGCCCCAGCACTTCACCGTTCTGGTCGACGTAGGTCGTCAGCCAGGTCAGGAAGAAGCCGGTGCCCAGCGCGGTCTTCTTTTCGTCGGAGACCGATTCGTATACCGCCGTCGCACTGACGACGTCGCCCAACCGGGGGTAGCGCTCGATCTCGAACTCCGAGTTTGTCGCCACGGTGCTGGTGTACCCGGCCTCATCGAGGAACGCCGTCGGGTTGGTGGTGCTCTCGATGGGAGCACCGCCACGATCGCCGATGCCTTCCAGTTTCGGCGCCGGCATCGTCCAGGTTTGCAGCATGACCGGCGATGACACGATGCCGCCGAACCGCGACGCCGCCGCGAACTCCGGGTCGAGGTAGACCGGGTTCATGTCGTCCAGCGCGTGCGCCCAGTGCCGGATCATCGGTTGATTCACCGGATCAGGTGCCACCGTCGGCTTTCCGGTACCGCCGGTCGGCTGGCCGACCAGGGCCCGCAGCTTCGTGCGGACTTCGTTTTCTTGGTCACTCACTCGCTTGGCCCTCCTTTATGTCGCACGGCGCGTATCTCGGCGCGTAGCTGCTGTTGCCCGGGCGTGTACTCCAAGTACATTGGTCAGGCTCCCAGCCGTACCGGCATCCGCTTTACGCCGGGTACCATCGTCGCCCGCATCCGGTCCACCTCGCCGACCAGCTCGAGCTTGGGGAAGCGGCGCAGTAGCTCGTCGAACAGCACGGATGCCTCGAGACGCGCCAATTGCGCGCCGACGCAGGAGTGTTCACCGCACCCGAACGCGATGTGCGGGTTCGGGTGGCGGGTCACTTTGAATTGTTCTGAGTCGGCGCCGAATATGTCCTCGTCACGGTTGGCCGACCCGTAGAGCATCACCACTGTGTCGCCCTCGGCGATCAGCTGGCCGCGTATCTCGACGTCGGTCGTCGCGGTGCGAGCCATGTGAACCACCGGGCTGTTCCACCGCAACATTTCCTCGACGGCACCCGCGATCAATGCATGATCGTCGACCAGCAGGCGGCATTGGTTGGGGTGTGCGATCAGTGCCAGCGTGCCGAGCGCGATCAGATTGCGGGTGGTTTCGTTGCCCGCCACCAGCAGCAGGAACGAGAAGTTGAGCAGATCCTCGTCGGTGAGCCGCTGTTCGTCGATCTCGGCTTCGGCCAAGACCGACAGCAGGTCGTCGCGCGGTTCGGCGCGCCTGGCGGCGATCAGTTTCTGGAAGTACTCGTAGAGCTGGCCCATCGCCACGAAAGGATCGAGTTCGATCTCGGGGTCAGCGGTTCCGGTTGCCGCGTCCGACCACGCCCGGAATTGCTCCCAGTCGTCGGGTGGGGCGCCGATCAGCTCCGCGATCAGCCGGGTGGGCAGGGGAGCGGCGATCTCTTCGGCGAACTCGTGGACGGAACCCGGCTCCAAGCCGTCCAGGATTCCCCGCACGATCTCGCGGATCTTCGGCTCGAGGTGGGCTACCTGCCGCCGGGTGAACCCCGCGTTGATCAGTTTGCGCAGCTGCCGGTGCCGCGGCGGGTCGCTGAAGATGAGGTTGCCCTCCTGCACCGGGCTCGGCATTTCCGGGTCGGGGATGGTGGGGATGGTGATGCCCTTGGCCGACGAGAACAGCGCCGGGTTGCTGGATACAAAGCGGACGTCTTCGTATTTGAGCAGTGCCCAGAACTTCGTGACGTCGTTCCAGCACACCGGAGACATCGCGCGCAGTTCCCGGTAGGCGGGATACGGATCGCCAGCGTAGAAATCGGGGGAGTGCAATGGGAACGTGGTCTGCACGGTGTGCCCTCTCGCAGTGCGTGGCAGGACGCAACATCCGACAGATTGGTGTGATCTGTCCTGCGAGAATGTGTCTACTCCGCTACGTCCACTGCTGTCAACGACTCGACAACATATTGAAATGGAATGGAATTCGCGGCATTGATGATTGACGCCGAAGTTCTACGGGTGTACACCAGGTGATTAGATGACCGATATTCGGGTGAGGAAGCAGATGGCCGAGAGACAACCTCCGGGACCCTTAGTCGACACCTACCAGCTCTACATCGACGGGCGATGGGTCGAGCCGGCGGACGGTCGCTACGACGACATCTCCCCAGTCACCGAAAAAAGCATCGCCACCGCGCCCGACGCGAGCGTCGCCCAGGTCGGCGAGGCGATCGCGGCCGCGCGGCGCGCTTACGACAGCGGCCCGTGGGCCGATATCAGCATCGAGGACCGCGCAGCCTGCCTCACTCAGCTCGGCGACGCATTGCTGAAGCACGCTGACGAGTTCTTCGCACTGTCGCAGGTCGAATGGGGCTGCATCGGGAATGAGCGCGTGATGCAAATCGACGGCGCCGCATTCATGTCGATGCACGCGGCCAAGCTCGCCGCGAAGTTGATCGACGAGCCGGTCACCGGCATCGGTGCCGGAACGACACTGTTGCGTCATGAGCCACTCGGTGTGGTGTCGATTTTGACGCCGTGGAACTTCCCGCACTGCCTCAACGTGATGAAGGTGAACAACGCGCTGGCCGCTGGCAACACCGTCGTGCTCAAGCCTTCGCCGCTGACGCCGCTCGCCGGGCTCGCGCTGGCCCGGATGATCGACGAGTACACCGACATCCCGCCAGGCGTCGTCAACGTCGTGACACCGTCAGGTGTCGAGGCCGCCAAGCTGCTCACCACCGACCCTCGAATCGACATGATCAGCTTCACCGGCAGCTCGGATGTCGGCCGCCAAGTCATGTCCGCAGCGGGCGACACCTTGAAGCGGATCTTGCTGGAGTTGGGCGGCAAGTCGGCAAGCATCGTCCTCGACGACACCACTGTGACCGACGAAATGCTGCAGCAGATGCTGTTCGACTGCTGTTCCCTGCATGCCGGGCAGGCCTGCATCCTGCACAGCAGGCTGCTGCTTCCCGATTCGCTGCACGACGACGTCGTTGATCGGCTGGTGGCGCTGGCCCGCGACGTCAAGGTCGGTGACCCCGCCGATCCGGATGTGCAGATGGGGCCGCTGATCAGCGCCGCACAGCGAGACCGTGTCCAGGCGCACGTCGACGGGGCGGTCGGCGATGGAGCAAAGCTGGCGGCCGGCGGCGGTCGGCCGGCCGGCTTGGACGTCGGCTTCTACTTCGAACCGACGGTTCTGACCGAGGTCCAACCGGATTCGGCCATTGCGCAGCAAGAAGTGTTCGGGCCCGTGTTGTCGGTGCTGCGGTACCGCGACGACGACGACGCGGTAGCGATCGCGAACAATTCTCGGTACGGACTGTCCGGTGCCGTGTGGGGTGGCGACGTAGATCGAGCCGTCGCTGTGGCCCGCCGCATCCGCACCGGCCAGATCGCGGTCAACGGCATCAGTCCCGGTGACGCGCCATTCGGCGGCTTCAAGTTGAGCGGGTTCGGTCGTGAGGGCGGTGGAATCGGGGGCGTGCACCAGTACATGGAGCCGAAGGCCATTGGGGTACCCGGGTGATGCCCGCGTGACGGGACCTCTCACCGGGCTCCACGTCGTCGAAATCGCCGCATCGACATAGCAGGCGCCAAATCGCGTGCCTTGGTTTACCGCGGCGTTTCCACATGGGAAGCTGCTGGGCATGGTCGTCGCAAGTGCCCGCCCCAAACTTGAAGGAAACATCCCGGTCGGGCCGAACCGTCACATTGGCTTCGCCGAGTTCGGCGACCCGCAGGGGCGCCCGGTCTTCTGGCTGCACGGAACTCCCAGCTCGCGCCGGCAGATTCCGCCCGACGCCCGGGTGTTCGCCGAGCAGAACAACATTCGGCTGATCGGCGTCGACCGGCCCGGCATCGGGTCGTCGACACCGCACCAATACACGATGGTCGCCGACTTCGCCGACGACCTGCGCATCATCGCGGACACGCTCGGTATCGACAAGATGGCCGTCGCCGCCCTGTCCGGCGGCGCTCCGTACACCCTCGCCTGTGCCGCGGCGCTGCCCGACCGGGTGGTGGCCGCAGGCGTCCTCGGTGGCGTGGCGCCGACGCAGGGACCGGACGCGATCATCGGCGGTGCGATGAAGTTCGGTCTGTGGTTCGCGCCGCTGCTGAGGTTGGGGGGCCGCCCGCTGCGCGTGTTGTTGAGCCTGCTGATCCAGTCCGCCCGGCCGATCGCAGCCCCCGTGCTGGACCTGTATGCCCGGTTCGCGCCAGCGGCCGACCGAGAGGTGTTGGGCCGCCCGGAGTTCAAGGCGGTGTTCCTCGACGACCTGCTCGGCGGGAGCCGCAAGCAACTCGCCGCGCCATTCTGCGACGTCATCGTCTTCGCGCGCTATTGGGGATTCCAGCTCAACGACGTCAAGGTCCCCGTGCGCTGGTGGCACGGCGAGCACGACCACGTCATTCCGTTCGCGCACGGGGAGCACGTCGTCTCCAGGTTGCCCGACGCAGAGCTGATCCACTTGCCCGGCGAAAGTCATCTGAGCGGGCTTGGCCGTGGTCAGGAGATACTGGACGCGGTGATGAAGATTTGGGACGAGCAGGACCTGCGCAGGTGTTGCTAGCCTCGCTGGATCCCTCGGTCGTTAGCGCCACCGACTTGACTGATGCGGTACGGATCGACGGCGTCGGGCTGAGTCGCAGCGATTTGGTCGGTGCCGCCACGTCGGTGGCCGAGCGGGTCGCCGGCGCGGCCCTGGTTGCGGTCCTGGCCACGCCGTCCGCGTCGACGGTGTTGGCGATCACCGGCTGCCTGATCGCCGGCGTGCCCTTCGTCCCGGTGCCCGCCGATGTCGGCGCGGCCGAACGCAGGCACATTCTCACCGATTCTGGGGCACAGGCCTGGCTCGGGCCGGCGCCCAGCGAGGACTCGGCACCAGAAGGGTTGCCGCACATTCCGGTGCGATTGCACGCCCGCTCCTGGCACCGCTATCCCGAGCCGTCACCCGATGCCACCGCGATGGTGATCTACACGTCCGGCACCACCGGGCTGCCCAAGGGTGTGCTGCTGAGCCGGCGAGCGATCGCCGCCGATCTCGACGCGCTCGCCGAAGCCTGGCAGTGGACGGCCGACGACGTTTTGGTGCACGGGTTGCCCCTGTTCCACGTCCATGGACTGGTGCTCGGCTTGCTCGGATCGTTGCGGGTTGGAAATCGCTTGGTGCACACCGGAAAACCGACAGCGGCCAGCTATGCCCAGGCCCGCTCTGAAGCCGGAGGCACGCTGTATTTCGGGGTGCCCACAGTCTGGTCTCGGGTAGTGGCCGACGAGGCGGCGGCCCGGGCGCTACGACCGGCGCGGCTGCTGGTGTCCGGGAGCGCCCCGCTGCCGGTGCCGGTGTTCGATCGGCTGGCTGAGCTCACCGGGCACCAGCCCATCGAACGGTACGGCGCCTCGGAGTCGCTGATCACCATCTCGACGCGGGCAGATGGCGATCGGCGTGCGGGCTGGGTGGGCCTGCCGGTGGCCGGCGTGCACACCAGGCTCGTCCACGACGACGGCTCACCGGTGGCGCACGACGGAGAAACCGTTGGACGGCTGCAGGTTCGCGGTCCGACGCTGTTCGACGGCTACCTGAATCAACCGGACGCTACCGCCGAGGCGTTCGACGACGAAGGCTGGTATCGCACCGGTGACGTCGCGGTCGTCGACAGCACCGGCATGCACCGCATCGTCGGACGCGAGTCGGTTGACCTGATCAAGTCCGGCGGATACCGCATCGGCGCAGGAGAAATCGAAACGGCGCTGCTCGGGTATCCGGGCGTACAGGAGGCGGCCGTCGTCGGGCTGCCCGACGAGGACCTGGGCCAGCGTATCGTCGCATTCGTCGTCGGTTCGTCCGAACTCGACTCCAATGAACTGATCAACTATGTTGCTCAGCAGCTTTCGGTGCACAAACGCCCGCGTGAGGTGCGCATCGTGGACGCGCTGCCGCGCAACGCAATGGGCAAGGTCCTCAAAAAGCAGCTGGTGGCTGAGGGCTGAGCCCGCCAACCTGTACCGTTCGCCCGGGCCCTGGTGATGCTGACCGGAAAGACCGCGCCCGCGACACCCAGCATGTTGCCAGGTTGTCCACCGGGCGGGAGCGCCAACCTTCGCTTACCTTCGTAATCGTGTGTATAAGCAGCCGACCACTGGGTGGCCGCCATGGGTGAGTCGAATCGATTAGGCGGCGCTGCCGCGACGCTTGAGGCCGACCCAGGTTCCACCCCGATGAGGCGGGTGGCGATCTCCTGTCTGGTCGGCTCGGCAATCGAGTTCTACGACTTCCTCATCTACGGCACTGCGGCAGCGCTGGTGTTTCCCACCGTGTTCTTTCCGCACCTCCCTCCGGCGATAGCCACGATCGCCTCGATGGGGACATTTGCCACGGCCTTCCTGTCCCGTCCGGTCGGCGCGGCGGTCTTTGGATACTTTGGCGACCGGCTGGGCCGCAAAAAGACCCTGGTAGCCACGCTGCTGATCATGGCCGTGTCAACCATGACCGTGGGCTTGGTGCCCAGCACCGCGGCAATCGGCGCGGCGGCCCCGATGATCCTGATCGTGCTGCGGTTGCTGCAAGGGTTTGCCGTGGGCGGCGAGTGGGCCGGATCGGCGTTGCTGACAGCCGAGTATGCGCCCGCCGAGCGGCGGGGTCGGTACGGCATGTTCACCTTGCTCGGCGGGGGCACCGCCGCCGTGCTGAGCAGCTTGACGTTCCTGGGTGTGAACATCAGCATCGGTGAAAACAGCCCCGCATTCATGCAGTGGGGATGGCGCTTACCGTTCCTGATCAGCGCGGCGCTGATCGGCATCGCCCTGTATGTGCGCCTCAATATCGACGAGACCCCGGTTTTCGCGGAAGAGAAAGCCCGAAACTTGGCACCTGCAGCGCCTCTGGGAGAGGTGCTTCGGCTGCAGCGCCGGGAGATCTTGCTGGCCGCGGGCAGCATCCTGGGCGGCATGACCTTCGTCTATATGGGTCACACCTACCTCACCATCTACGCGCACTCCCACCTCGGGTACACCCGCAGCTTCATCTGGTCCGTCGGTGCGCTCGGAGGCTTGGCCAGTATCGTGTTCGTGACAATCTCAGCCAGTCTGTGCGATCGGGTGGGGCGCCGGCGCATGATGTTGCTGGGGTGGGCGGGGTGTGTGCCCTGGTCGTTTGCGGTGATCCCACTGATGAATACCGGCAACCACATTCTGTATGTGGTGGCTATCGTCGGCATGTTTGCCATAGCTGCCGTCGGCTCCGGGCCCACGGGGGCGTTCATCCCGGAGTTGTTCGCCACCCGCTACCGCTACAGCGGATCAGCGCTGGCGGTGAACCTCGCCGGCGTTCTTGGCGGCGCCGTGCCACCGCTGGTCGCCGGAACACTGCTGGCAACCTACGGCTCCTGGTCGATCGGCCTGATGCTGGGCACCTTCGCCTTCACCAGCCTGGTGTGCACCTACCTGCTTCCGGAAACGAAAGGAACCGCGCTTCGAACCACTCAAGGTGTGCACGTCGCTGACGAGCCTTCCGAGCTGCAGCTACCCGGCGGCGGTCGCTAGCTCAGTTGGCGTGTAGGTCTTCGTTGAGGGCGATGCCCTGACCGTCGCGGGCCACCACCTCGACCGCTCCGGTGACCGAATTGCGGCGGAACAGCAGGTTATCGGCGCCGGAGAGTTCACGAGCCTTGACCGATTTGCCATCGGGCGTGGCGACCTTGGTGCCCGCTGTCACGTACAAGCCGGCTTCGACGATGCAGTCGTCGCCCAGTGAGATACCCAGCCCCGCGTTGGCGCCCAACAGGCACCGCTTGCCTATCGAAATGATTTCGGTCCCACCGCCGGACAGCGTGCCCATGATCGACGCTCCGCCGCCGATATCCGACCCGTCGCCCACCACCACGCCGGCTGAGATGCGCCCTTCCACCATCGACGCGCCCAGGGTGCCGGCGTTGTAGTTGACGAAGCCCTCGTGCATCACGGTGGTGCCCGGCGCCAGGTGCGCGCCCAGCCGCACCCGGTCGGCGTCGGCGATGCGTATCCCGGAGGGCATGACGTAGTCGACCATCCGGGGGAACTTGTCGACACCGTAGACCGTCACCGGTCCGCGGCGCCGCAACCGTGCCCGGACCGCCTCGAAACCGTCTATCGCGCAGGGTCCGTGATTAGTCCACACGACATTGGTCAATACCCCGAACAAGCCGCCGGCGTTCAGCCCATGCGGCGCCACCAGCCGGTGCGATAACAGGTGTAGCCGCAGGTAGGCGTCGTAAGCGTCGGCGGCGACGTCGTCTAATGAGCCGATGACGGTGCGCACCGCGATGGTTTCGGTGCTGCGGTCGTCGTCGCGGCCGATCAGCGCGGCCAGTTCCGGCGGCACGTCGGACACTGCGAGGCGCGACGTGGCGCTGGTGCCCGATTCGGTCAGTTCCGGTGCGGGAAACCAGGTGTCGAGGATCGATCCGTTCGATGCGAGGGTCGCCAGGCCGATGCCTGCAGCTCCAGTCACGATCGACACGGTACTTCCCCCGCCGAGCAGACGCAGAATCGCATCCCGAAGTCTCCGACAGTGCGATTCTGTGTCTGCTCGGCGAGGGGGCGGTACCCAGCTCGGCAACAGATACTCTGGGGCAGTGCTGGACTTGCGCGGGGATCCGATCGAGCTGACCGCAGCACTGGTAGACATCCCCAGCGAGTCGAGGGACGAAGCGCCTATCGCCGACGAGGTGGAGACGGCCCTGCGCAACCAGACGTCCGGCTTCGAGATCATTCGCAACGGCAATGCCGTGCTGGCGCGCACCCACCGACAGCGGCCGTCGCGGGTCCTGTTGGCCGGACATCTGGACACCGTGCCGGCGGCCGGAAACCTGCCCAGCCGTCGTTCGTCCGACGACGAGGGTGACGTGCTGCATGGTTGCGGCACCGCGGACATGAAATCCGGTGATGCGGTGTTCCTGCACCTGGCTGCCACCGTGGCCGAACCGGTGCACGACCTGACGCTGGTGTTCTACGACTGCGAGGAAATCGATGCGGCGGCAAACGGTTTGGGTCGTATCGAGCGCGAGCTGCCGGATTGGTTGTCCGCCGATGTGGCGATCCTGGGAGAGCCCACCGCCGGCTATATAGAGGCCGGCTGCCAGGGCACACTGCGTGTCGTGATCAGCGCGACCGGAACCCGTGCGCATTCGGCACGCTCTTGGTTGGGCGACAACGCAATCCACAAGCTGGGCGCTGTGCTGGACCGGCTCGCCGGATACACCGCGCGCACCGTCGATATCGACGGTTGCGTCTACCGTGAGGGCCTGTCGGCCGTGCGCGTGGACGGCGGGGTGGCCGGCAATGTGATTCCCGACGCGGCCGCGGTGACGGTCAACTACCGCTTTGCCCCGGACCGGTCGCCAGGCGCCGCCCTGCAACACGTGCACGACGTTTTTGACGGGCTGGACGTGCAGATCGAGCAGACCGACGCTGCGGCAGGCGCGCTGCCTGGCCTGTCCCAACCCGCCGCCAAGGCCCTCGTCGAGGCGGCCGGCGGACAGGTCCGGGCGAAATACGGCTGGACGGACGTTTCCCGGTTCGCCGCCCTGGGCATACCGGCGGTCAACTTCGGGCCCGGTGACCCCAACCTGGCGCATCGGCGCGACGAACGCGTGCCGGTCGCCCAGATCACCGCCGCCGTTGCGATGCTGCGCGGCTACTTGAGCCGTTAGTAGCGGGTCGCTATCGGCCGCCGCACCGCTGTGCCTGCGTGGCGGCATCCGCGGCTGCGGCGCGCATTCCGATCACAGCCAGTTCGCCGGAGACCGCCGCCAGAGCAGCGGCGTCGCCGTCGGCCAGCGCGCGGGCGTGACTGGCCACAATTCTGGCTACGGGGCAGTCGATTTCGGCGGCCAGCGTTGTCACCGGGTCCACCGCACGGGTGTCACCCAATCGAACTGCGTCATGCCAAGCGCGCAGCGCCACCGCCGACTGCCCGGCACGCTGCGCCGTGCGGGCCGCCTCCCGGGCCGCCGTGATCGCGCCCGCGGCATCCCGGGCGGTCAGCCTGCACCAGGCGCGCGCCAAACCGAGTTCCGGGGTGAACAGTGCCGACTTGGTTCCGTGCCGAGATTCTGCTCTGCTCAACGCTTTTGCGGCGGCAGCGGTGTGTCCTTGCTGGGCCAGCGCGGTGGCCAACAGCATCAGTGATAGCGGACCCCATGAGTAGCCGGTGCGTTCCAGGGTTGCCGCCGCGGGGCCGAGCAGCGCCGCCGCTTGACCGAATTCACCGTCGGCGATGAGCACGTGGGCCATGAGCACCTCGCCGATCGCGCGGCCTGGCTGCTGCAGTTCGGCGAAGTCGGTGAACTGCTGAGCGAGTTGGCGCGCTGCGTCGAGCCGACCCGCCATCAACAGGGCGGTGGTCTGGCCCAGCCCGATCGTGAAGCGCAGCAGCCCGGGATGCTCGGCGCCCAGCGCGCGCTGTGCCAGCGGCTCGACGTCGTCGAAACGGCCCTGCCGCGCCGAGCATAGTGCGGCCGCGCTAGCCGCCCAGGCCACTGCCTGATCATCGGCTGACGGTGATGCCAGCACCTCGCGGGCCATCTGGATGGCATTCCCGACATTGCCCGCGTTCATCGCGAAGGTGGCGCTCAGCGCGTCCAGTGTGGTGCGCGGGCCTGCGTCGGGGATCCGACTGCGGATGGTCCGCAGGAAGGCGGTGGCGCGCTCCGGCTCGCTGAGCATCCAGAACTGGTTGGCCGCCCGCAGCAGCGTCCAGGCCATCAGCTCCGGTTCGGACAACGCGCCGGGGTCGACCGCCGCCAGCACCGCGTCCGCCTCCCGGCCACGGCCCTGCCACGCCAGCGCGTGTGCCAGCGGCAGTCGCGCCGCGAGGTCGCCGGAGCGCTGCAGAGCCGAGCGGGCCAGTCGCTCGCCGAGCATCAGGTCGCCCAGTCGCAACGCCTGCTGCGCGGCGGCGACGACCTCGCCGACGGGCTGTGGGGCGTCGCTGTCCAGTGCCAGGGACGCTAGCCGCAGCCGGTCGCTGAGGTGGTCAGACCGGTGCTGCGAAAGCAGCGTGACCAACTCGGTGCGGCGTCGTCGGGAGCCGTCGTCGCCGAGTGCGGCACGCGCTCGTCCGGCGAACAGCGGGTGCGCTGTGTAGACCACCGTGTCGTCCGCGCGCTCACCGCGTACCCGGGTTTCCGCAGCGCCCCACTCCTCCGCCTCGCTCACCGCGCCGTCGCCCGCGAGGGCGGTGAGGTCGGCGAGGGACAACGGCTCCTCGACGGACAGATAGTCCAGCACCGCCCGCGCGGCCGCCGGTAGCTCGGCGATGAATTCGTCGACCTCCGCCGGTTCGGACGGCTTTGTCGCGGCGCCGGGCGCCTCGATGTCGATCCGAGTCAGCAGGCCGTCCGTCCACAGCGCCGCGACGGCCTCGGGCGCGGCTGCAACGTCCGGGCCGCGAGCGGTGACAATCATCCGGGCTGTGCCGGCCAGAGCTATTTGGTACACCAGGGTGGCCGACAGGATGTCCAGGTCGTGGGCGTCGTCGACGACGAGCAGCAGATTGCCCTGCTGATCGTCACTGCCCAGCGATGCTCGGGCCGCCCGCAGTAGCGCGGCCGGCTTTCCGATGTCGGCGATGTCCACCAGATGGCTGAAGGCCCCGAATGGGACGACGCGCTCGGTCGGGGTGCCGGTGACCCAGCGGATGAGTGTGGTCGGGTGTCGTTGGCAGAAGTTTTCGGCGGCCAATCGGGCCAACGTGGATTTGCCGCCGCCGTCGGGCCCGAGTACGACGGCCCCAGGCCGTGCTCGGTCATCGAGGGCAACGTCCAGCTCCGCCAAGGCGGCCGCATGCTGGGGGACTTTCCATCGAACCGGCACCGCAGGATCTTAGTGCGCGCATGCTTGCCGTAGTGCGATGGCCCATGTGTGGTCGGGTCCGGCGGGCTTGGTCTACCTTTGGCGGGTATGCGCCCGGAACGCGAATCATCACGCGAATGGGCGGTTTGTGTGTACTGCGCGTCCGGGCCGGCGCACCCCGAATTGCTTGAGCTCGCCACCGAACTCGGCGAGGCGATCGCCGAGCGTGGCTGGATCCTGGTGTGGGGTGGTGGTCGCGTTTCGGCAATGGGTGCGGTGGCAAGCGCGGCGCGGGCACGCGGTGGCCGGACGGTCGGCGTGATCCCCCAAAAGTTGATGCGCCGCGAGATTGCCGACACCAACGCCGACGAGCTGATCGTCAGCGACACGATGCGCGACCGTAAGCAGCTCATGGAAGACCGCGCCGACGCGTTCATCGTGCTCCCCGGTGGTGTGGGCACCCTGGACGAGCTATTTGACGCGTGGACCGCGGGCTATCTGGGTATGCACGACAAACCCATCGTCATGCTGGACCCCTGGGGGCATTACGAAGGCCTGTGGGTCTGGGTGAACGGATTGCTCAACAGCGGTTACATCTCGCAGGCGGCCATGGATCGGCTGGTGCTGGTCGATAAGGTGGGTGCCGCAGTAGGGGCGTGCGCCCCGGGCTGAGGTCGGCGGGCTCAGGTCAGCGAGCAAAGTACTGAGGGGAATCGAGAGGGATCAAGTGTCCGATCACGACGGTAGAGCGCGCGCAGCGGTCGGTCTGAGCGACATTGCATCGCGGGCGCCGCGCGTACTGGTCGACCTGCCGGTGATGTTGCGAGGAGTGCTGACCGGGCTGGCTCGGCCGAACTCCAAGAAGTCAATCGGCACGGTATTCCAGGAGCGTGCTGCTCGCTACGGTGACCGGGTTTTCCTGAGGTTCGGCGATCAGCAACTGACCTACCGCGACGCCAACGGGACCGCCAACCGGTATGCCTCGGTGCTGGCCGCGCGCGGTGTCGGCCGTGGCGACGTCGTCGCCATCATGCTGCGCAACTCACCCAACGCCGTGTTGGCGATGCTGGCTGTGGTCAAGTGCGGTGCCGTCGCCGCCATGCTCAACTACCACCAGCGCGGCGAAGTGCTGGCGCACAGCCTCGGCCTGCTGGACGCCAAGGTCTTAATCGTGGAGACCGACCTGGTCAGTGCGCTGGCTGAGTGTGGCGGCTGCGGTGACAGCGAGACGCTGACCATCGAAGACCTCGAGCGGTTCGCCGTGAGCGCTCCCGCGACCAACCCGGCGTCGGCATCGGCAGTGCAGGCCAAAGACACCGCGTTCTACATCTTCACCTCAGGCACTACCGGATTCCCCAAGGCCAGCGTGATGACGCACCGGCGGTGGCTGGCAGCGCTCGCGGCGTTCGGCGGGCTGGGGTTGCGGCTCAAGAGCTCCGACACCCTGTACAGCTGCCTGCCGCTCTACCACAACAACGCGCTGACGGTGGCGCTGTCATCGGTGATCAATTCCGGGGCGACGCTGGCGCTGGGCAGGTCGTTTTCGGCGTCGAAGTTCTGGGACGAGGTGATTGCCTACCGGGCCACGGCGTTCATCTACATCGGCGAGATCTGCCGGTACCTGCTCAACCAGCCGCCCAAGCCGACCGACCGGGCGCACAAGGTGCGCTTGATCGCCGGCAACGGGCTGCGTCCCGAGATCTGGGACGAGTTCACCAAACGATTCGGTATCGCGCGGGTCTGTGAGTTCTATGCCTCCAGCGAGGGCAACACCGCATTCATCAATATCTTCAACGTGCCCAGGACAACGGGCATCGCGCCGATGTCGTTGGCCTACGTCGAATACGACCCCGACACCGGCGCCCCGCTGCGTGACGAGAGCGGACGGGTGCACCGGGTGCCCGCCGGTGAGCCCGGCCTGTTGCTCAGCCCGGTTAACCGGCTGCAGCCGTTCGACGGCTACACCGACCCGGAATCGAGCGAAAAGAAGTTGGTGCGCAACGCTTTCCGTGAGGGCGATTGCTGGTTCAATTCGGGCGATGTGATGAGCCCGCAGGGCATGCGTCATGCCGCGTTCGTCGACCGGCTCGGCGACACCTTCCGCTGGAAGGGCGAGAACGTCGCCACCACTCAGGTCGAAGCGGCGCTGGGGTCCGACGAGGCCATCGAGGAATGCACCGTGTTCGGCGTCGAGGTTCCACGCACCGGGGGCCGCGCCGGGATGGCTGCGGTCAAGTTGCGCGACGGCGCCGAGTTCGATGGCCAGTCCCTGGCCCGGGCGGTGTACGGACAGCTCCCCGGCTATGCACTGCCGCTGTTTGTGCGGGTGGTGAAGTCGATAGCGCAAACCACGACGTTCAAGAGCCGCAAGGTGGAGCTGCGCCAAGAGGGCTACGGCCCCGACGTGAATGATCCGCTCTACGTGCTGGCCGGCCGCGACGAAGGCTACGTGCCGTACTACGACGAATACCCCGACGAGGTCGCGTCCGGGAAGCGACCGCAGGGCTGAAGGCCCGATCAACAGGGCGGTGGCTCGTCGAAGCGCGCCGCACCTCATTTGTCCCTAAGTACC
>Ga0209693_10000207_pt1 | contig 23036 bp, 20 predicted proteins | sample HubBroMetageWRM3_FD_188345 | JGI IMG/M metagenome (GOLD analysis project Ga0209693, IMG submission 188345) | Warmed soil microbial communities from the Hubbard Brook experimental Forest, New Hampshire - Hubbard Brook CCASE Soil Metagenome WRM 3... | ecosystem: Environmental > Terrestrial > Soil... | reverse complement strand
CCAGATCGTCTGTTTCCGCCCGAGCCTGGCACACGAAGGATAGCCAGGACGCTATATGAGGATGTGCGAACCTTGCCCATCCTCAGTCCTCACGGGCATACGCACGCGGCATGGTTTGCAAAGAACGAGCCCTTTTCCGATCCAGCAAGTCTGTTTGTGCAGCCCGATCACTACATTTTCCGCATGCTCTACAGCCAGGGGGTTTCCCTCGAGGATCTTGAGATTGGGCAGACGGGACAAAAGAATCCGCGGAAAGTCTGGCGCATCTTTGCGAGCCATTATTACTTGTTCCGTGGCACGCCGACGCGGATGTGGTTGGACTCTGCCTTCCAGGAGCTCTTCGGGCTCGAACAGCGGCTGTCGGAGAAGACCGCCGATGCGTATTTCGATACGATCTCAGAAAAGTTACACACACCGGAGTTTCTGCCGCGCGCGCTGTATGAACGCTTTAATCTGGAAGTGCTGGCGACAACCGATTCTCCGCTTGATTCGTTGTCCGATCACAAGGCCATTCGAGAATCGAGCTGGAAAGGCAGGATCCTGCCGACCTTCCGGCCGGATCCCGTTGTCGACCCTGAGTTCGAGGGGTTTACCGAAAATATCGCAAAGCTAAGCGAGAAGGCCGGTGAAGACACCTCGACCTGGGAGGGATACCTGCGCGCGCTCAAGGTGATGCGCACCCGTTTTCGCGAACTCGGCTGCACGGCGACCGATCATGGACACCCCACTGCGCGAACGGCGAATCTTCCCACGGCAGAGGCCGCGCAACTCTTTCGTCGAGTCATCTCTGGCGGCGCAGATGCCTCGGAACACGAACTCTTTCGTGCCCAGATGCTGACAGAAATGGCGCGGATGAGCCTGGAAGACGGGCTGGTAATGCAGATTCACCCGGGCAGCGTACGCAATCACAATCGCGAACTCTACAAGCGATATGGTCGCGACGTAGGCGCCGACATCCCGATGCCGACGAATTATGTGGATGCGCTGCGGCCTCTGCTCGATGAATTCGGCAATGAGCGTGATCTCACGATCATTCTTTTCACGCTCGACGAGTCAGCCTACAGCCGGGAACTAGCTCCGCTGGCTGGACATTATCCGTGCCTAAGGCTCGGGCCGCCATGGTGGTTTCACGATAGTCCGGAGGGAATGATGCGTTATCGCCAGCGGGTAACGGAGACTGCCGGCTTCTATAACACCGTGGGTTTCAACGATGATACGCGAGCCTTCCTCTCGATTCCGGCAAGGCACGATGTGGCACGGCGCGTGGATTGTGCTTTCCTGGCGAAGTTGGTCGCCGAGCATAGACTCGAGGAAGAAGAAGCTTCAGAAGTGGCGCGGGACCTCGCCTACGGGCTGGTAAAAAAGGCATATCGACTGTAGGAGCGCGGCATGGCCGATACGACGGCTTTCGACGATCGGATGGAAAGCGGCTCATCTCCTGGATCCGCTCCACGCGCGGGGCTCGGCCGGGTGAGGTGGACGGTTTGCGCCATGCTGTTTGTCGCCACCTCGATCAATTACATGGATCGCCAGGTAATCGCGATCCTCAAGCCGACCCTCGAGCACAGCATCGGCATGACGGAAGTAAGTTATGGCTACATTGTGGATGCGTTCCAGATCGCTTATGCAATTGGCCTGCTGGCCGGCGGCCGGCTGATCGACAAGCTGGGCACGCGCATCGGCTACATGCTGGTGATGGTGACGTGGAGCCTTTCCGCAATGGGACATGCGCTGGCTAACACCGTGCTGGAGTTCGGGTTTGCACGCTTCTTCCTCGGGCTCGGGGAATCCGGCAACTTCCCCGCTGCGATCAAGACGGTAGCAGAGTGGTTTCCGCAGAACGAGCGCTCGCTGGCGACGGGCATCTTCAACTCCGGCGCAAATGTTGGGGCGATTCTGGCTCCAGCCATCGTGCCCTGGGTGACGCTGCGCTGGGGCTGGCACGTGGCCTTTCTTACTACTGGCCTCTTCAGCCTGCTCTGGATTCTGTGGTGGTTTCTCTACTACCGCAGACCCGCCGATCATCCGACGTTGACTGCAAGGGAACTGCGGTATATTTACCGGGACGCAGCCGAGGACTTAGGCTCTTCGGTGCCTTGGCGGCGATTGTTGCGCTGCCGCCAGACGTGGGCATACTCTGCCGCAAAGTTCCTGACCGACCCCATCTGGTGGTTTTATCTATTCTGGCTGCCGTCTTACTTCAGCGCGAAATTCAATCTGAACCTCTCGCACCTCGGTCTGCCACTCATTCTCGTCTATAACGTTTCGGCGATCGGCAGTATCGGCGGAGGCTGGCTGCCCGCACCCTTCCGACGCCTCGGACTCTCGCCCAACTATGCACGTCTTGCTGCCATGCTCGTCTGTGCTTCGCTGGTTCTTCCCATCTTCACGGCAACCAGTGTCAAGTCGTTGTGGAGTGCCATCGCGCTGATCGGTGTCGCCGCTGGCGCACACCAGGGCTGGTCCGCCAATCTCTTCACAACATCGTCGGACATGTTCCCCCGCAGCGCCGTGGGCGCAGTGGTCGGTATCGGCGGCATGGCAGGAGCCTTGGGCAGCGCACTCTTCGCTTTCTTCGCAGGTCACATCCTGCAACTGACGCACAGTTATGTGATCCTCTTCGGCATCGCCTCCAGCGCTTATCTTTTGGCTCTGATTGTTCTATATATGCTCGCTCCCGGACTGAAGAAGGTTGAATTCGTCACATAAGCCTTTACTGCGCTACGGCGCCCTCATAGTCCGGTGCTGAAGAAGAGTTGGTAAGCGTGACGAGAGTCTTGCTGAGGTGAACCGGTATTCTCAGGACGGTTGATTTCGACTGGCGTGCCGCTCGAATCCTCAGCGGGGCATGAGTCGGAAAAATAGGGCCTGCTTGGCAACAGGTTCTACTTTTGCTTCCAGGGCAGCCATCTGGGACAGACTTAACGGGGTAAAGGATCGCGCGAGGTCCACGCATTCCTCGACCTGCTCGACCGAGTCACATCCGATGATCGCCGTGCTGATCGGTAATGACAGCGTGTAGAAGAAGGTTTCCTGTTTCGTCAGTGTGCCCGGAGTGGTGGCGATGGCGCCTCGGCCCTCCCATGAATGCTTTTGTTGTTCCACAGGCGGCGGCGTCCAACTGGAAAGAATGCGGCCGCGTGCCATCACCTTCATCCCGATAATCGCCATCTTTTTCTCGACGGCCAGCGGAAGGAGATCCTTTTCAAAACTGTAATAGTATTTGTCGGCCGCATTGACACCCATCAGAACGGTGTCGAAGGCAAACCGGTTGATGCATTCGATGAGCGCTTCGGGACGGAAGCGTCCAGTGACGCCCAGATGGCGCACCATTTTCTGATCGCGCGCTTGCGCCAGCGCTTCTATCGCACCGCCTTTGCCGAAAATCTGATCAATGTCTTCCTGAATTCCGACATCATGCAGTTGCCAGGAGTCGATGTGATCGGTATCGAGCAGCTTGAGAGACACCTCGAGATTCTTAAGCGCGGCATCGCGGGTTCGCTCTTTGGTTTTGCTTGCGATAAAAACGTGGTCTCGGCTGCCCTTAAGACCCTTTCCAAGATACTGTTCACTCCACCTGTCGGGCCCTCCGTAAATAGCGGAGGTGTCGAAATAATTCACTCCCAAGTCGAGCGCACGTTGGATGATCTGCAGGGCCAAGCTTTCGTTATTAACCTTCTCCAGCGCACCCTGGCCGCCAAGGCCAAAAATCCCCACCCGAAATCCCGTCTTGCCCAGATTGCGAGTGGGCATCATTTCCTGGATCGCCCTTGCCGCAGCTGGACTGTTTTCCGTCGACATCACCTCGCCAGATGCTGACGGCGCGATTACCCCTGCAGACAGGCCAGTTGCTATCGATGCCGCTCCTGCCTTAAGGAAACCCCGGCGGTTCTGGTTACCGGCATTTTGCCGTCTGTCATTCGCTTTCATGTCCATCGCTCCAAGTCATCCGAATTAGAATAACGATTTTCTTGGGAACTAACCGATCGTGCGAGTATAGTTTTCTCTTTGCGAGCCAGTCAATCTCTGTCTTTCTTATTTTCTACTTGGGTCGCATTTATGCAGTTGGTGTCACCTTTTGTCGGGAGCATGTGATTGTTATTCATGGGACCGATCGGTGCTCAGGAGAGATGAAGAATGAATCGTCGAGTGTTTTCGTTCTGCTTCGTAGCTGCATTGATGTCACCGACGATTGTGTTCGCCCAATCGTTTTTGAGCCAATATAAAGGCGTGCCTTATCACGACAGCCGATATAGTGGCGGTCCACAAAAAATACCGGGAAAAGTCTTGTGCGCTTACTACGACTTGGGCGGCGAAGGGGTTGCGTATCATGACACCGATCCAAAGAATCACGGAAGCGGAGAGTTGAATCCGGCTGATGGTACCTACTTGAATGAATTTCGTATCCATGAGGGAGTGGATATTTCGTATACGAAATTCAACCGGAAGCCAGATCCGGTCGACGACAACCCCTTCGACAAGGTCGCGCCTCCTGCAGACCTACTCTATGTTGGCTGGACCGAGCCCGGAGAGTGGTTCAACATGACAGTAAATGTGGCGCGCTCGGGAACATACGCAGCCGATTTCCTTTACACATCGAACCGCGGCGGCACAATATCTGTGGATGTCAATGGGAAGGACGCGACCGGACCTCTCGAGATCACCACAACAAATGATCCTGCAGATCCAATTCCCTGGCGTCAATGGCACCACTGGAATCTGGCTTCGCAACTTTTCAAAGTCCGTCTGAACAAAGGAAAAAATGTTCTCACGGTACACATATTGACGAACGGCAATATGAATTTAGCGTATTTTGATTTCAAACAGATCCACGAATGAAATCGTATTAAATCGTAGAATACGCAAAATGGCTTCGTCGCAAGCCTGGTCGGCTTGTGCAGCTCGAAGCTTTCGAAAAATCTGGCAAGCACAGTACAAGGAACTGAGAACAATGTCTTCACATTTTTCGCGCCGAGAATTTATTGACGGTGCCGGCGCGTTGGCTGCCTCATCCATTTTCCCAACCGCAGTGTTTCATGACGCGACTTCTGTCAACGCCAACAGTGAACGATTGAAGCCTGGCGAACTGCGGGACAAGCTTCGGGGTGTGATTGCGTTTCCAATCACGCCCTTAAAGCCGGATCTTTCCTTGGATATTCCGGGACTCCGAAAAAATCTACAGCGCCTCCTCGAAACTCCGATCGCTGCGATTGTCGCTGCGGGAGGGACCGGCGAAATGTATTCGCTCACCCCTGCCGAGCATTTGGAAGTCGTAAGGGCAACGGCGGATGAAGTGCATGGCCGCATTCCGGTCATCGCCGGTACAGGATTCAACGTTTCTGTAGCTACCGAGTTGGCTCAGCAATCAGCGCGGGCAGGGGCCGATGCCATCCTGGCTTTGCCGCCGTATTATCCCAATGCCGACGAGGAGGGTCTGGCCAATTACTATTCCGAAATCGGTCGTGCCACTTCGTTGGGGCTGCTCGTTTACAGCCGTGATTGGGTGAACCCGAGCCCGGCATGGGTTGAACAGCTGGCAGAGCGTGTTCCCACGCTGGCGTGTTGGAAAGACGGCCAGGGCGACTTGCGGCGATACCAGCAGATTATCAACCGCGTCGGCGATCGCCTGTATTGGATTGGCGGAGCGGGCGACGATTGTGTGCCCGGGTACTACAGCATCGGCATTCGCAGCTACACCTCAAGCATTGCAACGGTGGCTCCAAAGCTTTCGCTGAAGCTTCATGAGACTGCCTCCGCGGGTGATTCTGCAGCCCTGATGCGTCTGATGAACACTTACGTGCTCCCTCTCTACGAACTTCGCGCTCGCCGAAAGGGATACGAGGTTTCTGTCATGAAGGAAATGATGAACGTTCTTGGCTTCGCTGCGGGTCCAGTGCGCCCGCCGCTTCCGCAGCTTCGCCCCGAGGATGTGGGCCAGGTGAAAGTCATACTGGAACAATGGAAGCCCTTTCTTACATAAACCGGATGGACCGATGAAGAACTCTCGGTTCTTTGTCTCGTTTACGATTCTCGCTCTCTCTCTTTTCGCCCCATGCCAGAATCCTCCTGCACAGAACGGGCAGTCTGTCGACGAGCGTGCCGCCACCGGAAGCTAGCCCGACGATCCCGGGCGGCTTGCCAACGGTCGCCCAACCGGGCAAATATAAGCCGCCGTCCAGCTATGTTTATGGAGTGGCCATTTCTGATGGCAAGTTCCGAGCTATGCCAAATCACAGGTGGTGCAAGAGCGAGTGGCCACAGCTCCGAATGAGTGGTCGGCTAAACGGAAGTTCGTCACGGAAACGACTCAGCTCACCGTTACGCGCACGCCCGTCGCACGCGGAACAGTAACGGAGTACTTGCCCTGCGTGAGCGAGTCCTTCTTCGTTGACGTTGTGATGTGGGCTTCGCGGCTGTCTATTGCCGATGCGTGTAATGTCTCGGTTTGCACCGCTCCGCTCGCGTCGCGACCAAAATCAAGTTCCACCTCAAGGTCTGCTGCGGCGTCCTTGTTCAGAATGATCACGGATGTGTGCCCGCCGGGCAGTTTCGCGGCATACGCGGTTGCATTGACTCCCCTGTCCTGCAGCTTCGTCGAGAAGTCGGACTTGAACTCCGACTTCAACAGTGTTCCGCCGCTGAACGAGCCTGCAAACTTCAGCCCATACGCGACGGGCTCCAACAGATAGTCCGAACCAAATGTCCCAATCGGTGTGTAGAAAGGATGCGGGTGCGCGGCAATCTGTTCGGGAGTTGCGCCATCCGCTTCGAGAAGCGAGTCGCCGGGTAGAGACCCGCCAACGGAATTGGCCACGGATTTGCCCGTACCACCATGCAGATTGACGCCGGAATAGTCATTACTCGCCAACAGCAGCGAATAGTCGGCAGACCAAAGCGCCGCAGCAAACACATCGGAGACACCCGGCTTCCCTCCGCGATAGCAAGTGTTGCCTTCGGTCATGCGTACGCGCGCATTCATCTTGCTGGCCGCTGCCGATGCGATATTCGCCGTGTTCTGCACCTTTTGCATCGTCGCCGGTTTCAGAAGATTCGGAATGTTGACATCGGGGTTCGTCGCCGGGCCGCCAAAGTAATAATGATGAGTCAGGGTAGTTACGTGCGGGGGGTTCTGGATTGAAGGCCACTCGTCGGCGATCTCAGTCAGCCACGAAACCTTGCTCGCAACATCCGGCATCCCGAACTTTGCAGCCGGCACACGAACTGCGATAGCCCGCGCGAGCGCGAGCCATTCTTCCAGGTACGGCTTGGCAGACCATGTTTTCGGATCGCGCAGGTGATGGTCAAACAGATCCGCCTCGTTGCCGATCTGGAAATACTGGAGGCGGGCGCCCAGCGTCTCGGCTACAAAGACCGCTTCCTCAGCGGCGCGTGCCGGTGTATTCGTGCCCATGCCGATGCCATACACGCAAGTCCAACCAGTGGCATGGAGAAACTCCGCCAGGTTTCGGACTGCCTCGGGCGTCACCGCATAGTACCGAGCCTTCGGCTCGCCCACGACCTCACGTACCTGAGGATGCTCTGGTTCGGAAGAGTCAGGCTTAGGCTTCCAGTAGGCAAACTCGCTGGTGTTGCCGCCAAGGCGGAGAACACCCGTTGACGAGAGCGCTCTGAACTCGCGAATCAACCCACTGTTCTGCGCCGCAAAGAAACTGGGATCCACGAGTTGCTGGACCTCATAGGAGAGGCCGACAAAGTCGATTGGCATATGCGGACCAGTCGCATCCTTGGGGATGCTGAGGGCAACCCGGACATTGCTTGGACCCTGCGCGTGAAGACGTGATGCAGCCAAGGTGCAGGCTGCGGTGGCAAGAAACCTTCGTCGTGTGAGCATCCGATCTCTCGATTCTTTACGGCCGGCTCAGAGTTCTTGCTGCTACGACAAATTGCCGTGGTTCAATCCGCGCTTTTGTCGCGAGTGCTCGCAATGACTATCGCCGGCTCGCCTCTGTAATTGGCCAATCCGGTTGAGACTTATCGCTGGAAGCCGAGAATCACTCTATCAAAGATACGTTGCGCAAAGCTCCTTCCAAAGCCGCACCCCTGAAGCTGGCGAACGAACAGCGGCCTATTACTTCGAGTGAGTCTTTTCTAATGAAAGTCCGGTCCGAGATGCCTGTTATCGCCCAAGTAAATACGCAACGACCGCACCTACGCAAATTCCTGCATCTTGACAATGCGACCTGCCAGGGAAAAACTCAAGCTGACCCGTGTGTATTGAGGAGTGGGCTGGCGACGTGGGATCCCGGGTGCAATTGTTATACCAACTGCCAAACGACTGAATTCACCGACGCCATGTATAACCTTCCCGAGTCAGAACTTAACAAACAATTTGCCCGGAGGAACGCGCAGCGCGGCCGCCAACTTGAGGATATTCAGTAGCGAAAGATTTCGTTCGCCTCGTTCGACATCGGCCGTATAACTCGGATGGATGTGCGCACGTTCCGACAGTTTCGCCAGTGTCATTCCGCGCTTGTGGCGGAGCTTCCGAATTGTTTGCCCGAAAATGATTTGTTTACGCTTGTCCTTAGGTTTCACGCAACTATTCTAGACTCAGTCAGGTCGATGAGGGAAATGGCGATTCATCACCAACAAGCAGCCTTCCACCTTGGTCATCAACTTATTTGCGCTCGCATGCAGGCAGAACAAACCTGAGATTAGCCATGCGGCCCGCAGGCGGCTGCACCAGCGTTACCTTCGTCAATTGCGGGCCCTAGAACGCCGAGCTCAAGTCGCTACGGAGGATAATCGGCGGATTGCGCAGCGCTGTGCAGTAAAAGTTCTCCATCCCCTTAACATGTCACGCCAATTCCGCAAATCGCCTGCGAGTTCCTAAAACTGGGTGATCTTGATACACAGGAAAGGTCTTATACAACTTGCCTCCGAGCTCGGCCTTGAATTCTCGCCGGGAGTTTCACCCCAGCACATGGGTACGCAGGGGAGCAAGGAGCGTTCCGTAAGCCAGCGACGCGTCCCTGGAACCGCCGTTGACTCAGCCTATTCACGGACGTACAATCGGCGGACTTAGGAAACCGGTCTACATTACACCTTGTAAAGTGACCCCACCTGCGGTTCTCCTAGGTCGGCCCCAGTCCACTCCGTCAATCCCAATGTTTCTGGAGGAAGTCATGTTCAAAAACACATTCAGGTTTCAGTGCATCGTCCTAAGCTTTGTGCTTGCCAACTCAATCCTTGGAACTGCTCGCATTGCGTATTCGGAGACAGGTCGGTCGATCCCGAATAATACGCCTCCATTCGTCCGAACCGCCCACAAAGTTGGTCCTGCGGACTCATCCCAAACCATAGAGATAACGGTTTGGCTGAATGTTCACAATCGCCGACAACTGGATTCAGTTGCGGAGGACCTATATAATCCCGGTTCGTCGCATTATCGCAATTGGCTGAAGTTCTCTCAAATCGCGGCCGACTACGCACCCACGGCGGAAGAAGCCAGAACGGTTACGGAGTTTCTGACGGCCCAGAAGCTTTCCATCGTGCTTACCGATCCCAACAACTTCTTCGTCCGGGCGCGAGGCAGTGTGGCACAGGTTTCTGCTGCATTCCATGTTGAACTGAGCAATTTCAACGTGAAGGGCAAGGTAATACGCGCAAACACCACTGACCCTTATATCGAGGGTCCTGCCGCTGCTTTCGTGCATCTTGTTTCGGGACTCAGCAATCAGCATTCTGATAATGCTCCGGTTCAAAGGTCTACTCCGTCGGCGCCCGCCTCGGCTCCTTCGGAGAAGTCCGCAGCCGCCCAAGCTGATTCGTCCCTCGGTTCTTTTTTCAGCTCGAATTGCTTCTCCTCTCCGGTAACCGACAACCTTACGACCAACGACGGACTTCCGGCTGCGACCTACACCGGCAACTTGTATGACAGTACAAACATCGGTGGCTGCGGATACACTCCGCCGGAAATCCAAACCGCTTACAACCTCACGGGGCTTTACAAAGCAGGCCATAACGGAAAGGGGCAGACCATCGTCATTTTCGAAATCTGCAACACGGCTACGATTCAGGCAGACGCAAATGCGTTCTCATCGCAATTCGGTTTGCCCGCTCTTACATCATCGAACTTCAGCGTCATCGAATATCCTGTCCCGGCTCCTTGCAACTACCCGGATATCGAGGAGAGTCTCGATGTGGAATGGGCGCACGCCATCGCGCCAGGCGCTAACATCGTTGTGCTGGTCACGCCCAATGTGCCCGACTCCGGGTTCCCTCAGGATGTCGACCTTGCCTTGCTCTATGCCGTTGCCAACCACCTGGGCAATTCGGTGTCGTTCAGCTACGGGCTGCCGGAGTTCTTTATCGCACCCGCCGACCTTGAGGAAACAAATTTGATCATCGAACTCGCCGCTGTCTCTGGTATTTCAGCGAACTTTTCTTCAGGAGATTCTGGCGACTACACAGACGGGTTCTCTGGAATCACTCCCTCCGTCATCTATCCAGCAGATTCGCCATACGCGACGGCGGTGGGGGGCATTTCTCTGGCGTTGAACAGCAGCAATGCGATCAAGTGGCAGTCCGGATGGGGCACCAATGTCAACCTCCTGGATGACACTGGCTTCGTGTCGGATCCGCCGTTTGGCTTTTTCGACGGTGGTTCGGGCGGAGGTCCAAGTGCGTTTTTCTCCAAACCAGGCTTCCAGAAGAAGCTGCCCGGGAGTTTTCGTCTGCTGCCGGATGTCGCCTGGATTGCCGATCCGTTCACCGGTGTTGTGATCGACTTAACAGAGAATGATGTCTATCCGCCTCGCGAATGGTTCGCTATCGGAGGCACGAGCGTAGCTTGTCCCATGTTCTCCGCTCTGTGGGCGATTGCGAACCAGGAGGCTGGCACACCACTCGGCCAAGCCAGTCGATATGTGTATTCCATGCCGTCTTCCACAATTACAGATATCGTTCCGGTTGGGTCGAGCACGAACGTATCCGGGGTCGTCGCCGATTCAACCGGCATGACAGGTTACAGCGCCTCTGATCTAGCTCAACCGCTCGATGGCACCACGGTGTTCTACGACGCGCTTTGGAATGTACCCCTGAACCAGGGGACCGTTGAGCTCGTCACATTCGGAACGGATACTCATCTGCAAACTGCACATGGTTGGGACGATGTCACCGGAGTTGGAGTGCCCAACCCGAAGGCGTTCGCGGATTTCTTCAAACCATAGCTCAAACACTGCAAATGCGTTGCAAGGGGCCGCCCTCTGTTCGGGCGGCTTTCTTGCTTCACGCGGAACGCGATTACTCTGTAGCTTCTCTTATCAGGCATTACACTCATTGAGAATCGCGCCGACCAGCGGTCGTTATGATTCCATAACAATGTGGGGATGTTTCGCCAACTGGCCAGGCCGGATTGCAAATCCTACATCTTGACGACGCAGGCTGCAGGGTGTGCAATGCCCAATGAAAAGGAGAACCGATGAGCCGATTCTTGAGTGTTTGCTTGCTTGCAGGGTGCGGGATAGTCTCGGTCCTTGCGGCGTCTCACCCTCCGCAGAGAACTTCGATGGAAGGCGATCGGGCTAACGCTTCGAAAGCAACCATCGAGGGCCTGGTTCGGGATGTTGCGTGTCCCATTCAGAACCTCGATGGAACTGCGACTAACCTAAGCCTGAAATGTGTGAGGGAATGCGTGAGGGGTGGTTCGCCGCTCGTTATTCTGACACAGGATGGTCACTTGTATTTCCCCATCTCCGACAAAATGCCGGACACGGATCAGCGGCAGGAACTGATGCCATTCGTCGGCAAATACGTACGGGCCAGCGGGACCGTATTTGAGCGGACGGGGACGCATGCGATTGTGATCACAGAAATTAAGGAAATGAAAGAGATCCACTTGGCGACAGATGGGCAGTAACTCCGGCTCACTGAGAAACAAACGACTGAATGTTATTGTGGTTGAGGGTTGGGCCGAGGTCAATGAGTGTAATCGCCTGTTTACGTCAGTAATCTAGCCGCTGGTGTCGCATCGTGTCAGAATGCCGGTGTGGATTTGGTATTTCTTCTCGCGGTAGGCTTCGTTCTTTTGGCACCTCTCGGGCTGGTGTGTGGCGGAGTTGCAGTGTCCTTCTTTCTTCGGATGGAACAACCCGAGGAAATCCCCAACGTGTCCGTTGCGATTTGGGTGTTTGAACTCCAATACGGTCTTGTTTTTGCGCTGGTTTCTTCGCGTACTTATGTCTTGCTGCCCACCATCCTGATGTTGCTAATAGTGATCGCGCTGGTCACGGTGATGCGCCTTGGACTAAAAGCACACAGCAAGGCCGGTTCTCGTATGGTGTTGGCGGCAGTATTCACCCTTAGATCGTACCTATGCAGAATGAGTGCCGAATACCTTCAACTTCCAAAGTACCTTCGTTTTTGATTGGCGGGACCGGCTATTGAAATATCCCCATTACACTCATTGCCCGTTATCGATTTCCTCCACTTGGTGAAGAAACGAGCAGTTTGATTCTCAATCGGCGCCTCGTCCTAAGACCTTTTCAGTGCCTGCTATTGTCCGATGGAGCCGTTCCGGTGTTCGCGGCCACCTTGAAAGAAGCGATGATGCACCATGCTTTGGCCTACCAGAAAAAGGATCACCGCCAACACGATTACAAACAGGAACTGTCCAATTCCGAAAGAGGGTGGCTCTCGTCCGGCAGGGGGCGGGGCATTCATTTCATTTCCTCCTTGAGACTCTTATGACAAGATTCCAGCGTCCATTGAGCGTGGTTGTACGAGCCTGGAATCGCGGCGGAGAGCCTCTGCCGATGGACTGACACGAACTCGAAGAGTCGCTCCACCGCGATTGCTTGCAAGTCATCCGACAGGTCTTTGATCGTCACTGGTTACCGACCGTGGCCCCCCCCACCTCCTCCGCCGTGGAACCCGCCACCGCTTTCGTGAAAACCCCCTCCGCCGCCGTGGAACCCTCCGCCACCGAATCTTCCGAATCCGCGCGCTGAATTAGCCATGCTGGGTCCGGAATGGAAGCCACGTCCTGTCGATCCCGGCCCGTGATAGATACCGTGGGTGTAATTGTGCCCCGCTACGTAGTGGGCGCCGTTTCCCCAATTCCGGGCGTCAGTACTGAAGTGATGGTAGTAGTGCCCATATCCGTAGCCTCCCCACCCGTATCCGTATCCGAAGAACGGAGCCTCATACACCCACCACGGAGAATAGAAACCCCAGCCAAACGGGCTGTAGAAAATCCCGTCCCCCGGAATGAAAGTGAAGGCGTCAAACCACGGGTCCCAATACCAATCGGCTCCCCACCAGCCAAGTCCGCCGCCGCCCCATCCGCTCCCTGCATACATGCCAGCCGCATCGACGTTGGCTTCAGCCAAATATCCCGACCGCAGACTGCTCCAGCGAAATAGATCGCCTTCCTCGTACGGTTTCTTGTCGAATTTTCGCGCTTTCGACAGATCGTTGCTGGCAAGTGTAACTTCGCGACCGCCTTTTACATCGACATGTTCACGGCCGCTCTCTACGAATGCCTTGCCGTCGAATACGCGCAGCTCTCTCTGATTCCGGTTAAAGTCATACAGCCCGGTCTTTAACAGCTTCGTGGCTGTGCCATCCTCGACAACGCGAAGGCTGTTCTCCGGATGGATCTCGGCCACTTCGATCATCGCGTGACCTTGGTCCACTTCAACCTCTGTGTCCGTGAGGCTGGGTGAAATCATCTTTACCGAACTGTTGTTCCCGATTCGTAAGAAGACACCGGGTGTCAACAGGACCTCCGCGTTGCCTTTTTCAGTAACTACCGATTCGCCCGGCTGCAACTCCGCCGTGCCGATTGACTTCGAGTTGAGAGCCTGGTCGCCAATCGAGGCTTGGCCTTCAACATAATTGAGAGTTCCTGGTACCGCTGTTTTTGCGCTCGTGACGTCAGCCCATGCGGGCGCACATAGAATCGCGGCCAGGAAGAAGCCGAGGAGCGGTATTTTCGCCGCTCTTGCCCCCAACCTTGGCGCTTTCATATCTCACCTCCGCAAACTTTCTTAGTCGATTAGATGAGGCGGGCGGGAACGAGGTACCGATACTCCCCTCGCAAACCCGAAAGTTCAGAAAAACTTCAGGATTTCCTCAAAGCCCGCGGCAGATCCGAAACTCCGGAGAGAAATGATGGCTGAATTGTTGAGATTAATCGCTTATCCCTGAAACGATCGGTAGTTCGATACAAAAGATTGCGCCAGTGGGGGAAGCGGTTTTCACATGAATGGTGCCTCCATGGGCTTCCACTGCCCATTTTGCTATGGGCAGTCCGAGCCCGAAGCCGCCTGAGTCACGTGAACGGGCTTCATCTAGCCGGTAGAAGCGGTCAAACACTCGCTGTCGTGCACCCTCGGGAATCCCCGGCCCTTCATCCTGGATGGCGAGGTCCACAAACTGCGCAGCCCCGGTGTCCGATCTAACGATATGCAAAGACACACGAATGCTACTGCCGGTTGGAGAATACTTCACCGCATTGTCGAGCAGGTTCACAAGGGCCATCCGCAGAAACGAGCGATCGGCGCAGACTAAGGCCCTTGGATCGCCCGTCACCGAAAGGGTTTGTTGCTTATCCTCCGCCAGGACACCAACGACGGCGACCGCCTCATGAACGAGCTCCATAAGGGAGAAGGTGGTTTGTCGCAGCTGGATCGCTCCCGAATCAGCGTGTGCGATGGTGAGTAGCGTGTCGATCATGGCAGTGAGCTTAGCGACTTCCTCCAGCATGCTTCCGATGATGTCGCGATATTTTTCCGCATCGTGCTCCTCCTGCAGGCCCACTTCTCCAACACTGCGGATGGCTGCCAACGGCGTCCTGAGTTCGTGCGAGACATCAGACGTGAAACGCTGCAGCTTTTCAAAGGATTCCTGCAGGCGCTCAAGGAGCCCGTTGAGGACAAGCGCCATGTGACCGAGTTCGTCCTCGGGATTCTTGACGGGGATGCGTTCATTGAGGCGGCGGGCAGTGATGCGCTCGGTGAGGCTGGCCATCTGTTCGAGAGGGTTAAGAACTTTGATGACGAAACGGTAGCCCGCGAAGCCGGCAGCGATCAGCGCGATCGGCAAAACCAGCGCAAGCAGGCCAAGCAACTGAAGCGACTGGAGTCTCAGTGGTTCCGTGCTGTACGCCAGGCGGATGAGAACCGGGGTTTCCTGGAGAACATGGACATGACTGATAACTAAAACCGGTGTCCCGTCAGCGAGGCGGAGGCTCCGCGGAGAAAAGCCATTCACGCCTTCATCGGGCAGAAGTTGGCCGCCCAGGGTGTTTCCATCTAGCTTGCGATTGCGGAAAAGCACGTGCCCATTTGAATCAAGAACCTCCAACAAGCGGTCGAGCAAAAGTCTTGATTCGGGCCGATTGAAATACCCCTCATGTAAAGAGAGCTGCCCGTCAGCGGCGAAGTATAGGAGACCCTGTACAGTCTCGATATCCTGCACTTCGGCATGGTAAAGCTGCTGCTTCAGCTGCCAATACTGGAGAGAACACGCAACGCAGATGTAGGCTGCAAACAAGAGACCGAAAATGGCAACATACCAGAGCGTGAGGCGGCTTCTGATATGACTAATCCGGATGGTCACTTCTTCGTGTCCTCCATCCGCATAACAAAGCCCACGCCGCGGACCGTGTGGAGAAGCTTGACCGGCCAAGGATCATCGATCTTCCGCCGTATACGGGCTATGTGCACGTCAATCACATTGTCCATCGAAGTGTAGCGCAGGGTTGTTTTCCATACGTCACGGGAGACCATCTCACGCGAAACAACCGATCCACTGTTAAGCAGTAGATATTCGAGCAAATCGAATTCTCGCCCAGTGAGCTCGATTACCTGATCGCCTCGCGTGGCTATTCGCCCGCTGACATCCATCCTTAGATCCGCCAACTGCAACACCGAGGCAGCCGCGGGAGTGGCTCTGCGATGAAGTGCGCGCACGCGGGCAAGCAACTCGGGGAAGGCAAAAGGCTTGACGAGATAATCGTCTGCGCCAGCATCTAGACCTCGCACACGGTCGTCAACAGAGCCCTTAGATGTGAGGGCTAACACCGGCATTTTGAATCCGTCGCGACGGAGTTCACGCAGGGTCTCAAGACCCCCCATGCGCGGCAGCATGATGTCCAAGAGAATTAGGTCGAAGTTGTGATCGCGTAATTGCTCGAGCGCTGATTCCCCGGAATAGGCGACTGTGACTTGATAGCCATTGCGAAGTAGGCCCTCGGCAATTGCGTTCGCCAGCTTGTGCTCGTCTTCGACAACCAGAATGTCGAGCGCTTCTTTTGGGTGAATATTCTCTGCGCCAAACATGACTCACACTTTACAGCAGCTCACCAGCGTTGCAGCCCGCCGAAATGAAAAGTTCAGAAACACTTCAGGATTCCTTAATGCTGTCATGTGTTGAGATAAAAGTGCAACAAAGGCGGTGGTTGCTACAAAAAAAGGGAGTGAATATCGCAGTGGATGAGGGAGGGCTCAGATGAAAATTATCAGTCGTTTTATATCTTCGCCGGGAGTGACCGCATTTACCCTGATCGGTCTCCTCTTGAGCGTTCCCTGCGCGACCTCCGCAGCACAGACCAAGGTGCCTTCAGGCACAGCGCTTCCCGTGCGCTTTGCTCGCTCAGTGGATGCGAAAAAAGCGCGACCCGGCGATCGCGTAACCGCGAAAACGCTACAGGTGGTGATACTGCCCGGAGGTCAGCGCCTGCCGAAGGGAACTCTGGTTGTTGGTCACGTCGTGGACGCACAGCCTTATCACTCCGATCCCGAACCGAATGCACACCAGAAAAGTTCGTCCATTTCTATTCATTTCGACGAGATCGTCAACGGAGATTTAATCTTGCCGGTGAATCTCTCTGTTCGCGCGCTGGCGAACACGTTCGAATCGGAATGGGCTCCCAGAACGCATCATTACGACAAGACGGACGGGTCAGGAACCATGATCCTGATCGGCGGCGACGAGTTTTCGCCCTTCGACAAGGTGGTTCGCGACCGTGGTGGAGACGTGATCGCATACAACCGCAAAGATGGCCTGTTCGCTCGGTTGTTGCCATCCGATGACTCGGACTCGAAGACACCCTCGAACTGCAGCAGCACGAGTACAGAGCAATCGGTTGCAATTTTCTCACCCAACGCGTGCGGGCTGTATGGGTTTGAGGGCGTGTCCATGCCCCATGCCGGACGGAGCGGAAGTGGAACATTCACTCTGGCTTCAAGGGGCAGATCGATAAAACTCTACGCGGGGAGCACGGCTCTCTTGCAAGAGACGGGGGTGTCCTTAGCACAAAATAAATCGTGAAGCGCGATTCAGGTTTGAGCAGTAGAGATACATGATCGCACTTGCACATTACGTTAGGCCTGTGCGACCAAATTGGAGGTTCAGGTGGCTGGTTTTGACCAAACTCAAACACGGACTGTTGTGGATTGGGGAACGACTCCTCGGATAGTAATCGTGTCGATGACCGTCGGACTCGTCTCCTTTGTTGTGACCGAGCTCATGCATCGCGTTCTGGTTCCCGATCTCGGTCGACACTGGGAACGACTTCTGGCCGAAAGTGTGTCGGCCGTCGTTGTTGCAGGGTTGACCGCCGGATTCATGGAAGTGGCAAACCAGCGACAGGAAGCCGCGCTGGTCAGAATGCAAGTGATCCGCGAGATGAATCACCACATTCGGAACGCTCTAGCCGCGATTTCTCTGACAACCGACTCGATCCAGAACCAGCAATGCGTTCGAATAATTTCCGACAGTGTCGATCGCATCGAATGGACGCTTCGAGAAGTACTGCTGCGAAGGAGGCCGATTTCAGAGAAAGAAATTGATCGGCTGAGATACATCGCAGCGAAGAACCCGCACCGGACGACCTATGCAAACCAGGAGAAGACCAATGAATAACGTCAGAGTTCTTTGCGTGGAGAATCACAAAGAGTATCTCGATGCCCTGAAGTACATGCTGGAGACAGCTGGCTACGAGGTTTGGTCTGCAACCACGGGAAGTCAAGGTCTCTCGATTCTCATGAAACAGCCCATCCATGGCGTGCTCTTGGAGTACGACCTGCCGGATGCGACTGGCAGCGCAGTTCGCGCTGAGATGAAACGGATCAAGCCTGAAGTTCCGGTTCTCCTGTTTACGGGGTTAGGGAGTCAGACGCCTTTCTTGCTTCGATTCTTCGATTCCTATCTGCGAAACGCAGAAAGGCCGGAGGGAGCTTTTCAAGATCTCGATGCATAGGTGAGTTTGTGGAATCGATGCGATTCGTGGGGCGGCCGATGTTCGACCGATTATCCACTGCTTGAACAGAGTTCAGGAGGATGCAATGAAAACGATTCGTAACACCTTAAGGTTTGAGTGCCTATGGTTGCTGCTCGGCGCCTTTGTTCTCCCGATCTGCGCTGGCGCCTCTACGGGTGATTTTTATCCCTCTTACGAGACCAAAATAGTCGGCCACGTGGCCTTGTCGAGGAAACCGACACGTCAAATGTTCCTGCAGCAAGAAGGCCGAAGAGCATACCTGTTTGTGCGGCAGGCTTCTCAGCAAGGTTACACGGTTTTTGATGTGACCAAGCCGCAACGGCCTAAACTGCTGAACCGGGTCTCACAAGGAAATCTCATCATCCTGGACTCCGGGCCCGCTATCGCGGAAACACCAGACACCGCCAGCCCTTCCCGCTCAGTTGGCAATGCAGGCAGGAGTCAGGGAGGTAGTGAGACTCCCGAGTCAGTTCGGGTGCTCGACATAAGCAACCCGGCCCACCCAAGGACGGTCCAGACTTTTGAGGGGGTCACAAGCATCGTCCGTGACGATGCCCATCATTTGATCTACGTGGCAAATGGTGACGGCATCTGGATACTCTCGCACCGTGACGTGCTGCGTAGACATCTCTGCGGTTCGTCGGACGCAATATCGTCAGCCATTCCGAACTGTGACTAAACAGGTCGAACCGCAGCAACCACGACGAAATTAGCGGTCACGCACGAAAGGCGAGGAAAAAACCATGGAGCAGAGAGACGTTGAACGGCTGAGACAAAAGCTCGAATTCCAGCGCCATGAAACCCGGCAGTTCCTGCGCCGTCTGGACCAGGAAGCACAGTCCCTGGATGCCGAGGACACACAAGACGACGCGGACCGGTGTGTGATCAGTGTCTCAAAGGAGTCTTTATTCGAAAGAAGCAGTCAGCGACGGACAGTTTTGGGCTTGATTGAAGCCGCTCTCAAAAGAATTGCTGATGGCTCTTTCGGCGTATGCGTGGGGTGCAGTGACGAAATTCAAGATCAGAGATTGCAAGCCTTACCGTGGACGCAATTCTGCCTCCGATGTCAAGGCGAACTCGAAGAAAAAATTGGCGCTAGCTTGTCGACCAGGTCTCCGATAGCAGCAACTGCCGCGTCGAGGCGCGCGGGATAGTTCGAGAGATTCGAAGAAGAACATTGCGGGAAACGAGGCGTAACCCATGACGTAACCCGGATTTGTACTCGTTTATGCGTGATTCCGGAGGTGAGGGGGTTTGCAAAGTCCGCCATGGGCAACATATGAAACGCATGAAACGAGTTTTGCTACTTGTATGTTTGATTGTTTCACTCGTGGAACTAGACTGGGAGCGCTACCGAATTTGTTTACTGTCTTCGATAGCGTCCTTGTTGTTCGTGCTGGGCAGCGAACTGACCCGGCGTCGCACCCATTGAGCTCGACCAGGGGGCCGAAGACGGATTTTCAATGAGTGTATCCGCCTGTTTTCAACAGTTATCATTCTTGTGAGGCCAAGCGTCGTTGAGGCGGTGGACAATGCGAAAATGCTCCACTCGCTTAATCTTGGTTTAGAGACTTTGAACTCTTGGCCATCAGTATTTTCTTTTCTTAATCTTTTGGTTCGGCGATTTCCTACTCCAGCGAGAACCAGTTAAAGTTCCCGATCGTGTTGTAATACCCCCCGGTGTCCATGACCATCTGCAGGGTGTGATTACCCGCGGGCAGGCGGATTCCCGGCACGCTGAGGGTCTGCCACGTCTGCCAGCCGTTCGTCTGTGGAACCGAAATTGGACCGCTCACGTCCCGTCCGTCGACGGCGAGATGGAAGACACCGCCCGCTACATCTGTCGCGACCCGCACGTTCAGCGTGTATAGACCCGGGTTCTCGATGTTAACGGTATAGTTCAGCCAGTCGCCAGGATTGGTGGAACCCACGTCGTATCCGCCGCCTGTATCGGAGCAATTTTCGATATAGACGGTTTCTCCAGGGCGGTAATTCGCGCCACCATTGTTTTGCGAATTGCCATTCCAGTACGCCAGCCCTTTCCCCCCGCTGTCGAAGTTTTCCATCTGAATCAGCCCTGGAATTGTGGCCGGCCCCGGAAACGGTGTGGACGCCGTAAAGGACTGCACGTCAAACCAGTTGAAGTTACCCATGCCACCCGTCGGCCCGTTGCCGTCAAAAACCACGCGCATCACTTGCTGTCCTGCGTTCAGCCAAAACGCGGGGCTCACCATGGTCGTCCAGGTTTGCCAGCCATAAGTTGCCGGTGTGAATAGATTACCCGTGACGTTTCGTCCATTAAATTCGGCATGCCAATAACCGCCTGGACCGAGTGACGCTACGCGAGCCTGAAGATTGTAAAGTCCACTCTGCGTGACGTTCACGGTATACGTCAGCCACTGTCCCTCGTCCGTGTAGCCGACGTCATAACCACCGCCCACATCGTAGTTGTCTTCCACGCCGACAGTTGTTCCCGGACGATAGTTCGTTCCTGCAGGGTTGCTGGTGTACAGGTTGAAGTAGCCGACGCCATTGCCGCCATTATCGAAGTTTTCCGCCTGTATCAGTCCGGGTAAAGGCCACGACGTTCCGCCAAAAGGCGTTTCCGGACCGCCCACCGTCAGCTGCACAGCAGCGGAGCGTTGCAGGTTTCCCTGCGTGCCGGTAATGGTAATTGGATATGTCCCGGCACTTGCGCCGTCCGAGACGTTCAACTGCAGGGATGACTGGTTCGGAGATTTCCACGATGGTCGGAATTGGCCCCACACGCCAGAAGGCAGGCTGCTCAGGTCGAGACTAACCTGCCCGTGGTCTTGTCCATAGCGGTCTACATCCACGACAAATCCCGTCGCGCTGCCTGGAGCGACGATCTGCGTATCGGGTCCTGCGGTTACGTCGAATGTCGACCCTGGATAAGCCTGCCAAGTGAACGTCGCAACCGCTCCTGCCGGAAGAGTGTAGACAATATTCTGACCGCGCCAAGTGATACTGAAGGTGTTCGGATTAGAAGCCGAGTTCAACACTAGAACGGCAATCGAGCCATCGGGATTCTTGAAGGCCACATCCTCTACACTGCCCGAGCCGAATGTATTTGAGTCGATGCGATAGGCGCCCGTCTGCGTGTATTTCGAGAGATGCCCCAGGACGTAGTACTCCACATTTCTTGCAATCGTCGCCGGGGTTGTGCTGGTATCGATCGTTACTACGCCGCGGCAGTCGGTGCAGCCATTCTGTACCGTCGGCCCGCCGTTTTCATCGAGATCCATGTTCCACAAAGTCACGTTCTTCGCCCAGTTGCGGAGCACGTTGATCACGTCACCCTCAACCATGTTCGGCAAATTCGTCGCGAAATCGGGCGCGTAATAACCGCCAGTGCATTCGTTGAACCAGATAGGTGTACCAGGCTGCAGATAGTGAATCGCATTCTGCGCGTCGGCCACGCTGCCCGCATAACAATGGAAAGATACGCCAGCCAAATAGGGAAGCACCTCTGGATTGCGCAGCAACAGCTCCGGATACAGTGGGTTGTCCCAATTGTGCTCGTAGCCGAAAATGCCAGGTGTGGCATCGGTTGGTGAAGCGTTCTGCCGATCGAAGTTCCATCCCTGATTCTGGAAGCGCTGCCCCATCAGCGCCGGACCCAGATAACGGCTGATGAAATGGCCTTCGTCCAAGGGCGTCATGAACATCGTTGGATAACCGCTGGTCTCATACAGCGGCTCATTCTGGACCGCGACGTAGTTGATGGGTATCCCGTTCGCCTCATAGGCTTGAATGAACCTAACGAAGTATTTCGACAGCGCTGCAAAATATTCCGTATTCAACGTGCCGCCATTCGTGGATCCACTCGTCTTCATCCATGCAGGAGGCGACCAGGGCAATCCGAGAACCTTGATTTGAGGATTGACCGCCAAGGCAGCCTTAATGGTCGGAATAATGTAGGCCTGATCATGCGCAATCGAGAACTGCGTCATGTTCTGGTCCGTGTCTCCGGGCGAAAGGTCGTCGTACGTGTAATTGCTCAACGCAAGATCAGTAGCGCCCATCGGCTGGCGCAGAAAACTGAGATGAATCCCCTCAGGGCTGAAAAGATCCTGCATCAGCTGATTTCGTTGCGCCGGCGTAAGCTTTTCCCATACCAACCAGGCGGCCGAATCGGTAAACGAAGCGCCCACTCCTTCCAGCGTCTGGTAACGAATGGTGTCGTCTACATTGATTCCCAGCGTGTTCGCCGCGCCAGGGGCGAAAGTCAGCGAAGGCTGCGGACTCAGTAGCGCCGACTGATCCGGATTCGTTTGAACGACGTTGACCGTCTGCCCAACCGCGGACGTGAGCAAGAGCACGGCTCCCGCAAATAGCCAAAAGAATCGCGGAAAACACAGGAGTGTAAATGACTTGAAACTGGAAAGGGAATTCATGGGATTTCCCGATGGAATGAGATACGCAGCGACCGTGCGAATAATTCGCACAGTGCAGAAACAGTAACCATTGTGGAATCATCGAGTCAAGGGACAATCGATTTTCTAAGGCAAATTCGTCAGCAATATACATCATCTACTGTAGGCCGATTGCGTATTGGACGGCGGACTGGATGAAACAATTGACGCGCGGCAGCGTAGCAGGCGATGAACTTCTTCAGGGCTTGAGATTGCCGTGCAACTGCGAGTTAAGTGGTGAGCGCGGTAGGAATCGAACCTACAACCTACTGATTAAGAGTCAGTTGCTCTGCCAATTGAGCTACGCGCCCGTGCTTTTATTTTCTATCAGCTGCCGAGAGTTGCTTTCC